>VAPM010063288.1_pt1 | contig 10556 bp, 8 predicted proteins | sample 3395091 | NCBI WGS metagenome assembly VAPM01 (sample SAMN08290445, study PRJNA428436) | hydrothermal vent metagenome | isolation source: Deep-sea hydrothermal vent chimney 3 | place: Pacific Ocean: Juan De Fuca Ridge | reverse complement strand
TTTAGTGGGTTTAGTGGGCACAGTAAGACTATCAGTTTCCCGTTACGCAATAATCAGCGATCATGAACATCCATCAAGGTTACACCGTTCATGGCATCGCTCATTTTTTTGATGCCCGCTTTCTGGCCCAGTTTGATCATTAACCGCAATTCGTTGGCAGAATCGGCATGATGCAAGGCGGCCTCGTAGGATATTTGCTCCGTCTTGTAGAGTTCATAGAGCGCCTGATCAAAAGTATTCATGCCTTGTTGATTGGATTTGCTCATCACATCTTTCAGCTCAGTAACATTACCTTCGCGAATCATTTGAGACACTAATGGCGTATTAATAAGTATCTCGACGGCAACTCGCCGATCTTGTTTATCCGGGGTGGGAATAAGCTGTTGACCAACAATAGCGCGTAGATTGAGCGATAAATCCAGCAAGGTTTGCTCGCGCCGGTCCTTGGGGAAAAAATTGAGAATACGGTCCAGCGCCTGATTGGCATTGTTGGCATGCAGAGTGGTAAGACACAAATGCCCTGTCTCGGCAAAGGCAATGGCGTGTTCCATGGTTTCACGAGTGCGTATTTCACCAATCAAAATCACATCAGGAGCCTGACGTAAGGTGTTACGCAATGCGGCCTCGAAGCTGATGGTATCAACTCCTACTTCCCGTTGGGTGATGATACAACCATCGTGTTCATGTATGTATTCAATGGGATCTTCTACGGTAATAATGTGGTCATGGCTGTTGCGGTTACGCTGGCCAATCATCGCCGCCAGGGTACTCGATTTACCCGTACCCGTGGCACCAACAATAATAATCAGACCACGTTTGGCCATGGATAAATGAGCCAGCGCATTTGGCACCTGTAAATCGTCAAAGGTCGGTATCTCTGTTTTGATACGGCGTAACACGATACCCACATGGTTTTTCTGCTGAAACACATTGACGCGAAAACGCCCGGTACCGGGTGGGTCAATCGCAAAATTGCATTCCAGGGTATGTTCAAATTCACGCTGTTGCGACTCATTCATCAGCGCAAGTGCCAGTTTACGCACCTGATCTGCATTCAGCGGTGCATCAGAAATAGGCAATATTTCGCCGTTGATCTTGAAACTGGCCGGAAGTTTCGCTGTGAGAAAAAGGTCAGAAGCTTCTTTGCGGATCATCCTTTTCAGTAAGGACTGAAAATCCTGAATAACATTAAATGGTTTTGCCGTCATGAGTATAAAGATTGTCTCTAAAGTAAGCCTGCGCTAGTTATACGCCTGCGCATAAAAAAATGATCCGCACATTTAATAACCATTCCCGATCTATAGACGATTTATATTTCCAACCCGCATGATCGCAATGAGCAAAAAATTTCATCCTGCCATACAGATCAACAACTTACTGCTATGCCAATACACACGCTTGTAGGATTTGGATTACATAAAGGTATCTTTATTCATTGCCTTGGAGGCGGCCTCCTGCTTGGTAATGACGCCTTTTTTCAACAATGACTGCAAATCCTGGTCAAGTGTTTTCATGCCACTGCCTTGCCCGGTCTGGATCGCGGAATACATTTGTGCCACTTTGGCTTCACGAATCAGGTTACGAATAGCCGGATTGGCGATCATAATTTCGTGTGCGGCAATACGCCCACCACCCACTTTTTTCATCAGTGTCTGCGAAATAACTGCACGTAGTGATTCCGATAACATGGAACGTACCATTTCTTTTTCTGCGGCAGGAAATACATCGATAATACGGTCAATGGTCTTAGCAGCAGAGCTGGTATGCAGCGTGCCGAACACTAAGTGGCCTGTTTCTGCGGCGGTCAACGCCAAGCGGATGGTTTCCGGATCACGCATTTCGCCCACCAGAATCACGTCGGGATCTTCACGCAATGCCGAACGCAATGCCTCATTGAAACCCAGGGTATGACGATGTACCTCACGCTGATTAATCAGCGATTTTTTGGATTTATGCACAAACTCAATCGGATCTTCGATGGTAAGAATGTGACCGTGGTCGGTATCGTTTTTGTAATCAACCATGGCCGCCAGGGTTGTGGACTTACCCGAGCCGGTTGGGCCCGTAACCAACACCAGACCACGCGGAGTTTCGGCAATATCCGCAAAAATGGCCGGGCAACCCAATTGTTCAAAATTGAGGATCGTGCTGGGGATCGTACGAAATACTGCTCCTGCGCCACGCTGGTGATTAAAAGCATTAACACGAAAACGCGCCAGATCAGGAATTTCAAATGAAAAATCCACCTCAAGAAATTCTTCATAATCTTTGCGCTGACGGTCATTCATAATGTCATAAATCAACGCATGCACCGTTTTGTGGTCCATAGGGGGAACATTAATACGGCGAATTTCACCATCGACACGAATCATCGGCGGCTCTCCAGCAGAGAGATGTAAATCAGAGGCGTTGTTTTTGACGCTGAAGGCCAGCAGTTCAGAGATATCCATCGGGGCTCCCGCAGTACATTACTGTTTATTTTTAAACGAGGTTTATTGAATATTTATTGTCGGTGATTAATAACACCACACTCTATCGCAATTCATAACGACCGTTAGTGTAGAATTCTTGATATTCCGGCACGTTGATGCGTGTCGCATAAAATACCGCAAAACGATACCGCAACCTAAAGCAAATTGACCATGCCTGAGAATCACCTCTGCGGCAAGACAGACATCGAGCAACGCTTGCACAAGCTGGTGGCACGGGTGCGTCTTGCCGAAAAAACGTACAGACGTGAACCAGGCTCCGTGCAGATTTTACCGGTGAGCAAAACCCAACCAGCACATAAACTGGCAGAGCTGACGGCACTGGCCCTACCAGGAATTGGCAGCGCCTTTGGTGAAAATTATTTACAGGAGGCCGCAGACAAAATAACACAATTGGCCGAACTGAATGCGCAATGGCACTTCATCGGGCCGATCCAGTCCAACAAAACCCAGGTCATTGCACAGTTATTTCAGTGGGTACACAGTGTGGACCGCATAAAAATTGCCCAGCGACTTAATAATCAGCGCCCCACCAGTTTACCGCCACTAAACGTGTGCTTACAGATCAATATCAGCGGTGAAACCAGTAAATCCGGGGTCAGTCTCGACGCACTCCCGGCGCTAGCCTCGCAAGTGGCCGCATTACCGAATTTGCGTTTACGCGGCTTAATGGCCATTCCAGCCGCCAACAGAAACATGGCCGCACAACGGGCAGCCTTTGCTATCGTGCGTAAGGCCTTTCATTCGCTGAGCCTTTCACAGGCTCCAGAAATGTCAGAGGCGGAATGGGATACGCTGTCCATGGGCATGTCCGCAGATCTTGAGGCTGCAATCGCCGAAGGCGCGACCATCGTGCGCATTGGCACCGGTATTTTTGGCCCGCGTGCGGCACAAGCAACTGTGGATTAACTTGTTTTTATTCGTCATCTGGTGAACCATTACCCTTATGAAACAAATCAAACTGACATTTATCGGCGGCGGCAATATGGCAGCCAGTCTCATCGGCGGTCTACTGGCAGACAAACTGCCCGCAAAGCAAATTACCGTAGCCGACCCCGCCGTCGGCACCCGCGATTCTCTCGCCCACCATTTTGGCGTGAATACCGAAGCAGATAACGTGACAGCCACCGTCGATGCAGACGTATTGGTGCTCGCGGTCAAACCCCAGATGCTACAGTCAGTGGCCGAAGCACTGGCACCTGCCGTCCAGAAATACCAGCCACTGGTAATCACCATTGCTGCGGGCATTCGCAGCGCCGACCTTAACCGCTGGCTGGGTGGCGAAACGGGTAGCGAAATTGCTGTGGTGCGCGCCATGCCCAATACCCCAGCATTGTTGCAAGCCGGAGCCACAGGTTTGTTTGCTAATGCACAGGTCAATGACACACAACGGGATCTGGCCGAATCCATTTTGCGTGCCGTGGGACTGGCACTCTGGGTGGAAAACGAGGATCAAATGGATGCTGTCACCGCCTTATCCGGCAGCGGCCCGGCCTACTTTTTCCGCATCATGGAGGCCATGGAAACTGCGGGCACCCAGCTGGGACTTTCCACAGAAACTGCGCACCTGCTCACCTTGCAGACCGCATTGGGTGCCGCCAAGATGGCACTGGAAAGCAGTGAAGCTGTGGGTGCTCTGCGTGAACGGGTGACCTCGCCCGGCGGTACCACAGAGCAAGGCCTGCGGGTAATGGCAGAACAGGATATCGACGGCTTGATGGCCCAGGTGCTCAAAGCCGCATCTGATCGCTCCCGGGAGCTGGCTAAATCGTTGGGCGAAACAAAATAGTGAGGGAAATATGATGGGAGGCTCTTACGCCGGTAATGCCGGGGTATTTTTGGTGCAGACTTTATTTGGGCTGTACATGGGTGCGGTACTGCTGCGTTTTTTGCTGGCGGTAGTGCGCGCTGATTTTTATAACCCTATCTCTCAGTTTTTAGTGAAAGTGACCAATCCACCGTTGGTGCCATTACGACGAGTGATCCCCAGCCTGGGCGGTATTGATATCGCCTCGCTGCTACTATTATTGATTTTGCAGATTCTGGAATTGCTCGCGGTAGGACTGATCAGCGGCGTCAGTTTTCAGCCAATTGGTCTGATCATACTGGCCGTGGCAGAATTGCTGTCGCTGTTATTTCAAATCTATTTTTTCACTATTTTAATCCAGGTAGTGCTCAGCTGGGTAAGTCCGGGTGGCCATAATCCCGCTGTGGCTTTGCTGTATAGCCTCAACGAACCCATACTGGGGCGAGCTCGACGTATCCTGCCTCCAATCCACGGTTTTGATTTATCACCGATTGTGGCGATGATTGTTATTCAGTTACTGACCATTTTGCTGGTAGCACCGATTAGAGATCTTGGTCGAGGCCTGGCCTTCGGCTGAAAGTATTATCTAACCCCTGGGCCACACCTTCCACATACCCTTGCATTCCACATCAACATTTCGAAAAATCGACAAAAATAACCGTTTGCGCGGTATTTTGAGCCACTGGTCGGAACACGGGAAATTCTCGTTTTTCATCAACCACCTGGACTAAACTTCCCGAATCTTTGGCCGTTAATTGATAGCAAGATGTCCGCCGTGTACGGTATTTTCGGCCCTGCGCGGACTTTAAATAAGTCAATTTGGGTAACAACGGGATGGCAAAAGACCAGTTTACAGAACAATTAGAAGCCTATAGTCGCTGGAAAGAAGACATTATCAGCCACATAAAGGCCTACCGGGAGTGGCTATCGGAACACGATATGAGCACCCCGGAAGATGATTTGCGCATGTATGAAATTCTTGATGCGCTGGACTCAGACCACATTACCATTGGTTTTGCGGCGGAATTTTCGCGGGGCAAAACCGAATTAATCAACTCGATCTTTTTTGCCAATTATCAACGTCGTCTGCTGCCTTCTTCTGCTGGGCGCACCACCATGTGCCCCACCGAATTGTTTTACGATGCCAAAGCAGAAAAACCCTATATTCGTATGCTGCCCATCGAAACCCGCCTCGAAGACACCAGCATCAGCGAATATAAACAAGACGCCAATAACTGGATCAACACTGACCTGGATGTAGACTCACCAGAACATATGGTGGAAGCCTTCAAGGAAATCATAAAAACCAAGTCCGTGCCTGTAGAAAGTGCGATTCAGTTAGAGCTGTATAGCACAGAAGAATTTGAACAGTGTGAAATCCCCCCGGTCAGCGTTGAAATTCCTATGTGGCGTCATGTCATGATCAGCTTCCCTCATCCCCTGCTCAAACAGGGCTTGGTGATTCTGGATACCCCGGGATTAAATGCCATGGGTTCCGAACCAGAACTGACGATGGATATGCTGCCCAATGCACAAGCCGTAATTTTTGTGCTTGCTGCTGATACCGGTGCCACCAAGACAGATATGGAAATCTGGCGTCAACACGCCCAGGCATTTCGTGAAAACAAAGAAAACGGCGGGCTTATCGTCGTGCTGAACAAAATTGATACCCTCTGGGATGAGCTACAAGATGAAGCCACCATCAATGCCAATATTCAGGAGCAAGTGGACAAAACCGCAAAAATGCTCAATATTGAAGCCAGCACAATCTATCCTGTGTCCGCACAAAAAGGTTTGCTGGCACGCGTTAAAAACAATGAAGAACTACTGAAAAAAAGTGGCTTGCTGGCTTTGGAAGCCACACTTTCAGACGACGTGCTACCCGCAAAACAATACCTGGTACGCGAAAACATCGTCTCACGCATTGGCTCCATGGTAGAAATCACCCGAGGGGTATTAGTGGAGCGCCATGAAGCCGTGCAACAACAACTGGATGAGCTACGCTCCCTGTCAGGGAAAAGCGCGGATGTCCTCATGGAAACCATGCAAAAACTGCGGACCGAACAGAGTATTTACCAGAAAGACGTGGAAAATTTTCAGACCAGCCGTCATGTGCTGAAACGGCAACTGGTATCACTGATCGAAGCCCTGGGGCTAGATTCCATGGATAAGTTGATCACAAAAACACGCACCGACATGGTAGACAGCTGGACTACCCATGGCCTGAAAAATAATATGAAACATTTTTTTGAGGGCACACGGGATAATATGACCCAAGTGAATTATCAGGTCGAAAAATCCAACGGGATTGTGCAATCAATTTATGACCGTTTCCGCGATGAGCATGGTTTCACTGACCTTAACCCCACACTGTTTACCACCGCACGCTACAGCCGAGAACTGGATCAACTCTATAAAAAAGCCGCTGATTTCCGAGACAGCTCCATGACAGTGATGACCGAGCAAAGTTTTGTGGTGAAAAAATTTATTGTCTCGCTGGTAAGCCACGCACGGAATATTTTCTTCCGTGCCAACCAGGATGCCGAAGATTGGGCCGGCAGTGTAATGCGCCCTCTGGCAGCACGTATTAAAGAACGTAAAATTCAACTGGAAAAACGCCTGGCCAACTTGCAGAAAATTAAAAACTCCCGTGAAAAACTCACTGATAATATTACCGATTTGGAAAACCAGAGCGAAGAATTGATGAGCCAGCTGGATACCATTAACGACGTGCTTGAAGCCGTGAATACACCATTGTCCCCATTACAAGCGAGCAATCAAAAGGCTGTTGCTGCCTCATAATTTTCTTTTTATATATAACCTCTATCTTTGTAAGGTATATTAACTTCCTCATCCCAGGCCGCGCATAGCGGCCTGACGTTTATTCAGCCCTGTAAAACCAAAAAAATGACTGAGGCTCCAGCAGTGACGAAAATGAAACATCAACGGACCAAAATCATGCATACATGATTGAATTAGCCTATATACCGATAAAAAAACTTAAGAAAACAGGATACATTTTATTCCTGAGAAAAAAACATGGTTGACATTGATGAGATTATTCACGATGGTTGAATCAAGCTTGTTAGCTATCAATGCAGTGGGGAAGTCATCGTGGATAAAAATAAGACGTACCAAAACCATTTTTTCAAAAGCCTGTACATAACCGGCATTTTTCTTTTGATGTGCGGCCTCAGCCAAGCTGGTGAACCACAGGTCTTTGGTGACTATACCGTACACTACAATGCATTTAATACTGATACATTACAGCCTAAAATGGCTGCCACATACAACATTGTGCGCAGCAAAAATCGCGGAATGGTCAATATTTCGGTGCTTAAAAAAACTGACTCGGGTAACAAACCCGTACGCGCAGACATTACCATCAGTGCAAGCAATCTTACGGGACAGCTCCGCACCTTAAAGGTGCGTGAAGTGAACAAAAATAATGCCATTTATTATTTAAGCGAATTTCATGTGGCCCATGAAGAAATGCTGAACTTCACGCTGAAAATTCTTCCCGAAGGCAGCTCCCAGTCCATGACGGTCAACTTCCGACAAAAATTCTTTACGCAATAACACCCATCGATCCGTAACCTGTGGTTATGTACGACTACCAATAAACGGCAGCGGACGCCCAACAAGCAAACTTATTTTAGCCCGCTTAAGGTTTTAGCCAAAGAGTCCGCTATCCTTATATTGGGACATTTTTCGTTGGTTGACTGTGAGCAAATAAAAAAATGCGCATAAGATTATCAACCCGACTGATTCTACTGATTGTAGCACTGCAAATGCTGATGTTGTTTCTGTTAGTTTGGAATAGCAGCAAACTAACAACAGACAGCCACATAGAAATGTATGAAGACATGCTGCAGTCAGAAAGCCACCTATTATCAAAGGCACTCGTACCTGGCCTTGTTTATAATGACACCGCCGTTTTACAAGATGTATTCAATCAATTTTCAGAATTTGACAAACTGGTTTATGCAGAAGTCAAAAGTCAACAAGGCCATGTTATTGCACAATTAGGCATACTGCCGGTCAACAAAAGTACAGATACAAACTACCAGTCCGCGTTATTGGATGGTGTATTTGATGTTGAAATGCCACTACGCTTTGAAGGAAAAATATTAGGCCGTTTACGGCTTGGCTATTCACTCTCCGCAGCAAAGATATTAATTCAAAAAACACGATTCCAAAATTTATTGACCGCTCTGTTAGGCGTAGCAATCACTCTGTCAGCAACATTATTAATTGCTTTATATTTCACACGAAACCTACGCCAACTGGAAGAAGGTGCAAAAGCCCTATCTCAGGATCAACTGGATTACCGAATTGTATCCAACAGCAAAAGCGGGGTGGGAGAACTGGCAGCTACATTTAATCACCTTGCCCAACATCTCAGTGAAACCAGGGTAGCATTAACAAAAGAACATGATGCTCTGGAGCGTGAAACCCGCTTCATGCAGGCATTACTGGATGGTATCGATGCAGTGGTAATGGAAGCTCGCCCACCCGGATATCAATTTACTTTTGTCAGTCGAGAGGCACAAAACCTCATGGGTTATCCTGTATCAGACTGGTTAAAGGCAGACTTTTGGGCAAGTCATGTTTTTCCCACAGATAAAACTTGGCTGGAAGAAACGATTGCGGTGCATACAAAAAAAGGCGAATCATTTACCGTTGATTTTCGCATGACACATCGCCAGGGGCATGACTTGTGGGTACGGGCGATCAATAGTGTCGAGCTGGATGAAGAAAATAAACCTATTATGCGTGGCCTGATTCTGGATATTACCGAACAAAAAACGGCAGAAGATCGCATTGTTTATTTAGCTGAACATGATTCATTAACCGGGCTGATCAATCGCCGTCGCTTTCAAAAAGAACTTGAACGCGCTACCTCTTATTCACAACGCTATCAGCAGCAAGGAGCCGTATTATTTATTGATCTCGATCAATTTAAATATGTAAATGACACTTATGGGCATCAATACGGTGATGAATATTTACTGGATGTATCACGTAAACTGTCCCAGGTATTGCGACGCACGGATATTCTCGGGCGTCTTGGTGGTGATGAATTTGGAGTGGTTATTCCCAAATGCAGTTATGAAGAAGCGTATACCGTCGGTATGGCGCTATTAGGTGCATTAGCGCAAGAGAACCTGGAGCATAGTGGGAAAATTGTTCCCGTTAGTGCGAGCATTGGCATTGCTCTGTTTCCATCACAAAGTGCGGTCCCCAGTGATTTATTAGCGAAAGCCGATGCTGCAATGTACACCGCAAAACGGAAAGGCCGCGGTCAAGTACATGTCTTTAGTGACGATGATATGGAACTGTGGAATATGCAGGCAAAAATTCATTGGGAAGAACGTATTCGTTGGGCATTAAAGGACAAGCGCTTTGAGCTTTATTATCAGCCAGTAGTGGAAGTATCTTCAGGACTTATCACACATTACGAAGCCTTATTACGCATGCGAGGTGAAGATGGTGAAATGATTACACCCAGCGCCTTTATTGAAACGGCAGAACGTTTTGGGCTCATTCGCGAGATTGATCGATGGGTGGTAAATGAAGCAATAAAAACGCAAGCAGACAGCATCAAGAAACACAAACCCATCAGTTTGGCAATCAACTTGTCAGGTAGGCATTTCGGTAATGTCAGTATGCTGGAATACATCCAGGAAGCAATTCAGACTTATGGTGCCGACCCTCAAAGTCTGATGTTTGAAGTAACAGAAACCGAAGCTGTCGAAAACCTCTCCAGGGCACGCGAATTTATTGACGCATTGCGGGAGATTGGTTGCAAATTTGCATTAGACGATTTTGGCATTGGTTTTTCATCATTTCACTATTTAAGAAACTTGCCCGTGGACTATATAAAAATTGATGGCAGCTTTGTACGAAATCTTCATATGGATAGCGATGATCGTTTATTTGTCAAAGCCATTGTGGATTTGGCAAAAGGGTTACAGATTCCATGTGTTGCCGAGTTTGTGGAAAATGCCCACATCATTGAAGTTTTGCTGGAACTGGGCGTGGAACTGGGTCAGGGCTACTATATCTCAAAACCCAAGCCTGGATTTATTGATGGACAAATTGTTGACCTTTCATAGACGGTGAACATTGCCTGTTTGGCTACGAATCAATAAGTTTTCCTGATTACCCATGAAACGCAGCCAACCTAAGCTCAGCGTAACCTCAATAAATACGTAAATCTCCCTCGACAGAGTTGCAAAGTATTGTGGAAATAGGGC
>VAPM010114583.1_pt1 | contig 10563 bp, 10 predicted proteins | sample 3395091 | NCBI WGS metagenome assembly VAPM01 (sample SAMN08290445, study PRJNA428436) | hydrothermal vent metagenome | isolation source: Deep-sea hydrothermal vent chimney 3 | place: Pacific Ocean: Juan De Fuca Ridge | reverse complement strand
TGCGCAAAATATGCCCGTGTCAACATTGCCGCCGGTGGCGATAACGGCGACGGTTTTGTCCGCCACATCCATCTTTTGCGCCAAAACCGCCGCCAAAGCCACCGCCGCACCGGGTTCCACTACGATTTTAAAGTTTTCAAAGGCAAATAACATGGCCCGGCGGACGTCGTCATCGCTGACAGTCAAAACGCCGGTTAACAGGCGTTGGTTGATCGGGAATGTCAGCGCGCCGGGTTGATCGGTCATGATGGCGTCACAGATTGTTTGACGGCCTTTCGGATTGGAGAGCCGGTAACCGGCATCAAAGGATCGGCGTGTGTCGTCAAACTGTTCTGGTTCCACCGCGAAAACCTGCGTGTAAGGGGACAGGGCGTTTAACACGATGGCTGTTGCCGCTGTCAGGCCGCCACCGCCACAGGGGACCAGAACCGCGTCCAGTCTGGCATTTGCCAGTTTTACCTGTTGGGTCATTTCCAGTGCAACCGTTCCAGCGCCAGCCATGACCCGGCGGTCTTCATTTGGGGGCACCATGATCAGCCCGCGGTCAATTAGTATGGCTTGGGCCACATCTTCGCGGGATTGTGTTTCGCGATCATAGGTCAGTATTTCAGCACCCAGTTCGCGGGTGCGTTGCATTTTGGAAACCGGGGCATCATCCGGCATGACGATCAGGGCGCGCGTGTTCAAAAGCCGTGCCGACAGGGCAACGGCCTGTGCGTGGTTACCGGAAGAATAGGCGATAACGCCGCGCTTACGTTCAGCAGCATTCATCTGGCGCATTCGGTTATAGGCACCGCGGAATTTGAAAGCGCCGGTGCGCTGGGCGGTTTCGGCCTTTATCAGCAGGCGTGTGGACAGGGTTTGGTTTGCATCCGCGTTTTCGATCAGCGGTGTGTTGACGATGATACCCTGCAGCGCTTTAGCGGACTCTTTGATATCGACCAGTTCCGGTGCCTCAAGTAACTGAGCTGCGCCGGTATTCATGAGCGTTTATTCACCCGGTCCATCAGCTCTTGCGCGGTTTCATTGCGCTCACTGTAGCGGTCCACAAGGTGGTCTTTGATGTCGCGCGTCAGCAGCGTGAATTTGACCAGTTCTTCCATCACATCCACCATTCGGTTGTAGTTTGAAGACGGTATCATTCGGTCATTGTCATCAAATTCAAGGAAAACCTTGGGGGTCGAGGACTGATTGGGGATGGTCAGCAGACGCATCCAGCGGCCCAGCACACGCAGCTGATTGACGGTGTTGAAACTTTGTGAACCCCCGTTCACCTGCATCACGGCCAGGGTTTTGCCCTGTGTCGGGCGCACCGAACCCAGTGACAGGGGTATCCAGTCAATCTGCGCCTTCATAACGGCCGTCATGGCGCCGTGGCGTTCCGGGGAAGACCAGACCATGCCTTCACACCATGTCACCAGATCCATCAACTCATGCACTTTGTCATGGTTTGCATCCGCATCATCCGGCAGCGGCAGGCCCGTTGGGTTAAAGGTACGGGTTTCGGCGCCAAAGTGGGTCAGAACGCGCGCCGCCTCTTCGCTGATCAACCGGCTGAAGGAGCGTTTTCTGAGCGAGCCATAAAGTATCAGGATGCGTGGTTTATGGGTGCTGGGGGTTTTGGACGTCAACAGGCCGGGGTCAGAGTTGCGAAAGGCCGCGTCGTTGATGTTGGGTGTATCGTGCAAGGCGTGACTTTCTGTTTAGACAATACATCGGTATATCCCGAATTATCAATGTGTTTAGGCGCGGCGCTGTGTGCTTGTCAAGTTTCGATATTTCGGCCATTATCGAATTATGAACCAGACGGATGCAATTGACGCCTTTGGCGCGCTGGCCCAGGATAGCCGGATGAGCATTTTCCGCCTGTTGGTCAGTGCTACGCCCAATGCCCTGCCGGTGGGGGAAATATCGCGCGCGCTGGGTATTATCCCGTCCACCCTGTCCGGGCATCTGGCGATCCTGAAACGCGCCGGGTTGCTAAGCGCCAGCCGGCATCAGCGCGAAATTCATTACTCGGCCAATCTGGACAGTGTGAACCGGATGGTCAGTTTTCTGCTGGCGGATTGCTGCAACGGACAGGTGGGCAATTGCGCGCAAATTCTGACGCTGTTGGATGAGACCGGAACATAAAGGGGGTCAGCATATGGCAAAATTCAATCGGTTGCTGATCACCGGGGCTGCGGGGGCTTTGGGTGGCATGTTGCGCCGCGAGCTGGCCGATATGGCGGTGAGCCTGCGGCTGACCGATCGCGAACCCATGGGAAAGGCAGCGGCCCACGAGGAAATTGTGCAATGTGATCTGTCGGACCGGGACGCGATGCTGGAGCTGACCAAAGACGTGGACGCGGTGGTGCATATGGGCGGTATCAGCCTGGAACGCGGTTTTGACGATATTTTACAGTCCAATATTGTTGGCCTGTATAACCTGTTTGAGGGCTGTCGAAAAAACGCTGTGCAGCGGATGGTCTGGGCCAGTTCGCTGCATAGTGTTGGTTTCCATTCGCGCAGCACGATCATGACGCCGGCGTCAAAAATCCGCCCCGACAGTAATTATGGCGCGTCAAAAGCATATGGTGAGGCGCTGGCGCAGCTGTATTGGGACAAATATCGGCTGGAAAGCGTTTCGGTGCGGATCTATTCCTGTGTGCCCGAACCAAAGGATCGCCGCCATCTGGCAACATGGCTAAGTTATCCCGATTGTGTTCACCTGTTCCAGCGCTGCCTGCTGGCCCCGTCGGTTGAACACACCATTATTTACGGGGTGTCGGACAATCTGGAAAAAGTCGCGGATAATACCCTGTCGGGTCATATCGGCTATATGCCGCGCGACAGTGCCGAAAGCTATCGGGCGCAGATTGAGGCCGACACCGATCCTGTGGCATTTGATGATCCGTTTCAGGCCAACCATGGCGGTACATTTGTATCTGACGGGCACTATGAGGATTAGGTGAACAATGCCCCGGTGCGGGTGGCCAGAAAATCGCCAAGCCGCACATCTTCCTGCTTCAGAAATCCGCTATTCGGGATTTTGCCATCCCGTACCATTTCGATAATCGACACCACGGAACCGGCAGTTGTCCAGGCGATGGCGGTTTGTTTCTGACCGGCGATGTCCAGCGGGCGATAACCTCGCACAAATTCCTGACGCTGCAAACGCCCGTTGATATTGCCCTCTGAGGCGACGTGCACATAGACGATATCATCCGCCACAGGTGGTTTGGCATTGACCAGAATTTCCCCGGCCAGTTCGCGCTGTTCACGCATCAGCAGCTCATGGAAAAAGAAATTCATCAATTCCACATGGCCCGGATAGCGGATGGTTTTATAGTCGATATTGGCGACCTTGCCCAGATAGGTTTCACACATGGTGCCCAGCCCGCCCGAGGTGGTGAAGGCTTCCAGCTGGGTGCCGTCAATATAGATGGTTTCCAGCCATTCCATGGCCGAAACCCATTTGCGCTGACCCTCTTCTATGACTTCGCAATCGTTCAGATATTCGTTCACCACGCCTTCGGGGGACCAGTTGAATGCATAGCCCATCAGGCCCGTGGGGTTTTGTGGCAGCGCCCCAACCCGCATGCGGATTGAGCGGCAGGTGTCAAACATTTCCACATGTGACGCCCCGACAATGCCGATGAAACCCGGCGCCAAACCGCATTGCGGCGCCATCAAGCCGCGCGCGGTTTTGGCCAGTTTGATGATCGCCTCGGTGGTTGGCACGTCTTCGGTCAGGTCAAAATAGTGGATGCCGGCAGCGTGGGCGGTGGAGGCCACCGCGATGTTCAGGCTGAACGGCAGGCAGGACAATACGGCGTCGACTTTGGCGAACTCTGCGGCCAATGCCTCGGTTGAGGTTACGTCGACTGATTTGACGGTAAAGGGCAGGGTTTCGCGCGGGGCGGCGATATCAATGCCGGTAACGTCGAACCCGGATGTGTGCAGCATTTTGGCGGCCAGCGTGCCGATCTTGCCAAGGCCAAGGACGGCTATCGTTTTGAATTCCATGTGATAATCCTGCCCTATATGTCAAACTTGATGCCCTGCGCCAATGGCAGGTCGCGGGAATAATTGACGGTATTGGTCTGGCGGCGCATATAGCCGCGCCACGCATCCGAGCCGCTTTCGCGCCCGCCGCCGGTTTCCTTTTCACCGCCAAAAGCGCCGCCAATTTCTGCGCCCGAGGGGCCGATATTAACGTTGGCAATGCCGCAATCAGACCCGACAGCCGACAGGAAATATTCGGTCTCGCGAACGTCGGTGGAAAAGATGCAGGAAGACAGGCCCTGTGGTACGTCATTTTGCATCGCGATGGCGGCGTCCAGATCGGAATATTTCATCACGTATAGAATAGGCGCGAAGGTTTCGCGTTTCACAATGGCGCTTTGGCCGGGTATTTCTGCGATTGCCGGGGCCCGGTAGGCGGCATTTGGAAATGTGTCGCCCAGCACGGGGCCGCCGCCATGCACGGTTGCACCATCGGCAACCGCCTGTTCCAGCGCGCGGGTCATACCATCGGCAGCAGCGCTGTCAATCAGCGGGCCGACCAGCACACCGTCCTGCAACGGATCACCAATGGGCAAACCGTCATAGGCGGCTTTCAGGCGCGGCATCAGCCTATCATAGATGCTGTCATGCACGATCAGGCGGCGCAGGGATGTGCAGCGCTGACCGGCGGTACCAACCGCGGAAAATACCACCGCGCGCAGGGCCATTTCAAGGTCAGCCGAGGGGGCGACGATCATGGCGTTATTGCCCCCCAGTTCCAAAATGCAGCGGCCAAAACGTTCGGCCATTCTGGCCCCAACAGCCCGGCCCATGGCGGTGGAACCGGTAGCCGAAATAATTGCCACATCGTGGGACGATGTCAGTGCTTCGCCAGCGGCGCGTTCACCGATAACGGTTTGGATCAGGCCCCTGGGCGCGTCTTCAAAACTATCCGTCACCCGGTTACAGATTTTCTGAACCGCCAGCGCGGTCAGTGGGGTTTTTTCAGAGGGTTTCCAGATTACCGGGTCGCCACAGACCAGCGCCAATGCGGCGTTCCAGCACCACGGCGCCACCGGGAAATTGAACGCGGTGATGATGCCGCACACCCCCATGGGGTGCCAGGTTTCGCGCATGGCGTGGCCCGGCCGCTCTGAGGCAATGGTCAGCCCGAACAGTTGGCGAGACAGCCCCACCGCCAGATCGCAGATGTCGATCATCTCCTGTACTTCGCCCAGACCTTCCTGCAGAATTTTACCGCATTCCAGCGTCACCAGCGCCCCAAGGTTTTGCTTTTCGGCGCGCAAGGCATCACCGATCTGGCGCACAAGCTCACCCCGGCGCGGGGCCGGGACGGTGCGCCATTTCTCAAACGCTGAAACCCCAAGGGCGATCTTATTGGCCACCTGATCCGCGTCATCGGTTTTCAGGCGGGCAATTTCGCTGCCATCAATGGGTGTGTGCACAACCAGCGCGCCGTCTGTCAGTTCTTCGGCGCTGAAACCGGCGGCGTTTAGGGTATCGGTGGCGTTCATTTTGCTGCTCCCTGCTGAATTTTCGCTAAAAATAGCCGGGATACGGGCGCTGTATCAATTAGGTGGATTGCCCTTTATGTAGTAGTAAAAAGATGAAATAACTATGTTAGAAGAGGAAATGACCAAAAATGGACACCCTGCCAGACAAAGATGAGCAGCTGATCGCGCTGTTGCGCGATAACGGGCGCATGCCGGTTTCCGAGATTGCCCGGCGTTTATCCAGCTCGCGCACGGCAGCGCAAATGCGGCTGAAAAAGTTGGAGCGGAACGGCGTTATTGAAGGGTATTCTGTCAAACTCTCGGCCAATTATCTGGGCAGCCGGGTGCGGGCACTGGTGATGATCAGGTTTCCACCCGGGCACCGCACCAGTGTGGAAAATGCGCTGGATGCCATTGATCAGGTCACCGCACTGCATTCGATCAGCGGCGTCTATGATCTGGCGGCGGTGGTATCGGCCCGGACAATGGCCGAACTGGATAGGGTGCTGGATCAGATCGGCTGTCTTGAGGGGCTGGATGAAACCATGTCGTCGATTATTTTGTCGACCAAGTTTGATCGCTAGGCGGCCTGCCCCGTGGCGCTAAGCAAAAGGCCACCCGATTGGATGGCCTTTGAATTTCTGATCTGGGTGCGGTGTTGGTGTCAGGCGTGCTTACGTCGACGCGCAAAAAACATGCCACCCAGACCGGTCAGCAATAGTACCCCGCCGGCGGGCAGGGGCACCACAGAAATTGTATCGATGCCTTCCAATGAGAAAGCCAGGCCGGGGGAATAGGCACCCCAGTTGTCGAACGTCCCTAATTGCGACTCGGCGTTGCCAGTGGGCGCAGTTGAATGGACCCAGTATATATCGTCACGGGCGAAATCTGAAGAAAGCTGGATGCCCAGCCAATATTGAACCCCGGAAAGCGCGGAGAACACAGAATTCAGGTTGAAGTCGATGGTGAATATATTGCCACCAAATCCCCAGGCGACGCCGGTGTCGGTGACGTTGCTGTTGTAAACCGCCGCAGAACTGTAATCTATCGTCCCGGAATTCAGGGTGGTTCCCGGTAATCCACCGGCATCGTCAAAGAACCAGTAGTTAAAGGTCCGGTCCCAGGCATTGATATTTCCCAGACCGGCAATTGCAACAGATCCGCCTAGCACATCTGTGTCTGCGGCTACACTGAAGGTGTTTGCCTGCACATATTCGGTGGCTTCAAAGCCAGCACCACCCGCGATGAAGGGGTTGTTGTACACTGTTGCAGCGGTTGCACCTGAGGCGCCCAATATCAGGGCTGCGGCGGCGATCTTTAGAATTCTCATGTCATTCCTTACGTCGAAACAATTTTTTTGAGAATCCGCTTACCCCAGCAGAACTCGTAGCAGACGGCCCCCCCGTTTTGGGTTTCTGCTTGGATACTTTGACTTCCGGTGAATATCTGCAAAAATCTTGTATGTGTCAACATATTTGGCGATATTTAGCTGCCTAGACCCTTGATAGTGCAGCAATAAATCAGGTTTTTCCGATGGTTTTTACCAGTATTATTGGAAACAATATCGACGGTTACTGCAGCATTGTTTCGGCTATCCGCCGGAATTTACCACTTTCTGCACAATAGCCCCGGTTTGTGAATATTTCCTAAAAAAGTATTAATAGTGGCACTGATTTTGCCATTTCCGGTGCAGACACCGACAAATCTATAGCGCAAACTGCCCTAAATAGTGAATCAGCAGGAGCCACGTTTTGTCGGTATCAGCCACCCGGCGACGTCAATTGCCGTCCCACACGCTACTGCGCAGTTTTGAATGCGCCGCCCGGCAGCAAAGTTTTACGCTGGCAGCCAAGGAGCTGGATCTTACCCAAAGTGCCATCAGCCGACAGGTTAAAGAGCTGGAACAAATCGTTGGCACTGACCTTTTCCGCCGCGTCGGCAGGCGGGTGGTGCTGACCCGTGCCGGGCGAAATCTGGCAGCAGAGCTGGCGGTGGATCTGGAAAATATCCGCCAGACATTGTTGCGCGCCGTTGCATCGGGTGAACAGGGGGCATCCCTGCGCATTGCGGTGCTGCCGACATTTGCCAGCCGCTGGCTGATCCCGCGGCTGCCGGATTTTACCGCGCTGCATCCCGGCATTGCGATCAATCTGGCCACCCGTCTGGAACCGTTTGATATGACCCGTGAACAGTTTGATATCGCCATTCATTTTGGTACCGACAACTGGCCGGACACAAAAATGGTGCGGATATTTGAAGAAGAAATGATCGCCGTTTGCTCACCGGAATTTCGCGACCGCCACGGCATTACCGATGGGCTTGGTTTGCCCGGGTTGCCGCTGCTGCACCTGGAAACAAGGTCAACCGCATGGCCAGACTGGTTTGACAACACGAAAACTGACCGAAAATCCGCCCAGTCGGGCACGCATTTTGACCAGTTTTCCATGTTGATATCAGGGGCGGTTGCCTCACTTGGCGCGGCATTGATCCCGGCTTATCTGATTGAAAATGAGCTTGAAAATAACAGTCTGGTGCGGGTTTCCGGTACAAGCCTGAAAACCAGAAACAGCTATTTTGTCGTCACCCCGGCGGGTAACAGCCGCACCGGCGTTAAGGAATTTACCGACTGGATCAGCCAAGCTGCGGTTTGATGTGCAGCAATCCGGCAAGCAGAGTATCGGCAAACTGGTCAATTTCAGCGCGGGTCATCGGCGTGGACAGCGTGCCCGAGCAGGTTTCGATCATCAGAAAGCCGTGGCCAAACAGGTAATCAAGCAGTGCTTTTAGCGCCAGCGTTTCCTGTGCAGATGCATAGCCTGCGCGATAGCTTGTCGGTGCCTCAGGCTTCAGGTGCACGCGAAACATCGACCCTTTGCCGGTCACGCAGGCGGGCACATCGGCGGTTTTGATGGCCTGGGCGATACTGCTGCGGGCGTAATCCGCCAATGCGTTCAGATCATCCACCGCCCCTTGGTCAAACAGTTCCATCGCCACGCGCCCGGCCGTCATGGTGATCGGATTGGCGGAAAATGTGCCGTAATGCGGGAATAACAGCGTGTCTGACAGCGGGTTCATCACCTCCATTACATCGGCGCGTCCGGCCAGCGCGCCCACCGGAAAACCGCCACCGATCATTTTGCCAAGGGCGGTCAGATCCGGCGTTACGCCGTACCATTCCTGCGCCCCGCCATAGTTGGAACGGAAAGTTATGACCTCATCGCAAATCATCAGCGCACCATTGTCGCGGGTCCATTTGCGGATTGCGGCAACGAACGCGTCACTGGCCGGAATGACGCCGATGCGGTGGGGCAAAAGATCAAGTAAGACGCCCGCCAGCTGATCGCGGTGCTGGTCCAGTATGCTTACCGCCAGTTCCGGGTCATTGAACGGAATGACCACCACATCATCCAGCGCGCCCTGCGGCGTGCCGTGGGAAACCGGTACTGAACGGGGTTCGCGTGCGTTGCCCCAGTTGGCCGGGCCGGCGGTCTGGCTAACTTCGGCATAATCATAAAGCCCGTGGTATGAACCCTCTACCTTGGCAATCTTCGCCCGCCCGGTGAAAGCGCGCGCGGCTTTGATACAGCTCATCACCGCTTCGGTGCCGGAATTCACAAAACGCATTTTCTCAAAGCCCGGATTGCGGGCGATGATGTGTTCGGCGTAAACCACCTCGGCTTCGGTGCCGACGGTGAAGGCGCTGCCTTTGCTCAGTTGTTCAGTGACCGCGGCCACAATCGCCGGGTGGGCATGGCCGTGGATCAGGGACGCGACGTTATTGGCGAAATCGATCCGGGTGACGCCCTGGATATCGGTGACCCGGCAGCCCTGCCCGTAGGCGGCGTAAATCGGGTGGGGTTTGCGCAGGATGGTATTGCGGCTGATGCCGCCGGGCATGACCTTTAGCGCCCGCGCGTACAGTTTTTCACTTTTGCTCATCTTTGCAAATGTTCCAGTTTGCCAGCCACCCCGTCCCATTTTTTGGCATCCGGCAGCGGGTCTTTCTGATCGGTGATGCTGGGCCAGATTTGCGCCAGTTCTTCGTTCAGTTGCAGAAATTCTTTCTTATCCTCCGGCAGATTGTCATCGGAATAGATCGCATCCGCCGGGCAGGCTTCTACACAATCGTCACAATCGATGCATTCATCCGGGTGGATCACCAGAAAATTCGGGCCTTCATAAAAACAATCCACCGGGCAGATATCAACGCAATCGGTGTATTTGCACTGAATGCAGTTATCGGTGACCACATAGGTCATTCAGCGGCCTGCAGGGTTGCCGGTTCAATGCCGTACATCGAATAAAGTTCGGCTTCGTCATAGATCACCCGGTCGTCATAGCCTGAAAACCAGATGGCTTCCGGGTTGCGCCCGACAATGGTGACCTTGCAGCGGTCCCTGGCGTCTTCGGCAGAGCGCAGCAGTTTCAGGATCACCACACCGTTTTCACCGCCGGGCACGCCGGGCATGGGTTTGTTGGTGACGGCGGACACTTCGGTTTTGCCCTTATAGTGGGTGATTGACAGGCGCGCGTGGGCCTCAACCCCGGACAGGCCTTTCTGGCTTTCGTTCAGCACATGCCATGCCTCTTCGATGGGCACGTTGAAGGCTTTGTGGCCAACGATATCGCGGCCGCAGAAGAAATAGTGGTTTTCCACGCCGTTGCGTTTCAATTCGCGCTGCATGATCCGCAAAGCGTCCGGGTCATTGTTGATGCCTTTGATGATCGGTGACTGGTTGTCGATATTGATCCATGGGCGACGGCCAAATTCCTTGACCGAGGCGCGGGTGGCGTCGATCCATTCCAGACCACCTGCCGGGTTCTCGATATAATTACCGTCCGGGGCCTTTTTCAGAAACTCATCCGGGTGATTGAAATGCACCATCATCCGCAGGTTGGTTTGCGGATAGGCGGTGTGAAATTCGTCCAGCATGGCGAAAAACGTGTCGTCAAACCGTTCCGGGAAAAACGCCAGTTCCTTGGTGCCAAGGCGGATCGATTCAACCCCGGCCTCTGATAATGCCGCCAGCCACTGGGCGATGTTTTTGTTGCCCAACACCAT
>VAPM010494941.1_pt1 | contig 10566 bp, 10 predicted proteins | sample 3395091 | NCBI WGS metagenome assembly VAPM01 (sample SAMN08290445, study PRJNA428436) | hydrothermal vent metagenome | isolation source: Deep-sea hydrothermal vent chimney 3 | place: Pacific Ocean: Juan De Fuca Ridge | reverse complement strand
GAGCGATGATTTTCCCGCACCCCGGGCGCCAGTCAATAAAACGTTATTAGCCGTTAAACCCTGTAAAAATTGTCGTGTATTACGTACGATTTCTGCTTTTTGCTTATCAACAAACTGAATATTTTTTAGGTCGATTTTATGTGGGTGCGCAATGACTTGCAATGAACCCTTACCATTGAGCGTCACCCAGCGCCACGCCAATGCTGACCATGACACAGTTAACGCTTTAGCAGGCAATATCGCTTCAAGCTTGGCAATTAAATTTTCCGCTCGAGTAATAAGTTTATCTAGCTTATCCGTCATTTGAATAAACTAACTAGAAAATGCGTATGGAAAATGAAATACAAGGCGCGAAATTAAAATTAAATGCAGGTAGCACACTAAGTGCGGCCAGTTTAATTTTCCTTGAAGCAACAAAGCAGTTCGCTTGCTTGCGTATTTTATGATCGGTAATCGGCATTAATTTTCACATAATCGTACGAAAAATCACAGGTCCAGATCGTCACACTCTCTTTACCGCGATTAAGCGCCACGCGAACCAAAATGTCAGATTCTTGCATAATAGCAGTACCTAGCGCTTCTTTGTAAGTTGCAGCCACACCACCATTCTCCGCAACTAATACCTCACCTAAATATAGCTGTAATACATTGACATCTAAATCTTCTACATCAGCGTAGCCTATAGCAGCCAAGATACGTCCAAGGTTGGGGTCTGAAGCAAAAAATGCAGTCTTAACTAGCGGTGAATGTGCGATAGCATCAGCCACTTTACGACATTCAGCTTTAGTTCTTCCACCTTCAACGGTAATCGTTATAAATTTAGTTGCCCCTTCACCATCACGCACGATTGCTTGTGCTAACTCAATGGCAACATCTGTCATGGCATCACGCAGTGCAATAAAATCATTATCTGCTTCAGTAATTTCTTGATTACCAGCTAAATTTGTCGCCATCATGATGAAACTATCATTCGTACTAGTATCACCATCAACAGTAATACAATTAAAGGATTGATTAACTGCATAATTAATAATGGCATCAAGTGCATGCTTGCTAACCACGGCATCTGTTGCAATATATCCCAACATCGTCGCCATATTAGGATGAATCATGCCAGAGCCTTTGCTTATACCTGTAATCGTTATTGACTGATCACCTAGCACCAACTGGCGAGACGTACCTTTAGGCACAATATCTGTCGTCATCATGGTCTCAGCTGCATTCAACCAGTCAGCCTGACTTAAATGATTAATCGCGGTTGGTAAGCTTGCAATCAATTTATCGACTGGCAATGGCTCTAAAATAACCCCTGTAGAAAATGGTAATACTTGATTGCTATTAATAGCCAATAACTGGCCCAAGCCCTCACAACATTGCTTAGCATGGTCAAGCCCCTTACTACCTGTCAGCGCATTTGCGGAACCTGTGTTAACGAGTAAAGCACGGATATTATTTGTTTCAGATAAGTGCGCTTTACATAGCGTAACTGGCGCAGCGCAAAAGCGATTTTGTGTAAACACAGCAGAAACGTGAGTACCTTTTATCAGCTTTATCACCAATACATCTTTACGATTAAGTTGGCGTAAACCAGCTTCAGCCGAACCCAACTCAATGCCATTGACAGGCAACAATGATGAACTGAGTGGCGTTATTAATTTAACAGGCATTTAATACACTTTCATATGACAAAACATAGCTTATTTTAGCGCATTATTGTTGCTTGCTAAATATGCGATTAGAACAAAAAGTTGAACCACCAAGCTTCGCTAGATTAATCTAAATGAAGCATTGTTATTGGGCAACATTCAATCTGCGTGCAACCTCTGTGTCTAAACTTGCCATAAAGGCTTCTACGGCATCAGTATATTCTCTATCTATACCTAATCGATCATTCACTTCACCATGACTAAGGTTTTGCTCTACAATTTTAGTAACGATCTTAAATTTTTCTGCCTGTTCAGCAAATAATCTTGCCTGCTCACAAGAACTATCACGCCGCTGAGTGGAACACGCAATAAATAATGGGATAGATTGCCTATTCAGCAAGTCAATAGGAGAAGCAGCAGGCCATTTCGCAGCATCTTTACCGTACGCATGAGAAAACATATCAGGTTGCCATAAACGCATGGTTCTTGGAATATCCAACGAGGAGCTATCTAGCGCAAAACTCGCCAACCATCGCTTGCCACCTAAGTCAGTTACCAAGTTTGGGTTAGCAGCTAATACGCTCACCATTGTCCCTGCAGAAGAATGCCCCATCAACATGAGTCTACTGGCATCACCTCCCCACTGAACAGCACGTTTTTGCACAGTCTTCACTGCCAAGGATAGATCTTCAATTTGGGCATAAACATCAGCGTCTGGCATCAAGCGCGCACCCATAGAAATAACAATAAACCCTTTAGGCACCCATCGATTCACTTTATTGATATAAACCAGTGGCTCACTTTTATCACCACCTGTCCATCCACCACCATGCAAAATCAAAATTACAGGGGCATTATCCGCCCCTTTTGGTGCATAAATATCCATTGTCTGTTTTTTATGCTGACCATAAGCAACCTCTTTGGTGATTTTAACGCCACTCACCATCGGAATGACAATTTGAGGAATATTCTCTTCTTTGATATCTAGGCCAAAAGCTTTTATTCTTGCTTTAACCTTACCTGCCACCGCATATACATCATCACAGGCTGGCAAAACCATTACACACAAAACAATTAATGCCCTAGAAAAATAACTTTTTTTGGATGGTTTAGACAAAGTGCTAATTACGCCCTCCGCCAAGTCGTACCTTGTGACGTATCTTCTAAAATAATTCTTGCATCAGAAAGCTCCTTACGGATGCGATCAGCTTCGGCAAAGTTTTTTTCTTTTTTAGCATCTATACGTACTAGAATCATTGCCTCTATTTCTTCAGAGCTATAACCGTTAACTACAAAACTTAAATCACTACCAGTTAAATGGTACTCCCCAGGCTCACACTCCATAGTATAGTGCTTGCCTTGCAAAAACTCATTGGGCTTACGTTCTAACAAACCAACGATACCACCCAAATTTTTAAGTAAGCTAGCCGTTTCGCTCGATTTATTTTTATTCACATCATTAGCTAAATCAAACAATACCGCCATGGCTTCTGGTGTATTAAAGTCATCGTCCATTGCCGCTTTAAAACGCGCAGCTTCAGGGTGTGTCCAATCCACTTCCTGCGAAGTTATTTCGATATCTCGTAAAGCAGTATATAACCTGGTTAAAGCAGCTTTAGCATCATCTAAGTGTTTATCAGAATAGTTAAGCGGACTACGGTAATGAGCACGTAAGATAAAAAAGCGCACGACTTCCGCATCATATTTTTCTAGCACTGTTCTAATCGTAAAAAAATTGCCTAATGACTTAGACATTTTTTCTTCATCTACTCTAACAAAGCCATTGTGCATCCAAACATTAGCCATTTGGCAACTATGTGTTGCTTCAGATTGCGCAATTTCATTCTCGTGATGTGGAAACTGCAAATCTTGCCCACCACCATGAATATCAAAGTGTTGCCCTAAGTGCTCTGCACTCATGGCTGAACATTCAATATGCCAACCGGGTCGGCCTTTCCCACTATTTTCGCCAAATGGAGAGTCCCAGCTGGGTTCGCCAGCCTTAGCTGCCTTCCATAAAACAAAGTCCAACGGGTCTTTCTTAAAAGCATCGACATCGACACGCTCGCCCGCACGCAAATCGTCCAAACTTTTACCAGACAACTTGCCATAACCTTCAAAACTACGAACAGCGTAAAATACATCACCATTATCAGCCAAATAAGCATGGCCTTTTTCAATTAAGGTGCTAATCATGACAATCATATTATCGATATGCTCCGTTGCGCGCGGCTCTAAATCTGGACGAACCACACCAAGCTTTTCAGCATCTTCATCCATCGCAATAATAAAGCGCTGTGTAAGCTCACCGATGCTTTCTTTATTCTCGTTTGCACGCTGAATGATTTTGTCATCAACATCAGTGATATTACGTACATAGGTCACGTCGTAATCAGATACCCGAAACCAGCGTGAAACCATGTCAAACACGACCATCACGCGCGCATGGCCAAGATGACACAAGTCATATACGGTCATGCCACACACATACATGCGGACTTTATTAGCTTGAATGGGGATAAACGTTTGTTTGTCGCGGGTGAGAGTATTGTATATTTTTAGCATGCGTCTGAAATTATGGGGGTAAAACCAACAACAAAACAACCCAATATCACAATAGAACCAATTATTTACGCTTAATACCTATTGAACTATTGGATGTTAGCAAAGCTATTGGTAGAATACGCTTTTACTAATTAACTTCAGTATATCATATGACCATTGATAGCATTTCACTCAAAAGATTTCTTACAGGTGTTTTTTTAGCATTTTCACTTGCTGGCTTTTCCGCAAGCGCTGACGAACTTAAAGATATCAGCCAAATGGCGGAAAAAGGTCAGAAGGCTGCTGCGCTTGAGCGCATTGACACCTACTTAAAAGCAAACCCTAAAGATGCACAAGGCATGTTTACGAAAGGGGTTATTCAAGCTGAAAGTGGTCTAAGTAAGGAAGCCATTAAGACATTTACTGACTTAACACAGCAATACCCTAACCTACCAGAACCTTATAACAACCTAGCCGTGCTACATGCCGAAGCCGGCCAGTATGATCTTGCTAAAAAAGCGCTGCAAACAGCCATTAAAACGCACCCAAGCTACGCAACTGCGCATGAGAACTTAGGTGACATCTATGCGCGCATGGCATCTGAGGCTTATGACAAAGCACTGACTTTAGACAATGGCAACACACGTGCCCAAAGCAAATTGTCTCTTATTAAAGATTTATTTGATACTGGTAGCAAAACGACTGTTGCCGCAAAAACAAAACCTATACGTCCTGCTGATAAAAAAGTGACGTCACCGAAACTCGCGCCAGTGGAGGCTACACCAGCCGCAGTTGACACAACAGCGAACAATGAAAGCGATGTTGCAGATGCAGTCAATAATTGGGCAAATGCATGGTCTAGCCAAGATTTAGAGGGTTATTATGCTAGCTATGCTGAAACCTTTAAGCCAGCTAAAGGTCGTAGTTATGCAAGTTGGAAAAAGTTACGTAAAGACCGTGTTACTAGACCGTCTAAAATCAACTTGGAGCTAAATGACCAAGAAGTTTCTATCATAGACGACAGCAATGCAAAAGTTAGATTCAAACAATACTATAAAGCAGATGGCGGCCCCATTCACACTTTTAAAACATTGGTATTCAAAAAAATAGATAGTGCATGGTTAATTAATCAAGAAATTGCTTCAAATTAATACTGGCTTTGATTTAGCAAGCTGCATTACATAGTTAATTAGGTTAAATATTGATCATTAAATGGCATTAAATATTAGATTAAAGTTTTTTCAATACGCCATATTGGTTAGCGCTGCTTTATTGCCTTGGAATGCAACAGCGGTTAACACTGAAAGGTTAGTAAGTAAAACCTTTACGCATCAACTTGGCCGTGATTTAGTTGAGCGTTTACTCGTTAAAAGTTTGATGGAAGTTGCTCAAGGCAACACTAAACAAGCCATGCAAACAGTTAACGAGCTTATTCGTAAAGTACCTAACTTTAAACTTGCCTACCTTATCCGCGGCGATTTGCTAAGTGCACAAACACGCCCACTAGAAAACTTCGGCAATCCAGATAGTAAATATAGCTCAGCAGAAGTTGAAGGCCTAAGACAAGAGGCTCGCACGCGTATTAATCACTATTTCTCTGAAGATGACAGCCGTTTAACACCTAATATACCGATACAAATGGGCGAGAAACAGCAGCATTTAATCTTAATTGATACGGTAAAATCCAGATTATTTTTATACAAGAAATCCAATTCAGGCTTGCAACATGTGTCTGACTATTATGTCAGTATCGGAAAAAATGGTGCCGATAAATATGTAGAAGGTGATAAACGCACGCCAGTTGGCGTTTATTTTTCTGCAAAAAAACTAACAACCCCTCTATCTGATTTTTATGGTGACGGCGCTTATCCGCTCAACTACCCGAATGAATTAGATAAGCACAAAAATAAAAGTGGTTCTGGCATATGGCTACACGGCACCCCTAAGGACACTTACAGCCGGCCGCCACGCGCGAGTGATGGCTGCATTGTGCTAAGTAACCCTGATTTAAATAAATTAAAACCCTTTTTAAAATCAGGGAATGTGCCTGTCATTATTTCTGATAATGTGCAGTGGTTAAATACTACAAAAACCAAGCTAAAAAACTCACAATTAAAAGCACTCAATAATGCAATAGAAACTTGGCGGTCAGATTGGGTTTCTCAAAATACTAAACGATATTTAAGTCACTATTCTAATGGCTTTTTCTATAGCGGCGGAAAGTTAAAACAATGGACCGACCACAAACGACGTGTACAATCAGGCAAGCCAAAAGTCACGATAAAAGTAAATGATATCAGCATATATGGCTATCCAACTAAAACCAGCCAAACAACGTCTAAAACAAAATCTACCACACCTATTGTCGTCGTTAATTTCGAGCAATTTTATCAAAGCCCAACACTGAAAAATACAATGCGTAAACGTCAATACTGGAAACACGAAAATAAGCAATGGAAAATCATCTATGAAGGAGCAGCGTAATCACATGCAACTTAATACTTTAAAACAACATTTTTTTGCAATCATGCTGCTAACACTTGTCAGTATTGTGCAAGCTGAAACACGCGTTGAATTTGAAACGTCTCAAGGTAATTTTACTATTGAGCTCTATCCTGAAAAAGCGCCAAAAACGGTGGAAAATTTTTTACAATATGTAAAAGATGGGTTTTATGAAAACACTATCTTTCATCGCGTTATTAGGAACTTTATGGTTCAAGGTGGTGGATTTGAACGTGATTTATACGAAAAACCAACGCGCGAACCTATTGCAAATGAAGCTGACAATGGCCTAACCAATGAAACAGGTACCATTGCAATGGCACGAACAGCAGACCCTAATTCAGCCACTGCACAGTTTTTTATTAATTTAAAAAATAACCGTTTCTTAAATTTTACGGGCGCTCGCCCCGAAACAATAGGCTATTGCGTCTTTGGGAAAGTAACAAACGGCATGGATGTCATTAAAAAGATTGGCGTTACACCTACTGGCTTCGTCGGTAGGTTTGGTGATGTTCCGACACAAGCTATTACCATCAAAAGCGTTAAGCTCTTATCAGAAGTTGCTGCCAAGTAACTTTATACTTCATTCTAAAAACTTTAAGGAATCAACGTGATCAAACTCACCACTAACTTCGGCGATATCGTGCTAGAACTCAACGCAGAAAAAGCACCCATTACTGTTGAAAATTTTATACAGTATGTCGAGAATGGCTTTTACGATGGTCTTATTTTCCATCGTGTTATCAATGACTTCATGATTCAAGGTGGTGGGTTTGACGATTCAATGAAACAAAAATCAACAGAAGCTGAAATTAAAAATGAAGCTGATAATGGTTTAACTAATGACAAATACACGATTGCAATGGCGCGCACCTCAATACCTGATTCAGCTAGCAGCCAATTTTTTATTAATATAAACGATAACAGCTTTTTGAATCACACAGCGCCTACGGCAAGCGGTTGGGGCTATTGCGTATTTGGCAAGGTAACAGAAGGTACGGATGTAGTAGACAAAATAAAAACCGTAAAAACTACAAACAAAGCGGGTCATCAAGATGTACCAGAAGAGGCCGTTATGATCCAGAAGGCAACACTTTGTTGAAGCGCTGCAATTAGTAGCTATTAAGCTGCTACAGCCTAGACACCTGCTCACATGGAACACAGCATACTTATTTCTGATCTACACCTATGTGAGTCACGCCCCAATATTCTACAAATCTTTACATCATTTTTAAAAGATGTAGCGACACAAGCACAGTCTTTATATATTCTTGGGGACTTTTTCGAATACTGGCCAGGTGACGACACGATTGCTACTGGTACTCACCAAGATATCATTACGGCGCTTAGAGAACTCAGCTCTCAACAAGTCAACGTATTCTTCATGCATGGCAATCGTGACTTTTTACTTGGGCAAACATTCGCCGACGCCGCTAATATCGAATTACTTCCAGACCCTAGTATCATCAATCTTTATGGGCAACGTATACTATTAAGTCACGGTGATGCACTATGCACGGACGATATAAGTTACCAAGCCTTTCGTAAAGAAGTGAGAAGTAAAAAGTGGCAAGAAGACTTTTTAAGCCAACCATTAGACCAGCGTATTGCTTATATCGAAATGCTGCGCGTTAAAAGTCAGCAAGAAAAGTCCAATAAATCGCTAGAAATCATGGATGTTAATATTGCAGAAGTAGAAATGCTGCTAACTAAATATGATTTTCCACCCATTTTTATTCACGGTCACACACACCGCCCCAATAAACATGTTCATACGCTGGAAGAACATAGATGCGAACGTTGGGTATTAGCCGATTGGTATGAGCAAGGTAGCTATTTGCGTCTAGACAAAGAGGGCTGTCATGAACAAACCATTAAGTAAAGAATGCTAAATCTTATACTATTTAAGCTAGAAAACACTTCATTTCAGCCGCTAGTGCCAACCGCCTCATCTAATGAATGATTAAGTTAATTTATAAGCTGTTAATGACACCGAACGCTATATAACCAGGAATCTTAGATTCGTCTACTTCATCGATTTGTTCAGGCTCTAAAAACATTTCAGCATAGTGTAAATAAACTTTATCGCGCACAAACAAATCAAACACGTCGGGATCAATATGATTATCAAGCTTCATTTGTCCCAAAATTCTCAATGTCTCAGAAAGCGTTTTTGCTTTTTTATAAGGCCTATCTTTAGCTGTTAACGCTTCAAAAATATCAGCAACACCCATCATACGTGCAGGGACAGACATTTCATCTCGCGTTAAACCCTTAGGATATCCTTTCCCATCCATACGCTCATGGTGGCCACCTGCATATTCAGGAACCCGACTTAAATCTTTTGGATATGGCAATGATTCCAACATATTAATGGTCACAACGATATGATTATTAATAATGGCACGTTCTTCTGGTGTTAATGTGCCGCGCGGTATCGTTAAGTTATAAACCTCATCAGCCGTCAAAAAATCTTCTCGCTTGCCTAATGCATTAAGAAAATCATACTTGGCAATTTTCTTAACGCGTGCTTGATCTTCCACATTCATCGACTCAGCGCCTATATTAATCAGCCGGATAAAATCTCTATCCACATCTAATTGTTTATTAATCTCAGCCACCTCATCCTGAAACGATTCTTTATTCATCGAGAGATTAGGCTGCATTGACTCAGGCACCAACCGTAAATAAGCATTTTCCCGTTGTAACTTTAACAATTCAAAACGCTGATCAATCAGATGAATACGGTCATAGGTGGTCTCCAATTTAGTCGCCTTGTCCATAATCGTTTCCGGTGTCGTCACCTTGCCACAATCATGCAACCAAGCAGCAATCCTCAGTTCATAAAATTCTTTTTCAGTCATTGAAAAGTCTTCAAATGGACCTTTTTTTGCCTTAATCGCGGCTTCCGCTAGCATCATTGTTAGCTCTGGTACACGCTGACAATGCCCGCCTGTATAAGGGGATTTTTCATCAATTGCATCAGCAATTAATTTAATAAAAGACTCAAATAAATTTCTCAAGCCATCAATTAAATTATGATTCGTTAACGCGACTGCTGCTTGCGAAGCTAGAGACTCGACTAAACGCTGATGTGCTTCAGTAAAAGCAACAACCTCTTGCGTCTTTGGGTCGATAGCATTAATTAACTGTAAAACACCAATCATTTCATTATCATGATTCTTCATGGGTACAGTTAAAAATGATTGTGAGTGATAACCCATTTTTTCATCAAATTGGCGTGTCCCCGAAAAGTCAAAGCCGTCAGCTAAATAGGCATTATCTATATTGATCGTTTTGTCATCTAATACACAGCAAGCCGCCACCATACTAGTGTTTGGTTCATCATTTTCGAGATAAATTGGAAGTGGAGGAAAAGGAATCGGCTTTCCTGTCGTGCCACCCAACATAATGCCCAAGCTTTTTGTTCGCATGATTTCAAATTTAAGCTTATTGTCTTCTGACACCGTATACAAAGTACCACCATCAGCATTCGTTAGTTCTTTAGCGCCTAATAAAATTGTTTCTAATAAACAGTTATTATCTCGTTCATTAGATAACGCTACCCCTATCGCATTTAAACGCTCCAATTGATGCAACAGGTCTACTTGCTTAGTTTTTTTAACCAAAAAAATCCTTAGCCAAACAAATAGTTTGTCATGTTAAATGAAGTTCCATTCTACTGTCCAAAACTTCAATCCGATCTTGGTCTTTAAGCGCATAGGCTTGCACGCCAATCGATTGATCATTCACAAGAGGATAATGATCCCCCGCGACATGTGTAATGAAATAACCTTCTTGCCTTTTAGTAATAACAGCCAATTGCTCACCAGGCGTCCCTACCTTAATCATTGTTTTATCTAACAATAAAGCT
>VAPM010411588.1_pt1 | contig 10571 bp, 9 predicted proteins | sample 3395091 | NCBI WGS metagenome assembly VAPM01 (sample SAMN08290445, study PRJNA428436) | hydrothermal vent metagenome | isolation source: Deep-sea hydrothermal vent chimney 3 | place: Pacific Ocean: Juan De Fuca Ridge | reverse complement strand
TTGCCATCGCCGGATACGGCAACGTCGCGTGCGTCATAAGCGATTTGTACCTGGGCGACTTTCATCTTGTCAGGCATTGCCCACAGGTCGATCTTGGTCATCATGCCGTCACGGCCCATGATGTACCAGAAACGGCCAGCGTCTTTGACGTGCAGGGTTTTGTGGTGTTCAACAGTTTTCAGTACGTGTACTGCATAACCGGTAGAGACGTGAGCCACCACTTCTTTCTTGTCACCGTCGATGATGGCGATCTTGCCGACATCACGCTCAATGGCGATGAAGAAGTTTTGCCAGTTACGGCCGTGCATAGGTTTGGTAGGGTAGTCTTTTGGCTGAACAAACACTTTATGGCGTTCTTTCATCAGAGACAGTGACATTTCTGGTGGAACCGGTGGCTCCATCTGGATGTAACGTGCCAGCATGTTAATTTCTTTCTTGCTGAAGATGTCGTCGAAGTTGTTCATACCACCTTCGGTACCGAGGGTGATAATTTTCGTCAGACGTTTGGTGCCCAGTTTAAGCGTGCCTTTTTGTTTTTTGGCTTTGTTGGGTTTTGGTAAAAGGGCTTTACCGGTCGCACCCTGACGCAAAACGCCGTGACAACCAGCACATCGCTGGAAGTACATGCTTTTTGCCTGTTCGAACTCCGCTTCGTTAAGTGGCTCGAACTTCTTCTTGGCGAAGGCTACGCCCGAGGATGCAGCCATGCCTACGAAGACGGCCAGTGCTGCTGCTCCGTATTTAGTGGTGTGTTTTAAATTCATCGAAAGACTCCTGATCTTTATTTGCGATAGATTTTTTTACGAATAACTATAAATTGCATTGATTAATTTTTTGCAGGTTTGACACTATTCTCAATGGTTACATGATTGTTTGACTTACATCAAATAATAAAAGGAGTTTTTGTCGGGTTTTAAGTTTGTTGACCTACGTCAAATGCGTGAGTCAGGCTGGATGGCTTATAAATAAAAGCTTTACGGCTTTTTTTACTGCTTGATACGGGTTTTGCAGAAGTTTTGATTTGCTGTGAATTTCTATTAAAAATTCAGCGGCTGGATGGGTTTATGCTGGTGGGTTTTTCTAAAGTGAGCAGTGTGCTGATTTTAAAGGGAATAATTCAGCCGCCGGTCATGCTCATCAGGCGTACGACCTGTTCAGGCTTGTCTTTGAACTCATGTTTTTCAGGTTTGAGGCCGATGGCGTTAATTAAAACACTTTTTAATGCCCTGTCACTGATGCCCTGGCGCAGCAGCGGCTGTAGTTCGACTTTGTCGTCCTGTCCTAAACATAGATAAAGCGTGCCATCGACGGATAGACGCACGCGATTACAGGTTTCGCAAAAATGTTGTGATATGGGCGTGATGAAGCCGATGCGCAGGTCAGTGTCCTTTATCTGCATGTACCGCGCCGGGCCGCCGCCGGGCATGACACCGGGAATTAACTCGAATTTTTCTGCCAGTTGCTTTTTGACCAGCTGCAAGTTGAGATAGTGGTTTGTCGCGTCATCGCCGGTCGCGCCCATGGGCATGGTTTCGATGAAACGCAGGGTGAAGCCGTGTTGCAGACAAAAGTTAACCATGTCTTCGAATTCGTCATCATTAATGCCTTTCATTGCCACCATATTGATTTTTATTGGTGACAGGCCGACTTTTTTTGCCGCCATCAAACCATCGAGTACCGGTTGAAGTTCGCCGCCGGTGATATTTTTAAATACCTCGGGTTTTAAACTGTCGAGGCTGACGTTGATTCTTGAGAGGCCTGCCTGTTTTAATGCATCGGCCTGTTTGTCGAGCAGGGTGGCATTGGTGCTGAGTGAAAGGTCGCTCAGGCCGGGCAGTGCGGTGAGGCGTTGTGCCAGTGATGCGATATTTTTTCGCACCAGAGGTTCGCCGCCGGTCAGGCGTACACGTGCCACGCCAAGTTCGGTGAAGGCTTTGATGACGCGTTCTATCTCGTCAAAGGTCAGCCAGTTTTCCGGTTGTTCGAAATCGGTAAAACCTTTGGGCATGCAGTAGAAGCAGCGCAGGTTGCATTTGTCGGTGAGTGACAGACGCACGTATTCGATGCGACGGCCGAACGGGTCAATGAGAGCGCTGCTGTTTTGTGTGGTGCTTGTATTCATGCCTGGTGTGATGCTAAAGCCGCGTGATGATTCAATCAATATCGCCTTTGGGGCACATTGCTGCGCCATCGGCTGTGTTGAGGATACAGCCGATGGGCTTCAATTATTGCCTACTAAGCACGGGGTTAAATGCCCTGTTAAATATCGCCGATTGATGAACCGGGATCGACATCATGCATATCAGGCAGTTCGTGTGCGATGCCTTTGTGGCAGTCGATACAGGTTTTGTCGGCATCGAGGCCTTCCGAGTGCGCTGTAACTGCGCGTCGACCCTGTTCGCCGAAGTCCATGTAATCAAAGTTATGGCAGTTTCGGCATTCGCGTGAGTCTGTTGCTTTCATCGCACGCCAGACATTTTGCGCCAGTTGCAGTCGTTTAGATTCGAATTTTTCACGGGTATCGATGGTGCCTAGTGCTTTGTGCAAAAGCTCATTACTGGCCTGTATTTTACGTACCACTTTGTGATTCCATTCTTTGGGTACGTGACAGTCCGGACAGGTCGCGCGCACGCCGGTGCGGTTGCTGTAATGGATGGTCTGTTTGTATTCCTGGTAGACATTATCTTTCATCTCGTGGCAGGAAATACAGAACTCTTCATTGTTGGTCAGCTCCATAGCGGTGTTAAAGCCACCCCAGAAGATGATGCCTGAAGCAAAACCGACAATCAGTAATGTGCCCAGCGAGTAGGTTACCGAAGGCTTTTTTAATACCTGCCATATTCTGCAAAGTATCATGTCGTTACATTCTTTGGTGTTTTTGTTGCTCATGATCTATGTTCCATAAAAATTATTTTTACTGCACGTCAATATTTTTTAGTCGCCTAACGTCCGGTGATGGCAGTGACCGGCTGGAAATAATTTTCGACTAATGGTTTTGCACCAACCTGTGGAACATGACATTGTGTGCAGAAATAACGTCGTGCAGATACATTGGCCAGCACGTGTTTGTCGCGTGACTCAAAATGTGTCTGGCTTATTTTTGTGGCATTCGCTTCACGGTAGTTCGACCAGCTGTGACAGCTCATGCATTTATTGGATTTAAGATTAACCTGGTAACTATTAATTTTGTGCGGAATCAGCGGCGGTTGTTGTACATAATCGCGTGCAATCGGTTCGCCGTCTTTGTTATATCTTTTTGATGCAGGTGCGTTAGAGTCCTGATCAATATCATGTGGACCCCTTAGTGAACTGACAGGTTCTGCAATTACTTGAGCGCCGAAACCTACAGTAGCCAGTAATACTACGATCGTGGTTATTTTTTTCATCATCATAAGACCTCTACTCCAGAAGAATGATTGTGTTGTTTGTTAATGTTTTTTGAATTCGTTGTGTTGTTTACAATATTGTTGGTGCGTAAGCCAAAGTGAAAAACATCTTTGGCGCAAACATCAATGCAGCGGCCGCAGTTGGTGCAGTTTGACGAAGTGATCACCGGGCCAATAACTTCAGTGCTGCCTTTTAAATGGCCTTTCAGTGCCGGGCGAATGACCTGTTGCTCCGGGCAGACTTTAAAACAGTCCATGCAGTCGTCGCATTGGTCACGTGCATCGGCGCGAATGCGGATTAAACTGTGTGTGCCGAGTAAACCGTAAAATGCGCCCACTGGGCACAGGTGACTGCACCAGGCGCGCCGGCTGACCAGCAGATCAAGCAGGAAAACCGCAAAGATGACAAACCAGGCCAGCCCCATGCCGAAGATCAAGCCACGGTGCAACATGGAAACCGGGTTCACCAGTTCCCAGCTGATGCCGCCGGTGACCAGCGCCAGAATGAGCGTTGCCGCCAGAATCCAGTAACGGGTGTTGCGTGACAGGCTGGATGCGCCGGTGATTTTGAAATGATCGCGCAGCCATTGTGCGCTGTCGGTGACGATGTTCACCGGGCAGACCCAGGAGCAATAAACCCGGCCGCCGAGCAAGATATAAAATGCGGTGACAATGAGTGCGCCGATGATCGCGGTGCTTTCCAGCGTGTGTCCGGCAAACAGGCTTTGCAATAATATGTAGGGGTCGGTCAGCGGCACGGTGTTGAGTATCAGGCTGGAACTTAAATTACCTTTTATCAGCCAGATGCCAAACCAGGGGCCGAGCATAAACAGTAGCAGGATGGAGAGCTGGCTGCTGCGTCTGGCGAGTACCCATTTATTGGCGACTAACCAGCCTTTGTCAGCGATGGCTTCTGCGCCCGGGTGACGTGCGGCATGTGTCTGGTTCATTCCTGCGCCCCCCGTGTATTGAAGTTGTTGCTGTTCAATGTGTCCAGCGGGTTACCGCCAAATGGCGATGCATCGCTTGCGCCGGGTGGTGTGTTTTTATCTTCGATGATAAGGCCTTCGCCCTGCAAGTCATAAGACTGTCCCTGCGGCATGTTGTATTGATGCTCCACATCGGGTGCCACCAGGCTTTTGCCGGCTTTGCTTTTTTCTTTCCAGCCCCAGCGATAGTGATGACCCAGTTCGCCTTTTGCCAGTTCAAAGGGCATGACTCGGATAGCAGTGTCTTCCAGCACACAGGCGCGTTCACATTTTCCGCAGCCGGTGCAATAGTCCGAATGCACGGTGGGAATAAACAGTGCGTGGCTGCCACTGCGCGCATTGTGTTTCATATCCAGCGTGATGGCTTTGTCGATGACCGGGCATACGCGGTAACAGACATCACAACGCAGGCCCTGGAAGTTCAGGCAGTTCTCTTCGTCGATTAATACCGCCAGCCCCATGCGTGCATCGTCGATGTTTTCCAGCGAGTGATCCAGCGCGCCGGTAGGGCAGGCCTTGACGCAGGGGATGTCATCGCACATCTCGCAGGGGATGTCGCGGGCGGTGAAATAGGGGGTGCCGGTGGTGACTTTATCGCCAAAAGTTGCCAGCTTTAATGTGTCGAAGGGGCAGTCTCGTACACATAAACCGCAACGCACACAGGCACCAAGAAAATCGTCTTCATCCAGTGCGCCCGGTGGGCGAATGGCTGAAGCAGGTAGTGATACTGATTGACGTGAGTACAGGCCAATACCCAGCGCGAGCAGCGTAGCTGCGCCGCCAGCGCGCGCGGAATCAAGCAAAAACTTCCGCCGGCTGTTGCGCGTTACACTGTGTTGTGCAGCTGTGGACTGAGTACTCATTACGTCGTTTTCTACAGTTGATGTGGTTTAGGCCTTGACGACCCTAACCGCACATTTTTTGTAGTCTGTCTCTTTGGACAGCGGGTCGGTTGCGTCCAGTGTGACTTTGTTGATCAGACGGCTGGCATCAAACCAGGGCACAAAAATCAGCCCCCTGGGCACTTTGTTACGGCCACGGGTTTCGATGCGTGCCACGATTTCACCGCGGCGACTCTGAATTTTAGCCGGCAGACCACGACGCAGACCACGTTCTTTTGCGTCATCCGGGTGCATGTAGATGACCGCATCCGGGAAGGCGCGGTACAGCTCGGGCACACGGCGTGTCATGGAGCCTGAATGCCAGTGTTCCAGTACACGACCAGTGCTTAACCACAGATCGAATTCTTCATCGGGACTCTCGGCGGCAGGTTCATAAGGCGCGGTGATGATGTTGGCGCGACCATCTTTTTTGCCGTAGAAACGGATGTCTTCACCGGCTTTAACATAAGGGTCATAGCCTTCACGGTAGCGCCACAGGGTTTCCTTGCCGTCGATTACCGGCCAGCGCAGTCCGCGGGAATTGTGGTAGACCTCGAACGGTGCCAGTTCGTGACCTTTTTTCGGTCCTTCATGCTGGAAGCGGCGATACTCTTCAAACAGGCCTTTCTGGATGTAGAAACCGAAGTCTTTCATCTCATCGTTGCTGTATTGATTGCCGTCGCTGTCGGTCACTTCCTGTGCAGGGAACTGGTTGACCTGGTCGTTCGCGTACAGGATTTCGTACAGGGTTTTGCCGCGAACTTCGGGTTGTTTGGCGATCAGTTCTTCGGGCCAGACATCCTCTACTTTGAAACGTTTGGAAAATTCGACCACTTGCCACAGGTCGGATTTTGATTCGCCTGGAGCTTCTACCTGTTGACGCCAGAACTGGGTGCGGCGTTCGGCGTTGCCGTAAGCACCTTCTTTTTCTGTCCACATGGAGGTTGGCAGAATCAGGTCGGCAGCCATGGCGGTAACGGTTGGGTAGGGGTCGGAGACCACGATGAAGTTATCGGGGTTGCGATAGCCGGGTAGTGTTTCCTCGTTGAGGTTGGCGGCGGCCTGCATGTTGTTATTACATTGCACCCAGTAAGCGTTGAGTTTGCCATCTTTCAACATGCGGTTTTGTAGCACAGCGTGGTAACCGGGTTTGCCGGGAATGGTGCCTTCGGGCAGTTTCCAGATTTTTTCAGCCAGGTCGCGGTGAGCTTTTTTCTTCACTACGTAATCGGCAGGCAGACGATGTGCGAAGGTGCCGACTTCGCGTGCGGTACCACAGGCAGAAGGCTGGCCGGTGAGTGAGAACGGGCCGCTACCGGGTGTAGAAATTTTTCCAGTTAGTAAGTGCACGTTGTACATCAGGCCGTTTGCCCAGACACCGCGTGTGTGCTGGTTGAAACCCATGGTCCAGAAAGAAGTGATTTTCTTGTTCGGGTCGGCATAAAGTTTTGCCAGCCGTAAAAGTTTTTCTTCGGGCACACCGGAAAGTTTTGCGGTGTATTCCAGGGTGTAGGGTTCCAGTGATTTTTTGTATTCGTCGAACGAGATCTTGCTGAGTTTGCCGCCCTTGCCGGTTTTCTTTTTCTCCAGGGGGTGGCTGGGGCGCAGGCCGTAACCGATGTCAGTCGGTGTCTTTTTAAAGTTAACGTGCTTATCGATAAAGTCTTTGCTGTAGGCTTTATTCTGCACAATGTAGTTGGCGATGTAGTTCAAAATTGCCAGGTCGGTCTGCGGTGTGAAGATCATGTTGTTGTCGCCGAGATCGAAACTGCGATGCTCAAAGGTGGACAGTACGTGTACTTCGCTGCCTTTTTTTGTGAGGCGGGTATCGGTTAGGCGAGACCAGAGAATCGGATGCATCTCGGCCATGTTTGAACCCCACAGAACGAAAGCATCGGCATGTTCCAGGTCGTCGTAACAGCCCATAGGTTCATCGGAACCGAAGCCACGGATGAAAGCACCCACAGCGGAGGCCATACAATGGCGTGCATTCGGGTCGATATTATTTGAACGGAAACCGGCTTTATATAATTTGGATGCGGCGTAACCTTCCCATACGGTCCACTGGCCAGAGCCGAACATGCCGACGGTGGAAACGATCTCTCCCGGTTTCTTGCCCTTGTTCACTTCCATGTCATGTTTTAAAGCCGTCTTGAATTTTTCTTCCATAACATCAAAGGCCTGGTCCCAGCTGACCGGGGTGAACTCGCCTTCCTTGTCGTACTTGCCGTTGCTCATGCGCAACAGCGGCTGTCTCAGACGGTCTTTGCCGTACATGATCTTGGACAGGAAGTAACCCTTGATGCAGTTAAGCCCGCGGTTGACCGGGGCATCCGGGTCACCCTGGGTGGCGATGATGCGGCCGTTCTTGGTGCCGACCAGTACGCTGCAACCGGTACCGCAGAAACGGCAGGGTGCTTTATCCCAGCGGATGTCATCTTTGGTTTTTGCCAAAGCTTCTTTGACTCCCGGTATTGTTATGCCTGCTGCCGTTGCTGTGGCGGCGATAGCATTTGTCTTAATGAAATCTCTACGTGTTAGTTTCATTACTCGGCCTCCTGTTGACCTTGTGTTTATTCTTTAATATATGTATGAAATGTTGTGTGTTATTTATTCTTCGAACTGGTGATAAATCATGGCGGCGGATAATACGCCGGGCACAGCCTGTATCTCGGTTAAAGTGTCAGTGATGTTGTTTGCGCTGACATCTTCGACGGTAATCACGATACGGCCGTCATCATTGTTGCCGTGAATTTCGACACCGTTCATGGTGGCGAGTGTTTCCTGAATTGTTGTCAGGTTCTCCGGGTAAGCTTTTACCAGAACGCCGCTAATATTCATCGTGTTCTCCTGTGAGAGTTAAATTGGTTATGCCTGACTTTCTATAATGTTTCATTGTTGATGGCCTATGGTTACCGCCTGCACCGGGCAGACTGAAACGCAGGCACCGCAACCAGTGCAGTTGTCTGTGTTAATAAGGGGGATGGAGATGCCGCCTAGTCGTGGTGGCATTTTTATGGCGCGGCTCTCGCAGGGGTCGTAACAGCTGCGACATTCCACGCCTTTGTGCGCGATGCAGCTGTTTTCATCGATGGACACTTTGATCGACCACGGTGTTTTGTGTTCGCTTTTAAGCAAGGCCTGCGGTTTGCAGACATCTACACATTGTGCGCAGAACAGACATTCACCGGCATTGAAGTCGACCACGGGGAAATTTGCTCGCGCCTGTTTGATGATGTGCGTTGGACAGTGTGAGACACACTCGCCGCAGTTGGTACATATTTCGGTGAACAGGTTTTCAGTGATTGCCCACGGCGGACGTAAGGGCGATTCTTTTCCTTTAAAATCGCCGCGAAGGAATTGCATTCTGCTGACTGGTACACTCATTCGCTGTAACTAAAACCTCATGTCTTTGTTGGCGAGTGTATAAGTGGTCTGTAATATTATGCTTGACTTATATCAAATCCAGTGAGGAAAAATATCAGTCTTTTTTTACTCTGTCCACATCTGTAATTATGGCAGATATTAGTGAGCTTTTACAGCAATGTAAAATTTTTTGAATGAGCGAAAACCAGGTAACGTGATGTGCTGTTTGTTGTTATGGAGTCGAAGGGATAACAGGTGACCAGTACCAGTGTTTGTTCATCTGTGTCGGCCTGTAATGTATAACTTTTACTGTCGACGATTTGAATGTCGTAAACGTAGTAGCCTGTGGTTTTATTGACGGTTTGCAGAAAAAGCGTTTCGCCGATATTTATATCTTTTAGAAAATTAAAATGTGTATCACGATGTGCGCTTATTATTGTTGTCCCCGGCGTGTTTGGTTTTGCACCGGCCAGTGAATAACCCGGTGCGAAGGCAAGACTGCTGCCGCTGTCGCCGGCCAGAACTATTTGTTTGATTGCATGTTGCGGCACAATCAGTTTTGCCACCGGCCAGGTGTCCGACCATGGCCAGGGTTTGTGGCTGGTGATATTTTTATCGCGCAGTGTTTCATGCCAGGAGTGATCAAGCAGCTGTTGTGCGACGATGGCTTTGCCCTGTATCCAGCCCGCTGCGGCAAGTTGCCACAGGCTGGTGCTGAACAATAAAAGGATGATGGCACTGCTGAGTTTTCTTGCGTAACGCTCAAATAGTCTGTGCATGATGTGTATTTTCATTTTTTTATTGCTGGCGTTTCCATCGCAATAACATGAAGCCTGTGATGAAAAGTAATATTGCGGCCACTAGTTTCAGTGGCGAGTCTGTTGCTGTTTGTGCCAGCATAATTCCGCTTGCTGGCGCTATGTTCTTCCAGCCGTGTGGTAGATTGTTTTTCAGGCGTTCACGATATAATAAACCTTCAGCATTGAGCGGCGTAATATCAACCGCCACCAGGCTGGTGTAACGGCTGACCAGATGATGTTGCAGTGCTGTTTCGGTGATTTCTTTTTTTATGGTTTCGCTTTGGCTTGCAGACGATGTTTCATGGCGCTGGTTCATTAATGCGGAAATTTTTTCACGCGCCCAGGCCACGCGAACGCCGCTTTTTTCTGTCGTGGTTAAGCGGGCATGAGTTTGCCATTCACTATTACCGTAATCACCGTTGATGCTTATGTTTTCCGGCAGCTGTTTACCTTTTATCAGGATGTTGCGTGTTTCACCGGCATACAGATCGGGAATGATGTTTGGCAGCACGTCATATTTATTGCGATCGATGTGTAATTGAATGTTGATTAAGGCCGGGGTCTCAAGTTTTTTAAACAGAGCAATGGTTTTTTCCTGCACTTCGTTGATATCACCGATGTAGGTGAAAGTGCCGCGTCCCTTGTTGGCTGCTCGGCGCATGAAGTAGGCATTGGGTGCAGAGCCGATGCCGATGGTGAACAGACGATTGCTGCCAAGTTGTTTGTCGATCACATCAAACAGTTCTGCTTCGTTGCTGATGTTGCCGTCGGTTAAAAAGATGACCTGGCGAAAACGGGAGAATTCTTCGCGTTTTGATAAAGCAAGTTTCAGTGCAGGTAACATCTCGGTGCCGCCATTGGCCTGAATATTATTGATGAAACGTTTTGCGTAATTTTTATATCCTGCGTCTGCGCTGACAGCTTCAGGAAACAGGCGGGCGGTTTTGTCGTTGAACCAGATGATGTTGAAGTGATCAATGGCTGAGAGGCCATCAATTGCGGTGATTAATGCGGCTTTTGCCTGCTCGATTGATGTGCCCGCCATCGAACCTGATATGTCGAGCACAAACACCAGGTCACGTGCCGGTACTTTTTGCTGTAGATGACTCAGATCAGGCGGCAACAGGGTAAGCATCGTATAATTTTCAC
>VAPM010286885.1_pt1 | contig 10596 bp, 9 predicted proteins | sample 3395091 | NCBI WGS metagenome assembly VAPM01 (sample SAMN08290445, study PRJNA428436) | hydrothermal vent metagenome | isolation source: Deep-sea hydrothermal vent chimney 3 | place: Pacific Ocean: Juan De Fuca Ridge | reverse complement strand
TAGGTGATTATATAATGGTTCACGCTGGTTTTGCTATTGAAAAAATGGATTTAGATAGAGTAAAAGATATCCAAAATTATTTAAATACCTAATGAAAACAGAAATAAAAAAACTTTTAAAAAGTATTCAAATAAAAGCTCAAAAAATTGGTCGTCCTTTAAGGCTAATGGAGCTTTGTGGAACTCATTCGCAAACTATTGCTCAAAATGGAATTAAAAGTTTAATGCCAGATAATATAAGATTGGTTTCTGGTCCTGGTTGTCCAGTCTGCGTAACGGCGCAGAAAGATATTGATATTATGGTAGGGCTAGCTTTGGCTGGTATTCCAGTAGCTGTTTATGGAGACGCTGTTCAAGTGCCAGGTAATTTGATGAGTTTGGAAGAAGCTGGTAGAAAAGGAGCAGAAGTTTATATTGTTTATGATATTACAGAGGCTGTTAAGATAGCTCAAAAAAAACCTCAATTAGTCTTTTTTGGTTTGGGTTTTGAAACTACAACTGGAATGACTGCTTGGGCAATCAAACAAGGTTTAATGGTTTATTCTGCGCATAAACTTTTTCCTCCAGCGATGAAAGCTCTTCTAGCCAATAAAAAAATTAAGGTAGATGGTTTTATTGACCCTGGACATGTAAGTGTTATTATTGGAGTAGATGTTTATTGTCAATTTCCAATCCCTCAAGTAGTTGCTGGGTTTGAAGGGAAAGATGTTTTAATAGCTATTGAAAAATTATTAACTCAAATTTTAAACAAAGAAAGAAAGGTAGAGAATGCTTATCAAAGGCTCGTTAAAAAAGAAGGTAACCTTAAAGCTCAAAAGTTAATTCAGGAAGTTTTTAAAGTAGCTGATGCTGATTGGAGAGGTTTAGGAAAAATAAAAAAGTCTGGCTTAAAAATTCGTTCAAAATATCAGCAACAAGATGCAGAAGTGGTTCACAAAAAACTAATTCAGAAAATAAAAAAAGAAATAAAAATAAAACCGAGTGCTTGCCAATGTGGATTAGTTCTTCAGGGATTAGTAGAGGCTAAGCAATGTCCTCTTTTTGGTCGGAGTTGTACGCCAGATAATCCTCAAGGTGCTTGTATGGTTTCAGTGGAGGGTAGCTGTAATGTAGAGTTTCGTTATGTCCAGAATAACAAATAAGTTAAGAAGTTTATTATTAGAAAAGATGGAAAAAAATAAAACAATTGAATTAGAAGCTGGAGCTGGTGGAAAAAAATCTAATGATTTGATTTCTCAAATTAAAAAGAATTTAATGTTTCAATCGCGATGGAAAAATACAGATGATGATGGAGCGACTTTTACTATTGGTAAAGAGCATTTAACTTTTACAGCAGATGCTTTTATTGTGGATCCTTTATTTTTCCCAGGTGGTGATATTGGAAAAATTGCAATTTGTGGTACGATTAACGATTTATCGGTAATGGGAGCTCGTCCAATTGGAATAGCGTTGAGTTTAGTTATTGAAGAAGGTTTTCCAGAAAAAGATTTGCAAAAAATTATCCAGTCTATTGGTAAAATTTCTAAAGCTACTGGAGTACCAATTGTAACAGGTGATACTAAAGTAACTGAAAAAGGGAAAATTGATAAACTAGAAATTACTACTGCTGGAGTAGGGATAGCGAAGAAAATAATTCAAAATAATGGTGCGCGAGTAGGTGATGTTGTTGTTGCTTCAGGTAATTTAGGTGAACATGCTGTTGCCTTGTTAGCTAAAAGATTTAATTATCAAAGTAAAATAAAAAGTGATTGTCGGCCACTCATTTTAGAGCTACAAGCAGTAGGAAAATATTTAACTTCCTGTAAAGATCCTACTAGAGGAGGGTCAGCGGCTGTTTTAAATGAAATAGCGGAGAAGTCTAAAATTAAAATTTTATTAGAAGAAGAACGATTACCTTTTGCTAAAGAAGTAGTTGCTTTATCAGAACTTTTGGGCATTGATAAATTCTCTTTTCCTTCGGAGGGGCGTTTTGTAGCAACTACTCCCCAAAAATATGCTTCTAAAGTTATTAAAATCCTTCAAAAATATAATTCAGAAGCTAAAATAATTGGAACTGTGCAAAAAGGAAAAGGTGTTTATCTCAAAACATCGTTAGGAGGAACTAAAATAATTGATGTTCCTCAAGGAAAATTAATTCCAAGAATTTGTTAATTTTTTAATTATTAAGTAGCCAAAAAATAATTTGTCCTAAGCTAATCCCAGCATCTCCGCGGGGTATTATTGAATCCAATGCTTCGGCGGTTGAATCGTTGGATTTTTTTTTGTTAAAATAGTTAGAGATTATTTTGTTATTGCTAATTCCACCTGAAAGAATAAGCTGTTGCTTATTTTTTGAATTTTTCTTTTGATGAACAGTTTTTAATGCATAATTCTTAACAATTTCTTCCAGTCCTTGTATAATATAAATTTGTGCAGTGGCAGCTAGGCGTTTAGGATCACGGGGAATGTTTCCATTTACATTTCCAGGTATATACTTAAGTATATACTTAAGTATATACGTAGTATCTAAAATAAGCTTGGTTTTACTTTTCTTTATAATTTTTGGATGAAAGTCTTTATAGGGAATAGTGGAATTTTTTTCTAGTAAATGTGTTGCTTCGTGCTTATAGGTTCTTTGGTTTTTTGCAAAGCCTAAGAGTACGGAAATAGCATCTAAGATTCTACCCGTGCTGGAAGTTTCAATGCAATTAAAATTCTGCTCAAGCTGATTAAATAAAAGTTCAAATTGATTTTTAGTATAATATTTTTTTACATAACTATAGATACTTTCTTTTTTTTGAAAATTACTGAGAATGCTGATAAGAATTCTGGCAGGTTCTTTAATTGCTAGTTCACCGCCAATCATTATTTGGTTTTCCAAATGTCCTATTCTCGTTGTTTGCATTTTTAAGCTTGAAATTTTAAAAACCTCTCCACCCCAAATTTTTCCATCTGTTCCATATCCAGTGCCATCAAGAGCAAGTCCATAAATAGTGTTGGGTGTCTGGATTTTATTATTTTGTATGAAATTATTTCCAATTTGGGAAAAAATATGAGCAAGGTGATGCTGAATCTGGAGATAGTCAGCTTTAAATTTTTTAGCCAAATTTTTCCCCAAAATTGTGGTTATATAATTTGGATGAAGGTCAGTCAGTACTATGTTTGGGCGTAACTGGTTTTTTCTTAGAAAAATTTCTAAAGTAGCTTTGTATTTTTTAAAATTTTTATCATCCAAAAGATCGCCGAAATCTTCGGATAAATAGATTGCCTTATTAGAATAGACGGAAAAATTACCAGCAGATTCGGCGCCTAAGGCCAGAATAATTTTATTTTTTTGAAGGGGGATATTTAAGATCATATCTTTAGTATAATTAAAATTAGAAGATAATCAAAATATTAAAACAGTTTAAAATTTATTAAAAAGCAAAATACTTATTATTTACTTTCCATAATTTAGTAAGAAATTACTCAAAGAGTGTAAGTATAATTTCAATTTTCTTGGCTCTATTCTCTTGATTAACTAAATGATATAGAATTAAAATATGGAATATAAATATCAAGGTGTTATCTTTAGTAAAATAGATGTTGGTGAAGTAGATAGAATTTATAGTATCTACACTTTAGAAGCTGGTATAATTAGAGTTTTAGCTAAGGGAGTCAGAAAACCTAATGCTAAATTAGCTGGGAATTTAGAGCCGATTACCTATTTGGAAATATTTGTAGTAAAGAATAAAGGAATGGGGAAAATTATTGGAGCAATTCCACTTAATAATTTTTCACAAATCAAAGAAAATATTGTTTCGCTAGAAAATATTTTTTATGTTTTTAATATATTTAATCAACTAATTACTCAAGAAGAGCAAGATGCTCAAGTGTTTAATTTTTTAATCGTATTTTTAATTTCTTTGGATGAATTAACTTTGTCAGGGAAAAATGAAATTAAAATAACTATCTTTACTGTTGGGTTTTTATTTAAATTGTTAAGCGCGTTGGGTTATGAGTTGCAAATGCAAGAATGTGTAAATTGTTTGCAAAAAATCACACCGCGAGAAAATTATTTTAATTCTGCCAAAGGAGGAATTATCTGCCCTAAATGTTCAGCTAGAGAAATAAGAAAAATTAAAATTAATGATGAAACAATAAAGTTGATTAGAATATTTTTAAATAATAAAATTGAAAATTTTGGTAAATTAAAAGTAGAGCCAAATATTTTGAATAATTTAAAAATTATTTTAAATGATTATTTGCATTGGATAAATAATTAGTTGTTAAAAAAGCTAAAATTTAGTAAAATTAAAGTAAATGAAAGATCTTGACAACTATATTTTAATAAGAATAAAATTAATCAATTATTAATCATTGACGATGTCACTTTTTGATATTAAAGACAAATTATATAAAAGAAAAGTTTCTAAGGATATATCTCAGCATCAAGTTAGTCAGTATAATCCTAAAACTGAAAAACTCAATGAGGAACCTTCAAAATTTCAAAAGGAAGATTTGTGGTTGAAAAAAAAACAAGGATTAGGAGCTACTGAAAAAAAAGTTATTAAAAAAGGGATATTAGCTTTAGGAATAATTATTGCTATCATTTTAATTAGCGCTATAACTTATGAAGTGCGTCGAGTAGTGTTTACTAAAAGTGGTGTTTTTATGTCTATTGATGGTTCAACTCAAGCACGAAGTGGAAAACTTTTAACCTACACTATTAAATATAAAAATAATAATTGGGTAGATATAAAAAATACTACTTTAGAAATTTCTTATCCAGAAGCTTTTAAGCCAACTAATAATACTAATTTTCAAAAAGAAAGTCCAACTTCAGGAATTATAAAACTAGGAACCATCAAGAGACATAGTCAGGGTAAGGTTGTTTTTAACGGAAAAGCTTACAGCCCTAAAGGAGCTCTTATCTATTTACGAGCTAATCTAAAATATCAACCGTCTAGTTTTAGCGGACAATTTCAAACTAAATCTCAAATCGGGGTTAATATTACATCTGCTCCTATCAGTGTAGAAATTGAAGCTCCCCAAAACATTTCTAGTGGTAATCAAATAAATTATCTTATTACTTATCGTAATAATGGATCAGAAGCTTTTGAAAATTTAAAAATAAAAATTGATTATCCGGATCAGTTTACTTTTTCTCACTCTAATCCTCGTTCGTTAGAAGGAAATAATATTTGGTATTTAGGTAATTTATCTCCTGGACAATCAGGGAAAATTATTATTACTGGAAAATTAGAAGGAGAACGAAATAAAATTAAAACTGCTAGAGTTTATATCGGGACAACTGAGCAAGATGGTTTTATGAGCTATAGCGAAGAAAGCATCGCGACAAAAATTGTGGCTTCTCCTCTGTCTATTACACAGACTGTTAATGGAGTTCAACATCTGAATGTCAACGCTGGCGAAATTCTTAATTTTAAAATAATGTTTAAGAATGATGGAAATATTGGCTTGCGAGATGTTATCGTGAAAGAAAAATTAGCTAGTTCAGTTTTAGATTATTCAACTCTCGATATGCAAGGAGGAAGCTATAACGCTGATGATAAAATTATTACTTGGAAAGCTTCTGATATTCCAAACTTCAAAAGTTTAGATCCTGGACAAGGAGGAACGATAATTTTTAGTATTCAGATTAAAAATGTTATTCAAGTCAAAAATAAAAATGATAAAAACTTTGTGATTTCTAGTGTGGCAACTATTGATAGTCCAGATATTCCTACGCCAATCACTATGAATAAAATAATTGCAGGGAACATTATGGATATGAAATTAAATTCAAAATTAATTTTAGCTACTAAAGGATATTATGATGATCAAAAAATTTCTAATTCTGGACCTATTCCTCCAAAGGTTGGACAAGCTACGACATATACTATCCATTGGTTAATTACTAACATCTCTAATGATTTATCAAAAGCGAAAGTGGAAGCTTTCTTGCCGACTAATGCTTTAATGACTGGAAAAACTTTTCCAACGGGAGCTAATTTAGATTATAATCAAAGAACTAATTCTATTGTTTGGAATGTAGGTAATGTGAAATCAGGAGTAGGAATCTTAACTTCACCCAAGGAAGTGGCTTTTCAAGTTCAGATAAAACCTTCTCCAGATCAAATTGGCAAAGAAGTAAAACTTCTTGGTCAGTCTATTTTAACCGCAAAGGATGATTTTACTGAAGCTAACTTAAAACAAGTTAGTAATCAGAAAACAACTAATCTTTCAGAAGACAGTTCTTTGATATCAAAAAGTCGAGTAACGAACTAAAAAGTAAAACTAAAATTTTAGCAACTAAATGATTGAACAAATATTTAAAATACAAGCGAAAAAAAATCAAAGTCGGAAAGGAATTTTAAAAACTAAAAGAGGAGCCATTCAAACTCCTTTTTTTATGCCTGATGCAACTAGGGGATTTGTACGATCTTTAAATAATAATGATTTGATAGATTTAGAAATGGGTCCAATGGTGGTTAATACTTTCCATCTTTATCTAAAACCAGGAATGGAATTAATAAAAAAAGTGGGTGGAATTAACAATTTTATGGACTGGAACAATCCATTACTTTCGGATTCAGGTGGTTATCAAATTTTTTCTTTAATTCATAAAAATCCGAAAATGGGAAAAATCACTGATTATGGTGTTGAATTTCGTTCTCCAATTGATGGCTCGCTTCATTATTTAACTCCTGAAAAAGCTATTGAAATTCAATTTGATTTAGGCGTGGATATGATGGTAGTTTTTGATGATCCGCCGCCTAATGGTTATACCAAAGAGAAAATTTCTCAAGCCGTGAAAAGAACTATCAGTTGGGCAAAAAGATGTAAAATTGAATATAAAAAACAAATAAAAAAAAGGAAATTATCAGAAATAGAAAAGCCACTTATTTTTGGTGTTATTCAAGGTGGTAAATATTTAGATTTAAGGGAACATTGCGCTCAAGAGCTAGTGAAAATTGGTTTTGATGGCTATGGATTTGGGGCTAGACATATTGATGAGAAAGGTAATCTAATGGAAGAAGTGGTAAAAACTACAGCTGAATTTATTCCTCCTGAATCTTTGCGGTTTGCTTTGGGAGTGGGAACTCCCCAAGATATTGTAAAAATGCATTCTTTAGGTTGGGATATGTTTGATTGTGTTATTCCAACTAGAGAAGGACGGCACGGAAAAATTTTTCTTTGGACAGCAGAAGCTAGAAAAATAATTCAAGCTAAAGATGAACTCGTTAAGTTACCAAAAGAATTTTATCAAATTATCAATATCAACAATGAAAAGTTCAAGGAAGATTTTACTGCAGTTGATTCTGAGTGCGATTGTGAGCTTTGTAAAAATCACACTAAGGCATATCTTCGGCATTTATTTTCTTCTAAGGAGCCATCGGGTGGACGATTAGTTTCATTACATAATTTAAAATTTTATGCTGAGTTAATGAAAAAATTAAGAGAAGAAAAATAAATTTTTTTAAGTTTTTGAAGATGAAAAATAATTTAGAACTTTTAGCTCCAGCGGGGAGTTTGGAAAAAATGAAATATGCCATTCTACAAAAAATGTTGTAGTTTAGTATATTCTTTGATATATTAAAGGAAGGAAAACAATGGTTACAGTTCATTAAACAACAAAAAGGGAGGATAGGATAATGAGAAGGTATTTTTATGGAATCGTATCGTATATTTTGCGTATAGTGACAAAAAAAAGAAAAAAAATAATTCCAATTGGAATTCCGAAGATTAGTGCTGTTAATCTTTTTGGTATCGGCATTAGCCAAAGAGCAATGGTTGTCAGTAAAAGATTTAGAGGATATAGAGGAAGCGTGAAAATAGATAAAATTCCGTCAACAGTCATAAAAGGAAATACCTCTGCTATGCGTAAAGCATGGCTAGGTATAAGAGTGAGAGGATTTTTATTTTCTCCAAACATTTTCTGTTCGGATTTTTCCGACTGTATAGAGCAGTTGGAGAAAAAAGGAGAAAAAAATTATGCGGAGTTTTTGCGAAAAATACAAGAAGATCCAGATTATCTTCTTTTTGAAAGATGTTTTTCCTGTTTTAAGAGATGAAAATATGGGGATTTGGGCAATGTCCAAATCCCCGTTGTGTTAGTTTAATAAGTAAAAATACATAGCTACTTATAGCATAAAAGTATCTTCTGAGTTTAATTTTGAAAATTATTATTTGTGGGAGTATGATGTTTGTGAAAGAAATGATGAATTTAGTAGAATCAATAGAGTAAGCAGTTTGAGTATTTTTAAATATAAATTTTATGAAAAATAATTTAGAACTTTTAGCTCCAGCGGGGAGTTTGGAAAAAATGAAATATGCCATTAAATATGGGGCGGATGCGGTTTATGCTGGTGTGCCTGATTTTTCATTACGAGCAAGAATTAACGCTTTTACTTTTGAAACTTTAAAAAAGGGTGTGGATTATGCACATAAAAAAAGTAGAAAATTCTATATAACTTTAAATATTTACGCGCACAACCAACATTTTGAAAAATTAGAAAAACATTTGCAAGAATTGCAAAAAATTGAGATTGATGGAATTATTGTCAGCGATCCAGGCGTGTTGGCATTAGTAAAAGAATATTTGCCAAAGGTGGAAATTCATCTTTCTACTCAAGCGAATGCAACTAATTGGCGGGCGGTGAAATTTTGGGTAGATCAGGGCGTGAAACGAGTAATCCTGGCACGAGAAGTGACTTTGGAGGAAATTAAAGAAATTCATCGACGAGTACCAGAAGTAGAGTTAGAATATTTCGTGCACGGAGCAATGTGTATGAGTTATTCAGGGCGGTGCATTTTGAGTAAATGGATGAGTGGGCGAAGTGCTAATTTGGGAGATTGCTCACAACCTTGTCGTTGGGGATATAAAAAAGTAGGAGATGAAAAATGCAAAGAGGAAAGCAAAGAAATGACGGTAGTTGATTATCAGGGAGAATTTGAAATGGAGTTAGAAGAAGATAATAATGGAACCTATTTTTTAAATAGTAAGGACTTAAACTTATTGACACATTTACAGGATTTAATTTCAGCTGGCGTAACATCATTCAAAATTGAAGGTCGCAATAAAAGTGTGTATTATTTGGCTACCGTAATTCGCGCTTATCGGAAAGTTTTGGATAATTTAAAAGATAAAAAAATATTGCAAACCGAGTTGGATAATTTAAATGGCTTAGTTAATCGTGGTTATACAGTTGGATTTTTACTAGGAGAAGAACCAGAGCATAATTTTGAAAATACACATAATAAGAGTCAATATGAATTTGTGGGGGAAGTTTTAAAAAGTGATAAAGAAAACCTAATTAAAATCAAAGTACACAACGCTATTTATACTGATGATGAAATTGAAATTATAAATACAGAAGGAAATTATCCAATAAAAGTTTTTAAAATTTACAATGAAAAAATAGAAGAGCAAAAATCAGCCCACGGTGGGCATAAAGAGTTTTATTATTTAAAAATCAACAAAGAAAATATTGAGCTGATGTCGTTATTAAGAAAAAGAGTAAAATAATATGAAGATGACAGGATATGAAAATGATAAAAATTAATCTATAAAATTTTATTAGGAACTTTATTTTACAAACGGCAATGGTCTTGGTGGTAGCAACGGGCTGAGAGTCAATCATTATTTGTCAAAAATTCAGTAACCAAACACTTTTTTTATTGGTAATTTTTTTAAAAGAAAATTTAAAATCCCGCAATCTGTCAATGACAGATTGCGGGAGTCCAGGAGCTCTTTTAAGGAAAATTTGATAATAGGGATAAAATTTCAGCAGGAATGTCAGTATATCCGCTGACAAACCTATATCCAGAACGGAGTCCAGAAAAATTTTTATCAGTGAAACAACCGAAAGTTTTAGTGTTGGAAAAATAAAAAACTTGCAGAGCCAGCTTTTTAGCGGCATCAAGCTCATTTATTTTTCCTGTCAGATAAACTTCTGGCAGAGCGTTGAACATTTTCGTTTTAATGTGATTATGTACTGTCCAGAGGACTTTTTGTTCCTTAGACAGCTTTCCCATCACCGTCTCGTTCGATGCAACTCGATCTTCTGGTGCTGGTGCCGGATTATCGGGATCAATTTGATCCCAGTCAACCGGTAAAAGGTCGGTCAGCTTAATCAATTCAGCAATAAAAATTTTTTTACCGAGAGACGTTCTTTTACAATGGTTTATTCGTCCACCGTACAAGCTTGTTTTTCCGTACATAATTCTCCTCCTTGTGGATTTTGGGGAAAGGATTACCGATTCCCTTTAAGTAAAAAAAGGACCTAATCTGCAAAATTCGGTTGAATTTACAGATTAAGTTAGTATATGCCATCATCATTATTAAGTCAAGAGCTCAGGTCCTAATCTTATTAACTAATTACAATAAATATTGCTAGTATTAACTCGGGTTTGATAAAATGCAGAATGTAAACTATACTTTGTTTGTGAGGTTAATTTTATTTTAGTATAGGTATAAAAATTTTTGGATTTACAAGAATATTATAGTTAATTATACGGAGATTTGTTAAAAATATTTAGATGGATGAGGCATAAATACTAAAAATTAAATTTATGAGTGATAAAAAAGAGAGTAATAAAATGGAAAAAATTGTCGGTTGGGCGAAGAGAAGGG
>VAPM010753120.1_pt1 | contig 10600 bp, 9 predicted proteins | sample 3395091 | NCBI WGS metagenome assembly VAPM01 (sample SAMN08290445, study PRJNA428436) | hydrothermal vent metagenome | isolation source: Deep-sea hydrothermal vent chimney 3 | place: Pacific Ocean: Juan De Fuca Ridge | reverse complement strand
CATCAGTTAAAGGCGGCGAAGAACTGGCTGGATTGACTGCTCAACTTTTGCGGAAAAACGCGATCTCCAAGTTAAGCATGTGTAAAAAAGCGGGTGTTCTGGTGAGTGGTGCCGCCAAGGTTGAACGGCAGATTGGCAAGCATCAAACAACCGTATTGTTACATGCCTGTGATGGTGCCGCCGATGGCAAACGTAAAATAAAGGACTGCTTGAGGTCCGTATATGGTGAAGAAGCAGATATGGTGCCAACCATAAATTTCTTTACCACAGTAGAATTGAGTTTGGCTTTAGGGCTGGAAAATGTGATACATGCTGCGATAGCGTGTAAACGCAATGGCGCTAATCTGGTTTCAGCTGTAAAAAGGCTGGAACACTATGACGAAAAGTAAACGCGGATGGACCGCCATCTGCATAGAAAGTGAAGTGCATGAGCGACACTAAAGATACAGAACAGAGCGAAACAGCCGGTGGCAGAAAGCCGTTGAGTTTGAGGCGTACGGTCGATGCCGGTCACGTGCGGCAAAACTTTTCCCATGGCCGCTCGAAGTCTGTTCTGGTTGAAAAGAAACGCAAGCGCACGATTTCGGCACCAGGCAGTGCCGCCGAAGCGCCGCCAAAACCGGTTGAAAAACCACCCGAGCCCGTTAAGGCGAAGGTGGCCGTAGCGCCGAAACCAAAGCCGCGGCCAGTGGTCGAACAGCGTTCTTCGGGAAATGTTCTCAGAACATTGACCGAAGAGGAAAAAGAGGCGCGCGCCAAAGCTCTGGCAAGTGCACGGGTGCGCGAAGCCGAAGAAGTTAAACAGGCTGTTGTTGATGCTGAACAACAGAAAAAAGAAGAGACCTTAAAGCGCGAACGCGACGAACTTGAAGCCAAGCAGGCCGAAGACGACGCGCGCAAAGCTGAAGAAGAAGCTAAAAAGCAGGCGGCTGACGCCTCTGCTGCTGCGGCCAAACTGGACAACCCCGATGCCAAGGATGCGGCATCCACAGACAAGGCCCGCGAAAAGCGCCCGGAAGCGGAAAAACGCAAAGGTCGCCAGAATACAGACAATAAAGCTGCACCCAGCCGCAAGGGTGAACCGCAACGCCGCCGCGGCCGCTTGACTATTTCCAATGCCCTTGATGACAGAACCCGCCAGAGAAGTCTCGCCTCCATCAAGCGCAAGCGTGAACGCGCCAAAAGACAGGGCATGGGATCTGACCCGCAAGCAAAAGTATTTCGTGAAGTTGTCATTCCCGAAGCCATCACCATACAGGAACTTGCCAACCGCATGGCGGAACGGGGCGTTGAGCTTATCAAGCTTTTGATGAAGCAGGGCCAGATGGTCAAGATCACCGATGTGATTGATGCCGATACCGCTGAATTGCTGGTGCAGGAGTTCGGCCACACGGTTAAACGTGTGTCAGAAGCCGATGTTGAAGAAGCTATTATTGCTGACGTTGATGATCAGGAAACACTGGAGCCGCGCGCCCCTATTGTTACCGTCATGGGCCACGTCGATCATGGTAAAACTTCGCTGCTCGATGCCATGCGCAAAACCAGTGTTGTCAGTGGTGAGGCCGGTGGCATCACCCAGCATATCGGCGCCTATCAGATACAGACCGCTGATGGTCACAAAATCACCTTCATCGACACCCCCGGTCATGCAGCTTTTACCGCCATGCGTCAACGCGGTGCATCGGTAACAGATATTGTCATTCTGGTGGTTGCTGCTGACGATGGTGTTATGCCGCAGACTATCGAAGCCATAAATCATGCCAAGGCCGCTAACGTGCCAATGATACTCGCCGTCAACAAGATTGACCTGGCGGCAGCTGATGTTACCCGCGTGCGCAATGAGTTGTTGCAGTACGAAGTTGTGACCGAGGCCAATGGTGGCGATGTTCAGGAAATAGAAGTATCCGCTCTTAAGGGTACCAACCTTGACAAACTACAGGAAGCCATTCTGCTTCAGGCTGAATTTCTTGAACTTAAAGCCAACCCGAACCGGGTGGCTGACGGCATCGTTATTGAAGCCAAGCTGGATCGCGGTCGCGGTGCGGTTGCCACTGTTCTGGTACAGCGTGGCACCTTGAAAGTTGGCGATCTGTTTGTCGCCGGTGCTGAGTGGGGCAAAGTTAGAGCGCTGATTAATGATCAGGGTGAAAACCTTAATGAAGTTGGCCCTTCGATGCCGGTAGAAGTGCTGGGACTGGGCGGTACACCAGAAGCCGGTGATCAGTTTGGCAGTGTTACCAGCGAAGCCCAGGCGCGCGAAATTACTGAATATCGTACCCGCAAACGCCGCCAGAATGCATCTGTTGGCGTGCGCACCTCGCTTGAGCAAATGATGTCTCAGCTGGGTGATGCCGGAAAACAGGAATTTCCGATTGTGGTTAAATCGGATGTACGCGGCTCGAGCGAAGCGATTGTCGCAGCCCTTGAAGCGCTGGGTAATGATGAGGTTGCAGCCCGCATTATCCATTCCGGTGTTGGTGGCATTACTGAATCAGACGTAGCTTTGGCCGCAACTTCCAATGCGGTTGTTTTAGGCTTTAACGTGCGGGCAAACGCCCAGGCGCGTGACGCCTCCAAAGACAATGGTCTGGAAATTCGCTATTACAGCGTGATCTATGATCTGGTTGACGATATAAAATCTGCCTTGTCAGGCATGTTGTCACCCACCATCCGCGAAGAATTCCTTGGCAATGCCGAAATTCTCGAAGTGTTTCATATTTCAAAAGTTGGTCATATTGCCGGTTGCCGGGTTACCGAAGGCATGGTCAGACGCGGTGCCAAAGTCCGTCTTATTCGTGATGATGTGGTTATTCACGAAGGCTCATTGAAAACGCTCAAGCGTTTCAAGGATGAAGTCAAGGAAGTGGTGGCGGGTCAGGAATGTGGTATGGCCTTTGAAAAATACGAGGACCTTCGTGCCGGTGATATTATTGAATGTTTTGAAACTGAAGAGATCGCCCGCACACTTTAGTTCACAGACCCATAAACAGGACCGAGATAATGGCCAAGCGATCAAGCTTGCGTGGTGGGAAAACTGCAAGCCAGCGCCAGTTGCGCGTTGGCGAAGTTCTGCGTCACGAACTGGCGCAACTGTTTTTGCGCGATGAAATAAGAGAACCCGATTTAAAAGGGGTTATCATTACCGTATCGGAAGTTTCGGTGTCGCCTGATTTGCGCAAGGCGCGCGCCTATATTATGCCGCTGGGAGGTGATAATCAGCAACCGGTTGTTGAGGCTCTCAATCGGGCACACAAGTTCATTCGCGGTGAACTCAGCGCGAAACTGTCGTTAAAATATGCACCGGAAATCGAATTTGTCATCGATACGTCATTTGATTATTCACAACGCATCGACGACGTGCTGAGCACACCTGAAGTTGCCCGCGATACTTCAATCAACGATGGAACGACATAGACCCTCATGGCTCGCAAACGTAAAGGTGATCCCATCCACGGCTGGATTGCCCTCGATAAACCCGTTGGCATGACATCAACGCGCGCGGTTGGCCGGGTGCGCTGGTTGTTGAACGCGCAAAAAGCCGGCCACGGTGGCACGCTTGATCCATTGGCGTCGGGAATTTTGCCGATTGCTTTGGGTGAAGCGACAAAAACATCAAACTACATTATGGATGGCGCCAAAACCTATCGTTTCACGGTTGCCTGGGGAGTGCAGACGGATACCGATGACAGCGAAGGCGCTGTTGTTCAAACCAGTGATGCAAGACCCACATCACAAGAAATCTCTGCAATCCTGAAGGATTTCATTGGCGCTATTTCTCAAATGCCGCCGCAATATTCGGCTTTGAAGGTCGATGGTGAGCGGGCTTACGATATTGCGCGCAGTGGTGAGCAGGTAAATCTGGTGGCGCGTGAGGTGCAAATTGACAGACTTGAGATTGTCAATCACCGGGATGATGGCCATACGGAGTTTGAAGTTGATTGTGGCAAGGGCACATATGTGCGCGCGCTGGCGCGAGATTTTGGCCAAAAACTGGGATGTTTTGGCCATATATCGGCGTTGAGACGCACCCGTGTCGGACCCTTTTTCGAGGCCGACATAATTTCACTGGAAAAACTGGAAGAGTTGAGTCATATTGGCGCGCGCTGCCAAGAATTGGCGCAAGTTATCCGGTCTGTTGAGACCGTGCTGGACGACATCCCGGCACTGGCCGTCAACGCATCGGACGCTGCAAGACTTAAAAACGGTCAGGCAGTCATTTTACGCGGACGTGATGCTCCCATATACAGTGGCACCGTTTTTGTCGCCTCTTGCGGCACACCGGTGGCATTGGCCGAATTTCGGCAGGGAGCCCTGCATCCAAAGCGTGTTTTTAATCTGGGCTGAGGCCCAAAACCAGAAATAGGAGTATACGATGTCGATTACTGCTGAACGCAAATCGGAATTGATTAAAGATAACGCCACCGGCAAGGGCGACACAGGTTCGCCGGAAGTTCAGGTGGCTATTTTAACGGAACGTATCCGCAATTTGACGGAACATTTCAGAACACACAAAAAAGACAATCATTCGCGTCGTGGCCTGCTGAAAATGGTAAGCCAGCGTCGCCGTCTGCTCGATTATGTAAAATCGAAAGACGTCAATCGCTATTCTGACCTGATCAAAAAACTCGGAATTCGCCGTTAGGCTTGATCGGCATGGGACTGGCGAATGCTAAATCCACATGTAAAAGCGTTTAAGAGATTCGTGAAAGGTATCGGCAATGGAGCCGGCACCTGTTGGTCACCCTCAATATGCACGCTCGTGCGAATCTCGATTAGAATTGAAGAGCCATAAGAGGGTATTTGTAGGAAAAAATATGTTCAATATACATAGAGAAGAAATCACCTGGGGCGGACGTCCGCTGATCATTGAAACAGGTAAAATTGCCCGCCAGGCCGATGGCTGTGTGCTGGTGCAATATGGCGATACCACTGTTCTGGCCACAGCAACAGCTGCACGCCAACCAAAACAGGGGCTGGATTTTTTCCCGCTCACCGTAAATTATCAGGAAAAAACATATGCTGCCGGGAAAATCCCAGGCGGTTTTTTCAAACGTGAAGCGCGTCCAAGCGAAAAAGAAACGCTTGTGTCCAGGCTTATTGACCGGCCCATCCGTCCGCTGTTTGCCAAGGGCTTTCAAAATGAAACGCAAGTGATTGCAACTGTTTTAAGCCACGATATGGAAAACGATCCTGATATCGTGGCATTGGTGGCTGTGTCAGCTGCCCTGACAATTTCCGGCATCCCGTTCATGGGGCCAATCGGCGCTGCTCGTGTTGGTTTTGCCAATGGCGAATATATTCTTAACCCAAGCATTGAAAGCGAGACTGAAAGTTCACTTGATCTGGTTGTCGCCGGAACTCAAGACGCTGTCTTGATGGTTGAATCAGAAGCCAAGGAACTCCCTGAAGATGTGATGCTCGGTGCGGTCATGTTCGGCCATCGGGAATTTCAGCCGGTGATTGATGCGATTATCAAACTGGCGGAAAAATGTGCCAAAGAGCCACGTCCGGTTGATGTGCCTGATCACAGCGACATTGAAGGCCGTCTCAATGATCTGGTTGAGGCTAAAGTTCGCGAGGCTTATGCTATTGCTGACAAGCAGGAGCGTCAGGAAGCTGTCGCCAATGCGCGTGACGAAGCCAAGCAAGCACTTGTGAATGAAGAAGATGCAACGGCCACCGGTCAAATCGTTGGCAATGCTTTCAAGAAACTTGAAAAAGATGTTGTTCGCAATTCCATTCTCGATACCGGGAAACGAATTGATGGTCGTGATCTTGATACTGTTCGGCCAATTGTTTCCGAAGTTGGCCTGTTGCCGCGTGCCCATGGCACCGCTTTGTTCACCCGTGGTGAAACGCAAGCCCTGGTGGTAACCACTTTAGGCACCACCGATGATGAGCAATTCATCGATGCACTTGAAGGCACGTAGAAGGAAACCTTCGTGCTGCATTATAACTTCCCGCCGTACTCGGTCGGTGAAGTGGGCAGAACCGGTTTTACCAGCCGTCGTGAAATCGGCCACGGCAAGCTTGCCTGGCGGGCCATGCGCGCTGTCTTGCCGCCGCGTGAAGAATTTCCCTATACCATTCGTATTGTTTCGGAAATCACCGAATCCAACGGTTCATCCTCAATGGCAACCGTTTGCGGTGCATCATTGGCGATGATGGATGCCGGTGTGCCGCTGACAAGACCTGTGGCTGGTATTGCCATGGGATTGATCAAGGAAGATGATCGTTATGCTGTTCTGTCAGACATTTTAGGTGATGAAGATCACCTGGGCGACATGGACTTTAAAGTGGCCGGTACTGAAGAAGGTATTACGTCGCTGCAGATGGACATCAAAATCACCGGGATTACCGAAGAGATCATGCAAATTGCTCTGGATCAGGCCAAAGGTGGCCGGGTTCATATTCTGGGCGAGATGGCAAAAGCTCTAACCGAATCTCGCGAAGAGATGGGTGAATATGCACCACGCATCGAAACGCTTAAAATTCCCGTGGATAAAATTCGCGAAGTTATTGGTACAGGCGGCAAAATTATCCGTCAGATCGTTGAAGAAACCGGCGCCAAAGTGAACATCACAGATGATGGCACCGTCAATATTTCTTCCAGCGATGCCAAGTCGATTGAAGCAGCGATCAAGTGGGTCAAAAGTATTACGGACGAACCTGAAGCCGGTGTTATTTATGACGGCGTGGTTGTCAAAGTTGTTGACTTTGGCGCATTCGTGAACTTTTTTGGCCCCAAAGACGGTCTGGTTCATATTTCTCAACTTGCCCCCCAACGAGTTGGAAAAGTGACTGACATTGTCAATGAAGGTGATAAGGTAAAGGTCAAGCTTCTGGGCTTCGATGATCGTGGTAAGGTTAAGCTTTCCATGAAAGTTGTTGATCAGGAAACCGGCGAAGAAATTGACCCGAATCAAGGCGGCGATTGATCAATCAAGGTAAGGCTTCAGGCCTGACACATAAATAAAAGGACCCCTTTCGGATGGAACCAACGTCAAATACGAATAAATCCGAAGCAACACAAACTCCGGCAGGTGACTGGATTCAGAAGCTTGCACCCTATCGCAAGCCGGATCAATGGCGCAGCGTGCTGGAAATTGTGATAACAGGGGTTCCTTTTATTTTACTGTGGCTGGCAGCCTGGCAGGCGCTGTCAATCAGTTACCTGCTGGCTTTGGCGATCTGTGTGCCTGCCGCAGCCTTTCTCGTGCGGTTGTTTTTGATCCAGCATGATTGTGGTCATGGCTCGTTTTTCCGCAGCAAAGCCATCAATGACTGGGTCGGGCGCATTCTTGGCGTCATGACCATGACGCCCTATCATTACTGGCAGCGCAGCCATGCCATCCATCATGCTTCTCATGGTAATCTTGACAAGCGCGGCATTGGCGACATTGACACACTGACAGTACGCGAATACCAAAATGCTTCACGATGGGGCCGCTTTAAATACCGGCTTTACCGCCATCCCATCGTTTTGTTCGGAATTGGACCGGCGTATGTATTTTTAATTCAGCAACGCTGGCCCGCTGGCCTTGAGCGTGCTGGCTGGCGTTTCTGGGCCAGCGCTCTGGGCACTGATCTGGCTATTATATTTGTCTGGGGTGTTATGATTTACCTCGTCGGCTGGAAGCCGTTTTTGATGCTGCAAATTCCCATGACGATCATTGCCTCTTCCATTGGCGTGTGGATGTTTTACGTCCAGCATCAGTTCGAAGACATGGTGTGGGACAGTCAGGAAAACTGGGATTTGCACGAAGCAGCCTTCTACGGCAGCTCGCACTACGACCTGCCGGTCATCCTGCGCTGGCTGACCGCCAGCATCGGTGTGCACCATGTGCATCATCTGTCGAGCCGAATTCCCTATTATCGTCTACAGGATGTATTGAAGGATCACCCCCGGCTTAAAGATGTCAAGCGGTTGACGCTGAAGAAGAGTTTCGCCTGCGTAAAGCTGCAACTATGGCACGAAGAGGCGCGCAGACTTATTTCATTCGCGGAAGCGCGTGCCCTGAAACTGGTGTGAAATAACACTCAGCCAGAACAATTTATGGCAAACCGGGATCTGTTTCTTTCAGGCTTTGGCGTTGGCTCAGGTGTTGCCACCATTGGCTAAGCCGAGGATGTTTTGATAGCAATATTTTGCCCTCAGGCGCTGCCACAAAATAGGCAATCATCGGTGCCAGATGAATATCAGCAAGCGACACACTGTCCCCGGTCAATTGCAGACCTTCTCCGGCAAAAGCCTCAAGCACAGTTAATACGACTGCCGCGCTTTTTAGACCTGCCTTGATCTCGTTTTCGTCTGCGGCTTGACCTTGCGATGGTCTGAACACACGATGCGAGAAGACCTGCCGAACCAAGGGCTGATATGCATATGAATCGATGATGGAGATGATTTGCGTCATTCGAGCGCGGTTTTTCGCATCCGTTGGCTGTAATTGCGGCCCCTTAAATGTATCGTCAATATAGCGGGTAATTGCTGAGGTTTCATAGATGACAAAATCATTATGCAACAGCGTGGGGACTCGGCCAAAAGGATGGATATCTAAGTGTTTTGGTAAAATTTCTTCCGCAAATGGATTGACCTCAACTTGATCGTACACAATGCTTTTTTCCGCCAGAACGGTTCGCACAACTCGATTGTAGACGCTGTACCTGTACCCGTGCAGAACTACAGTCATTAATCCGTTATTTTCCTGCCTGCCCGGCGTTGTTATTCTTTACCGTTACAATTCGTCGCCTCAGGTCTGGGCGTTGAGATGATATTGTATCCGGCGTCAACAAAGTGAACTTCACCGGTTACACCACCGGATAAATCGCTTAAGAGATAAACCGCTGCACCGCCTACTTCCTCAAGAGAAACGCTTTTTTGCAAAGGCGAATGTTCTTTTTGAAAATTGAACATGGTGCGTGCATCGCGAATGCCGGCACCAGCAAGCGTGCGCATGGGGCCAGCTGAAATAGCATTAACGCGAATATTGTCACACCCATAGTCTGATGCGAGATACCTTACGCTTGATTCAAGGGCAGCTTTGGCAACCCCCATCACATTGTAATTGGGCATCACTCTGGTAGAACCGCCATAGGTGAGCGTAATCAACGAGCCGCCGTTGGGCATAAGATGCGCTGCCCGCCTGACCATATCCGTGAACGAATAACAGGAAATCAGCATGGTCTGGACGAAATTTTCACGGCTGGTATCGGCATAGCGGCCTTTGAGCTCATCTTTATCGGAAAAAGCGATGGCGTGAACCAGATAATCCAGAGAACCCCATTCCTGTTTGAGAGTATCAAACACGCTATCAATGCTTTCTTCATCACTGACATCACACGGTAAAACAAGATTACTGCCAAGTTTTTGCGCCAATGGCTTGACCCGGCGGCCAAAGGCATCGCCCTGATAGGTAAAGGCCAGCTCGGCGCCATGTTGATGCAAGGTTTTGGCTATTCCCCAGGCAATTGAGCGCTCGTTGGCAACTCCCATAATGAGGCCGCGCTTACCAGCCATAAGTCCTGGCACGGATATTTCTTTAGTCACCGTCATTGGCACTCCCTGCCCTTATTCAATTATTTGTTGAGCCATCAGGCGTTGTATTTTTTGAAAACCAGGGCCGCATTTGTGCCGCCAAAGCCAAAGCTGTTGGACATAACGCAGTTTAATTCAGCATTATCAACGCGTTCGCGCACAATGGGTATATTGGCCATCTCCGGATCGATTTCTTCGATATTGGCTGATTCACAAATGAAGTTGTTGTTCATCATCAATAATGAGTAGATCGCCTCCTGCACCCCGGCAGCACCCAGGGAGTGACCGGTCAGTGACTTTGTCGCACTCAATGGTGGCATATTGTCGCCAAAAACCTCGACGAGAGCATCAATTTCACGGCTGTCGCCAACCGGTGTCGAAGTGGCGTGGGGGTTAATGTAGTCAATGTCGCAATCAATTGTTTCCATCGCCATTTTCATGCACCGGGCCGCACCTTCGCCTGAAGGCTGTACCATGTCATGACCATCAGACGTGGCACCATAGCCAACAAGCTCGCCATAGATTTTGGCGCCACGCGCTTTGGCGTGTTCGAGTTCTTCCAGCACCAGGGTTCCGGCACCACCTGCAATAACAAAACCATCGCGATTGACGTCATATGCACGACATGCGGTTGCCGGTGTATCGTTAAACTTCGAAGACATGGCACCCATGGCATCAAACAGGACCGACAGGCCCCAATCAAGCTCTTCACCGCCGCCGGCAAACATGATGTCCTGTTTGCCAAACTGGATCATTTCAGCAGCGTTGCCAATACAATGGCTGGACGTGGCACAGGCTGAGGAGATCGAGTAGTTGATACCCTTGATTTCAAAAAGGGTCGATAAAACACCCGAATTACCGCTGCACATTGCTTTGGTGACAGCAAAGGGGCCTACTTGTTTCGGTGCTTTTTCCCGCGCGACGTCAGCTGATTCAATAATGGTTTTGGTCGAAGGTCCGCCAGAACCCATAATCAGCCCCGTGCGGATTGCGCTCACCTCATCTTTTTCAAGACCTGAATCCTGAATAGCCTGTTCCATGGAAATATAATTCCAGGCCGAGCTT
>VAPM010030467.1_pt1 | contig 10603 bp, 9 predicted proteins | sample 3395091 | NCBI WGS metagenome assembly VAPM01 (sample SAMN08290445, study PRJNA428436) | hydrothermal vent metagenome | isolation source: Deep-sea hydrothermal vent chimney 3 | place: Pacific Ocean: Juan De Fuca Ridge | reverse complement strand
CATGCTGGAATTCGGCCAAACCCCCGACGCAACCGCCGATCTGATCAAGGACACCACCGAAGCCGAATTTATGGTCGACGTGATCGAAGCCTCAAAAGAGGTGCCGGTGATCGTTGATTTCTGGGCACCATGGTGCGGGCCGTGTAAAACTTTGGGCCCGATGCTGGAAGACGCGGTCAAAGCCGCCGGTGGCAAGGTGCGCATGGTCAAGATCAACGTTGATGAGGCCCAGCAAATCGCCGCCCAGCTAAAGGTGCAGTCGATCCCCACGGTATACGGCTTTCACAACGGCCAGCCGGTGGATGCATTTCAGGGCGCGGTGCCGCAATCTGAGATCAAGACCTTTGTCGATAAACTTGCCGCACTGGCCGGGGACGGTGGCCTGTCAGAAGCGATTGAAGCCGCCGAAACCATGCTGACCGAAGGCGCGGCTGTGGACGCCGCCCAGACATTTGCCGCCATATTGGGCGAAGAACCCAACAACGCCGCCGCTTACGGCGGCATGGTGCGCGCCCATATCGCCATGGATGATCTGGATCAGGCCGAGGCGATACTGAACGGCGCGCCCGAAGAAATTTCAAATGCCCCCGAACTGGAAGCCGCCCGCGCCCAATTGCAACTTGCCCGGCAGGCCGCGGATGCCGGACCCATTGGCGATCTGGAAGCGGCCGTTGCAGCCAAACCTGACGACCATCAGGCGCGCTTTGATCTGGCCAGCGCCCTGCATGCTGCCGGCAAACCCGAAGCAGCAGTTGATCAATTACTGGATCTGTTCCGCCGCGATCGTGACTGGAACGAAGGCGCCGCCAAGGCGCAGCTGTTCACTATATTTGACGCCCTGACCCCACAGGACCCGATTGCGCTGAATGGACGGCGCAGGCTTTCGTCGTTAATATTCTCCTGACCCATAGGCTGGGCAGGGTTTAGACCATGTTTAATGCGGCAAACCTACCTGATACGATCCCGGTTTTTCCGCTGCCGGGGGCGCTGTTATTGCCGCGCGCCCGTCTGCCGCTGCATATTTTTGAACCGCGCTATCTGGCCATGCTGGACGATGTGCTAAAAACCCAGCACCGGCTGATCGGCATGATACAGCCCCTGCCCGGCTCAGACCCCCCGGCCCTGCACAATATCGGCTGCGCCGGGCGCGTCAGTTCATTTTCGGAAACCGATGACGGGCGCTATATGCTGTCCCTGTCGGGTATTTCCCGTTTCACCATCACCAAAACAAATGAGGGTTTTACCCCCTATATCCGCTGTGACGTTAGCTGGGACGGGTTTGAACGTGATCTGCAAGCCGGCGAACAGGACCCGGATTTTGAACGCGCCCGGTTCATGGAAAAGCTTAGGCAGTATTTCAGCACGCTGGATCTGGAAACCGACTGGGAAACGCTGCAGGGCGCGAATGATGAAATGCTGATCAATTCGCTGTCCATGCTGTGCCCGCTTGACCCGGAAGACAAACAGGCATTGCTTGAGGCCGAAACCCTGCCTGAGCGGCGCGCGATTTTAGCAACCTTGCTGGAATTTGCCCGACGCAGCGGCCAAAACGATGAGGTCATGCAATGAGCGATGCAGTCACCACCGACCGCAAAGTGCTTGAGGCTTTGGTCTGCCCGCTGACCCATGCCACCCTGACCTATGATCCCGACAAACAAGAGCTGGTGTCAAAACCCGCCAATCTGGCGTTTCCGATCCGCGACGGCATCCCGGTTTTACTGGTGGATGAGGCCCGCGTGCTGGAATAGGTTTCCGGGCTATATCTGACGCCCCTGCATCAGCTTTGGCAGGTCACCGGTTAGCCCGGCGGCTTCGCGGATAAAAGACCGGCGCAATTCCGGCCAGGCATTGACCAGCCCCAGCCCCAGATCGCGCCCGGTACGAACCAGTGTATTATCATTTGAAAACAGCCGGTTAATGCCATCCGTCGCCAATGCCAGCGTCGCCACGTCAAAGCGGCGCCATTGCTGATAGCGCGCCAATACATCGGCGCGGCCAATATCTTCGCCGCGCCGTTTGGCCAGTGTCAGTACTTCGGCCAGCGCGCCCACATCCTTCAGCCCGGCGTTTAGCCCCTGACCGGCAATCGGGTGCACCCCATGGGCCGCATCCCCCACCAATGCGATACGTTCGGCAACAAATGAATTGGCCAGTGTCAGGTTCAGCGGATAGCTGAACCGCGCCCCGGCCAGCGATATCTGCCCCAGAAAATCACCGAATCGCGGGCGCAGAACCTGCAGATAATCCGCGTCGTTCAAGGCGTTGATCCGCGCCGCCTGGGCATGGCTTTCGGTCCAGACAATGGAAGACTGATTGCCCGGCAGCGGCAATATCGCCAGCGGCCCCGGCGGCATGAAAAACTGATGCGCGATACCGTTATGGGGCAGTTCATGCTGAATGGCGCAGACCAGTGCGGTCTGGCCATAATCCCAGCCTGTACGCTTGATCCCGGCGCGCTGGGCGGTTTGTGAACGCCGCCCGTCACAACCGATCAGAACCGCACCACCCAGTGTCTGGCCCGATGCCAGCACCGCCTGCACCTGCCCCGGCATGGTGCGTTGATCCACAACCGAGCTGCCTTCAATCAGGGTAATCCCGCCATGGTCAGCAATTTTTGCCCGCAAAGCCCGGCGCAAAAACCGGTCTTCGACCATATAGCCCATGGGGCCTTCTTCAATCTCGGCATGATTAAATTCCAGCACGAAGGGTGATGCGCCTTCACCTGCACGCCCGTCGCTGACTTTAATCTCAAGCAGGGGTTGGGCGTGTTGTTCTATATCCTGCCATGCGCCAACGGCCTTCAGCAATTGTTGCGACGTCAGCGCCAGCGCGTAGCCCCGCCCGTCAAATTCATCCGCCCCCTGTTCAGCGCCGGTTACCGGATCAATCACACTGACCGTCAGACCGGCATTGGCCAAAGCCAGCGCCAGAACCGAACCGTTCAGCGCGCCGCCTGCTATCAGAATGTCGCTGTCATGTGCCATGGCGCAATTATCTTGTTCACAACGGGATTGTCCATGGTCGCCAAGGTCGCTACCGTCGAATAAGATTTTGAGGGGCGCTGAAATGAGCAATGCTTGGTTAACAATGTCGGCCGCCGATCTGGGGCGCGGTATTGGCGCCGGTAACATTGACCCGCTGGCCCTGACCGAGTGCTATCTGGCGGTCATTGCCGAACATCCGCTTACCCCCCGCATCTATGCGCGCACCACCAATGAACGCGCGTTGTCGGAAGCCGCAAGTGCCGCCAAACGCGCCCGCGCAGGGTCGCGCAAATCTGCCCTGGACGGGGTGCCGGTATCCTGGAAAGACCTGTTTGATACCGCCGGAATCGCAACCGAAGCCGGTTCGGCCCTGCTGAAGGGTCGTGTGCCCGACACCGACGCCGTGGTGTTGCAAAATGCCACCCGGGCCGGGCTGGTCTGTCTGGGCAAGACCCACATGTCAGAGCTGGCGTTTTCCGGGCTGGGCTATAACCCGATTACCCAGACACCGCCCTCGGTGAATTTCCCCGATTGTGTTGCCGGTGGCTCATCCTCGGGCGCGGCGGCTTCGGTGGCTTTTGATCTGGCCCCGGTGGCTGTTGGCTCTGATACCGGCGGTTCAGTGCGCATTCCGGCGGTCTGGAATGATCTGGTGGGGCTGAAAACCACCTCTGGTCGGTTGTCATTGCAGGGCGTGGTGCCGCTTTGCGCCCATTTTGACACGGTGGGCCCGCTATGCCGCACGGTTGAAGATGCCGCCCTGATGCTGTCGGCACTGGGCGGCGGCAGGGCGCCTGATCTGACCGGTGCCAACCTGAAAGGCGCGCGGTTTCTGATCCTTGATAACGTTGCCATGGACGATGTGCGCAAGCAGCCATTGGCGGCTTTCGTGCATGCGGTTGAGCGCCTGAAAACCGCCGGTGCAACGGTTGAACGCCACACGGTTGCCGGGGTGGAAACCGCAATGGCGCTTGCCGGGGCGCTGTTTTCAACCGAGGCCTACGCCACATGGCAAACCGAAATTGAGGCCGCACCAGAACTGATGTACCCGGCAATTCTGGCGCGTTTTCAAACAGGTATGGCGTTTAGCGGTGTGCAATATGTCGCCGCATGGCAGGCGCTGACACGCCTGCGGGCCGATTGGGCGCAGGCCACCGCGGGCTATGACGCGGTGATCATGCCCAGTTCGGCGTCACTGCCACCGGTTATAGAAAAGCTGGCCGTGGATGACAATTATTACCTGTCGGAAAACCTGCTGGCCCTGCGCAACACCCGCATCGGCAATCTAATGGGTTCGGCGGCGTTAACCCTGCCCGCAGGCACGCCTTCAACCGGGATCATGTTCCTCACACCCCCCCATTCTGAGGAGCGCCTGCTGCGCATCGGCGCCGCCGCCGGGGCGGCATTGGCCTAAAAGCAACAATTCTGCCCCTTAAAGTACGAATATTGCAGCGTTTTTCTGGACCCAGACGCAAACAACCGGTAACCATGGGTGAAACGGGGCGTTAATGACCCCGTCACAGAGGCAGACATGGTGTTCCCCGAGCGGTTTTCGAACCTGCCAGAATATGCGTTTCCGCGCTTGCGGAGGCTTGTTAACGCCCACCCGGCGGGGGGCGATGTCATCCGTATGTCCATCGGTGAGCCAAGCCACCCGTTCCCCCATTGGGTCAGCGAAGTGATCAGCCGCCATGCCGAAGGTTTCGGGAAATACCCGCCTAATGACGGCACCCCGGAACTGCGCCGCACCATCGCCGACTGGCTAACCCGACGCTTTAACGTGGCGCTTGACCCCGATACCGACATCCTGCCCCTGACCGGCACCCGCGAAGGCCTGTTCAACGCCTGCCTTGCCCTGTGCCCGGAAAAAACCGAACAGGGCGCGCAACCCATCGTTCTGATCCCGAACCCGTTTTATCAGGCCTACGGGGCTGGTGCGCGGGCGGCAGGGGCCGTGCCGCATTATGTTTCGGCCACCCAGCAAAGTGGATTTCTGCCGGATTATCAATCACTTGGCGCTGATATTCTGGACCGTGTGGCAATTGCTTTCATCTGTTCCCCATCCAATCCACAGGGGGCCGTGGCCAGCCGTCAATATCTGAGCGATCTGCTGAAACTGGCCGAAAAGCACGATTTCCGGGTGTTTGCCGATGAATGTTACAGCGAGATTTACCGCGACACCCCACCAACCGGCGCGCTGGAGGTGGCGGCAGACAGCGGCACTGACCCGGAACGCCTGTTTGTTTTCCATTCGCTTTCCAAACGCTCAAACCTGCCGGGGTTACGCTCTGGCTTTGTGGCCGGCGGGGCGCAGGGCATCGCCCGGCTGAAACGCCTGCGAAACTATGGTGGCGCACCAATACCCCTGCCCCTGCAGCATGTGTCCCAGCGCGCCTGGGCGGATGAAACCCATGTGGCGGCAAACCGCGCGCAATACGTGCAGAAATTCGAAGCGGCGGATAAAATTTTCGCCGGTATTCAGGGTTACACCGCCCCCACAGCCGGGTTTTTCCTGTGGCTGCCGGTTAGTGACGGCGAAACAGCGGTGGTGAAACTTTGGACTGAAACCGGCGTGCTGGCCCTTCCGGGGGCCTTTCTCAGCCGGGAAATTGACGGGGACAACCCCGGTCAGAAATATATTCGGGTCGCCCTGGTGGCCCCAAGTGACGAAATGCAGCGCGGGCTGATTAAAATCCGCGACTGCCTATACGGGTAAGGACAAGAATTAATGGCAACCTATCAGGCAAAACAGCGTGACCCCCTATTTGACCGCGCCACACAGGCACTGCTTGAACGGCGGGGAAAAGAGCTGGTGGGCTTTGCCCTGTTGATTACAGCCCTGCTGTTCAGCGTCATGTTAGGGTCCTACACCCCCAATGACCCCAGCTGGCTGTCGGTTACCGACGCCCGTGTTGAAAACCTGCTGGGCCGGTTCGGGGCGTCCATTGCCTCAACCATAATTGTTATCGCTGGTCTTGGCGGCTGGGGCATCGTGGCGGTACTGGCCACATGGGGCGTGCGTTTTGTCGCCCATATCGGTGAAGAACGTGCCATCGCCCGGCTGATTTTCGCCCCCATCGCCATTGCATTGGCGGCAATTTACATGTCCACCCACGTGCCCGGTGCCGACTGGACCCATTCCTTTGGCCTTGGCGGACTGTTTGGTGACACGGTATTGGGGGCAATTCTGGGCGTTTTGCCGGTGAAGGCGACACTGGGGCTGAAGATCCTGTCCCTGATCATGGCTCTGGCAACACTGGCCATGGCGGTGCTTGTGCTGGGCTTTACCCGGGCCGAACTGGCCCGCATTGGCCGGTTTTTGCTGTTTGGCGTTATCGTGATCTACGCTGGCCTGATGCGCCTGTTGGGCATGGGCGCGTCTGGTTCCCTGATGGCGGCGCGCAAACTGCGTGCCAACCGGGTTGAACGCAATGAAATGAAACGCGCGGTGCAGGAAGATATGCAAATGGCCCACACCGTTGCCGGCCCGGTACCACCGCAACCCATGGTGCAACGCCCGCTGACGACACAGGCACCAGGCGATGCGGTACTGCGCGCTGAACCCACCTTTACCGCCCCGGTTCTGGGGGAAACCCTGCAGGCACCCGAAGCAAAACCCAGCCTGTTGTCACGCCTGCCGTCACTGTTGAAACGCACACCGGTGCCCGAAACAGTACCGGAACCCGAACTGCACATGGCCGAAGATTTTGGTGATCCGGCGATTAAGGCCAAAATTGCCCAGGTGATCAAAAACCGCGTGACCAATAAAACACTTATCCACGGCGCCGCACAGCGCAGCGAACCCCTGGTCAGCGCCCGCCATCCGCGTGGCCCCAAACCGATGATCCTGCAACAGTCCCCGGCCATTGAACCTGTGGCATCCGCGGCTTCGGGCTTTGAACTGGGCGATGAACCAGCCATGTATCAAAACCCGATCCCACCGATGCCGGACGCCAAAAAGGTGGTGCAACACGCCCCGCGCAAGACAGTGCAGCCATCCCGGCAGGCCCGCGCCGAGGCCCAGCCAAAACTGCAATTCGAAGAACGAAAAATCGCCCACGAACTACCGCCCCTCAGCCTGCTGGGGGACGCTGTGGTGGTTGAACGCCAGCATCTTTCCGATGAAGCGCTGGAAGAAAACGCCCGCATGCTTGAATCGGTTTTGGATGATTACGGCGTCAAAGGTGAAATCGTGTCGGTGCGCCCGGGCCCGGTTGTCACCATGTATGAACTGGAACCGGCGCCGGGCCTCAAGGCCAGCCGGGTAATCGGCCTGTCCGATGATATCGCGCGCTCAATGTCGGCCCTGTCGGCGCGGGTTTCCACCGTTCCGGGCCGCTCGGTCATTGGTATTGAGCTGCCAAATGAACACCGCGAAAAGGTCATGCTGCGCGAAATTCTGGCAGCCCGGGATTTTGGCGACAGCAACATGAACCTGCCGCTGGCTTTGGGCAAGGATATCGGCGGTGACCCGATTGTCACCAATCTGGCCAAGATGCCCCACCTGCTGATCGCCGGAACCACCGGTTCGGGTAAATCGGTGGCCATCAATACCATGATCTTAAGCCTGCTGTATAAGCTGACGCCGCAAGATTGCCGGATGATCATGATTGACCCAAAGATGCTGGAACTCAGTGTCTATGACGGCATTCCGCACCTGTTATCCCCGGTGGTGACCGACCCCAAAAAGGCCGTGGTTGCCCTGAAATGGGTGGTGGGCGAAATGGAAGAACGCTATCGCAAGATGTCCAAAATGGGCGTGCGCAATATCGAAGGCTTCAATGGCCGGGTACAGGACGCCCTGAACAAGAACGAAATGTTCAGCCGCACTGTGCAGACCGGCTTTGATGACGCCACCGGTGAACCGGTGTTTGAAACAGATGAATTCAAGCCCGAAAAGCTGCCCTATATCGTGGTGATTGTTGATGAAATGGCCGACCTGATGATGGTGGCCGGCAAAGAAATTGAGGCCTGCATCCAGCGCCTTGCGCAAATGGCGCGGGCCAGTGGCATCCACCTGATCATGGCCACACAACGCCCCAGCGTTGATGTGATCACCGGCACCATCAAGGCCAACTTTCCCACCCGGATATCATTTCAGGTCACCAGTAAAATCGACAGCCGCACCATTTTGGGTGAACAGGGCGCCGAACAACTGCTGGGCATGGGCGACATGCTGTATATGGCAGGTGGTGCAAAAATTACCCGCGTTCACGGCCCGTTCGTGTCCGATGAGGAGGTTGAAGAAATCGTCAACCACCTGAAATCCGCCGGGCCCCCGGAATATGTAAGTGGTGTGGTTGATGGCCCGGAAGGTGATGCTGAAAGCGACATTGATCTGGTGCTGGGTCTGGGGGGCAATACCGACGGCGAAGACGCGCTGTATGACACAGCCGTTGCCATTGTCGCGCGGGATCGCAAATGCTCAACATCCTATATCCAGCGCAAACTGGCGATCGGCTATAACAAAGCCGCCCGTCTGGTGGAGCAGATGGAAGATGCCGGGCTGGTCAGTTCGGCCAACCATGTCGGTAAACGTGAAATTCTGATCCCCGAACAGCATTAACCGGCGGTTCTCTGCTTTGTGATGCGATGTGGGGGTGTGAACCCGCTGTTTAAGGACTAAATTAGGGCCATGAAAATTTTTCGCACCCTGCTGGCCCCTGTTCCGGCCCTGATATTAACCCTGTCACTGGTTGCCCCGGCCGCCGCCGAAAAGCTGCCGCTTGCAGCCATTTCCGGCTATTTCAATGACATGAAAACCGCCGAGGCGGAATTTACCCAGATCAATGACGATGGCACTATTTCAACCGGTAAAATCCTGATCCGCCGCCCCGGCCGCATTCGCTTTGAATATAACCCACCCGATGCCAGCCTTGTTCTGGCCAGCAAAGGTCAGGTCGCGGTATTTGACGCCAAATCCAACCAACCGCCTGAGCGTTTTCCGCTGGTGCGCACGCCTCTATACCTGATTTTGGCCAAAGACGTGAACCTGAGCCGCGAACGAATGGTCATCGGCCACACCGAAGACGGCCCGACAACTTCGGTAATTGCCCAGGATCCTAAGAACCCGGAATACGGCTCAATCGAACTGGTATTCACCGCAAACCCTGTCACCCTGCGCCAATGGATCGTCACCGACGGTGCCGGGCAACGCACCACAGTAATTTTAGGGGAATTCAGTCAGGGCGGCCGCTTGCTGAACCAATTATTCGACATCAAAAAAGAAATGTCAGACCGCGGCTTTGACAGCTAGATCACCGGTACCGGCCTAGCTGCAGCGCACCAGCTGGCGCGCATACAGATCAGAACGCGCATTCACCTCACCTGCAATCCGGCGTAACCACGACTTTGATCTGTAACTGCCCCGGGCAAACCCGGCGCGACCTTCATGGTAGGCCAGATATTGATTGCTGGCATCGGTTTTAGATATCCCCAGCTCTTCAGTGCTTTCCGCCATGTACCAGCCAATAAAATCGGTGGCGTCACCAATGTCATCGCGCCGTGCGCCGCGCCGACCTGTATCGCGGCGATATTCATCCCATGTTGCATCCAGCGCCTGACTATATCCATAGGCAGAGCTTTGCCGCCCCATCGGGATCACCCCCAGCGCATATTGGTAGGGGGTGCGGGCGTTGCCGATGAATTTACTTTCCTGATAGATCGTCGCCATCTGCACATTAACCGGGATGCCCCAACGGTCCTGGGCGCGTTCCATCGCCCTTTGATAGGTCGGGCGCTGATCCAGAATACTGCAGGCGCTGTCCAGATTGCGCGGTGCCGAATAATTTGCGCTGCCGCAGGCGGCGACAAACGCCAGCAACGTCGTTGTTCGTGAAAATCTGCTCATGTGCCTCTGGCCTTTTTTCACCAGAATACCCAATTCAGGGGCCCAGGTGAACGCTTAAAATTTTAAAGTCATTCACAAATAGATGTTTGAGCGGAATATTGATCATGGATTGGAATCAATGGACGGCGGTATTTATTAAGAATTGTTAATATTTCGGCAAAATTTGGCCGGTATTTTACCGGCACAGCCCCTTTCTGTTCAGTAATTTCTGCATTTAAATGTTTGTTTTCTGATAGTTATGTTGAATCATCAACCGCACTGTCGGTGAATACACCACAGTTTGTTTCCGCAATCCCCGTGGACATGGTTCCGCCCCGCGCGATATCAACATCGTAAGGGGCAATTAACAAATGTTGAAAACACGCGCTAGGTACCACATCGGACAGGTCGTCTGTCATCGTAAACACCCGTTTCGCGGGGTTGTATTTGACGTCGACGCCAAATTTTCAAACTCTGACGAATGGTATGCGGCCATCCCCAAGGATGCGCGCCCGCCAAAGGATCAGCCGTTTTATCACCTGCTGGCCGAGAATGACAAAAGCTATTATGTCGCCTACGTGTCCGAGCAAAACCTGAAGGCTGATTATTCCGGCCGCCCGGTGGATCACCCGGACCTGCCGGACCTGTTTGGCGATTTTGAAGACGGGCTTTACCCGCTTCAGTTCCAGCTGAACTAGTACCCGATAGCCGCACCGTCTTTGCGCGGATCGGACCCGGCCTGCAACACGCCGCGATCGTGATCAATCAGGATCGCCTGCGCCCCGCCGAT
>VAPM010024768.1_pt1 | contig 10619 bp, 8 predicted proteins | sample 3395091 | NCBI WGS metagenome assembly VAPM01 (sample SAMN08290445, study PRJNA428436) | hydrothermal vent metagenome | isolation source: Deep-sea hydrothermal vent chimney 3 | place: Pacific Ocean: Juan De Fuca Ridge | reverse complement strand
TGATAATGCCGTCCAGCATTATCAACCACATCTCGGGCACATCTAAACAGTTACAGTTCATAGTTTAGGGCAGGTTATCCGCCTTAGCTAAATAGTTACGTAATTTCGAGCAAATGGAGCCGGAGCGTTGGGAACGTCGTTTTTCTTCCGTTGTTTTAGAGACAGAGCTGAACCTTGACGAAAATCACTCTAACCTCATTCCTCATAACTCAATCCCTCCATGGCCCGTTTAAAACCGGCCGCCGAGGCTTTGATCACCTCATCTTCAACACAAAAGGCCAGTCGGAAATAGCCGGGACAGCCAAAACCCTGACCGGGGACGGCGAGAATTTTTTCTTTTTGCAGTATTTTTAAGAATTCCACATCGTCTTTGAGCGGCGACTGCGGGAAGATGTAAAAGGCACCTTTGGGGGGCTGAAAGCGGTAGCCCGCCTCGGAGAGTATATCGCAGAATAACTGCCGGCGGCGTTGATATATTCCGCAGTCAACGCTCACCTGGCTCAGTTCAGCCACTACTCGCTGCATAAGGGCTGGAGCGTTTACAAAGCCCAGAATACGATTGGCCAGGGTCATGGCCTCTAATAGGGAATCATGGGCCTCAGCCGCAGAATTAACCGCTATAAAGCCGATACGTTCACCCGGCAGGGAGAGATCCTTGGAAAAGGATGAGGCAATGATACTGTTGGCGTAATTTTTAAAAATACTGGGAACACTGAAGTTGTCAAAGACAATTTTACGATAGGGCTCGTCGGAGATCAGGTAGATGGTGCCGAATTTGGCGCTGGCCGCCTCCAGAATATGACCTAATTTGTGGATTTTAGCCCCGGAATATATCTGGCCGGTGGGGTTGTTGGGGCTGTTGATAATTATGGCTTTGGTACGTTCATTAATGGCCGCTATCACAGCATCGCAGTCAAGATCAAAGTCATCGGCGGTTTTTACCACCCGGCTGACTCCGCCGTGATTGTCGATATAAAATTTATATTCCACAAAGAAGGGGCTTAAGATAATAACCTCATCACCGGGATCAAGAATGGCCTTTAAAGTGACATTAATAGCCCCAGCCGCTCCACAGGTCATAATAATATCATTAAAATCAAGTTTGACTTCCTGCTCGCTGCCAATCTTGTCCGCCATTTTTTCCCGTACGGCCGGATAGCCGCCGTTGGGCATATATTTATGCATACCAGGCGTTTCATCGACGGCCAGCTGCTGAAGTACAGCGCTGAATTGTGGCGGCGGCGGCAGATCCGGGTTGCCGAGGCTGAAATCAAAAACGTTTTCAGCCCCATACCGGGCCTTCATCTTAGCTCCCTCTTCAAACATCTTTCTGATCCATGAAGAATTTTTGGCAAATTCCTCCATCTTTTTGGCAATGGCCATATTGAATCCTCTAATAGTTACAGTTTAGGGCAATTTTTCGCTTACTGCTGAATAGTTACCTTTTTTAATATATTCGTTATTATCTTAATTTACTTAAAAATTGATAGGCGGCATTGATTTCCTTCATCTTTTCTTCTGCCACCTTTTGAAATTCCTCGCCGAGATGACCAACCTTATCGGGATGATATTTCATACTCAATTTATGATAGGCCTTTTTTATTTCAGCCGGGGTGGCTCCAGGTTTGAGACCTAAGACCTCAAGAGAGCGGGCCTCTTCAGAATAGCCCTGACTGCCGGTGCCGCCGCTGTCCCTGCCGTAGGCGTATTTACTGCGAATCCTCTGCTGGTCATAGATGTTTATTCCGAGATAATCACCGATTTTACGGGCCAGTTCCAGTTCCGGCTCAACACGTTTCGGGCCTGAATATATGACCTGATAGATCAGCTCCAGCAGGATAAGACGAGGCTCGTAGGCAAATTTATCCCTGAAATCCGCCAGCAGGGTATCCAAGGTGATCGTGGATTGGCGGGCCTCTTTTATCAGCTCCTTGACCCAGAGCATCTGCTCATAATTATAATGCAGACTGGCGCGGAAAAAGTTTTCAATGGTGTTTAGTTCTTCGTTGCTTACCCGGCCGTCTATCTCGGCAATCTTAATCAGAATATGAACCAGGAGATAGACAAATTCATTATGTGATTCAGTCTGCGAACGTTCATAGGTCGCCACCTTGCGGCGGATGAAATAGGAAAACCCCCAGAAGGCGGCAATAAGCATGAACAGAAAAAACATACCGCCGGAAAGCAGTATGCCCAGTAGTTCAAAGAGGCCGCGAAAGTTACCGGCCAGGAGCATAAAAAGAATAAAGAAGAGCAGGCATCCCCCGCAGCCGGGTTGATTTCGGTATTGATAATTATATTGTTTCATTTATGTGAATTATGTGAAAATAGCCTTTATAAAGTCATGGGCGTCAAAATCGCGCAGATCGGTCATCTGTTCACCCACTCCGATGAAGCGGATGGGGATAGTAAACTCCCGGCAGATATTTACTACAATACCTCCCTTGGCGGTTCCATCCAGCTTGGTGAGGGTGAGGGCGGTCAGTTCCACCGCCTCGTTAAAGAGCTTGGTCTGAGAAAGGGCGTTCTGACCGGTGGTGGCATCCAGAACCAGCATTACCTCATGGGGAGCGCCGGGGCATTTACGATTCATCACCCGTTTAATCTTTTTCAGCTCCTCAATTAAATTAACCTGCGTATGCAGACGGCCGGCCGTGTCCACCAGGATAACATCAAAATCGCGGTTATTGGCGTATTCCAGGGCGTCAAAGACCACTGAAGATGGATCAGCCCCCGGCTTCTGGGCGCTGACCTCCACCCCGGTACGTTCACCCCAGATCTTGAGCTGATCAATTGCCGCTGCCCGGAAGGTATCGGCTGCCACCAGCAGAACCTTATTGCCGGACTCCTTGAATTTGTGAGCCAGCTTACCGATGGTGGTGGTCTTGCCCACCCCGTTGACCCCGAGTACCATAATCACAAAGGGGCCGGAATCCGGTTTTTCCGCTGGTTGTTGATTCTCATTCAGATAGCCCGTCATTTTGTCCTGCAGAAAGGCACGCAGGGCGCTGATATCCGCCAGTTCCTTGCGCTTAATCTGGCGTCTTGCCTCTTCAAGCATCTCCGTAACTGTCTGTACCCCGAGGTCAGCGGTAATTAAGACCTCTTCCAATTCATCCAGCAGATCGGCATCAATTTCTTTTTTCCCGAGGAAGAGGGCGTCAACCCGTTTAACCAGTGATTCCCTCGTCTTATGCAGGCCGTTTTTTAGTCGCTTAAAAAGGCCCTCAGAACGGACTTCAGGGGGAACTGCAGCCGGGGCGGGAAGCGTTTGGGCCTCTTGATTTTCAACAGTTTCCGGTGCCTTGTTTTTTTCTTTTTTCTTTTTAAACCAACCTAACATCTTGTTTTTTTCTCCATGATTCCGGTTTTTTTACACGCGGTAACTATAGTTATATTCAGTGGTTATTACTAATTTTGGGTATTTGGTTGAACAGTTGCGTTACTTTTAAAATAGAAGCCGGGGCCGCCCGGTTGTTGGGCTGAGTAATTACAAATTACCGGGCAGTATAGTGCCCAGCCAGATAGAGGCGCCAATGATGATAAAGGCGCTCTCCAGGGCGAATTCCAACCTTACTCCAGGGGTATAATACCCTTTTTCATAAAAAACAAGAAAGAGGAATAGATAAACCAGTCCGGGCAGCAGGAGATAGCCGTATGGTCTGGTCATCAACTCTACGGTTGTAAATATCAAGGGCATAATAAAAAGTATGGCCATGATAATTTTTAATAATACCGCAGTCTTATGGAATCCAAGGAGTACCGGCAGTGTTTCCTTGCCGACAATGCGGTCGCCTTGGAGATCAAAGAGATCAAAGACGGCGTTACGTACCAGAACCAACAACAATATAAAAATAAATACGGCAATGGTAAGAGGGGTAATCCCCCCCTGGCTCATGGCCGGCAGTACCGTCAGCACCAGGGCCCAGGCCAGGGCCACAAAGATAGTTTTGGAGCCGGGGATTTCCTTCAGCATCTTAACCTTCAGCAGACCGGATATCGAGCGCGGGATAAATTTTACGCTGTATAATGTCCCGAATATACTCATAATCAGCAGCATGATAAAGGGGACGCGTCCTTCGGTCCAGCCTATGGCCAGGGCAGCGGCAAGGGCGCTGATGGAAGATAAAAAGAAGGTGTTACGATTATTAATATAGAAATTCATTAAAATCGGATCGTTAAATACCTTTGCCCGTTGATCCGTGATACGGTTTAAGTTGTGCATGGCGAACAGATAACCAAAGGTGATGACCATGAGCTGCCAGGTGGGATGAATACCTTGTAACAGGCAACAGGCCCCGGTCATAATTCCACCCCCGGCGGCCACATAGAGGTTACTTGCCATGAGCCAGCGCATTACTCTGAAGGTTAAGGCCCGCAGGGGGTTATCACCATGACTGGGGATGGCTTCCAAGGTGCGCACTACCCGGTTTATCATCCAGGTGGGAGTGGAGGCCCCGGCCGTTACCCCCACGCGCTTGAAGGCGTTTAGTCTGGCAGGATCAATTTCTGACTCGGTTTCAATCAAAAAAACTTCCTTGCCCATGCCGGTGGCGATTTCAGCCAGACGTTTGGTATTAGCGCTGGCCCGGCCGCCCACCACGACTAAGGCATCGACTATCTGACAGAGTTTTCTTACCTCGTGCTGACGTTTGTGGGTGGAATCGCATATGGTGCTGAACACCAGGCCGCCGGGGTATTTGTCCTGAATAATTCGGCAGAGCTGGTTAAATGACAGTTCGTCCTGGGTGGTCTGGCTGACAATAATGTACTTGCCCTCAAGACGCATGGTTCTGGCATCGGCCTCGTTACTCACCACCCGGCAGCCAGGGCCTGCGTAACCCATCAGACCTTCCACTTCGGCGTGATTACGATCTCCGATGATTACCGTGGTCATGCCCAGCTTGCGGTGGCGGCGGATAATGGCCTGTACCTTTAAAACCCGGGGGCAGGTGGCATCCTTGACCTGCAGACCGGCATTCTGCAGGGCCTCCTTCTCGGCCGGAGGGACGCCGTGAGCCCTGATAATTACCGTTCCGGGAGCGGATTTATCAGGTACCTCTCTTAATACTCCGACCCCCTTGTCCTCCAGGACGGCAAGAACCTGGGGGTTATGAATCAGCGGCCCATAGGTGGAAATATTCCCGCCTTCCCGGTTCACCAGATTAATGGTCAGATCAACCGCTCTTCGTACTCCCATGCAGAAGCCGGCTTTTTTGGCTATATATACCTTCATCTATCAGCTGTCATCAGGATAAGCGCCCTTTCAGACGGGCAGTTTTGTTTTTTCATGTTTCTCGTGTTTCTCGTGTTTCGAGGCATGGGTAACCATAACCTTGCCGGCCACGCCGATGCCGAGGGCCAGTCTGGTACCATTAACAACTATAACCAGAGGGCCGGACGGACTGCTGCTGATTATTTCTATATCGGCGCCCATGGTCAGCCCCATACCCGTCAGACGGCGCCTCGCCTCCCGGCCGCCGATGATACTGGTAATCTGCACCCGTTCACCCGCCGCCGCCATATAGAGCGGCAGACTGGGTTGACGAAGGGATAAACATTTATCGCAGAGGCCGTAGATCTCTGTTTTATGCTGCAGGGGATGAAAATTAAATTCTTCGGCAACGGTCAGCTGGCGTTCTTCGAGAACGTGATCGTGGAACTCCTGAATCAAGCCGCATTTGGTGCATATCAGGTGGTCGTGATGTCTGCCGAGATGAAGATGTTCATAGAGGGTGTCCTTATTGTCAAAATTACGGCGTTGGGCAAAGCCGAACTGGCAGAACATATTCATGGTTTCCTGCAGAAAGGCCTGATCCAGAAGCTCCGGACGGCGGTCGGCGATTATCTTCATCAGTTCAGCCAGGGTTACGTGGCGCTCCTGTGACAGAAACAGATCAAGTACCTGCAGGCGGTCTTCCACTCTGGTAGCCTGAAAAGATTGCAAGACCTCCTGGAACTGTTCCCGGTCATGCCGGTGTTCGGCGGGGATGTCCTCCTGACTGGAGTTGTTCCTGTCTTTACGGAAAAACGACAAAAGAGAAAAATTCGGGAAATTCATTCTATCTCAACGGCCGAAATCATCATCAAAACGGACAATATCGTCCTCTCCAAGATAGGGGCCGTTCTGTACCTCTATTAATTCCAGGGGGATAACGCCGGGATTTTCCAACCGGTGCTTTTCCCCGCAGGGGATATAGGTGGACTGATTTTCCAGAACAAGATGCACCTTTTCGCCGCAGGTTACCTTAGCCGTTCCCCTGACGACCACCCAATGCTCTGAACGGTGGTGGTGCATCTGCAGGGATAACTTAACCCCCGGCAGGACTGTGATACGTTTGATCTTAAAGCCGGTCTGTTCTTCAAGGATGGTGTAACTGCCCCAGGGCCGGTAAACGGTGCGGTGCAGGCGGTATTCCTCCCGTTTTTCTCTCTTTAAGTGTTTAACTATTCTTTTGACATCCTGGGCCCGCTCCATGGGGGCCACGAGAACGGCATCCGTGGTCTCAATTACTATGGTGTCCTTGAGGCCGACGGCCGCCACCAGGCCATGCTCTGACTGGATCAGACTGTTTTTGACATCCTTTAAAATTACATCTCCCGCCGTGACGTTACCCGCCTCATCCTTCTCTGCCACCTCATAGAGAGCCCGCCAGGAACCAATATCATTCCAGCCCAGATCGGCGGGAATGACCGCCACCTGCTTAGATTTTTCCAAGAGGGCATAATCAATGGAGTCGCTGGGAGAGAGACGCATAGCCTGCTCCGCGAGGCGGAAAAAGGGGCCGTCCTCCCGGCCTTCGTCAACCGCCTGGCGCATGGCCGTGCTGATCTCCGGGCAGTGTTCTTCCATGCCCGTTATTAACGTCTCATTGCTGAAGGCGAACATTCCTGAATTCCAGAGAAAATTTCCAGCCGTAAGATATTTTTCGGCGGTCGCCAGATCCGGTTTCTCGACAAAGGAAAGAACCTCGTTACCCTTGCCTTTTTCTATATAACCGTAGCCGGTTTCGGCCTTGTCGGGCTGAATCCCGAAGGTAACGAGGCGGCCGTCGCGAGCCAGATCCGCGGCCTCGCTCACCGCGGCGGCAAAGGCCGTCAGATCTTTAATAAGGTGATCAGCAGGTAAGACCAGCATAATGACTGGTTCGGCGTGCATGCGCCGGCAATAAAGGGCGGCAGCGTAAATGGCCGGGGCGGTATTACGGCCGCCGGGCTCCAGAATTATGGCTTCTGGGGTTATACCGATTTCCGCCAGCTGGCTTTTAACAATGAAACGGTGTTCCTCGCCTACCACCAGCAGGGGTGGGGCGGTGCCGTTTAATGATACCGCTCTCTTTATCGTGGCCTGTAATAAGGAGTCTTCACCAACAAGGTTCAAGAGCTGTTTGGGATATAATTCCCGAGACATGGGCCAGAGACGGCTGCCGGTTCCTCCAGCCAGAATTACCGGTTGAATTATCATGTTTTACCTCGTTGTTTATCTGAAAGCCATCTGTCAAAGGTGTTGGCTTTAGGTGTCTGCCACATTATTTATACAACAAAAATTCCTGGCGTTTTTCTTTAAACCGGCTGAGACCAGGCTGCCATTCGGCTTCTAATTCTTCCAGGGGCCGCCCTGCAGCCAACTCCCGGCGCAAATGTCTGCTGCCCAGAATAAGATCAAGCGGGGTGCGCTCAAACTCATACTCATAGGGCGGTTCCTTGAGTTGGAAATCAGCGCCGCAGGTCGTCATCACCGCTCTGAGCAGAGCCAGAGAAACATGATAGGGCCTGAAGTCAAGCCGGTTGGTAACATGGATCTGAAAACCGGCACAGGTCTCAGCGGCCCATTTATTGGTCAGCGGCTCAAAAAATACGGGCCGCAAAAGGCAGCCGGGCAGATCATCAGCAGTAAGAGCGGCCATGATGCGTTCATGCCTGATAAAGGGTGCCCCCCAGAGTTCAAAGGGCAGGGTGGTGCCCCGGCCTTCGGAAATATTAGTGCCCTCCCAGATTACCTGGCCCGGATAAACCAGGGCGCTCGCGAAGCTGGGCAGATTGGGCGATGGATAGACCCAGGGCAGGCCGGTTTCCGGATAAAAAAATCGGCGCCGCCAGCCCTCCATGGGAATAACCGTCAGTTCTGCGGCCTGGGGGAGCCGGGAGTTGATAAAGAGGGCCAGTTCCCCCAGGGTCATGCCGTGACGCATGGGAATAGCATAGAGACCGACAAATGAACGGCAGTCGTCTTCTAAGACATTGCCCTCCACTAAATCGCCGCCCACCGGGTTAGGGCGGTCTAAAACAATCACCCTTTTATGGTGGACAGCGGCCTCTTCCAGACAATAGGCCATGGTTGACATAAAGGTGTAAACCCTGGTCCCGGCATCGGGAAGGTCAATGAGCAGGACATCAAGCATATCCAGCATATCGGCATCCGGCCGCCGGCTTCTGCCGTAAAGACTGAAAATCGGTATATCCCGGCCGACACGATGATCAGATTCAATCATATTGTCCTGCTTCTCGGCAAAAAAACCGTGCTGAGGCGAAAAGAGGCAGGTCAGTTGAGCGGGGAAACTTTGTTCAATAAGCTGCCGGCTGTGGACAAAATTCTCATCCACCGAGGCCTGATTGCAGAGCAGACCCAGCCGTTGGCCGCTGAGCCAGGCGGGAGGGGAGTCAAGTAATTTTTTAACGCCAAGTTTAATCATAGTGGTGAATCAGGCCAACGTCTCATCCTGCCGGTTCCTGTTGTTCATATTAAGGTTTGTGGAAAAAATTTGTATTGAACACCATTGACCGTTATTGAGGCAAGAAAAAAAGCATTTCGAGAGGCCTTTTTTTAGGGTATATATCATTGCTAAAAGGCAAAGACCGGCGGAATCAGTCTTATCCGCCGATTTCATTTTATTTGTGTCTGTGTCTGAATGACCAGCTAAATCTGAAAATCTGATTAACGCTGACAGGAGTTTTTTATATGAGACCCATGAAAATAGCGATAAGCGGTAAAGGCGGGGTGGGTAAGACGACCATAATGGCCCTTCTGGCCCGGCGTTTTGCCGCTGATTTTGACCAGGTTCTGGTGATAGATGCCGACCCCAGCCCCCATATGGCCGAGACCCTGGGGGTAAGCGGTGAGGTGAAGCCCATTGCCGAAATGCGGGATCTGCTGGTGGAACGTTCCGGCAAGGTGAAGGGCTCGCCGTTTTATAATATTAATCCCAAAATCGACGATCTTCCCCAACGTTTCATGCTGGAAAATGAGGGGATTAAATTAATGATTCTCGGGGCCATCCAGACCGGAGACAGCGGTTGTGCCTGCGCCGAAAATACTGTCCTCCGCCGTTTGCTGGTCAAACTGCTGCTGAAAAAAGATCAGGCCGTCCTTCTGGACATGGAGGCCGGAGTGGAACATCTCGGCCGGGGAACTGTCGCCGGGGTGGATCATCTGCTGGTGGTGGTAATTCCTTCCCAGTCCAGCGTTCGCACCGCTTTGAAAATTGCCCGCCTGGCCAAGGAAGTGGGGATACCGCTTGTCTCTTTTATTGGTAATAATATCAGAGACAAAGAAGATAAAGAGTTTTTAAACAACCTTTTGCCTGAGAAGATAATTGCCGCCTTTCCTGATTCCGCCGAAATAAGGCGGGCGGAACGTGACGGTATGGCGATTTCACCTCTGGCCCCTAAATTCAGTACTGCGCTGGATAATATTATGAATGAACTAACTGAGAAAGAGATAAAAAAATAGGGGGCTTGCGCCCCCTAAAAGAGAAGAGATAGAGAATAACATGAAATGTTATGGTTATACTTTTAAGCTTATAAATATCATTTGTCAAGTAATTAATTAAATACTTTCCTTCCGCATAAAAAATAAGACAGCCAAAGGCATAGATGATGACTACTGTACAACAATTTTACCGCCGAATAACCGATGAGATGGAGTATTGTTTTAATATTGAAGCCAGCCTGCCATTAAACGAGGCTGAAAGCCGCCAGCTGCGCTTATTACTGGCAGACGGCTTTATTGCCGAGACCGTGAGCTCTAAACCGCATTTCAGCGGGATGAATGTGGTAGAAGTCGGGCCTCGTCTGAACTTTGCCACGGCCTGGTCTTCAAATATGGTTTCCATCTGCCGGGCCGCCGGATTGGCCAAAATCAGCAGGGTGGAACGTTCCCGGCGCTATCAAATACCGAAAGGGGTTGAGGCGGCGGATTTTATCAGCCGTCATCATGATCGGATGACTGAATGCCGCTATGATTCCCCCCTGACCACCTTTGAGACAGGCATTAAACCTGAACCGGTTTACGATATACCGCTGAAGGAGAAGGGGCCTGACGCCCTCCTGGAGATCCCCGGCATCTCCATGGATGAGTGGGACCGTAATTTCTATTACGATTATTTTGTCAAAAAACATCACCGTAATCCCACCATTGTTGAGATTATGGATCTTAATAATGCCAACAGTGAGCATTCCCGGCACGGCTTTTTCCGCGGCCGGCAGATAATCGACGGCCGGGAGCAGCCGGAGAATCTTATGGAGATCGTTAAATCGACTCTAAGCGCTCAGCCCGCCAACAGCGTTATCGCCTTTAATGATAACTCAAGCGCCATCAAGGGACGGCAGTTTAAGGCCCT
>VAPM010029951.1_pt1 | contig 10622 bp, 10 predicted proteins | sample 3395091 | NCBI WGS metagenome assembly VAPM01 (sample SAMN08290445, study PRJNA428436) | hydrothermal vent metagenome | isolation source: Deep-sea hydrothermal vent chimney 3 | place: Pacific Ocean: Juan De Fuca Ridge | reverse complement strand
GGAGCAGGAGTACAATGAAAAATATTCAAATAACTATTCAGGGGATGGAACCGGATTTTGATATTGTCCGCAAGATGACGGAAATACTTGCCCTGCAGGAAAATGAATTTGCAACCCTTGTTTCCTGGAATGATCGTGACCGGGATGTGCACTCTCCGCAATGTTTGAAATGCGAAATCAAGGGAGAGCCCGGCTGGGAGGTTTACGGCCGCAACCATGAGGGCAGGTTGCGGATCAGTGTCAACAGCGATCAGTTTGTTTTGATCTACAGCTAACGAGACGTTCTGTACAGTTCGGCAAAGACCCAGGTGCAGCTTACTTCCCTGAGCATCGATCACACTCTTGTCCGGAGCGTGGTGCCTGTAGCCATATGTGTGATGTTTGCAGTGATCACTCTGTTCCTTCCCTGGGCCTTGGCAAGGTAGAGTGCTTTATCAGCCTGTGCGTACAGCATCCGCGGTGTAACGTCGCCGTATTTTCTTGTCCCGGCGACACCGGCTGAGGCGGTAATTTTAATCGGCTGCTTTCTGTGGGTGCTCATCGTTGTCCGGCTGATTGTATGACGAATACGTTCTGCAATGGCCGCGGCGTCCGTCTCTTCGGTATTGGGCAGGAACAGCACAAATTCCTCACCACCGATTCGGGAAACCGTGTCACCTTTACGGGCTGCATTTTGCAGTATCCTGCCAATGTGTTTCAGGAGTTCATCGCCAACCGGATGGCCATAGAAATCATTGACTCTTTTAAAATAATCCAGATCAAACAGGACCAGTGAACTGGCGCCTGCTTCACGTTTTCCCGTCGCCCACTGCTCGTCCATACGTGCCCACAGGTAGCGGGAGTTGAAGAGACCTGTCAATGAGTCACGCAGAGCAAGTGTTTCCAGCTGATCCTCGCGCCAGCCGATCATTGCCCCGAAAAATGAAAAGGAGGCAATGGTGATGAAAAAGACATACCCGTACAGCCAGGGATTTCGCCTGATGTCGTCCAGGGGGGAAATCCCGGCCGCAAGTTCTACCAGAATCAACAGCACATCAACCGCCACTGCAAAAAGGAAGAATTGGAACGCGCGTCTGTACCGGTTCAGGCTGTAGTCGGATTCGACAAGGCCATCTGTTGAGATATGTTTTTTTGTTGTCGGCGTGCTCATGGTTGTGTTCCTCATGGATACCCTGTTGCCGAAAGATTGATCCTGAAAATTGTGCCGCAGCCACTATTTTCCAGGATCAGCAATATCCACTTCCGGGCCGGTTGGCTCTTATTCATCAAGCTGTACCGGGGAGATAAAGTCGCCGGGTTTTACCGCCAGAACGGAACAATGAATTTTGAGCAGTATTTTTTCGGCAGTATTGCCTATGAAAAAACCGGGAATACCGGTTCGGCACACCGTGCCCATAACGATGAGATCGACCTGTTGCTGTTGTGCAAATTCGGGAATCACCTTGTCGGCCCAGCCTTCCAGCACGTGCTCCCGATATTGCAGTTGCTGCAGATCATATGATTCTAAAAAATCGTCCAGCCACCGGATGTGCATATTTTTTGTTTCGTTGAGCAACTGGTTCATGTCGCCGGAAAAATATTCAAGTCCACCTGAAAAAAGGCTGGTGTTCGGCTTTTCCCAGGCGTGAACAATCTGTAGTTCGCTTTTTTCCAGCAGGGCAAGTGAGATCGCCAGTTCCATAATTTTTGTATTTAGATCATTCTCTTCAATTTCCCGAGGCATTACATCAACAGCGGCCATGATCCGTCCATAACGCTGCAGTGGACCAGGTTTGATCAACCACACGGGACAAGGGCATTTTCGCAGCAGATGCATGGCCGTGGAACCAAACAGTATACCCATGGTTCCATCCATGCCGCGGGCGGTCTTGATAACCAGATCATGGTTGTTGCGCAGCACTTCTTGAATAATCTCGATAAACTCCCTGCCGGCAACTACTTTGAGTTGTATACCTCCAGCATCTGGAAAATGTGCGAGGTATTTTTCAAGAAGCTGGGTGTGCTCTCTGACGGCAAGGGCCATTATCTCTTCGGGTGGAAGCGATGTGATCAGCATACGATAGTCGTGAGGAATCTGATCAATTACCCGGATAATCGTCAAGGAAGCCTGGTTACTCGTGGCCAGCTCAATGGCTCTTGTAAGGGTTGACTCTCCGTATTCCAGGCCATCATAGACTAGAAGGATATTTTTAAATCGTTTCATCTTGAATTCCTCTCAATGGATATTGTCTTACTTGCCGTGGTCGATACGGCCAACTGTTATGAAAAAGTAACATCAGCCATTCATTTTCAAGGTATGGTCTCGGTTCAAGCCATGCCGCTTTATCTGCCCAGTGTCACCGGGGAAACAAAACCCTGGGGCTTGACTGCTAATACGGAACATTCAATGTTATTAAGAATGGTCTCCGCCGTATTGCCCATGATCAGACCGGGGATACCGGTACGTGCCACTGTGCCCATGACAATCAGATCCGCCTTTTTTTCCCGTGCCAGATAAGGGATGATTTCATGTGCCTCTCCTTTAACGATATGTAGCTGTGGCTTGAGATATTCCATGGTATCCTGACTATGGATTTCAGTAAGAAATTCCATAAGATTCTTTATCTTTGTTTCATCAGCCACCCTCTGTTGCTCGACCCAGTCAGTCACCTCGTCGTCATCCGTAAAATTGAAACGGGGAGTGTTTAACAAGCCTTCACCCCAAGCTGTCCAGGCATGGACAATATGCAGTTCACTGAACTCGGATAAGGCAAGTGAGGAGGCCATTTCCAGAATCTGCCGGTTCAGACTGCTTACTTTTTTTTCGTTTTCGTCATTCTCTATATCTATCGCCGCAATAATGCGTTGATATTTAGTTTTTTCATTTGATTTCATTATCCACACAGGGCAAGGGCATTTCCGTAGGAGGTGCATGTCTGTGCCGCCGAATATCCGATCCTTCAGCGTACTGTTTTCTTCAGCACCCTTTATGACCAGATCATACCCATTTCGCAGAACTTCCCGTATAATCTCTATAAATGCCCGCCCTTCAATTACCCTGCTCTTTAAGTTAATGCCTGCCGTGTCTGTCGCGATGAACTTCCCAAGTTGTTTCTTTCGTTCTTCTCTAAGTGCATTTTTTAATTTGACGTAAATGGGGTCACCCGAAAGGGGGGACTCACGCGGAAAGTTCAGTGGGTGGATTATTGTCAGTTCAGCCTGATTGTGTTCCGCCAGAGATACAGCCCTCTGCAGAACAGCACCCTGCCAGGATGCATCGTCAGCCAGAAGTAGTATATTCTTAAATCGTTTCATATCTTATTTCCTCCGTGTTTGAAGTGTTTCGCGATAGTCTATTTTACCATCTTTGGAGTCTTTGATGACAACCAGCCAGTAGCCCACGCTCATGGCAAGGGTCACAGTCGCCACGGCAAATATGTACTCTGCTGAAAGGCTTGTAAAATCCATAATGATAACTTTTCTTGAAATGGCCATCAGGGCCGTAGCCATGACGATCTTCAAGTGGATCACATCATCCCGAAGATAGATGATGATATTGATTAAAATTTCTATGGCAATTAACACCGCCATGAATGCACCAAATAGAATCAGAATATCGGAAATGGTCAGCATCAGGACAGGAGGTGACCTGAGCTCCTGATACAGAACCATAATAACGTCGGCTACACCCCAGAGGATAACAATGGTCATGAGTATGGCCAGCACTCGGATAGCCATGCGGACAACTGTTCGCAGGATTTGGATCAAAGGTTCTCTTGGGTTGGCTAAATCATCCATGAATTCTCCATTAGGGCTCGCTCAAAAATACCTTCGCATTCTGAGTTGACACTGCAATATATCTTTAACCGGTCTACAATCCTGAACTCCTCGACGTAGCCCAGCTACGCCTGCGGTTTCATTCAATCAGATCGGCTAAATCCATGTCACATAGCCCGTGCATCTCTACGAAGTCATTTCTGATTGAACCCTTAGCTTCTTGTATCCCCGCTTAACTTTTTGTATCCTCGTTTAATACTGCTGCATTGAACGAGAGCTTCGAATCTTTTTTTCCATTTCTACAATGAGATACGTTACAACTCCGGCAAATACAATCCGTGCCCAGGATTCTATTCCAATTGCAGTGCTTTGAAACAATCGGTTCATAAAGGGTAGATAGGTATATGCTATTTGTATCAACAGCATGACCATTGTCCCGCCAAAAACCCACATATTGGTGAACAGGCCAAGCCGAAAGATGGATCTACTCAATGAGCGACAGTTGAACAGATAAAAAAGTTCCATAACAACAAAGACATTTACAGCTACTGTGCGCGCGTATTCAATGGAAGCACCTTGTACACGTTCCAACTTAAAGAGCCCGAAGGCACCGATGAGCAACAGGGTGCCGACCAGAATAATCCTGGTGATCAGTTCCCTGGTGAGGATGGGGGTATCAGGGTTGCGCGGCATCCGCTTCATTATGCCTGGTTCTTTTGGTTCAAAGGCAAGCATCAGCCCGAGAAAACCGGCCGTAGTCATATTTATCCAGAGAATCTGTACCGGCAGGATGGGCAGAGTGACGCCGAGAAAGATAGCGGCCAGGATAACCAGGCCCTCTCCCAGGTTGGTGGGCAGGGTCCAGACGATGAATTTGGTCAGATTGTCAAAAACACCTCGACCTTCCTCGACCGCGGCCTCAATGGAGCTAAAATTGTCATCGATAAGGACCATGTCTGCGGCTTCTTTGGAAACGTCTGTTCCGGTGATACCCATGGCAACGCCAATATTTGCCTGTTTCAGGGCCGGGGCATCGTTTACGCCGTCACCGGTCATGGCGACCACGTGTCCTTTAGCTTGCAGAGCACGTACCAATCGGATTTTCTGTTCCGGTGTCGCTCTTGCAAAGACTTTTGTTTCATCGGCAATCCGAACCAATTCTTCATCTGAAAGTTTCTCCAGATCCTGGCCGGTCAAGACCGTATCCTTTCCAGGTTCATTATTACTACTGTTATATATACCTATCTGTCCGGCAATGGCTGCTGCAGTCACCGGATGATCACCGGTAATCATTTTGACTTCAATTCCGGCGACCCGACAAATCTTTACCGCTGCTACGGCCTCGGCTCTCGGCGGATCAATCATGCCCTGCAAACCGAGAAAAGTAAGTCCAGTGGCAATATCATCATGGTCTATTGTCGTAGTTCCAGCAGGCAGTTCCTTGCGGGCAAATGCAAGGACGCGCAGGCCCCTGGCAGCCATGTGTGATACATTCTGTTGGATTTTTTCAAGACCCAGCTCAGCGGTATCGCCGTTTGTACAGAGTATTTCAGATGATTTGGCAAGTATCTGTTCCACCGCTCCCTTAACATACACCAGTGACGGCTGGTCCTTGCCGGTATCATGCAGGGTGGCCATGTACTGGTGCTGGGATTCAAAGGGAATTGTATCAAGGCGCGGATATTTTTTCTCCATATCCTGCTCAAGGAGGCCACCTTTTGCCGCCGCCGCCAGTAAAGCGCCCTCGGTGGGATCGCCTTGTACCTGCCATGTTCCGTTTTTCTCCAACAAGAGACTATCGTTGCATAGAACCCCGGCCAGCAGGCACTCCTTCAATGCTGCGCTGTCGATGGTATGTTCCTCGTCTTGGCCAACGATACGACCAAGGGGAGCATAACCAGCTCCGCTGACCTCGTAATGTGCGTCGCCGGCCATAACAGCCTGTACAGTCATCTGATTTTCGGTGAGCGTGCCGGTCTTGTCCGAACAGATAACCGTTGTGCTGCCCAATGTCTCCACTGCCGGCAGTTTGCGGATTATGGCTTTGCGTTTTGCCATTCTGGATACACCAATGGCCAGGGTAATTGTCACTGCGGCAGGCAGTCCTTCAGGGATTGCACCAACCGCCAGGGCAACGGCAGCCATGAACATGTCAAAAAGTGGTTGACCCCGTAACAGGCCTACTGCGACAGTGATTACCGCCAGCAGCAGAATGGCATAGAGCAGAATATGGCTGAAGTGTGTAATCTTGCGTGTGAGCGGTGTCGCAAGATCCTGAGCCGAGGAAATGAGCTGCGAGATGCGGCCGACTTCAGTGTGGTTGCCGGTTGCGGTGACGATACCGGTTCCCTGACCATAGGTGACCATGGAAGAGCCATAGGCCATGTTTATCCGTTCAGCAAGAATCGTCTCCAGGGCAAGGTGTTCTACCGCTTTGACTACCGGAACGGATTCACCTGTCAAGGCAGACTCGTCTACCTGCAGATCACGGGTTTTGAGCAACCGGAGATCAGCAGGAACCCTGTCGCCTGCCTGGAGCAGGACGATATCGCCAACTACCAGATCTGATGATGGAGTCCGTCTTTTTTCACCCCGGCGTACAACAGTGGCTTCGGCAACCATTGTGTCTGCCAGGGCGGCAAGGGCATTTTCCGCCTTGGACTCCTGGATAAAGCCAATGACGGCGTTGACCAGAACCACACCAAAGATCACGCCTGAGTCCACCCATTCCTGGAGCGCAGCTGTTATTGCCCCTGCAGCAATCAGAATATAAATCAGCGGCTGATGAAACTGGAGCAGGAAACGCACCCATGCGCTTTGTCCCTGACGCGCGTTCAGTGTATTGGGGCCATATCGGTCCAGACGTTGCCGGGCCTCTTCTGGATCCAGGCCTTTTTTCTGGTCACTTTGTAAAAGGCTGGTAACGGTGTCCCCTGCAATATGATGCCACGATTTATCCAATGCAATGTTCATCTTTTCCTCGCTTACTGATGACCGGTCAAAAAACCTGCTGCTCGCCTTCGATGATCCCTTCGATCTCCAGGTTTTCGGCATCAAGAGCAAAGTCCTTCTCTGCTCTTATTTCACGTCGAATCTTGCGGATTGGGGCCTTTCGCCGTCGGGTCAGTTCCCTGTCAACGGTACGGCCGATTCGATCAGCACAATGATTCAGAACCAGATCGCAATCAGTCCCGTTCCCCTGGACAACCACTTTGCCTCCCTTTTGTAACTTTACCACGATGAGGCACTCTTTGTCATGCCCCCCCTTTGGGCCGTTGATATCGGTTAACTGTACGGAGACACCCTGGATGGCATGACCAAAGCGACTCAAAGAAAAGTGCAGCCGCCGCTTCATATTTTTGATTGTCTCATCCGGTAATTGCACCTGTCGGCCCTTGATATTAATCTGCATCTATTACTCCTTATTCCTATACATTCGTTTTGGTATGGTTCCTATGCAACGAGTTCCATACTACCTGTTTCTATATTAAGGACGAAAAACACTTTGAACAATTTGAAAATACAGGTACCATCTTTTGATATTATCGAAAGATCAAAGAAGAAAACTGTCCGGGCCGGGATTTCACTTGACCGGATTTAGAGAAATGTCATAGCCCCTTTGGGAACACAATCATGGAATGGCTCAACTATCATCACCTTTATTATTTCTGGACCGTCATGCGTGAAGGTTCAATCACCGCCGCCTGTAAGAGACTGCATCTGGTGCCGGCAACAGTGAGCTCTCAGATCGGAAAACTTGAAGAGACTCTGGACGGCAAACTTTTTAATCGGGTCGGGCGCAATCTTAAACCCACTGAACTTGGTCATCATGTTTTCCGCTATGCAGACGAAATATTCTCCATTGGCCGGGAACTCATGGACAGTCTCGATAATATACCCATGTCCGGACGAATACCGTTGCGGATCGGGGTTGCAGATGTGCTGCCGAAGATCGTTGTGCGTATGCTGCTGGAACCGGTCCTCAAATTACCGGAACCGGTACGGCTCATCTGTTCCGAAGACAAGAAGAAAAATCTGCTGGCGGAGCTGTCGCTGCATAAGCTCGATGCGGTGCTCAGTGATTCGCCAATGGGTTCGGGCCTGAGCGTAAAGGCCTATAATCATGTGCTGGGAGAATGCGGAATTACCTTTTTTGCAACCAGACAATTGGCAGCGCCGTTACGTTCGGATTTCCCCGGCTCGTTACATGGTGCGCCCCTGTTGCTGCCCATGGAGATGACCTCGCTGCGGGGACAGCTTGACTTATGGTTCGATTCCCTCAATATTAAACCGATCGTGATCGGCGAGTTTAATGACAGTGCCCTGCTGAAGGCATTTGGTCAAAAGGGCGATGGGGTTTTTACTGCGCCGTCAATCATTGAGGACGAAGTGCAGAGGCAGTATCAGGTGGAAATCGTCGGGCGAACAAGTGGTGTTAGGGAAAAATTCTATGTCATTTCCATTGAGCGAATAATCCACCATCCCGCTGTTGCCGTCATATCGCAGGAGGCAAGCAGAAGTTTTCAAACTGCAGGGGGGAGCGACAAACAATGACATTGGAGATAAGCGGAGCGATATGCGTAACTGGTTTAAAGGCACGACTGGAAATATGAGGGAATAAAAAAAAATCATGGATGAAACACAATACATTGTGGCTGGAAGGTTTATCGACGGCAGTGGTGCTGATGTGCGCAGGAACATTTTTCTGGCGGTGAAGGGCGGCACTATTACCGCTATCGGCTCTGCGACGGATCTTCCCGGTGATGATGAAACTGCAATAGACGACTTGTCGTACTGCACCATTTTGCCGGCGCTGGTTGACTGCAGCGTCTCTCTGTCGCGATCTCCTTCCGTGGATGAAAGGGTACTGCCGGCAACGGAAGAGACAGACGTTGAAAAAAAGAAAGCCCTGCTAAAGCGGCATATCCGCTACTGTCATGCCCACGGCGTGCTGGGCGTGGCTGACAGCGGTGATATATCAGGGCTGGGTCAACAGCAAAAAGAAGTGATGGCCCGGGAAAATATAATCGACATTTGCACATCCGGACCTCTCTGTCGGTGCAGGCAGGATTGTGCATCGGGCACCCCCGTAAAAAGAGATTTTATTAAGATCGGGTATTCCGGAGATATTGAAGATGAGGCAGCCCCGGATTATCGGCTTACCCGGGAAGAGTTGCGGCATATTCTGTTCCACAGAGGCGAGAAAAAGGCGGTAGTCGTGGCTAATGGCCAGCAACCGGTACAGGAGGCGCTTGAGGCGGGGTGTGATGCCATTGAACAGGGATACCTCATGGGCGAGGATAATCTCAGGAGAATGGCGGCAAAAAAAATAGTGTGGATTCCCGGTACGCTGCGGGCCAAGAATGCTTTGGACGGCGCCGGGACCGGTGGGGATGTGTGTTGCCGGTTTTCCCTGCGGTATGTGGCACCCGGTAAGTCGGCCCCGGGAGATGAGGCTTTTTGGAAAAAGATGCTTGCAGATCAACTCGCACAACTGCGTCTTGCCAGAAAACTTGGGGTGACAACGGCTGTTGGAACCGGCGCCGGCAGCGTCGGCATACTCCATGGCGAATCAATGGCCGAGGAAATGAAATTGTTTATCAAGGCCGGGTACCCGGTGGAGGAGACCATCCGCTGTGCATCGGAAATCGGAGCCGGGTTCTTCGATATGGAGAACCTGGGAACGCTGACTGTCGGACGGAAGGCAACATTTCTGGTTGTCAGGGGCACGGTGAAACAGCTACCAAGAAAGCTTTCCTTCCTGGAAGGCGTGTATGTTAACGGCGCACCAAGCACCACCTATCGCAAAATATAGCAGTTCAAACATATTCCGACGGTTACAATTAAAGAATCGGCATGCAGTACCTGGGTATCATTTATTTAGCGTCAAACGGAGCAATCCGGGTGATGAGAAAAAGAAAGAGCAGATAGAAGGGAAATGACCAGGGCCGGTCGTATCAGCTTCCAGGATATTTTTTTTTGCTCGTTGCGGAGGCTGTCGTCTCCAATTCAAGAGAGAACGATCTGTAGAGAAAAGTCCCAAGGAGGCCGGAAGAGAGAATAGCGATGATGGGGCTCCCACCCAGACCGAGGAACGTTGGGGAACGTTGGGGGTCGGATCTTTATCCTTGACACCGCTGGTGTGGCTTGTGGGGATTTCCTTGCAACTTACCGGGACAGTTGACTACTTTTTGTCAGTTCGGTGGAAAATCATTGATATTCCATACGCGCCAGCACCCCCTGTTTCTGCCGGTGTTAAACCACCTCAAGCCGTTGCTGCATTCCCGGAGCCGGCGCACCCCGTAATAAGCCCTCGGTGCTTAGATCCTCATCAATATCCGGCCAGTGGATCCCGTATCCGCCACCACTTACCTGCCAGTTAGCAAGCTGCTCGGCAGTGGCATGGGCCAGTCGGGGATACCAAAGTAACGGCGCACTGATCGTCCTGCCGTCCATAAGGTCAACACTTATGCTGTCTTCAGTAAAATGAACATCCTTTACCCGTTCATCAGCGGCCAATGTTAAAATACCCATCCCATTTCTCCTGCAGTTCCTGTTGATGCTCCACAATCATCCTTTCAATAACCCTGAGATCCTTAGGTGAAAATCCTATGTTCCTGGCCAGTTGAATCGGATCAAGCCAGAACTTTGTCGATAGATTGTCTCGATCCACATGGACATGTGGCGGTTCATTGGACTCGTGGCTGTAAAAATAAAATCGATACGGCCCTGCATAATATCGTCGGCATGCTCTCACATGGTAACCTGCAGGGCGCCTTCCACTCTCTGTTTTATAATCATGGCATCAATAAGCTTTATAACAGTCTCCTGATCACTTTGTTCAAACTCTTCCAACGCCTTAAATC
>VAPM010745668.1_pt1 | contig 10624 bp, 8 predicted proteins | sample 3395091 | NCBI WGS metagenome assembly VAPM01 (sample SAMN08290445, study PRJNA428436) | hydrothermal vent metagenome | isolation source: Deep-sea hydrothermal vent chimney 3 | place: Pacific Ocean: Juan De Fuca Ridge | reverse complement strand
CACGGGGATCGCCCGGCACGGAGACAAAATGAAACGCTTTGACCCCGCCAATACCACAAGATTCAATCAGAAAGTGACACGGCCTCCGGCCGGCCCTTTTTATCCACCGCCACATAGGTCAATGTGGCTTCGGTAACCCTTACCACTTCAACTCCTTCGCGATAACGTTCGGCGTAGACTTCGACGGAAACAGTGATGGAGGTACGGCCAGTTTTCTCGACATGTGCATAACAGCTCAATAAATCACCGACATAAACCGGCTTTTTAAAATGCAACGCATTAACCGCCACGGTCACCACTCGCTTGCCGACATAACGTATCGCGGCGATGGAGCCGGCAATATCCACTTGCGACATAATCCAGCCGCCAAAAATATCACCACCGGCATTGGTATCGGTGGGCATGGCAGGTACTCGCGTAGTCGGTTCGCCATCAGGTAGCTTGCAGGATACAGGCATTTCAGTGCCCCGCATAAAGTTGTTCAATGCGCTCGGCATTGCGGGCAAGAATGGCCGCGCGTCGCAGCTTCAGAGTTGGCGTCATGGTCTCACTTTCTATCGACCATGGCTCAAGCTGCAGAGAGACATCGCGAATCACGGCATAGCCGGGAAAATCATGCAGCCGCTGCACGATGTGTTCGCAGACCATCTCTCTGGCGGCCTTGCTTTGCAGTGACTCGGGGTCAGCAGGATTCAGGCCCAGCCTTTCCGCCTCGGCCTGCCAGCAGCGCTCATCCAGCACCACCAATGCGGTCAGGTAGGGACGCCCCTCACCCACCACCAACACCTGTTCGATGAGTGGATCCAGTGCGATGGCCATCTCCATATCTGCCGGGGGTACCTTTTCCCCGTTAGAAAGGACGATGATTTCCTTGAGACGGCCAGTAATGTAGATATGGTTATTTTCGATACGCGCCTTGTCACCGGTATGCAACCAGCCATCATCGTCGATCATCTCGTGCGTGGCCTCCGGATTGTGCCAGTAGCCCAGCATCACCGCCTCACTACGCACCAGCAGTTCGTCGTTTTCACCAATGCGAACCTCGATACCCTCAAAGGCAATACCAACGCTGGCCGGGTCATTGTCATTGACGGGATTCCCGGACACCATCGGGCTGGTTTCGGTCAACCCGTAGCCCTGCACGAGATTGAGCCCCAGACCGATAAAGGTCTTCGCTACCTTGGGCGACAATGGTGCACCGCCACAAATCGCCAAACGTAACCGGCCACCGAGCTTTGCCATCACCTTGTTCGCCACCAGCCGCTTCAACAGCGGCCAGGCCAGACCACCACTACCACCCTTAAAACGCCGCCAACCCGCCTCCACCGTCGCATGAAACAGTTTTTGTGCAAAGGGTGACTTTTCTTCCAGCCCGGTGAGTATCTTATTGTAGACCCGCTCGTAGATGCGCGGCACAGAAATCAGAATGGTCGGTTTCTGGCTCAGCAGGTCTTCGGCCAGCTCCTGTACTGAGCGGGCATAGGCTACTGTCGATCCACACATGACCGGGATGTAATAGCCTAACGTCCGTTCCAGCATATGCGACAGCGGCAGGAAGGACAGCAACAGGTCTTCACGATATATGGGGAAAGAAGACAATGCAGAATGGGCATTGGAGAGAATATTATGGTGGCTGAGCATCACGCCCTTAGGTCGCCCGGTGGTACCGGAAGTATAGACAATGGTAGCGAGATCTTCTGGCCTGGGTTCAGCCAACTGCAAATTGTCACCGTCGGTATTTGTTTCTTCCTGCTCCCATTCCTGCAAGCATATCTTGCGCGGATAAATTATATTCTCTTCACACGCCTGCACCGTAACCAGGCGGATCAGACCCTGAAGCTGTGGCGCAATGGGTTCAAGCATGTCCAGTGCCTCCTGCCCTTCCACAAGCAGTATCTTTACACCGGCATTCTGCAGTACATAGGCGACATTCTCCGCACGGTCATTGATATACAACGGCACCACCACCAAACCCAGACTGAGCGCCGCCTGCTCGAACATCACCCACTGCGGGCTGTTGCGCAGCATGATGGCGACGCGGTCACCAGCGGTTAATTCTTCACTTTGTAACGCTGCCTGTATTTTTTTGACATGAGCGTAGACCTGTTCCCAGCTCAACGACATCCACTGCTGTGCCGCCTGATCGAAATAGCGATAGGCAATGGCTGTAGGCGTACGCAAGACACGCTCACGAAACAGACCGTGCAGACTGCCGGCCGTATCGGGTGAAATTACATCCAGAGTTCCCTGTTGCATGATAGGCACCATTTATAGTTATTAAAACGACAACCAAACCGGCTGCATTGTAGGAGCGGCCCCTCAGACCGCGATCAGCACTGATTAAGGCTTGAGGGGGCCACCCCTACAGGCGGTTATAGACACAAAGTCATTCAGTTCACCTCTTCCGATGTCAACCAACTTTCATCCACTTGAAAGCGGTCGCCATACGTCTTGTGCAAATCAGTAATTTTCGCTGCCAACTTATCACGCCCAACCTGTTCAATATATTTCATCGGCCCGCCGCGGAAAGGTGCGAAACCGGTGCCGAAGATAATCCCCGCATCGAGTAGATCCGCATCGCTGACCACCCCTTCGCGCAGGCAGGCGAGGACTTCATTCAGCAGACGGGCAATCAGGCGATCCTGCGTATCGGGCGGGCAATATTCACCGCGCCCTGCCTTCGCACCCAGGGGCTTGCCCTGTTTGTCGTAACGATAAAACCCATGCCCGCTCTTTTTGCCCAGGCGACCGGCTTTCACCAGCTCACGCAGGCGACTCGGCACCTCCACACCCAGTTCTTTCGACAGGATTTCCGCCACCGACAGGCAGATATCCAGCCCCACCGTATCCGCCAACAGGATCGGCCCCATGGGCATGCCGAACTTCAGCGCCTCGGCGTCGATCACCTTGGGGGCCAGTCCCTCGGCCTCCAGTGTTACCGCCTCCAGCAGGTAGGGCATCAACACGCGATTGACGAGGAAGCCGGGGCTGGACTTGACCGGCAGCGGCAGACGGTCGATGTGACGGGTGAAGGCCGCGGCCTTTTTTGCTGCATCGGGATGAGTGTCCGGCGTAGTGACGATTTCCACCAGTTGCATCTGCGCCACCGGGTTGAAGAAATGCAGGCCCACCAGCCGGTCGGGGTCGCTCAGCGCCTCGCCCAGTATCTGTAGCGGAATGCTGGAGGTGTTGGTGGCCAGCAGCGCGCCGTCCTTCATGCGGGGCTCTATTTCCCGATAGAGGTTTTGCTTCGCCTCGATGTCCTCGAAAATGGCCTCGATCACTACATCGGCCTGCGCCAGCCCCTGGCCCTGCTTGTCCGGCATCAACCGATCCAGCGCCTGCTGGATCAGGCGCGGCTTTTTGAGTTTCTTTTTATACAGTCTGGCGGCGCGTTTCACGACCTGCGCCAGATGTCCATCGTTGCGATCCTGCACCGTAACCTGCAGGCCGCGCAGGGCACACCAGGCGGCAATATCACCCCCCATCACGCCACCGCCGATGACATGAATACGTTGTGGCGTGAAGACCTTTTTATCACCCTGTGACTTGAGCCGTTCCTGCAGAAAAAACACCCGCACCAGGTTGCGCGCCGTGTCGCCGGTCACCAGACGGGCGATGGACAACTCCTCGGCACGCAGCACGGCGGGTTTATCAGTACCGTGCTTGCGCCACAGGTCGATCAGCGCATAGGGGGCGGGATAGTGTTCCGGACGCGCCTTGGCGGCGACCTTCTTGCGCAGCACCCGCGCCAACAGCGGTCGCACCAGAGCATGGTTACCCAATGCCGACAGACCGCCGGCCTGTTTCTTTTCCGGCCGGGTACGGATCAGTTCACGCGCGGCGCGTTGCAGGTGGCGCTGCGGCACGGCGTGATCCACCAGGCCGATCTTTTTCGCCGCACGGGCGCTGAGGCTGCGGCCGGTGAGCATCATGTCCATGGCGGCAGTGGCACCCACCAGCCGCGGCAAGCGCGCTACGCCACCGAAACCGGGATGGATGCCGAGGCGTACTTCGGGCAGACCCATGCGCGTACTGTCGGCATCGTCGGCGACGCGGTAGTCGCAACCCAGCGCCAGCTCCAGCCCACCGCCGAGACAGAAACCGTTAATCAGCACCACCGTCGGACAGCGCAGGCCTTCGAGGCGATTGACCACCGCCTGCCCACGACGGATCAGTTCACGTGCCTGCTCCGGGGTTTCGATGTGGGTGAATTCCTTGATATCCGCACCGACGATAAAATTCGACTTGGCCGACTGGATCACCAGCCCCGTCGGCCGCTGGGCCTCCAGCTCGCCGAGGATGTCATCCAACTCCTCCACAAGCTCCCGGCCGAGGGTGTTCGCACCCGCTCCGGCCTGATCGATGGTCAGCCAGACGATGCCCTCGGCATCCGTTTCCCGTTGCCAGTTGTTGCTATTATTTGTCATCGTCTTACTCCCGTTCCAATAGCATGGCGCCGCCCTGGCCACCGCCGATACACAGACTGGCCATACCGCGCCGCGCCCCCGTGCGCTCCAGCACCCGCAAGAGATGCAACACAATGCGCGCCCCGCTGGCGCCCACCGGATGCCCCAGGCTCACGCCGCCACCATCCACGTTGAGACGCTCCTGATCCAGTTCGCCCACCGCTGCGGCCGTGTGCAGCTCGTTGCGGCAGTAGTGGTAATCCTTCCACGCCTCGATGTTGGCCAGCACCTGCCCGGCGAAGGCCTCGTTGATCTCCCAGGCGTCGATGTCGTCAAGTTTTAACTTGTGCTGCTTGAGCAAGGGCGTCATGGCATGCACCGGGCCAAGGCCCATCTGCGCCGGATCCAGCCCCGCCCACCGGCTGTCGACGATGCGCCCCAGCACCGGCAGATGCCATTTTTTTACCGCCTGTTCAGAGGCCAGCAGCAGCATCGCCGCGCCGTCGGTGATCTGCGCGCTGTTACCGGCGGTGACGTTGCCGAAGTGGCGATCGAAGACCGGCTTTAATTTATTGAGACTGGCCATACTGGTGTCGCGGCGCAGGCCATTGTCGGCATCAAAATAGTGCCCGGTGGTATCGTAAAGGGTTTCGATTTCGCTTAAATATCCGGCATCCTGCGCCGCCGCGAGACGCTGGTGGGAGCGCATGGCATAGGCGTCCATCTGCTCACGGGTGATACCGAAACGATGGGCGATGATCTCCGCCGTTTGCCCCATGGACAGGCCCACCACCGGGTCGGTCAAACCGCGCAGCAGGGCGATGACCGGTTTCAGGTAGGCCGGGCGCAGGCTACGCAGGGCCTTGGCCCGGGCACCCAGGCCCTTCGCCTTGTACCACTCCGCCAGCCAGACCACCATCGGCTCCGCCAGCAGCACCGGGGCATGGCTCATGGCCTCCACGCCACCCGCCAGCACCAGATTGGCGCGGCCGTGAGCGATGCTCTGTGCGGCGCTATCCAGTGCCTGCATGCCGGAGGCGCAGTTGCGCTGCACGGTCCAGGCCGGTGTTTCCTGGCTGACGCCGAGGCGCAGCGCGGCGATACGGGCAATATTGGCCTCGTCCGGCCCGGGCATCACGCAGCCGAGGATGACCTCATCGATATGGCCCGGCTCGAAAGACTGCCGCGCCAGCAGACTGCGCCCTGCGCTCACCGCCAGATTGGCGGCACTGAACGGGCCGGGTTTGCCACGCGCCTTGAGAAAGGGCGTGCGTGCGCCATCCACTACATACACCGTGTGTACCACCCGGCGTGACTGGGAGGGGTGTTTGCTTTTTTTCTCGTCGTCCGTCATGCCTGCTTCCTCTCACTGCATACAAAGCGTTTATTGATTATTTCTAACCCGTTGCGAAACATCTGCCCGCGATTGCTATTTGAGAGAGCTATCTGTGGGAGCGGCTTCAGCCGCGAATAAAGCTAGCCAGTATTCGCGGCTGAAGCCGCTCCCACAATATTAAAGCAACACCCTCGGCGACATTTAGCAAACCAATCACGGGCATGGCCCGCTCCTACGATTTTTCTGTGCGGCACACCAGTGCCTCTTTCTCGAATTCGTCCACGGCGATGGCCTCACGGCGGGCATTATCGGCAGCCTGCCATTGTTCGTACTCCACGTCATTGATAACCCGCAGGCGATGCGCATCGGCCATCAGCTCGGCCTCCGGTGCGCTCGCCAGCTCGCCGTTGCGCACCGCCGTACGGACACGTTTTTCCAGTGGCGCCACGGCCACTATCGCCGCCAGCGCATGCTCCAGGACGCCAATGGCATGGTGCGTGTCCTGTGGGGCAAACAGACCCCGGGTGAGGCGGTCACGCGCCTCTGAGGGTGTCAGCAGCAGGTCGGCGCACTGGTGGCCAAGGCGATCCGAGGGACCGTGGAAAGAGCGACCCAATGGGAATACCACGACCCGCATCAACCAGGCCGCCGGGCGGCTGGGAAAGTTTTTAAACAGGCCGCTGAGACCCTGTTGAATTTCGTGCAGGGCGTGTTCGCACACCCATTGCAGTAACGGCAGATCCTGCACCGGGCGGCCCTGATCCTCGTAACGCTTGAGCGCGGCAGAGGCAAGGTACAGCCAGCTCAGCACATCCGCGAGACGGCCGGAGAGTTTTTCACGCCGCTTGAGACTGCCGCCCAGCACCAGCATGGAGACATCCGAGACAAAGGCGAAGGCGGCGCTCATACGCGTCAGCTGCTGGAAGTAGCGCCGTGACGGGTTGCGCAGGGCGCCATGCAGGGGCGTACGGGCGAACTGCGCACCGGTAAGGCCGAGGAACAGGCTGCGCACGGCATTGGAGATGGCAAAGCCGACGTGGCCGGTGAAGGCGCGGTCGAAGGCCTCGGCATCTTCCGCCGCCACGGCCTGCATCTCACGCAGCACGAAGGGGTGACAGCGCACCGCGCCCTGGCCGAAGATGATCAGGCTGCGGGTGAGGATGTTCGCCCCCTCCACGGTGATGCTGATGGGAATGGCCTGGTAGACCCGCCCGGCGAAGTTACGCGGCCCCATGCAGATGCCCTTGCCGCCCTGCACGTCCATGGCATCATTGACCACCGTGCGCATGGCCTCGGTGAGCTGATATTTCACCACCGCGGAGATGACCGACGGGCTCTCGCCCTGATCCACGGCGACGGCGGTGAGAGTGCGCGCGGCATCCATCATGTAGGTCAGCCCGGCGATGCGCGCCAGTGCCTCCTCCACGCCCTCGAAGCGGCCGATAGGGGTCTTGAACTGCTTGCGCACGCGGGCATAGGCACCGGTCGCACGGCTCATGAGCTTGCCGGCACCGGTGGACAGGGCAGGCAGCGAGATGGAGCGCCCGGCGGCCAGGCATTCCATCAACATGCGCCAGCCCTGCCCGGCGCGTGACTGTCCGCCGATGACCCAGTCCATGGGAATAAATACATCGCGGCCACGGGTCGGCCCGTTCATGAAGGCCTGATTGAGGGGAAAGTGGCGGTCACCGACCTCCACACCCGGGGTGTCGGTGGGGATTAGGGCACAGGTAATTCCGAGGGCTTTCTTTCCGCTAAACTCATCGCCCAGCAAACCGTCGGGATCGAACAACTTGAAGGCCAGACCCAGCACCGTGGCCACCGGGCTGAGGGTGATATAGCGCTTGTCCCAGTTGAGGCGGATGCCCAGCACGCCGGACTCACCGTTGAAGTCGGCCCGACAGACCACACCCGCGTCGGTCATGGCGGCCGCATCGGAACCGGCTTCGGACGAGGTGAGGGCAAAACAGGGGATCTCCTCACCCGTCGCCAGGCGTGGCAGATAATGGTTTTTCTGCTCATCGGTACCGTAGCGCAACAGCAGCTCGGCGGGACCCAGGGAGTTGGGTACCATTACCGTCACCGCCGCGGTGATAGAGCGGCTGGCCACCTTCATCACCACCGCGGAATGGGCCAAGGCGGAGAACTCGAGGCCGCCGAAGTGACGCGGAATAATCATGCCGAAGAAGCCCTCGGCCTTGAGATAGTCCCAGACCTCCGGCGGCAGATCACGGTCGACCTGGGTAATCTGCCAGTCGTCGATCATGCCGCACAGGGTTTCCACCGGGCCATCGAGAAAGGCACGCTCGTCGGGTGTCAGTTTTGGTGGTGGGGTCTCCATCAGCCGCGACCATTTCGGCATGCCGGAAAACAATTCACCATCCCACCATACACTGCCAGCCTCCAATGCCTCACGCTCGGTGTCGGACATGGCGGGCATGATCTTGCGGAAGCGCCCGAACAGGGAATCCGTCAGCCAGGCGCGGCGCAGGGAGGGCACATTGAGCGGCACCGCAACGGCAAGGAACACAACCCAGGCCAGTGCCTGCGACCCGGGCCCAGCGCCACCCCACAGGCCCCAGACGATCAGCAGCGCCGCCAGCAGCAGCGAGCCGGACAACAGCGACAGGCGCAGGTAAAACACCAACCCCAGGGTGGCAACGAACAAACCGGTCCAGACAATACCCATAATTTCTCCTGCTTATCTCGCGCCTGACGGATTATTGGAAAACCTCTGATTTATTCACTCACCTAATATTCACTCACCTAACAACGGAAGGTGTTTTTTTCGATGGTAAGTCAGCGACAAATAAATACAGTGTTTCACTTCATCCACGGGAATTTCATCACCCGCCGCAAAGATGATGGCCCGGTTACCCTCAAACCGGAATATATCGCTATAAAGCACTCTGAAGGTATCAACCAACGTGGTCTTGCAGTGGAAATAGAGCGCATATTGATCGGGCCTTGATTTCTTCCATCCCATTCGGACAGTACTCCCGCCCTTGGTCAGATAGCTCGGCTCGCCCCATTTAAGTGTTTCCTGCAAACCTTCCACGCCTTCTGTTTCTGATGCCACTTCCAGCACCAACTGTCGCAGTCGCATCAGCTTCTTTTGCACGGACGCCGGATAGCCATTGAATACTTCTGCGACGTCCGAACGTTCAATGTCATTCATGGCGGGCGCCATCACTTATCGTTTAACCGTTTCCGGCGAATCAAGTGGGGAAGCAGGTGCATCATCCTCGGGGCTTTTATCGCTATCCAGCCGATCCTCCTGCGGGGTGGTCCCGACCTGCACGGGAATCATGCCGTCTTCGCCGGGGATAAAGCATTCATTTTCGCCATTGCACACCACGCCCTCGGTATCCCAGGGCAACTGGCGATAAACGGCCAGATCGTTCAGCCCCAGCAACGGGTATTTAATAATTTCGAAATAGGGTGATGTATCGAAGTCGCGTGGCACATAGAGGCGGGTGTTGCGCTTGTAGAGCTTGATGGTGCCGTTCTCCTCACGGTGGATTACCGGCAGGATGGGGAACTGCACCGAGGAAAAGGCCGAGGCGATCATGGTCGAACACACGGTGCGGGTCGACAGGCCGATGTTGTGCTCGAACAGGCTGGAGCGCCAGCGGCGCGGAATGATACCGTAGGGAAGTAGAAAGCGCGCCAGATCCAGCAACTGGCGCACATCGTATTCTTGCCCCAGGTGCTTTGCCGCAAAGGCCAGCACCCGTCCCGCATCCGTGCGCGACAGGCCTGCCGGGCGGCAGATTCGCACATGATCTCCGGCATACTTCTTCAGCGGGGAAATGACCGTACCCTCGCCCAGCAGCGGCTCGATAATGAGCTGATCCGAGGGGTCGCCATCGTACAACCAGCTCACATGCTCGCGCACGCTCTCGTCTTCGATGTCGTGCAGACGGCCCAGATACAACGCCGAGTGCGTCCACTGGCTCTGGGTAATGGTCTTGATCACCTCACTGACACGCGCCCGCCCCTCCACCAGCAGCACATCACAGGGACGGATCTCAAAACCCAGACGCTCAAAATCACATTGCGGCACGCCTAATGGCCCATCCTCACGGATGAGCCAGTCGATGATCTTCCTGCCTAGCCAGCTAAACGGATTCACGCCAATATTCAGTTTTTACCATCAAGTCTTCGCCATCATAGTTACTTATCCATATATAACAACAATCCGCCTTTCGATTAAGCATAGTTTGCGAAAGCGGTGTTTTCATGTCGGTGAGAAATAACCAGGAAGAAAAGTGTGACATACGTCACGCTGGGGGCTGGGGGCTTACAGAGCATGACGCCAGCACGCCACCACTTCGGCCACCCCTCATGCCTGCAGCCTCAAGCCTCAACTAAGCTATAATCCCCCGCCCATTCCAGCCGGATATCCCATGACCGAAATCCTCACCCAGGCCGCGCTACTGATCCTCGCCGGCACCCTGTGGAACGCCTTCCGCATCGGCGGACAGGATCCACAGTTGGTGCGCCGCGCCATCGGCGATCTGGTCTACTTCCTGCTGCTACCGGCGCTGGTGCTATCAGTGCTGTGGTCGGCACCGCTGGGGCTGGACAGCCTGCGCATCGCCGGCGCCGCCGCGGTGGGTGTGCTCACCGGCCTGCTGCTGGCCGGCCTGTGGTACGCTTGGCGCAGCACCCCACGCCACCGCGCCGGTGCCCTGATCCTCGCCGCCGGCTTCCCCAATGCCACCTATCTCGGACTGCCGGTGCTGGAGCACACCTTCGGCCCCTGGGCACGCAGCATCGCCATCCAGTACGACCTGTTCGCCTGCACCCCGCTGCTGCTCAGCGTTGGCATCCTGCTGGCACGCAACTATGGCAATCATGAGGAAACCGGCCCGGT
>VAPM010512018.1_pt1 | contig 10627 bp, 11 predicted proteins | sample 3395091 | NCBI WGS metagenome assembly VAPM01 (sample SAMN08290445, study PRJNA428436) | hydrothermal vent metagenome | isolation source: Deep-sea hydrothermal vent chimney 3 | place: Pacific Ocean: Juan De Fuca Ridge | reverse complement strand
CATTCTCCCATCCTCACGAGTAACTTTTTTGTTCTGTCTGAACCTTTCCCTTTTTTAATTGTTTTTGTCATGATATGTCTATTACATCAGACATAATTTAGTGTAGTGTCTCGTATAAAATATTAAGTAAGAACAAACACCTCAACTCGGTTGAGGTGTTTGTTCTATTGTAGTACTGGATAAACGGCTGTTGTTTTTGTATAATTAAGTAATGGAAAGAAAAAAGTTCCCCAAGTCATTATTTTTACTTATTTTTTTCATCGCAATGGTAAATGCTCTTGCTGGAATGTTTTCTTGGTATTGGAGAATTCCATGGTTTGATATGCCGATGCACTTTCTTGGAGGATTATGGGTTGGGTCGGTTGCGCTGTGGTTTTATTCACGAAGTGTAAGTACTCAATATTTGCAAGCGTTTCTCGTTTCTATTGGAGCGGTACTTGTGGTTGGAGGTTTGTGGGAGATATTTGAGTTTAGCGTTGACACCATTGTGTCTGTTTCAGATCAAAATGGAGTACTTGATACGATAAGTGATGTTATGTTTGATATAATTGGAGGTGTTATTGCCACTACATATTTTGTATTTAAAAAATAATTTCGAATAATATGAATAATGAAACAAAAAAAATAAAACTCTCATTTCATGGTGGTTCTCGTACTGTTACTGGATCTAATTTTTTAATGGAAAGCGAAAAAACAAAAATATTGGTTGATTGCGGGCTTTTTCAAGGGTGCGAGACATGCGATAAAAAAAACAGAGATCCTTTCTCTTATGATCCAACTTCCGTTGATGTTGTTTTTGTGACGCATTCACACATTGATCATATAGGCAGAATACCAAAACTTGTAAAGGATGGTTTTAGGGGCGCCATATATTCAACATTGCCTGCAATGGATATTGCGAAAGTCATGTTTGAAGATAGCTTAAAGATATTTGGTATTGGTACAGGAGAAAGAAATCTTCCTCCATTGTATGACAGAAAGGATGTTGAGAAGACTTTGGAATTATGGGAGACGGTGTCTTATGGAGAAGAGGTAAATATTAAGGATGAATTTAAAGTAAGATTAAAAAATTCAGGACACGTCCTTGGGTCTGCTATGGTGGAGGTTGTATATAATGGTAAAAAAATATTGTTTACAGGGGATCTTGGAGGTTCTACAAACCCTCTTTTGCCTGAGACTGATCCTATTTACGGTGCTGATTATTTGGTAATGGAAAGTGTGTATGGAGACAGAACTCATGAGAAGAGTGACGAGAGAAAGCGTAAACTTGAAGATGTAATAGAAGAAACTGTTTCAAAAAAGGGAGTGCTTATGATACCCGCTTTCTCTTTGGAGAGAACACAACAGTTGCTTTTTGACCTGAATGAACTTGTTGAAAATAGCAGGATACCCATAGTCTCAATTTTTCTTGATTCTCCTCTTGCTATAAAAATTACTGAGATATACAAAAAACACACCAGCTTTTTCAATGATAAAGCAAAGGCAATAATAAAGTCAGGAGATGATGTATTTAGGTTTGCAAATTTGCGTCCAACCCTCAAACCCGAAGAATCTATGGCTATCGCCCATGCGGTTAGTCCAAAGATAATAATCGCAGGATCTGGGATGTCTACAGGTGGTAGAATAATATTTCATGAAAAACGTTACTTGCCAGATCCAAATAGTACGCTTCTTATTGTTGGATATCAGGCGGCAGGTACTCTAGGTAGAGAAATACAAGAAGGGGCAAAGATTGTAAAAATTAGGGACGAAGAAGTTCCAGTGAATGCTCGTATTGAGACAATAAGTGGATATTCAGCACATAGGGACTCAGAAGAGTTGCTTGATCTTATTCATACCACAGTTGATACTTTAAAAAAGGTGTTTGTTGTAATGGGAGAACCATCATCCGCGTTATATTTAGCGCAAAAGATAAAAGACTACACGGGAATTAACGCTGTCGCGCCTGAAGAAGGTCAGACCGTTGAATTGGAATTGTAATTTAAGTAAATATAAAATATGACACAAAGACATTCTCATAGAAAATTTAAATTTTGTGTTTCAGGTGCGGCAGAGACATCTCATTGTGGGCTGGACACTCTTAATAAAGCGAAAGAGTTAGGGAAGGAGATAGTTAGGCAAGGCGGAGTTTTGACAACTGGAGCTACGACAGGATTTCCTTTTTGGTCGGCTATTGGGGCGAAAGAAGAAGGAGGGATATCTATTGGTCTTTCTCCTGCGACAACAGAGCGTGAGCATCTTGATGTATACAGACTGCCCGTCGACTATTTAGATGTTATAATATATACAGGTTTTGGTTACTCAGGGAGGAATTTACTACTAACAAGATCTGCAGATGCTGTACTTGTGGGGTGTGGTAGGGTTGGTACTATAAATGAGTTTACTATCGCATTTGAGGATGGTAAACCAATAGGGATTTTGGAAGGAGAATGGGAAACTGACGAAGTGATAAAAAATATTTTAGAAAAAGGTCACAGAGGGACTGAAAATGTTGTATTTGATTCAGATCCAAAGAGATTAATCGAGAAAGTCTCTGAATTGATAAAGAAACAAAAAGGTGGCATCAATCCTATATATGAGAACAAGGAATCATTAGAAGAAGTATCTCCTCGAATACTTTAGCTCAACATAAATAACATAGCCTAGTAAAAAACCATCATATTTATATGATGGTTTTTTACTAGGCTATGTTAAGTTTTAATTTTTAACTTACCTTCTTGGCCACTGCTTCAAATACATTTTTGTTGTTCTCCGCAAGGTCTGCAAGTATTTTTCTATCAAGCGCTATTTTGTTCTTCTTAAGTGCATCTATGAACTTACTGTATGACAACCCAAGAGGTCTTATTGCTGAGTTGATTTTGATCTGCCATAGTCTTCTGAAGTCGTTCTTTTTGTCTCTTCTGTGATCAAAAGCATGTGCACCAGCATGAGCGATAGCCTCACGCGCTTGTTTTTCTTTGGTGCTCCTACCAAAACGGTACCCCTTTACTTGCTTTAGGACGTTGCGCCTTGTCTTTAATGAAATTGTTCCTCTTTTAACTCGTGACATAGTATTGTAATTATTTTCTTAGCAAGAAATTATTTTGTTAAATTAAATTAGACAAAAACCTACTTTTGTCTTTGTTTTTCATGTGAAGTTCTATTGTCCTTTTTCCTTCCATTTGTTTTGAGCCTGACTGCTTTGCGTTAAAATGATTTTGTCCAGATTTCCTTGCAAGGATTTTGCCTGTTTTTGTCACTTTTAATCTTTTTGAATATGATTTATTTGTCTTCATGAAAATATTTGTTATATCTTTTGTGTTATTTCTTCTTTTCTGGCTCAAGTATCATCGTAACTCCCTTAGGACTTCTTTTGGGTTCTTCGGCCACTTTGTATTCTTCCGTTATAAGGTTTAGTATTCGTTCAAGTCTTTCTTTTTTAAACTTCATATCAGAGTACTTTGCTCGTCCTACCAAGTAAAGATCCAATTTTATTCGATGCCCCTCTTTGAGCCACGCAGATGCTTTTTTAGCCTTTAAGTTCAGGTCGTTTTCAGAGGTACCTATTTTTACTTGAATATTTTTTGTTTCAGTTGAGTGAGATTTTGCCTTTGCTTCTTTTTGCTTCTTTTTCTGCTGGTATAGGAATTTCCCATAATCCATTATCTTTGCGATTGGAGGCTTTGCTTTTGGCGATATTTCAATAAGGTCAAGTTTCTCATCAGAAGCCCTCTTTAGCGCTTCTTCTAGCGTAATCACACCAATAGTACTACCATCTTCTGTGATAACTCGCAATTCTCTTGCTCTTATTTGATTATTTATTCTTGTATATTCTTTTCTCAACTTTTTAAACTAACAGTCAAAACCACAGACTTTGTGGAATTGATTTGGCAATTATATTTCATTTGCACTAAAAAGTCAATATCGCGGGGTGTTTAGCTCAGTTTTTTTGTGTGTGCACAAGAGAGTTGTTTGCTGCCCTAAATGAGTGTAAAATAGGGAATATAAGAGTATTATTTTAGTAAAAGTTAGGCTTCCTTATTATTGTTTAATGTTTAGTCAATAAGTATCACATATCAAAATATGGAAAAAGAGATTCAATCAATTCTTGAAAAAGAAGAAAAAGTATTATGGAAAGGGAAACAAGATCTAAAATCGATGATGATTATGGCTTTATTTGGTTCGGTCACTTTATTGCTTATTGCCGGATTTTTGTTTTTTGCTACGGGCGACAGTGAGGCTATAACATGCACAATTAATGGGGTTGAAAAAACAGGCGAGAATTGCACCGATGTAATTTCTATAGTACCTCCAGTTTTATTGGGGTTTGCGCTCCTTTCTCTGATAATGGGATATTTATCATATAAAGTAACTCGTTATGTAATTACAGACAAAAGACTACTGATAAAATCAGGCTTGATAGGTGCTGATATGCGTTCAATCTATTACGATCAAATTAAAAGTGTTTTCGTAAATGTTGGTGTCATTGGGAAGATATTCGGAACAGGGTCAATTTTAATAGACACTGGGGTTGTCACTCATACCCAGAAAGGTGGAACTAAGGTAGTTTATGTTAAATTCAGTAATATTGATGACCCCTATGGAGTTTATAAATTTACACAAGAGGGACTGTCTTCGCGAAAAGAAGGGTTGCATTCAGGAAGAGCGGATTTTGAGAGCAATAAAGAGGGTCATAAAGATTTTGTTCAAGAAACGGAAAGAATGAGAAGACAAGTCTAGCCTTTTTTTTGAGTAAACACAAAAACAGAAATTGGTAATGCTGGACTTGTACACTGAAACTGAATAATACCGAGCTCAATTGAGCTCGGTTATTTTTTTATATCATTTTATATTGTGATTATGTCGTTACCTGCTATTATTAAAGCATTAACAAAATATGATTTACCTATTTACTATGTTTATAACTTTCATTATTGCGGTAGTTTCATTGGTTCTTGTCTTGTCTTTACAAAAAAGAGTCAATAAACTTGAGGAGAGCTTAAAAAGTTCTCAGTCTGTGAAAAAAGAAGAAGATGTGTTTGATGTTGGTAGTAGTAAGGTTGTCGACATCTCAAGTATCCCAGATGAGCTCGTTTCATACATAAAAGATCAGTTTGATGTTGGCGTGCCTGAGAAGGATATATGCAATAGTCTTTTAAGTAGTGGATGGGATAGCGCAGTCATAGAAAACGCTGTCGTTCATATTAAAAACGAAAGAGATAAGCAGAAAGAAGGAATAGGTGTTATCGTGTCGGGGGATTCAGGTGTGACGTGGGGTAAAACTTTCACAAAATGGCTCATGGAAGATTGGCTTATGAAGGTTGGAGCCTTTTTGTTGCTTATCGGGTTTGGGTGGTTCGTGAGTTATGCATTTATGAATGATTGGATTGGAGAAAGAGCTCGTATTTTCCTTGGCTTATTGGTAGGAGCTTTGGTCATGGTATTAGGTGAATGGAGGATAAGAGAATTCAAAAATCAAGGAGCAGTTCTTCTCTCGCTTGGTGCTTCTATTGTGCTTCTTACCACCTTTGCAGGACGTGAGATCTATGGTTTTTTCACTCCTGTGTCAGCACTCGGAATTATGCTTTTGGCGATTGCCTTTACTGCACTCTCAAGTGTGAGACACAACAGTAGGTCGCTTGCGACTTTGGCGGTTGTTTTGTCGGGTGTTGCTCCACTGCTTACGTCCGCAAAGCCGGAGGTGTTGGAACTGTTTACATATCTTTTGATCGTATCTATTGGAGTACTTTGGGTAACAGCTCTAACAGGATGGCGCTTCCTTGCCCCAATATCTGTATCGATTGTAATTTTATATACTCTTGCGCCGTTTTCCGGACTTATGGATTTGGACAAAAACGCTATGTTTATCGTGTCTTCTTTGTTTAGTGTGTTGTATTTTATTGCAAATATGACGTCCGTGATAAAGACAAAGAAAGTTACCCCTCATGATGTCTACACTGCAGCCGCGAGTGCCTTTTTGGCGGTGTTGTGGATAATGATATCCATATCTGAAGAATGGAGGAGCCTTGTGACTGCAGGGTGGGCAGTGTTGTTTGCGGGAGCATCTTTTGCGGTGTTTAGAATTACAAGTAGAAGTGATTTCTCAATAATATATTACACCATCGCGATTGCGATGATTGGAATAGCAACAGCCATGGAGTTAAATGGTGCTGTTCTTGCATTGGCATATATTTTTGAAATAAGTTTAATGTCAATTTCGGCATGGTTTGTGCTTGGAAATACAAAGATTGCACAGGATATAAGTGTGCTACTTGTTGTCCCAGCCGTTCTTTCAATTGAAAGTTTTGTGTCTTCATCTTGGAGAACGGGTGTATTGCATAGCGATTTCTTTGTTTTGTTCTTTATGTTTGTAGCACTTTGCAGTTTGGGATACTTTTTTTACTTGAATAGACACGTAGAACACAATCCACCTTCAGTAGACAAGATAACATTATCAATCGTTATTGGAGCGTTATATGCCCTCGGTCTTATTTGGTTGTCATTGCATGCATATTTTCAAGACGGAGATACTGCGACAATGGTTTCGCTCGTCGTCTATACCACGATCGGTATGTTTGCTTACATAAAAGGGAAAATGGCAGATTCAAAAGCTTTGTTGGTTTCTGGCGGTGTGTTGTTGGGATTTGTCGTGGCGCGATTGTTGCTTATCGAGATATGGAACATGGAGCTTATTGGTAGGATAACAATATTTATACTTATAGGTGTGTTGCTTATAAGTACGGCATTTATAGGGAGGTCAAAAGATTAAAAATCTCGATATTTTAAAAGTATATAAATTAAATTGATTGAATTATGGGAATATTTAAAACAAAAATGAAGGTCTTGTTTGCACTGTTGATGTTTTTTCTTGTGTGTACAGTAACGTATGCAGAAGAACAAAACAGTATCACGTCTGCTTTTCAGGACATTAAAGATGTATCATCAGTTTCTATAAACGTCCCAACTGTTATAGAGGTTCCATTTGAAAATGAATATATAAGCAGAAGGGAGTTTGCTGTTTATGAAAATGGAACAGAGGTATTTCAGCCTTATTTATTTAAAATAAAAAATACTGTTGTTCCTGCACCACTTAAAATCATATCTGCTCCATCGTCAGGTGTTACTTTAAATATTTCAGACGGTAAATACGAAACATTTGTTGATTATCCATTGCCAGAGACGTATCGTGGAGAGGTTGAGTTCGTTGTGTCTTCAGATGAACCTGTCGCACTCTCGTCGGTCACTTTTATTTTAGGCAAAAACGTGGCGCTTCCGACGTTTGTTGAAGTAAGGACAAATGACAGCAATAAAAGTAGTATTGTTCTTGCAAAAACACGGATGATAAGCAGTCTTGTACGTTTCCCAGAGACAAGCGCGCGAGAGTGGATTATAAAATTGAATTATACACAACCTCTACGTATAGCAGAGATGCAGTTTGGGCAGAGTGATATTGAGAAAACAACTCAAAAAGGTATTAGGTTCCTTGCGCAACCGGAACATACATATCGCATTTACTTTAATCCTGATCGGCACGTTGTGGTTAAGGTGGGTGAGGCAAGCAATCTGTCGGATGATAAAGGAGTACTCAGGATTGATCCTGTAAAAACACAAAAAAATGCTTTATACGTAAAAGCCGATGTGGATGAAGATGGTATCCCGGATGAAATAGATAATTGTGTTTCTGTTGCTAATGTGGGACAAAAGGATGTTGATAAAAACAGCAGAGGTGATGCCTGTGATGATTTTGATAAAGATGGCAGAATGAACAGTATTGATAATTGTCCAAATCATCCAAACTCAACACAAAGAGATACTGATGGCGATGGAGTGGGGGATGTGTGCGATGACGAAGAAAGCAGGATTACCGAGAAATACACATGGATTCCATGGGCTGGTATGGCGGTTGTCGGGATTATTGTATTTGGATTGTTCTTATTTACCATTAAAGAAATGAGAGAGAAAAGAGAGAAGGAAGAAAGTGATGAGCCGGAGAACAGAGAAACTCCTCCTAATCCTCCCGAAGTTTAAAAAAAGCTTAGACAAAAAAAGGCGGGCACTAAAAGTGCCCACCTTTTTTTTGTCTATATTTTACTGAATCCTTAGTTTGAAGTTTCAGCTGGAGATGTTTTGTTCCCCACGTCCGTTCCTGCGACCCATGCAGTGGTCCAACACATCTGAAGAGAGAAACCTCCGGAAGGTCGGTTGATATTCAAAATATCCCCCAAAAGGTACAGATTTGGGTAGAGTTTTGATGTCATGTTTTTGAAATCCACTTCTTTAAGCACCACTCCGCCGTCTGCTATCACGGCTTTATCAAAACCAAGAGTACCTGTGATCTCAAAGGTAAGACCTTTTATTTTTTTTACGAGCTGCTTTCGCTCTTCTTTTGTTATGGAATTTACTTCTCTTTCGGAGAGGTTGATGTCGTGGAGTGAGAGGATTGTCTTGGCAAGATTTTCCGGTAAAATTTCTGGTAAAACGTTTTTTGTAAGCTTGTTTTTGTTTTTATCAAACAATTTAAGCACCCTACGGTCCAGTTCATTTTCTTCTGTGTCGGGGAACATGTCAATTGATGCTGTCACCTCACCATTTTCAAGTAATTTTTTAACCTCATGTGCTGAGTTGAGTATAAGAGGTCCCGAGATGCCAAAATGTGTGAAGAGAATTTTCCCTGTCTTTTTAATCTTTGACTTACCGTCTTGTAGAAATCGGATTGTCATAAACGAAAGTGTTGTTCCAGAGAGAGAATGCACCCATTCTTCACCTGTTGTAAGAGGGACAACGTTTGGGTTTGGTTGACTGATTGCGTGTCCGAGCTTTTTTAGCATATTGAGACCATCGCCGGTTGAGCCTGTCTCAGGTACAGCAAGTCCTCCTGTTGCGACAGCAAAGTTGTCTCCAAAAAATTCTTCTCCCCTGGTCGTTTTTATGGACACTATCTTTCCAGCTTTCTTTTCAAGCGAAGCTACGCGAATGCCTGTTCTTATATCTATACCATTTCTTTTTACAAAACGCTCCATAACAGCAACAACATCAGTTGCTTTTTGAGTTTCTGGGAACGCTCTTTTTCGTCCCTCTACTACAAGGGGAAGACCTCTCTGTTCAAAAAAAGTAAATGTGTCTTTTGATGAAAACTTTGAAAAAGGGGAGTACAGGAATTCTTTGGATTCGGGGAAGTTCTCTAGGAATTTTCGTATGTCAAATTCCGCATTTGTGATATTGCATCGTCCTCCTCCTGTGATCTTTAGCTTCTTGCCAAATATCTTGTTTTTCTCAAGCAAAAGCACGCGTGCGCCAAGGTCAGCTGCCCGTCCCGCCATCATCATTCCAGAGGGTCCTCCTCCAATGACGATAAGATCGTATATTTTGTCGTTTGTTTGCATTATAGTATAAGGTAATTATAAAAAGTTTTTAGTGCTTATCGTAAAAGTAAACAAAAAGCCGACCTTTGGTCGGCTTTTGGTGAGATTACAGAAGAGTATTAATTCCGGATTGTGCTTCTATAAGTACAGAATCAATCGTAGTAAATAGATTGATAATTGTACTCTCTCCTGCTGAAAAGATCGTTGGTACAAGGAATTTAAGTAAGATAATTGCAATTCCAAGTCCTATTGCTCTAAATATTTTCATAGCGTTTGGTGATTTTATTTTTCAATAAAATCACAATTATTTTCTAATCGACGCTATTTCTATCTCAAGCTTTTTATCTGCTTTTACAGTACCACACATATAAATAAAAAGCAAATGTAGTAGATTGTTGCATTGTCTTTATGTATAGCATAGAATATATATTAGATTTACAACAAATGGGGGATTTGCCATGATTGCTTTCTCTGTTCTTATGTTTTGTATGATTTATTTAATCGGCACTTCAGGTGGGCATTCTTTTAGCGAGTTGTCTAATCTGGATGTTGGGGTCGTTATTGTTGCTATTATTTCTTTTGTCAGGATGCTTTTCTGGTTGTCTGATACAGGAGGAGGAACATCTTGCAGTAACAGGAGATGGTAGGTCTTAATAAAATACCAATAGTAAAAAACAGGGTCATTATGACTCTGTTTTTGTTTTGGGTACTTATTCATGTTTGAATTCAAAAATACAAGGGTGTTGAGGATGGAAAAATGATATAATGAAAACCATGAAAACAATTTGCTACATTGATGCTTCAAATTTGATGAAAACCTCAAGTAATGGTGGTGGTTATAAGGTTGACCACAAAAAATTATTTGATTATTTAGATGACCGTTTCAAGCCGGAAAAAATTATGTATTTTGGCGCACTTTTTGTTGCTGATTTTTACCAAATGCATGACTTTTTAGAAACTGATTATCTGGATATTGAGAAAGTAAAAGAATTTTTTAGTAATTACAAAGAAGAAAACAAGGAAATTTCTTTTGAAGATGAAAACAATACAACAAAAGCCGTGTTTGAGTCATTAAAGAGAAGGAATTTTGACATAAGCGAAGTTATGAAGCAGATTGATTTTCTGGACAAGTTGCTTGAAAGTGGTTTCGAGTTAAAAATAAAACCATTAAAAATAATGCCAAACGGTAAGAAGAAGGCTGATTGTGATGTTAATATTGCAGTAGAGGGTATGGCTAACTTTAATGATTACGACAAAGTAATTTTATTTTCAGGCGATGGAGATTT
>VAPM010062825.1_pt1 | contig 10643 bp, 11 predicted proteins | sample 3395091 | NCBI WGS metagenome assembly VAPM01 (sample SAMN08290445, study PRJNA428436) | hydrothermal vent metagenome | isolation source: Deep-sea hydrothermal vent chimney 3 | place: Pacific Ocean: Juan De Fuca Ridge | reverse complement strand
TTTGGTGGCGAAGACAAAGAATATCAGGCGCTCTTGGATGAGGTTCTTGATGGCCCGTTGGTGGGGCGCTGGGACGTTACCGATTCCGGGAAAAATCTGATTGATGGTGGAATCATCGAACGATTCATTGAACAAATTACGCCTTTTGTTTCCGAATAAGCCGCTAAAATTGATGAACATTTTAGAAGGGAAACCCAGTGGTATTACCCTATTGATGCAGTGCGAGAAGTTTTGGTCAATGCACTGGCCCATCGTGACTGGACACGATTTGTTGATATAGAGATCGGCATCTACTCGGACAAACTCGAAGTCATCAGCCCAGGTGCGTTGCCAAACTCTATGTCCATTGAGAAAATGATTGCCGGGCAGCGTTCACCCAGAAACGCCATCATCATGGAAGTGCTACGTGATTATGGTTATGTAGATGCCTGGGGGATGGGGATTAGAACCAAAGTTATCCCTTTAATGAAACGCATGAACCGAGTTGAACAGCTGTTTGAAGCAACTGAGGACTACGTGAAAACGGTATTGTTTAGAGGGCGATAGCGTTCATTGAATTACCCAACTTAAAGCTCATCCTCTTCGATTCTGTCGATAATTGGACACCCTTCCTCGCTGGCACTGCGAAGCTGTTGTCTGGATGGCAAAGCGGTGAACAGCAGCGCTTCGCCTATAGAGATAGAGGGCGTAGCCAGCATACCGAAGGCGTGATCGATTTCTTCGATCACATTAACTTCACGTCAGGTAATATGTTCTTTAAGCCGCTGCTCAACCATCCGGCTGGCACGTTGACAGTTGCTGTAAATCGTTGAGGTAAGCACTTCGATATTAACACGCATTTTGCTCACCGGGTTGCCACTTCTGTATCTGGTGGTTGGCACAGTTAGCCACGAACACTGTGCCATCATCCGCAACCGCTATGGCAATTGCTGTGTGGGTAGCGTTCTGGGTGGGGATGCCAAATGCATTAAGAAACTCACCTTTGGGTGTGAACTTTTGCACTCTGTCGTTATAAAAGTCTGCCATAAAGAGGTTACCTTGTGGGCCGACGCTAATGCCGGTTACGTTACGGTGGCAACCCAGCCGTTAAACGAACCAAAAATATTTATCGCTAGGGGGCTGTTCCATTTATGGGACAAGTCACCTAACTTCGCTTAGGTTATCGGCATAATTTCCCAGACAGCGATGTGAGTGTTGCGAGTTTGGGTTTGGGGTGGGCGTTTTGGCGCGCCCACTTAGGTTTGGCGGTGGCGGGCAATGCGAATGAAATTTCGGCGGCAGCCCAGTTAAATCTGGCCTATTAGAAAAAATAGACTCCGTCTTGCCATGAATTGAATGTTGAACACTTGTGTGCAAAATTTTGTCTATAATATATGCAATATCATCTCAAAGTAGACATTGAAATCGATTATTCATTGCCCAATTAAGTATTTAGATGCTTGGGTCGACATAATGACATGTCATTTTACTCTCTGTTTTTAATTCAACGACTCATCATGCAAAAACCATTGAATTTGTTCGGTGTCGCTTCTTGTTGCGGAGCACAAGATACGCGTTGTTCCTTAGCGCCTGATCATTTAAAAAGTATGGATCTAGAGACGTGTTTAAGTAATGAGCAGGTCGATACCCATTGGCAAAAAATCATTCGTCCCATCGCCAATGCTAATGGGACTGCATTAAATACGGTCGCTCAAGTATGTCAGGAATTAGCTCGTGAGGTGAGCCATAGTGTGCGCCACCAACAACCCTTTGTGGTCTTTGGTGGCGATCACTCCACGGCCATTGGCACTTGGAGTGGTGTGGCTAAGGCGTTGGGTAAAACACAGACCTTGGGTTTGATATGGATCGATGCACATATGGATAGCCACTTGCCTGAAACTAGCCCTAGCGGCGCATTGCACGGTATGCCGTTAGCTTGTTTACTTGGGCATGGGGAGTCTGCGTTAACCCAGATGGTCTCTCCGACGATAGCGTTATTACCTAAAAATGTTTGCTTGATTGGTATTCGCAGCTTTGAAAATGCTGAAGTTGTATTATTGCAATTATTAGGCGTGCGTATTTTTTATATGGACGAAATACGTCGGAAAGGTCTAACGGCTGTGATGCAACAAGCGATTGCCCTTGTGACAAAAACAACGGATAAGGTGGGCATTACCATTGATCTTGATGCGATTGATCCTAACGATGCGCCGGGGGTCGGTTCGCCTGCTGCCGATGGCATTGGTGGACAAGCGCTTTTACAGGCTTTAACTTTGTTGAAGCATCATCCTAAATTAGTTGGTGCCGAGATTGCGGAGTTAAATCCGGAATTAGACCAGAATAATAAAACGGCCGATTTAGCGATAAAATTGGTCGAGTCTTTGTTTTTATGAAAGCTGAGGTATATATGGATTCAATGATATCGATAGAACAACAATATTGCGCACATAACTATCATCCGCTGCCCGTGGTATTGGTCAAAGGGCGGGGGGTTTATGTTTGGGATAATCAAGGCAAACGTTACATTGATATGATGAGTGCGTATTCTGCCGTCAGTCATGGTCATTTACATCCCCGTCTCGTCAACGCATTACGCACCCAAACGGAAAAATTAGCGATTGTTTCTCGTGCTTTTTATACCGATCAATTAGCCCCTTTTTTACAAAAAGCCTGCGGCATGACAGGTTTTGAAAAAGCGCTTCCTATGAATACGGGCGCAGAAGCGGTGGAAACCGCTATCAAGGCGGCCCGCAAATGGGCTTACAATAAAAAACAAGTGCCTGAGAATCTTGCGGAAATTATCGTGTGTGATGGTAATTTTCATGGCCGTACTATCGCCATTGTGAGCATGTCTTCTGAATTACAGTACCGGCAAGGATTTGGGCCATTGGTCCCAGGTTTTAAGCGGATTCCTTTTGGCGATAGTCAAGCCTTGGCCGAGGCCATTACGCCAAATACGGCGGCGTTTTTGGTAGAACCCATTCAAGGTGAGGGTGGCATTGTTGTCCCTCCTGCGGGTTATCTAGCGGAGTGTGCCAAGCTATGCCGACAGCACAATGTGCTATTAATTTGTGATGAAATACAAACGGGCTTAGGTCGTACAGGTCAATTGTTGGCCTGCCAACATGAATCGGTGAAACCGGATGGTTTGCTGTTAGGCAAAGCTTTGGGGGGCGGATTAATTCCCGTGTCTTTATTCTTGTCGTCAGAGGCGGTGATGGATGTTTTTACACCGGGTGATCATGGCAGTACTTTTGGTGGTTATCCATTGGCGGCGGCGGTGGCTTTGGAAGCATTATCTGTTTTGGAAGATGAAAATTTGATCGCTAATGCCGCTACCTTGGGAAGTTATTTCATGGCGGGTTTAAAGGCCATTGATAGCCCCTTGGTGACGGATGTGCGCGGTCAAGGCTTATTAATTGGGATGGAGATTGATGCCAAACGAGGTTGTGCTCGCAAGGTTTGTGAACAGTTAATGGCAGCGGGCCTTTTAAGTAAAGAAACCCATGAGACGGTGGTTCGTTTTGCCCCGCCATTAGTGATTACCCAAGCGCAGATTGACACGGCATTAGCGATTATTTCTAATGCTTTACAGACGCTGGGTTGAGTCGTATACTGATTTGCAAGTTGGTTTTGATGGTATTGTACTACGTGTGTCTGCCGTTAGAAGCATCCAGCGTTTATTAAGCCGTGGTTTTTGTTAAACTCTTTTCGCAGATTTGGTATTGATGACGTAGTCGTTGTGTCTGTGTAATAACAACTAAAATAATTGTTTTTTTTCCTCGCTTTAATGTTACTGTATGATTTGGGTTAGCGAGCCCCGATTGGTAATGCAATCAGAGCGGTTTGTCGCTTTGTTTGCTTCGATTCGGTTGGTATAACTGACGGCAATGTTTCAGTATTTTTTCTTGTAAATTAAAAGATGGCTTTCAGTTAGTTATAATAGTTTTTTGTAACAGTTGATTGATTGGACCACAAGGAGGTTCTAAATGTTAAAAGCGACAAAAATGATCGTTGGAGTTTTTGGTATCAGTTTCATTGCAAGTGCAGCTTTTGCTGGAGATGCGCATTCGACGAGTGCATTTGAAATGATTGACAAGGATGGTGATGGAGCGATTTCAATGCAGGAGGCAGAAACGAACCAAGGATTAAGTGAAAGCTGGAAAACCTTGGACAAAGATGAAAATGGCAATCTGGATGTCTCAGAATTTAGCGCATTTGAAGAAACAGCAGCCGAGCCTGCCCCGGTTGTAGCACCTAACTAATTCACAATATTGTGTTAAATTTAGTTTGATATTATGCCCGTTACGCACATGACCTAAACTTTTTTAGTACTTAGGTGGCTTGGACGTAACGGGCTAATGTTTATTTCTTTCTTTTGAAAAAAGGTTCGTTACGTTGCATGATATGGTCACGGATGTCTTTAAGGCGTGGCTTATTGTCGCTTGTAAAAGGAATGGGCCGTGACAACCCCATCACCAGTAAACCTAGCTTTGCCGTGAGCAGACCATTGATTATTCCTTGTCCTGCACGCACTGAAACGGCTGAAGCGAGTTGCCCCCCTAAGGCTTCGATTGCGCCATCGCTGGCAAATTCGCTGGCACCGGCGATGGCAATGTAACTCACGGCCTGGCGTGCAAATACTAGGCTGCCAAAGAACCCAGGTCGTCCGCCATAGCTTTGGGCAATTTCATTAATCATTCGGCCATTGCGCCAAAGCATAATCACCGTGTCTAATAAAACAAACGGGCTAATCGCTGTCAAAATGGATGCATTCACCGAATGTTTTGTGACGATAGCAAAGGCTTGTTTGTCTTTGGTTTGCAGCACCATACGGGAATACAGATCTAACATTTCCTGGCTACTGTGAGAGTCCACATAAGAAGACTGAAAGCGCTCAAGGTTAGCTTTATCCGTTGCTGTGGTGATCGACAGTTTACTGATCTTCCCCACGAGTTTTTGACCGGAAAAAAAGTCACTGCTCGTTTGTGCTGCTAGACAGGCTTGTTGCAAACTGGCCACATTTTTGACTTTTTTATACTCGTGAAACTCTCTGTATAGCAGGGAGCTCGCTGTGACCACTAATATTGCGAATAAGATCACAAAGCCAGCACCGATGATAAAGCTTTGTGTGAATTGATCCTGTAAAAACCGGTAGGTGTCAAGCACGACAATCGCTGCAATGAAAATCAGCAACGATGAAATAAACCACTTCAAATTTTTGCGCTTTGACTGCGTCGGTGACCATAAAATTGAATCGATAGCGTGATCGGTGGTTTTTTCTGGTTTTTTCTCGGCGGATAAGAGTTGGGAAAATTCGGGCTGTGATGCCTCTGCAATTACGCCGGGTTTAATGAGTACGGGGGTCGGTTTGGTTGCTTTTTGAGTGATTATTGGTTGGCTATCAAGTACGTCATCCAGTGAAAACTCTAATGGAGGTAACCATTCTTTATTGTTCATTGCATTTTATCTCCAATAAGAAACTCTAAGGCCTGATCCAAACGAATATGGGGCATTGAGTTACGTTCTAAGTCAGGTAACACCGGCGGTAAAAATTCCTGGAAGTTAAAACGATCATTGTTCCAGTCTTCCGGTGTTGGTAAATATTCAGGTATCTCTCCTGGGAATAATATTTTCTCCTGGTCGGCCCCTTTGGGTTTCCCTTTGACACAGGACAATTTTTGACCGTGATAATCGGTCACGACCGTTTCGGTGCATTTAATGGATGATAGGCTGGTTATTTCGTATTGTACACCTTGAAATCCGATGTCTCTGGCCGCATCCATGACCATGCGTTCAAAAAGAATTTTGAGGTTGTGATGCTGGTTTGAAGCCACATGATCGGCTTTCGTGGCCGCAAACAGTACTTTGTCGATCCGGTTGTCAAATAACCGTTGAAATAAGCTTGAGCGTCCATAATGAAAGCTCTGCAAGACGCCTGTCAGGGATTGCTGCATGTCCACGAAGGTTTCATAGCTAGTATTCAGTGTTTTGAGTAAATCGGCTAATACGATTTGACGATCAAAATGTGAGAATTGTTCATCATAAAATTTTTTAACGACCTTTTGTTTATAGGTTTCAAAACGCGTTTCCATTTCGGTGAACAATTTTACATTCATTTGCGCTGGGTTGTGTACAGAATTAAGTGCATACGGACAAAAATGTAGCAACGGACTGTTTTTTAATTCACCCGGCATAATAAATCGACCCGGTTGAAGGAAACTCAAATGATAGCGGGGATCACGACAACGTTGTAAAAAATCACTATACAAGGTGGCAGCTTGGGTGATCTCTTGGTTAGATACGTTATTTTTGTGTTCAAGGTTTGTCAAATAATGGAGCCAGTCTTTCGCTAGCGTATCACGAGGTTTGTTTTGGCATAATTCTAAAGTCTGTGCTGACCACTGTTGGTAAGACATGCCTAATAAGGGCAGGTCTAGTAACCATTCTCCAGGATAATCAACAATGTCTAAATTCAAGGTACTCATGGTCGATAGGCGTTTTCGCAAAAAACCGCCGGGCCGATAGCGAAGAACCACTCGTATTTCTCGTAGGCGATCCGTGGGTTCAGGCCAGGTGGGTTTCGTGCCGTAGATCGAGTCAATGAAACGTTGATAAGGGAAGGGTTCATGCTCTTGATCAGGATGTTTATCTAAGCGTGCTCCGATGAAACGATTATCGCTGACCACACTAAAAAAAGGTAAGTTTTGACCTCGTAATAGTTGATTAATCAGTGAGCTGATAAAAACAGTTTTTCCTCCCTGGCTTAATCCGGTCACGGCAAGTCTGATCGATCGGTCAAAAAGGCGATCAGAAAAATCGCCCACGGCAGAGCCAAGTTTTCCAATGGCAGGAATAGATTTAGTATCGAACAAAATACAACCTCATGTAATACAATGTAACCATTAAATCGGTACTTTTTATGTTTATGATGATAAATACGATTAATTGACGGTCAGTCGTTTAAGCGTTAATAACACCGAGCAATAAAGGTTGGCAAGGCCGCATCGTGTAGGGTGAGTCTTACCTTTTTCTGAAACAGCAATGTGAAATCCAGTTGTCTCACGACAGCCCTTATTTTAAAAGCCTTAGCGGCGCAGTCTTTGGGTATTATACCTATTTACTCTTTAAGATAAAGGTGTGGCTGGGATGTCAGTGCTGCCAGGTAAGATATGCGTGTTTTACCATCAAATCTGGGGCGCATATTTTAGCTCGTTAATTGATCAATCGACGACAGCGTGATATAAATTCTTGTGGATTTAAGGCGTAGCCTACGTTTGTTTTTAGGTATAAAGGCAAGCAAAATCTATCGAAATAACGAGGCGCTTAATGAAGGTTGCAGTCAATAGGTGTTTTCATGGCGGCTGGCGGGTGTGGAGCGGGCGAGGCGTGATGCAATACCATATGCCAACCGTCGTTGGCTTGTTCGTAAACGTTAGTTGCAATGATCACGAATGCCAGGTCATTTTCATCGGTATATATTTCTTCATAAACCACGTGCACCGCAATATTGCCGGTGGTTAACGTTGATTGTCTAACAATATTAAATCGCATGGGGGTTGAGTTACGAAAAATGTGTTGCCAGCTTTCTTTAATGAGCTTATGACCATTTAACCGATCGCTTAATGGGTGAATACATTCCGCATAATCCACTTGCCGCCAGACAGCCATCATGCGGGCAATATCGGCTTTTTCAAAGGCATGATAAAAAGCCACTTCTGCCTCATGAGATGTGTTGAAATATGCGGTATACATTGTTGGTGAAGTACTATTAATCATTGGCTGTCTTTTTCTGGCTAAATTAAGTAGTGCACTTTTTGGTATCAGCAAAGCAACCGTTGATACTATGCATTAAAATTGAAAAATTAAACCGATCATTTTGACACAGACCGTGCCATCGTTTGAGTCAATAACTCGACGATGCATTGTTTTGCTGCCTATAGTTGATTGTAGATTAAAATTCTGAATCAACAACAAATTAAAAGAAACGAGTTATTTGTATGTGGTGGGGTATCTGGGTGAATCATTTTTTGGTATGTCATTAAATTGATTTTCCAAAAAAATAGAAATACGTTCTTCTAACCAGTAATTGATTTTCCAAGGCCATGGTCCGTGAATAAAGCCAACGTGGCCACCGGATCGCATCAACTCCATCGTTGTCAAGGAAGATAATTCAGAAGGATGAGGGATGGATTGGGATGACATAAATGGATCATCTTGTGCATGGAGGATTAACGTCGGCCGGTGAATGTGCTTTAAATATTGGCGAGCGCTGCATGTTTTATAGTAGTGTTCAGCACTATTGAATCCATGTAAAGGGGCTGTGATCTGTTGGTCAAATTCGAAGAAATTTTTTATATGCTTTAGGTTACCGAATGGTATTGGCGTGGATAAATATTTAAATTTTTTTTTGATTGTGTATTTTTGACAGTTAAGCAAATAGCGCTGATATATTTTAGAGGCACCGGTATTTAGGGTGCTGGCTGCATCTTTTAGCACAAATGGTACCGAAACGGCGACTGCCGAAGTGAGTGCTGTGGTGAGATTCGATTTAGCTAACCAATGTATCAATACACTGCCACCAATGGAAAACCCCACCGCCGCTAATTTTGTGTCGGGTTCTCGTTGTCTTAGCATTCGAATAAGATGATCAAAATCATGATATTCTCCGGCATGGTAACTTTTTGCAAGACGGTTGGGTTCACCTGAACAGCCACGAAAGTTCATTAACAAACCTCGCCAGCCTTGATCGTCGATCGCCCGTAATAAACCGCGTGCATAATTGGAATTCAACGAGCCCCCTAACCCATGCAATACAATGACAATGGGACCGTTGCCACCGTTGGTCCAATCTAAATCTAAAAAATCGCCATCGGATAATTCCAAGCGTTCCCGATGGGTTTCGAGTTGCGGTTGACGCCTGATAATTTGCGGCCATAGCGTTTGCAGATGCTTATTTCTAAGCCAGAATGAGGGTTTGAAAGAGGGCGGAGATTTCATTGGGGTGGGGGGGAGTGGCGTATATTGACGGGTTTCACGTGGTGCGATTCATCGTAAATTTATCGCATGTTATGTCAAATTTGGTGTGCAAATATGGATGTCGTCAGTGACCCAAGTTTTTATCATTTCCGCCTCGGGTGCGGTGCTGGCTTTGGCGTAATAAGTGACAATCCGCGATTGATGTTCACTTAATGCGATGATATCCACCGTATAGTGGGTCTCTGTACTTGTCGCGCCATAAAGTAACGAGACCGTCACGTTGCCAGTTTTGTCTTTTTTGTTTTGGTGACCACGAATGGCCATTTGATGGCTTAATAACTTACCCGTCAAATAACATTGCCTGGACTGGGCAAGTATCGTGGTAAACACGTCTTGATAATCCTTATCGGCATTGAATTCAAATTTGCCGGCTGGGTTGTCGCGCAAATAGTTAACGGTCATGGGTGGGCTGCAAGCGGTGAGGCTGACAATAATGCATAAACTGAATGCCTTGACTCGAAGGATTCGTTTTCCCATGATGACTCCGTTAACCGGTTAATATCGGCTTTGATTTCACAAAAGTTTTCCATGGTAGCGGGAAACCTTATTGTGAAATCAAAGGATAATTGATGTTAATTAAGGGTGTGGATTTTCATAAAAAATATAATTTGAGGCATAGTCACTAAATTCAAAATAGACCTTTTCTTCCTCTTTATCGGTTTTGAGGTTTAAATTTTCATCGAGTATGCCATAACCAAATCGATAGGGTCTTGCGATGCCATCATCCGTGCCGGTAGCGGTGGAAATTTTGTCTATTTTCATAAACCGTTTGATTAATTTATCACCTGCATAAATTTCAAGTATCCCATCGGTGCCCGTCCAGTTTTGGAGGGCGCGGCTCAGTTTATTTTGGGTTTCTTGGGTACATCCCGCAAGAAAAAATAAAAAAATTAAGCCAACGAAAAATTTTTGCATTGAGAATTACTCCAGTAGGTAAGTAGTCGATAGGCATTATAAGGAAATCTACAGTTTATGCACTGACTTAGTGATCGATATGCTTGAATAGTATTCGCCTAGGTTGCGGAGTGGTTGTTTTTCATTCAAAAGGGGGGGCGTCGGGCAAGAGGAAGGTTGTTGATGCGTTTGGCAGCCTCCCCTCGGTGATTTTTTCACCGAGGGGAGGGGGGCGGTTTAGATGGCGACGATTTTTGACCAGCCATCGTCCGCTTTGAACAAGTTGCCGTGTTGTTGCTCAAGTTTGTTGAGTTTATCCACGTAATCTTTAATGCCTTGAGTCGAGACATAATTGAGTGGGCCACCACGGAACGGGGCAAACCCGGTGCCAAAAATAACGCCCGCATCAAGTTGATCTTTATCGCTGACGACGCCTTCCCGCAAGCAGGCGACGGCTTCATTGACCATGCGGCCAATCATGCGGTCAATGAGTTCATCGGGGATTTTTTCTTGCGCATTGATTTTTTCTTGAAGTGGCTTGCCATTTTTGTAGGCGTAAAAACCTTTCTCGGTTTTTACGCCTAAGTAACCTTGTTTTACCATGTCATGGAGCGTCGGAGGCACGCTAATATCGAGTTTTTCCGAAAGGATATCCGCCACCGAAACACAAATGTCTAGCCCCACGGTATCGGCTAAATGCAAAGGTCCCATGGGCATACCAAAATTTAAGG
>VAPM010562613.1_pt1 | contig 10650 bp, 10 predicted proteins | sample 3395091 | NCBI WGS metagenome assembly VAPM01 (sample SAMN08290445, study PRJNA428436) | hydrothermal vent metagenome | isolation source: Deep-sea hydrothermal vent chimney 3 | place: Pacific Ocean: Juan De Fuca Ridge | reverse complement strand
TGGAGCTTGTATGCAGGCGCACAGGCACAGGAGGACGACTATAGCGACAATCGCAAAGACGATCTGCTCTTTTTCAATTTGGGCATGAATTACAGTGTATCGGAGCGTATCAGTCTTTCGGGAGGTTATACTTATAGTGAAAGAGACTCCAACATTGCTAATGCTGATTATAAAAGCAATGAGTTTATGATTACGTTAATCGTGCAACCGGGTGTCAATAATCCTAGTAACGCTCTTTGACAGAAAACATTTAATACCGTTGTAGAGCGCTTATGAAATATATTGTTTTAACTTTTTTTTTGCTCACGAATGTCAGTAGCCATGCTGCTGAGCCTTATCTCATTGGGCCGGGTGACCTGTTGGCTATCGTTGTTTATGGCGAACCCGATCTAAGCCTGCCTCAAGTCCGTGTTGGCACAGAAGAGACGGTATCATTTCCTCTTCTGGGTGAAGTTTTTCTCGGTGACCTCACTGTGGGTGGGGTAGAAAAAAAACTCACCAATTTATTATTAGATGGTTATCTCAAAAAGCCTAAAGTGACCGTTTCAATTCTTGAATATCGCATGTTTTATGTTACAGGCCAGGTGAAACGCCCTGGAGGCTATAATTACATTAATGGCCTTACTGTGCGTAAAGCGATTGCGATCGCCGGTGGTTTCACCGTTCGTGGCTCAAAAGACAAAATGATCAAAATACCTGAAAAATCGAACACACAAGTTGTAAATATTAATATAAACAGCCCTTTAGGCCCGGGTGATATCCTGAATGTAGGGGAATCATTTTTTTAACAAAATAAAAAACCAGCAAAATAGCCAAAACCCACGGAAGAAAAAAAAGCAAGATGAATAGATCACTCACGCCCCAAATGGAAGCTGACGAGCTTTACCAAAATGTTGAAGAAGAGTTGGGCGATGAACATAGTCTTGCTGATTACTGGCGTATTGTTATGCGCAACAAATGGGGGATTTTCGCCCTTACGCTCATCGGTACGCTTATTGGAAGCCTCTCCGCATTTACTGCCGTACCAATTTATAAGGCCAATGCCACGTTATTAGTTGAACCGGCACAACCAAAATTAGTCAATGTACAAGCCATAGAAGGGGCAGCCCCCCTGATGCTGTTCTACGAAACGCAATATGAAATCATCCGTAGTCGCGCTATTGCTGAAACCGTTGTTGATAGCCTGAAATTGGCGGATCGTGATATTTTTCTTGGTTTAGGTGGAAAGTTCGGTCGCACGGGTTATAGAGCACTGTTACCTGACAACATAGCGGAATGGTTTGGCGAGGAAGAAAGGTTGACTGCCGAACAGCGACGTGCTTTAGCGATAAAAAAAGTTCAAGAACATCTCACTGTGCAGGGTGGGCAAAAGAGTCAAATTGTCGTGATCAATTATGAATCACCCCATTCAAAATTAGCGGCAGAAATCGTTAATGGTATTGCTAAAGCCTATACCGAATATGGTATGGAGTCACGTCTCTCTACTGTTAAAGATGCGACTTCCTGGTTGCGTGGCCGTTTAGATGATTTACGCCAACAACTGGAACAATCAGAAACGCATCTCGAAGCCTTCCAAACTAGAGAATCTATGGTGGATACGGCAAACCGGAAACAATTGGTGAGTACCAAAATGTCTAGCCTGGCCTCTAAATTATTGGCCGCACAAACGAAAAAAATAGAGGCTGAGATCCAGCTTCGCCAAGTCAGTAAAGCTTTACAACAGGGACAATCTTATGATGTTGTTGTGCCCTTATTAGAAAGTGAACTCGTAGAACGACTGATGGATGACTTGGCCAACCTGGAAAGAAAAACGTCTGAACTTTTGGAGCGCTACGGGAGCAAACATCCTAGAATTATTGCTGCCAAAGCTGATTTGGAAGAAGCACGTAGCCGTATTGTGCAAGAAATAAGACACGTCAGTACCAGTATTCGTAAAGCCTATGAAGCGGCAATAGCCAAAGAAGAAGAAGCTCAACGGGCAATGGACCAACAGCAAAAAGAAATGCGTACCCTGACTGGCAAAGGATTTCAATTGGTCAAACTCGAGCGTGAGGTCGAAACGAACCGACAGCTTTATGATACTTTTTTAGCCCGTTTCAAAGAAGTGAATACGGAACGAGATAGTGATATCACGAACGTGCGTGTGATTGATACGGCTCAAGCACCGGACATGCCTTACAAGCCTAATAAAAAACGTATGGTGTTGGTTTCTCTTATTTTAGGACTCTTTGCAGGGATCGCCTTAGCGTTGTTGCGTAACCGACTTGATAATACGTTTAAACGAAGTCAGGACATTGAAGAACGTTTGTTGGTTCCTGCTATGGCCGAGTTTCCCAAGCTATTGCGCAAAAAAAATGAAAAACGAATTGCCGAGCGCTATTTGCTCAGTGAACCGCGTTCTGCCTTTGCGGAAGCAATCAGTCACGTTCGTACCGGTATCATGTTTTCCAATCTTGACAATCCGATCAAAACGTTGATGGTGACCTCTCCTCAGCCGGGAGAGGGTAAAACCACCTTATCCAGTAACCTTGCTATTTCATTCAGTCATCTAGGTCGAACATTATTAATTGACGGTGATATGCGTCACCCTGATATTCGTCGTGTTACGGGGCTTGAGAAAGGCCCTGGTTTCTCAGAATGGCTAGCTGGTACCAATCCAGTGGAAGCGTGTTACCGACGAGATAAAGAATGTGAAAATTTGTTTATTATGACGACGGGTACCATACCGCCTAATCCCATAGAGTTGCTCTCATCCAAAACATTTAAAGTGGCATTTGAAAAACTCAAAGCTGATTTTGAATACATTATCATCGATACCCCGCCCGTACTTCCGGTGAGTGACGCTCTGGTGCTCGGTAATATCGTAGATGGGGTTATACTCTCTCTCAAATTCGATACCACCACCTATCCACTGGCAAAAGAAACGGTAAAACGTCTTCGTGCCAATAATATTGAACCTTTGGGTGCCGTTCTTTCCGTGGTCGATATGAAGAAAGTTAAAAGTTACTATGGTAATCGCTATTATGGAAATTATTATGGTAATTATTACGGAAAACACTACGGAGAAAATGCCAAAGCGTAAAAAAATAGAACAGCAAAAAATATATTTCTTGATTTTTTTGTTTTTATAAATCGAGCATTCTGCTTATGATAGATATACACAGCCACATTCTTCCTGGCGTCGACGATGGCGCAGCAGACATTCATCAAGCCCTAGCTATGCTTCGTTTGGCGGTAGCCGAGGGCGTGACAACACAAATTCTTACCCCTCATATAGAAGCAGGACGTTACCCCAACACCGGAGCGTCACTTAAAAAAATATTCAACGTATTTGCGACCATAGTAAAAAAAGAAAATATTGATATAAAGCTTAAGCTCGCTGCAGAAGTACGCATTGGCCCTGAAATTATGCAAATGATCAGTGATGAACACATGCCTTGGTTGGGTGAGTGGCAAGGTGCCAACGTTATTTTATTGGAACTGCCCCACAGCAACGTTCCAGTAGGGAGTATCAATATAATCAAGTGGCTGATTAAACACAACGTATGTCCCGTTATTGCCCATCCCGAGCGTAATCGAGAGTTACAACAAGATATCAGCAAACTCAAACCCTTTGTAGAAGAAGGCTGTCTTCTCCAGATTACGGCCAGCAGCATCACGGGGCAATTTGGCAGGGCCGCTTTCGATACAGCAAAACTATTACTAGAAAATCAAACGGCAACCTTCATAGCCACAGATAGTCACAACCTACAATATCGTCCACCAAAACTAAAGCAGGGTGTAGAAGCGGCAAGCAAACTTATTGGCGAAGAAAAATCCCTAGCACTCGTTACGACTCATCCAGAGCAATTATTGAATATTTGAAGCTGAACTGTAATGAAACGATGAGTATAAAGTTGATAGATCGATACATCGGGCTTGCGGTTGCTTCGACAACGGCCATTGTGATGTTGGTCTTTCTGGCTCTTTTTACTTTTTCGACCTTTATTAATGAGTTGGGAGATGTGGGAAGAGGAAATTATGGATTAAAAGAAGCCGCTATTTATGTGAGCGCTACCTTGCCAAGACTGGCTTATCAGTTGTTTCCTTCCGTCGCTTTATTAGGCAGTATTATTGGCCTGGGTGTATTAGCGAGTAATAGCGAGTTATTGGTTTTTCGCGCATCAGGCTATTCCCTGTTACGTATTATTTCGGCGGTAATGAAAACAGGTTTTATTTTTGTTTTACTAATGACCCTTTTGGGTGAAATGGTTGCTCCTGTAACAGAGCAATATGCACAAAATATGCGTTCTCAAGCCATCAATCAAAGTGAGAAACTATCGCTACATAAACGCGATGGGTTTTGGGCCAAAGATGGTGAATATTTTGTGCATGTTCGCGATATGTACCCAAATGGTAGCTTGGGTGGTATTACAATCTATAATATCAACAAAAATCACCAGCTCACTGAAATCGTACAGGCAAAGCATGCTTTTTTTTTAAATAATGAATGGGTTTTACAGCAAGTTGTAAAAAATTCAATCAAAAAAGATCAAGTTTCAGTAAAAGTAGTAGATGAACTGAGTTGGCCAACTTTAATGAGCCCAGATCTGGTATCCATCGTTGCGGTTAATCCGGAGTTTTTATCCGCGTGGGGGTTGTTTAAATATATACGCTATCTTAAAAATAATGGGTTGGAGGCGGATCGTTATGAGCAATTTTTTTGGAAAAAATTAGTTGCACCGATCGCTACGGCTGTCATGGTGTTTCTCGCTGTGCCTTTTGTTTTTGGTACACTGAGAACCGTACCTGTTGGGCAGCGTGTTTTTGTGGGTACGCTGGTTGGTGTCGGGTTTCATATTCTGAATCAAGGAGTAGGATTTATTGGGTTGGTTTATGGCTGGAATCCATTTTTAGTTTCAGTACTACCTACGGTGTTGTTTTTTGCTTTAGCTATACACATGATGCGTAAAGTATTTTGATGTCGTTATTTTTGGTTTTGTAGGGAGGGCGTTGTGGTTTTTATTCTTGAGCATTGGCACTGGTGGGCTTTGACTTTAGCATTTGTAGTTTGTACTGCGGTCATGCGGGGTTCAATTTGGATGGCGATGACCATTTCAACGGCTATTGTTGGTGCGTTATCGTGGAATGATCCTAGCTTGGGGAATATGCTTCAGTTGGGTATTTTTGTAACCATAACTTTTATTCTGGTATTGTTGATGGACTTTTTAATGGGTGGAAAATCAAAGTCAATTATCGTTGAAGAGAAAAGAGAAAAACAAAATCATCCTCGAGGCGAACTCTATATGAATAAGGTTTTCAAGCTTGAATCACCCATAGTGAACGGAGTAGGTTCGTTAACTATAGAAGGTAATGTCTGGAAAATTAGAGGAGAAGATGCGCCTGCAGGTGAAGAAGTGCGTATTGTTACTGTCGATGGTATTGAACGTGATTTATTGGTCGTAGAAAGACTTGATCAGGAGTATTAACCTTTATTATGTCTCTTCTTACGCTACGGGCGGTGAATGTCAGTTTTGGTGGTCCGGCTATTTTGCAATCTATTGATTTACGCATTGAGCCGCGAGAAAGAATTTGTTTGGTCGGGCGCAATGGCGAAGGTAAATCAACGCTCATGAAAGTATTATTGGCCGAACTTGCGGTCGATGGCGGAGAGGTTGTTACTCGTCAGGGTTTAAAAATCGCTCAATTAGAGCAGGATGTGCCTGACGCCTTGATTGGTCGTGTATTTGATGTGGTCGCGCGGGGGGATGAGCAAGGCAAGCTTTTAGTTGAATATTTTTTATTAAACGAAAGCACTGAACACAGCGATGCAGACCTGCGTCGGATAGAACATATTTATCAGGAAATTGACAGTCACAATGGCTGGTTAGTACAGCAACGTATTGATACGGTTTTATCAAAATTACAGCTTTCTCCGGATGATCAGTTTTCTGCCTTATCTGGTGGTCAAAAACGGCGAGTATTATTGGCCAGAGCACTCGTCGTTGAACCAGACTTGTTACTTTTAGATGAGCCGACTAATCACCTTGATATGGCTTCTATTACCTGGTTAGAAGAATTTTTATTATCCTATCGAGGTACGGTGTTATTTATTACCCATGATCGAACCTTGTTAAAAAAACTCGCGACAAGAATTATTGAGCTGGATAGAGGCCATTTGACGAGCTGGCCTGGAAATTATGATGCTTACCTACAAGGCAAAGAAGCGCTATTGGATGCCGAAGAGAAACAAAATGCCAATTTCGATAAAAAATTGGCCCAAGAAGAGGTTTGGGTTCGCCAGGGTATCAAGGCCAGGCGTACACGTAACGAAGGTCGAGTACGAGCCTTGCAAAAAATGCGCAGAGAAAGACAGGGGCGCAGAGAACGTTCACGTCAAGCGAATATTCAGACGCAAAAGGGGAGTGAATCTGGAAAAATAGTCATTGAAGCCCAAAGCGTAAGTTATGCCTATGAGGATCAGGTTATCGTTGATTCTTTTTCAACCGTGATTTTACGTGGCGATAAGGTGGGTTTGATTGGCCCTAATGGTGCTGGAAAAAGTACGCTATTAAAAATTTTTCTAGGTCAGCTCGCACCACAAAAAGGAAGCATTCGGCTGGGTACCAATATCGAAATTGCTTTTTTTGACCAGCATAGAGCACAACTCGATAAAGAACAAAGTGTTTTAGATAATGTCAGCGGAGGACGCGACTTTATTACTGTCAATGGTCAATCTAAACATATTATTGGTTATTTGCAGGATTTTTTATTTAGCCCGGATCGGGCGCGAACGCCTGTCAAAGCCTTATCTGGGGGAGAGCGGAATCGTTTGCTGCTAGCTAAGCTGTTTACCAAGCCAGCCAATTTATTGGTGATGGATGAACCGACTAATGATCTGGATGTGGAAACTCTGGAACTGTTAGAACAGTTGTTAGTTGATTATAAAGGAACGGTATTGCTCGTTAGTCATGATCGCTCTTTTTTGAATAATGTTGTCACTTCTTCATTAGTATTTGAAGGGGCTGAGGGACAAGTGAATGAATATGTTGGGGGGTATGACGATTGGCTGAGGCAGCGTCCAACGCAAAAAACTGAAGCAAAAGCAACGTCATTGATCGAGCGAAAAATCAAGACTGCATCGGTTATCGATCTTAGCAATAAAAAAAAGCGCTCTTACAAAGACGAACAAGAATTGAATAACTTGCCAAAGCACATTGAGCAGTTAGAAACAGAACAAGAGCAAATTAATACGCAAATGATGTTGCCGAATTTCTATCAACAAAGTCATAATGCGGTAGATGAAGTCAACCAACGTTTAGCTGAAGTGACCCAGGCCTTAGAAAAAGCCTATGCTCGATGGGAAGAGTTGGATAATTGAAATAAGGACTCCAAGTGAAAATTGAATTGGATTTTAATGAAATACGTATTTTAGGTGTCATGCTTGAAAAAGAAAGCACGACCCCTGATCAATATCCGCTGTCATTGAATGCTTTGATGCTAGGCTGTAATCAGAAATCAAATAGAGATCCCGTAGTTACGTTTGATGAAAGCGAAGTTCAAGCCATCGTTGATGCGTTGGTTAAAAAGCACTTTATTATCGAGTGTACCGGTGCAGGCAGTCGTGTTCCAAAATATAAACATCGTTTTGCTAACACCGAATTTAGCACTCTACAGTTATCAGAGCAGGAATTAGCATTGCTTTGCGTTTTGTTTTTGCGAGGTACTCAGACTCCTGGAGAACTCCGTACTCGCACCACTCGTTTGGCAAATTTTGCTGATGTGCAGGAAGTTGAAGTGGCGTTATTGGCTTTGATGACACATTCAGATCAAGCTTTTGTCGCGAAATTGCCCAGAGAAGCGGGTCGCAGAGAATCTCGTTTTGTGCATTTGTTATCGGAGGAAGCGAGTAGGGTTATTTCGCCAGAAGCTGTGATTTCAAATAAACCTGAAGATTCAGCTCTGTCTACAGAAAAAGAGATTGTGTTGCTGCGCCAGGATGTGACGATTTTACGCCAAGAGCTGGAACAAGTTAAAGCACATTTAAACCTAGTTTAATAATGATCAATGAATACTGGACTTTTCTTGTCAGGTATGGGTATACTTAATTCCGAGGGTTTCCCTCAACAATAAGAATAGTGGTTTATTTTTAGTGAGTTATTTTAAATAAGGGGTTTTTACAATGGGATCTGAATTGATTTGTAAGCAAGACAATACTTTTGTTATCGCGATTACCGTTATTCTTGCTATTTTAGGTTTTGTTGGTGTTTCTTTCTGATTTTTTAGAGCACTATGTAAAAAGGGGTGATGTTTTCACCCCTTTTTTTTGTCCAAATAATCACAATGTTTCAACAACATACTCAGCGGGTGGCTGCCCTTCCATACGTATGCGTTGAGCCATGCCTGGGGTGAGAATAATACGATTATCAGAAAAAATCATCATGACCAAGGTAATGTTAAGCGCTTTGGCAATTTTTTTCCATTGAGTTGGTCCCGCGATAAATAGTGCCGTGGCGGCGGCATCAGCGGTGGCGGTATCGTTATGGACAACCGTTACGGCAGTGACTTTATTAGCAGGATAGCCCGTTCTGGGGTCGATAAGATGAGCGTAGCGTTGCCCCTTATATTCAAAATATCGTTCATAATCGCCTGAGGTGATTACACTTTCTTCTTGATGAGTCTCCAGGGAGGCAATTATCCCGTTTGTTCTTGGGTTTTTAATGCCCACTCGCCACGGTCTTGAGCCTTTATTCCCTATTGCTTTGAGATCACCACCTGCATTGATGATGGCATTGTTAATGCCCTGTTGTTTCAGTGCCTCAATCGCTTTATCAACGGCGTAACCTTTAGCAAAGCCCCCTAAGTCTAGCTTGAGCATGGGGCTATTACTGCTTATGCTCTGGTTTTTTATGGATAGATCAGCCATAGAAATATTTTGTTTAGTGAGGGCTTGTATTGCTGGGCGACGGGGTGGTTGAGTTGGTGTTTTATCATCACTGTGAAAGCCCCAAAGCGCAACCAGTTCACCGATTGCAGGGTTGAACAAGCTGTGGCTGGCAAGAGAGAGCGTTTTGGCTTTGCTTAACAACTCGGCGGTTTCTGGGTCAACCGTTATGGTTTTTTGTTGTTGCAACTGCTGGTTGAGCAAGCTAAGCGTACTAGGTTGCCAAGCATGCCAACGTTTATTTTGCTCATTAAGTATACCGGCAATAGTTTTAATCGCCAGGTGTGCTTTGTCTTCGGACGTATTGGCTATCGTAATATCAACAATCGTACCCATTGCTACAATTTGCTCGCGATGGATGGCAGTTGTTTGTTCGCAGCCGAAAATCAGGAAGAGCAGAAAAAAAAATGAATAATGAGGCTGTTTCATATCTTGTTTTTATTCAGGAGGGCGTTTTCAATTAAATGCAAGTTACACTAAACCCGCTCTTCTCGGGGCGATTGAAAAAGCGCCATAATGTAAAATTATTTATTTACAGCCCCTAAGTAAACTGTTTTACTTTCACTTTTCAAGTGTAACATATCAACCCTTCTTAAATTAATAGCGCTGGCCTTTGCTACGATCGCTATTTTTGGATAGTGATACCTTCATGTTTTAACAGCCAGGCTTTACGGTCTAAACCTCCTGCATATCCGGTTAACGTGCCATTGCTGCCAATCACTCGATGGCATGGCACAATAATACTAATAGGGTTTTTACCATTGGCCGCACCGACGGCGCGAACGGCTTTGCGATTATCAATCATACAGGCGATATCGCGATAAGAAACAACTTGAGCAAAAGGTATTTTTTCAAGACAAGCCCAAATAGATTTTTGAAAAAGGGTGCCTTGTTGATCCAGAGTCAAATCAAATTTTTTTCGACCATTAGCAAAATATTCTATTAATTGTTGTTTGCAACAATGCGTTATTTCACTGGCATTAACGGTCTTTTTTTTTGAGTCAGGAAAAAAAACCTGGGTGACGCCTTGGGTAGACGCTTGAATTTCTATTATGCCGATAGGGGTGCTCATATACTCAATATATATCAAAGTTGGCTCCATAGTTGTAGTGTTAAATAGCTTCGCCAGGGCGATGCCCGGTCAGAATTAAAACCAGGTGCTGATTTTATTAGGGCTTTTTTAACGCCCAGGTCGCTACTAAGGTAAATATCCGGGTCACTGAGTCCCCGTAGCCGTGCATAATTTACCGTCCAGGAGCCTATTCCTTTTAGTTTTAACCAATGTTGGGGATCGTCAGGGTTATCGTGACTTATGTAATGCTGTGCGAGATTACGCAAGGTTTGTTTACGTGATACCGGTATTTTCAGAAAATCAAGTTCATTATTGGCGATAGATTGAGGTAAGGGAAATAATTTATTTTTTCTGGTAGATTGACCTAATCTAGCAACCAGGGTTGTCATTAAATGACGTGCTGCAATAACAGAAATTTGTTGTCCTAAAATAGCCCGTATTTCAGCTTCAAACATATTCCATATTCCCGGCAGACGCAATCCGGTTTTGAGTTCAATATGTGGCTGCAAATCTTGTTCAAGCATTTGTATATCAACGTCAAGATCCAAAAGACGTCGGATGTTATTAACAATGGATTTTAAATTTTTAACATCATCCAATTCAATTATAACATTGAAACGGTTTTTATCTGCAATGTGTTGAGCGGTAAAATATC
>VAPM010271841.1_pt1 | contig 10657 bp, 7 predicted proteins | sample 3395091 | NCBI WGS metagenome assembly VAPM01 (sample SAMN08290445, study PRJNA428436) | hydrothermal vent metagenome | isolation source: Deep-sea hydrothermal vent chimney 3 | place: Pacific Ocean: Juan De Fuca Ridge | reverse complement strand
GTGATGAACCTCTGAAACTGACCGAAACAATCAGTGAACGTGCGGTCATCGAATACCTAAGAAAAATCCGCAGCCGTAATAAAGTCTATACATCCATGATCGGCATGGGCTACTACGACACTATTATGCCTGCAGTAATAAAACGCAATGTATTGGAAAATCCTGCCTGGTATACAGCTTACACTCCCTATCAGGCCGAAGTCAGCCAGGGTCGTCTGGAAGCCTTAATCAATTTTCAGCAAATGGTGATTGATTTAACCGGTATGGAACTCGCTAATGCCTCGTTACTTGATGAGGCAACTGCTGCTGCTGAAGCCATGGCTATGTCACGACGATTATCTAAAAGCCAATCAAATAACGTTTTTATTGATATAGAGTGCCATCCTCAAACCATCGCGGTAATGCAAACACGTGCACTGTCATTAGGTTATAACACGGTCATAGGATGTCCATTTCAAGACTTGGAAAACAAGGATTATTTTTCCATTCTAGTTCAATATCCAGGGTCTAAAGGTGAAATACATGATCTCACTGCTGTCGTTAAATCTGCTCATCAACAGCAAGCCCTAGTTACAGTAGCTGCTGATTTACTCAGCCTTGTTTTATTGAAATCTCCAGCTGATTTTGATGTGGATATTGTTGTAGGAAACTCTCAGCGTTTTGGAGTCCCCATGGGCTATGGAGGACCACATGCGGCTTTTTTTGCTACCCGAGATTCCTATAAACGTTCAATACCCGGTCGTATTATCGGCGTCTCTAAAGATATACACGGACAAATTGCCTATCGTATGTCGCTGCAAACTCGCGAACAACATATTCGTAGAGACAAAGCGACCAGTAATATATGTACATCTCAGGTTTTACTCGCTGTTATTGCAGGGTTTTATGCCATTTATCATGGACCCAAGGGTTTATACTTAATAGCCAGTCGTATCCACCGCTATACACAAATACTAATAGCAGGTCTTCAGCAACTGGGGTACAAAATCCCCAGTAAAAGTTATTTTGATACTTTTATCATTCATACACCTCATCGTGCAAAAAGACTGGCAAATCAAGCTCAGGAAGAAGAAATAAATTTTCGTTTAATTGATACTAACACCTTAGGCATATCCTTAGATGAGACAACCAACCGACAAACGTTAAGAAGAATATGGCGGCTGTTTGCCACTGCTACCGTTGATATTCCTGATATTAATGGCATAGACTGTAATATTTCAGAGTGCATAGCAGATTCTTTGCTACGTAAAAATAAGATTCTTCAACATCCCGTGTTTGAAAAATACCATTCTGAAACAGAAATGATGCGTTATATGCGACATCTCGCCAGTAAAGACATTGCGCTTGACCGCAGCATGATCCCATTAGGCTCTTGCACCATGAAGCTTAACGCGGCAACCGAAATGCAAGCTGTTTCTAACTATGAATTCAGCAATATGCATCCGTTTGCTCCGTTATATCAAACACTGGGTTATCAACAAATGATTGATGAACTAGAGGATATGCTGTGTGACTTAACAGGTTTCGATGCCTTTTCTTTTCAGCCCAATGCAGGTTCTCAAGGTGAATATACTGGATTATTGGTGATTGCCAAATACCATGCGGTTCGCGGTGAATCACACAGAAATATTTGTTTAATACCTGCTTCAGCTCATGGTACTAACCCTGCCAGTGCAGTAATGGCAGGCTTTAAAGTTGTTGTATTGGCCTGTGATGATAATGGAAATGTCAGCCTGGAAGACTTAAATAAAAAGGTAATTCAGTATCAACAAGACCTGGGCGCTCTAATGATTACCTACCCTTCAACACATGGGGTTTATGAAGAAGGCTTCAGAGAAATATGTGATATTATTCACCAACATGGCGGCCAGGTTTATCTGGATGGTGCCAATTTTAATGCGCTGGTCGGGTTAAGTCGCCCAGGAAAAATAGGTGCAGATATCGCTCATCTTAATCTGCATAAAACATTCGCTATTCCACATGGAGGCGGTGGCCCCGGAGTTGGCCCCATTGGTGTTGGACAACATCTAGCCGCTTACCTGCCAGATCACCCTGTAGTCGACGGAGTAAACCCAGCCAAATCAAAACACGGAACTATCGGCACTGTTTCTGCAGCCCCCTGGGGTTCGGCCAGCATTCTGACTATTTCCTGGGCATATATTGCCATGATGGGTGCATCAGGCTTAAAACAAGCAACATTGCATGCTATTTTAAATGCTAATTACATCGCTCACCGGTTAAGCCCTTTTTACCCTATTTTATTTACCGGAAAAAATAATCGCGTTGCCCATGAATGCATCATAGACTGCCGTGAATTTAAAAAGTCATGCAACATTTCTGTTGATGACATTGCCAAACGCCTAATAGATTTTGGATTTCACGCACCTACCATGTCCTTTCCAGTCGCAGATACCTTAATGATTGAACCGACAGAAAGTGAAAACCAGGCAGAAATCGATCGTTTCTGCAATGCTCTAATAGCAATACGTCAAGAAATCAGAGACATTGAAACAGGAAAATCAGATATAAAAAACAATGTGCTACATAATGCACCTCATACCCATCGTTTATTAATGGAACAAGAATGGACACATCCTTATTCAAAACAACAGGCCTTTTTCCCTGATGATGATCAACATGATAATAAATATTGGCCGCCTATCGCACGTATAGATAATGCCTATGGGGACAGACATTTATTTTGTAGTTGTCCGGACATATCAAAATATGAAGGAAATGACTAAAAAATAGCAAAGACCGTCTTCACAAGACGGGTTAATTTTACTGTCATTTCGCCTGCGGAAAGACTGCATGGACAGATATATTGCTCCTTGCAATATATCTGCATTCACCTCCTCCCTGTGGATTATGCAGAAGGTAGGGTAATGCAAGGAGCTATTACCGAGAAATCTTTATAACTGAAGTTAATAGCCTAAGCTTATGATTCCTTTTTTACTGGGAATAACATATAAATATTATTAAAGGATCATCAATGTTGCTATTTCTGAAAAATTTTCTTTTTACACTCATTGTACCGGGTGCTGTTGCTGTATATATACCGCTACTGATCTCTCAAAACAGTACTATATTCTCTAATCTTTCACTCATGATCGCCATTTTTCTTTTTTGCATAGGTTGCGCTCTTTATTTCTGGTGCTTATGGGATTTTGCAAGTTTCGGAGGCGGTACGCCTGTTCTCATTGATGCACCCAAAAAACTCGTTGTTCGCGGCTTGTATCGCTACTCACGTAACCCAATGTTTGCAGGTGTTCTGATAGTACTTGTTGGATGGGCGATTATGTTCCAATCACTATCATTGTTAATTCATTGGACTTGCGTCGCCTTAACTTTCCAGATATTTATCATCTTTTACGAAGAACCTCATCTGCAAACAGTCTTTGGAAACCAATACAAAAACTATTGCAACAAAGTGGGTCGCTGGATACCTAAGTTGCCCCGCAAGTTGATCACTTAGCCGGACTCTAAGACGTGTACCGCTCACATTAACATTACCTGTAAATTGAAGGGGCTACACTTACCTGTCAAAATCGGGAATTCATGCTATTTTTGATTACCCACAAGCCTCAGCCATTTTCAAATTGATGATTGTGTTCAATCAATGACAGGCCCTGCAAATCGCTTATCTGTCATTTTGACCAGCGGAAGAAACCCTGTGCACGCAATACACCTGGCACCAAGATCCCTCCTTACGTCGGGATGACAAGAATTTTTCGGTTTCAGCAAAGCTTAGAGTCATACATAATCAGATACTATTTTAATTGATCTCCAATAAACCCTCTATTTATGTATACTGCTGATTAAACCTAGAAAAACCAGTCGGCTCATGGTTTCTAGGTTAAAACAATTCTCTTGTCAATTGATAAATTAGGAGAAGAAATGAGTATCGATACAGAAATTGATTACGGTCCGTTAACAAATCTAGAGGGTGTATGGAAAGGCGATAAAGGACTTGATATTGCGCCTGATCCAGACGGGACAGAAAGAAATCCGTATTATGAAACCATTTCCTATTCAGCTATTGGTGATGTCACTAATGCTAAGTCCCAGGTATTAGCAGTTGTTCATTATCGTCAAATAGTGCAACTAAAATCAAATGACAAGATATTTCACGATCAAACGGGTTATTGGATGTGGGATAAAAAAACCGGAATTGTCATACATTCTCTCACCATTCCTCGTGCAGTCAGTATTCTTGCTGGCGGATTCCATAATGGAAAAGAACAAAGTGCCGGTCATTTCATCCTGCAAGTATCTGCAGCTCTCAATGACAAAGACTGGCATATTATTCAATCGCCTTTCATGCGGGATAATGCCCGAACCACTGCGTTCAAGCAACAACTCAGTGTAGACAATGACACCCTCTCCTATACACAAACTACGACAGTAGAGATCTATGGAAAAGTGTTTGAACATACTGATCAGAATGAATTAACTCGTCAGTAACCCATAGACTTTTTTCAATACCATTAGTAAGTTTCTTGAGCTAATACTGTACTATCGAGATACGGTAGTATAATCCTAGATAAATCAGTTGATCGCTTAGTATGTACTTAAGCTATTGACTAGTGAGTTTAACTTAGTTTATCAGCACTCACCTGTTGGGTGGGAGATATTCGCTTCACGGTTTTGTGAAGAAATATGGACAAAAAATCCTGCAGAATAGCTCTAGATAAGGACTATGGCCATTATCTTCGAGCGATTTTTTGTCTTTGAAATACAGGGATGTATTAAATGCAGAAAATGCAGGAGCATTTTTATGCCTTGCCCAGATTTTCCACAAAATCCGTTCTCAACTGATTTTTCTAGGATAATAAACGTCATCACTGAAAATGAAATTGAATTTTTTCAACAACCCGTGTTAAGCCCTGCGCTTGAGCAAGTTTTACCGAAGTATTTCCTTGATAATCTATCAAATCTCGATTTGCCCCGTATTGCAATAACAGCCTAATCATTTCTTCCCTACCAAATAAAGACGCCATCATCAGTGCTGTTTGGCCGGCATAATTCTGATGATTAACATCGCAGCTTGTATGTTCCAATATCCATTTCGCAACCTGAAAATGTCCTTTAAAAGCCACTCCCATAAAAGCATTACTCCCTTTATTGTCAACTACACAGGCATGGGCACCGGATTTCAACATCGTTTCAAGAGCTTGAATATGTCCATAATAGGCAGCCAAAATAAAAGGTGTATATGATTTAACGTTAGTTACATTGATATCCCCACCTTGTTGCAGGTAGGCTTGTATTGCGGCACTATCGCCCTCTCGAGCTGCTGAAAAAATATCAATGTCATTTGCCATTCCCTTTGAGCTAATAACTATCGAGCATAAGATGAGAAATAATACTGGCAACTTATTCATAATCATTCCTTTTCTAAAATAAAAAAATACAGGTGATAAGTTTTCATCACCTGTACATTGCAGAACTAATCTTGATAACTCATAGCTAGTCTTTTCACTTCATCTAGATTCACATTCACCCTATTGGCAATACGTTCGCCATATTCAATGTCTGATTTGTATAAGAAACTGGTAAAAATGGTACGCACTTGTTTATTTTTTACCGTGTTCAAATCAGCTGCTAAAGCATTGATTAAATGAGTTTGGTCCTCTTCTGAAAAAGACCGATACAGCGCCCCTGCCTGTTTGAAATTTTGAGTTTTTCGAAAAGGAATTTGCTGGGTATGACCGGTTAATGCCGTTGCACAATACTCAAATTGCTTATCATCTATAAAACCTTCATGAGTACGACTGGGTTGATAATTTACCGTACTGGTTCTGGTCATTGAAAAACCAGCACCTTCCTGATTATGAGAATTCACCTGAACCTTTGGTGCATTGACAGGCAATCTCAAATGATTGATGCCTAATCTGTATCGCTGAGTATCGGCATAGGAAAATAACCGTCCCTGCAACATTCTGTCTTCCGATGGCTCTATCCCGGGAATCATATTGCTGGGTGCAAAAGCAGCCTGCTCAGTAGATTGAAAATAGTTATCAGGCACTTTGTTTAAAGTTAACTCTCCCACTTTTCTTGATGCAACAAGTGTTTCAGGCCATATTTTTGTTGTATCTAATGGGTTAAAGTCAAAATCATTCACTTGACTGGTTTTTATAGTCTGGATGTGTAAATCCCATATTGGGTAGTTACCTTTATTAATGTTGCTATATAAGTCCTTCGTTAAATGATTGAAATTTTTAGCCTGTATGACTGCTGCCTGTTCAGGTGAAAGTCCAATATTACCTTGTTGTGATTTCCAGGTGAATTTAACATAGCGTTGCTGACATTCAGCATTAGTGAATTTAAACGCATGTACACCCGAACCATCCATTTCTCGATAACTTCTAGGGATACCCAATGGCGAATACAGCAACGTCAAAGTACGTGTTGCTTCTGGAATATGGGAAAAGAAATCAAAAACACGTGAAGCCTGTTGAATATTGGTTTGTGGATTGGGTTTGAATGCATGCACCATATCAGGAAATTTAATCGCATCACGAATAAAAAATGTCGGGAAATTATTCCCTACCAAATCCCAATTACCTTGCCCTGTATAAAATTTCACTGCAAAACCACGTGGATCACGTAAGGTCTCGGGAGAATGTTTTGAATGAACGACCGAAGAAAAACGCACAAAAACCGGTGTTTCTGCTCCGTTATCCTGAAAAGGCGCTGCCCGAGTCATATCAGTTAAATCAGCGGTTGCTTTAAAAACACCAAAAGCCCCTGCTCCACGTGCATGCACCACCCGTTCTGGTATACGTTCCCTATCAAAATGCGCCAGTTTTTCAATTAAATGATGGTCTTGTAATAAGCCAGCTCCTTGTGGACCCGCAGTTAATGAGTTTTGGTTATTGCCTACGGGGGCTCCCGTCGAACGTGTTAAAACTGATTCTGTAGCCCATGCAGAACCTGCTATCGCCAAAGAAATGCTAACAGCCATTGTGCCAGCAATAAATGGATTGTTGCCTTGCTTTTTCATGATGACCTCCAAGGTCCTATTGTTTTACGAAGTTGACAGAAATAAACAAAATTAAATAATTGCTTTATTTCTATGGTTTGTATGATATCGATAGATATAATCAATGTATAATTGATTGTTTTTATACTATCAATAGATAAAACCTATAAACGGGGGTGTTATGAACCTTAGAGACTTAAGTTATATAGTGGCAGTAGCTGACTTACGTAGCTTCGTTAAAGCGGCAGAACAGTGTTGTATTAGTCAGCCCACATTAAGTACACAAATTAAGAAAATGGAAGGAAGTCTAGGCGTACAGATTTTTGAGCGCAGTAATAAAAAGGTATTGACGACGGAATTAGGTGAGCAGATTGTTGCATCTGCCCGTCGAATATTATTGGAAGTGGATCATATCGAAGAACTAGCTAAAAACGCGCAGAATCCCTTCGCAGGAAACTTTAGACTCGGGGCATTTCCAACGCTTTCTACTTATATTTTCCCTGGACTGGTTCCACGCATAAAACAGGCTCTACCTGAATTGCGACTGATACTCATTGAAGAAAAAACAGAACAACTGATTGCACAATTGAAGCAAGGTCAAATTGATGCCGCATTGCTTTCTTTGCCGATAAAGGAAGATTTTCTAGTCAGTAAAAAACTATTTGACGATGAATTCGAATTGGCTGTGGCTACAGATAATCCATTAGCAAAAAAAAACCTTATCAAGTCAGAAGATCTATTTCAGCAACAGATATTATTGCTTGATGAAGGTCATTGCTTGCGAGATCAGGCACTGCAAATTTGCCAATTAAAAAGTGCCAAAGAACAGCAGGATGTCAGAGCCACAGGTTTAGAAACACTTCGACAAATGGTGAGAGCTGGAACGGGTATTACCTTTATGCCCAAAATTGCCATACATAAAGCTGAAACGGGGATTTGTTATGTACCCTTTACAGAACCAGTTCCCAGCCGTACCATTGGCCTGGTCTGGAGAAAAACAACTGTCCGCACAGAATTAATAGATCAAATTATTGGGCATATATCCACAACTGTAAATCACCCTGTACTGACAACATGATGTCATCATAATTAATCAGCATAATTCAGATAATTCGTCTATCTTTAAAGGATATTCATACTAGTACTATGCCAATTTTGGTTTGATGAATAAACTTTTTGTAGAGCGGACTTCAGTCCGCTATCAACAACAATAGTAATTATTAATATCGGTTGTGCGGACTGAAGTCCGCTCTACATAATTCATAAAACCAAAGTTGTTGGAACACTGATCTATGACTGTATTTCGACAAAAACACTTTCATAGCTTATCGTTAACTAGTAGACAGTAATAATAGAAAATCCATGCCACCGTATAGCTGAGAAATTTTTTTGTGAAATTAAAGCATCCAATATTGAAAGGCAAAATCGTACACCGCACACTGGGTTGGTTATCTGGTCGATTCAAATCAACATCGCCCCCATCAGAGGCAAATCAACAAGCTGAAATTCCTCCCATGGTTTTTGAAGAGCTTGAACCTCGCACATTATTTTCCGCTGACCCAGTCAGTGGGCTACTCAATTCGCCTGAAGTAATCGAACAACAAGTTGAATACATTCCGGTAGAAACGCTAGTAGTAGACAGTGAAATTTTTGATCCCACAACAGGAACTGATTTTCATCGATGAAGCTGTTGAAAACTACGATCAACTCATTGCTGATTTGATATCCAACGATAGCACAAACAGAAATTTTTCCATCTTTGTACTGGATAGCGAAAAAAATGGAATTGATCAAATTACTGAGGAACTTAAAAATTATCAGGACCTGGATGCAGTACACATCATTTCTCATGGTACACAAGGCTCTGTTACCCTGGGAAATACTCAGCTCAGATTCAAATAACCTGAACGACTATTCCGCAAGCATTTCGCTATGGCAAAATTCATTCGATGTAGATGCTGATTTATTAATCTATGGCTGTGAATTAGCAGGAAATGCAGCTGGCGAATCGTTAATTTCACAATTAAGTACACTGACCAGTACTGATGTCGCAGCCAGTGTGGATGATACAGGGAATATTCTACTGGGCGGTGATTGGACCTTAGAATTTTCTACAGGCAGCATAGAAACCGAAATTGCGTTTAGCAAGGAAATACAACATTCCTGGGATGGTTTGTTGGCTTACCAGACTTATCGAGATGAATTCAACAGCGTAAGTTTAGCAAATACCGACGGTACTCAAAATTGGGCTAGTGGCGCCTGGCAGGAAATCGGTGAAAGTGACGGCGTCAGTACAGGAGATGTGACCGTCTCAACTGTACTAGGAGAACAAGGTCTCAGCATCAAAGGTTCAGGAAATGGCGCACTTAGAGAAGTAGACTTATCTTCTGCGACTAGCGCTAATCTAAGTTTTGATTACGCAAGAGTCAGCCTTGATGATTCAGTTCGAGTGGTTGTTCTGGAAATATCCGGAGATGGTGGAGGATCATGGTCTGAACTCAATCGCTGGCAAGGATCGGCAGATGATACGTCACTGCAATATGCCAGTTTTGATATCAGTGATTATATTGCCAGTAATACTCAGGTTCGGTTCGTCACGTCCGGGTTTGCTGAAACCAAAATGAAAGCCCTACGCTTAGGTGCTAATGATTTCCTGGGCAAACCTGTGGACCCCAGTGAATTGGTGTTGCGTATCAGAAACACCCTTGCCGCCAAGGTATATCAGGATAGACTGGCCTTTTACGACCCTCTGACTAACCTACCAAATCGGCAGAATTTCATGAATCATCTGGATTGGTCACTGCACAGAGCAAAACTTGAGAATCTGTCAGGTGCTGTTCTGAAACTGGATCTGGACCGCTTCAAAGATGTTAACGATACCTTGGGGCCTGATGTCGGTGATTTGTTGCTAAAAGAAATTTCACAACGCCTCAAAGAACGTCTTAGAGACGGTGATACTGTTAGCTGGTTTGGACATGACCAATCCCGAACCAGTTTGAGCCGGATCGGGGGTAATGAATTTTCTATGTTATTTCCCGAGATCAAAAATGTTGACGATCTGGTGCCAATAGCACAAAGAATTTTACGAGCTATAGAGCCACCCTGCCACCCCAGACAGCATGAACTTTACATCACTATCAGTATTGGAATAGCAATTTTCCCCCAGGATGGTGAAGAAATAAATACTCTGATTAAACATGCGGATGTAGCCATATCACATGCAAAGCAGCAGGGAGGTAATTGTTTCCAGTTTTATTCAGATAGACTCAATACTCAGTCCGTAGAGCGATTAGAACTAACAAATGATCTTCGCAAAGCAGCAGATCGCAATGAGTTAGAGGTTTACTATCAACCAAAAGTCAATGTCGATAGCGGACAAATAATAGGTGCAGAAGCACTGATGCGCTGGAATCATCCTGAGCACGGCTTAGTGTCTCCGGGTGTTTTTATTCCGTTGGCTGAAAAGATTGGCTTTTTACCCGTAATAGACGATTATGCTTTTCTTACCACATGCCAACAATTAATCGCCTGGCAAGCAGCTGGCATGACACCTATTACAATCTCAGTTAATATAACCAGCCAGAGCTTCCGTTCAGGAAGAGTCTATGAGACTGCTAAAGACGCTCTTGACAACACAGGGTTGGACCCTGAATACATCATACTGGAATTGAC
>VAPM010151054.1_pt1 | contig 10663 bp, 10 predicted proteins | sample 3395091 | NCBI WGS metagenome assembly VAPM01 (sample SAMN08290445, study PRJNA428436) | hydrothermal vent metagenome | isolation source: Deep-sea hydrothermal vent chimney 3 | place: Pacific Ocean: Juan De Fuca Ridge | reverse complement strand
GCACAAAAGCCCAAAGTGAGTGGTGCATTGGTTTCTCTTGCACCGGAAGATGGGGCAATTGAAGCGTTAAATGGCGGTTTTGAATATTATTCCGGAAGTAAATTTAACCGAGCCATTCAAGCTCAACGCCAACCTGGTTCCAGCTTTAAACCTTTTATATATACCGCAGCTTTAGATAAAGGCTATACCGCTGCCAGCATTATTGCAGATGCACCTGTTGTGTTTGATGCACCGGGTTTAGAAGATACCTGGCGTCCGGAAAATTACAGTGGGCGGTTTTATGGTGATACTCGTTTACGTCTGGCACTTGTTAAATCACGAAATTTAGTTTCGATTCGTTTGTTGCGAGATATCGGGATTGGTTATGCAATTCGTTATATCAAACGTTTTGGTTTTACCCGTAAGATGTTGCCTCGTGACTTATCTCTCGCATTAGGTAGTGGTTCTTTAACGCCTTATGATTTGGCCAATGGTTATGCTGTTTTTGCCAATGGCGGTTATCGAGTTAAACCGTATTTAATTGATTATATTGTTGGTGCAAAAAATGAAATTGTTTTCATGGCGCAGCCAGAACGAGTTTGTCGTGCCTGTCGAAAAGCAGAACCAGATAAAATCGAAGATGAAGTTAAAGATGAAAATGTTTTGAATAAAGATGTTGAAAAAAAGATTGTTGCTGTATTACCTGCTTTACCAGAAGATTTAAGTGAATCATTTCTTTCGCTAATGGATGAGACAGAACGTTTGCAAGTTAAGCAGGGTCCTGTTCAGTTAAAATTAGCAGAACAAATTTTATCACCACAAACAGCATTTATAATTAACACCATGATGCGTGATGTCATTCGCATGGGCACAGGCAGGCGTGCATTAGTGATTGGTCGAAAAGATCTTGCGGGTAAAACAGGAACAACCAATGAGCAGCGGGATGCCTGGTTCACGGGGTTTAATGCTGATTTAGCAACAATTGCCTGGGTTGGTTTTGATAATCCAATGCCTCTGGGAGATAGAGAAACAGGGGCGCGAGCAGCTTTGCCAATGTGGGTCGATTATATGCGTGATGCATTACAAGGTGTTGAAGAAAAAGAGCTTGAGCAGCCACCGGGCATGGTGTCAGTTCGGATTGATCCAAAAACAGGACGGCTCGCCAATCCTGCAACACAAAATGCAATCTTTGAATTTTTCCTGGCAGACCAGGTTCCAACAGAACAAACAGAATTTATTGAGAGTGGCACAACTGATATCGATAGTTCAGTTGAAAACAGACCCGCAGATATAACGGAAGATATCTTTTAATCAGAGTTAACTCAATAAAAGGTTCGTATGTCACAACGCGTAAATGATCATCTGCGCCAACGCCTGGCGCAGAAAACAGCACAAATATTACTTGAAAGTGGTACGCGTGACTTTCAGGCAGCTAAACAAAAAGCTGCGCAACAACTCGGTGCGAGAGATACTAAAAGTCTGCCAAATAATTCTGAAATTGAATTAGCTCTAAGTGAATATCAACGTATTTTTCGTGCAACCAGCCAGCCTCAACATCTGGAACGGTTACGTCAAATTGCGATTGAAGCAATGCAGTTTCTTGAGTGTTTTAATCCACGCTTGATTGGTAGCGTATTAAGTGGAACGGCTGATGAACATTCAGTAATAAGACTTCATGTTTTTGCTGATACGGTTGAGAGTGTTGGGTTTTATTTAAAAGACAATAAAATACCTAATGAGCTTGGTGAGAGACGTTTAAAAATTGCTACGGATCAATATCAGAATTATTCAACTTATGAATTTATTGTAGATGAAAATCGACTTGAGTTAGTCGTATTTTTACCTAAGCAAAAACAAATCCCTTTGAGTCCCGTTGATGGTAAGCCGATGAAGCGTGCAGGTATAACAGAAGTTGAGTTGTTGTTAAATCAGCAGGAATAAATTTAGGTTTAAACAAAGTAGCCTGGATGCAGCACGGCGAAATCCGTGTTCTTTTGCTGTTACTTCCCGGATTGCATTTCATTACATCCGGGCTACGGGTTAAGTGATTTTAGTTTTAACGATCTTTTGCAACACCGGTATCAATCGCTGCTTCTGCAACAGCCTTCGGAACATGATCCTGTAAACGCGGGTCGAAAGGTTTTGGAATAATGTAATCTTTACCAAATTCAAGTTTATCAACAGCATAAGCATCAACAACACTTTGTGGTGTTTTTTCTTTTGTTAAAGCAGCAAGTGCTTTAACCGCGGCTATTTGCATTTCAGTATTAATGCAGGTTGCTCTTACATCTAAAGCACCACGGAAAATAAAGGGGAAACCTAAAACATTATTCACTTGGTTAGGATAATCGCTACGGCCAGTGGCTAAAATTATATCGTCACGCGTTTTTTTCGCCAGTTCAGGGTTAATTTCCGGGTCAGGATTGGACAAAGCAAAAACAATAGGGTTAGCCGCCATTGTTTCTAACATTTCAGGTTTTAATAAATTAGGGCCGGAGACACCGATAAAAACATCCGCACCATTCATAGCATCGCCTAAAGTTCGACGAGATGATTCACGAGAGAATTCCTGTTTATATTTATTCACTTCTTCACGACCGTTATAAACTACACCTTTACGGTCAACCAAATATATTTTTCGAGCACCTAAACTTTTTAGCATGCGCATTGCTGCGATACCAGCTGCACCTGCACCAAGACATACAATATGGGCCTTTTCAATTTCACGACCGGTTATCTCAAGTGCATTCAATAAACCAGCGGCAATAATAATCGCTGTACCGTGTTGGTCATCATGAAAGACAGGAATATTGAGCTCTTTTTTAAGTGCTTTTTCTATTTCGAAACACCGGGGTGCGGCGATATCTTCGAGGTTAATTCCTCCAAAGGTGGGAGAAATATTTTTTACTGTTTTAACAAAGTCTTCGACAGAGTCTGCATCAACTTCAATATCCATGACATCAATATTGGCAAACTTTTTGAATAAAACCGCTTTACCTTCCATGACAGGTTTGCCAGCTAAGGCTCCGACATTACCTAAACCTAAAACAGCAGAACCATCTGTAATAACAGCAACCAGGTTACCTTTGTTTGTATATTGATAAGCGGCTTCAGGATCTTCTGCAATGGCACGAACAGGTGCAGCGACACCTGGTGTATAGGCAAGACTGAGATCTTCTTGTGTGTCACAAGCTTTGGTTAACGCAGTTGCTGTTTTACCTGCAACGGGATGAGCATGATAGTGGAGTGCAGCTTGTTTGAGTTCTTCTGCTGTGAGTTTTTTATCAGCCATTTTGAATCCCTAGTATTAAAGAAAAGTATTAAAGCAATTTGTAAGTGTAACAGTTGAAGTTCATCTAGTCAGCGTCTTGTATTTTCAGGGAAGCGGGGTGATGAATTGTCATGCGTTGCTCACCTTTAATTTTATATATCCATCCACGTGCAATCAGCTGGCGATTTATTAAGTCTTTAGGGTTATATTTGGCAAAGTATTGCAGATCTTTTTTAAGAATTCGTAAAGCAAATTTTGCTCCCGATTTTGAATTAAGATTTAACCAAAAAGAAGAGCGGCTTTCACCAATACGCTCTACGGTTCCACTAACACGAAAAAAACCGCGCGCTGATTTTTTAAGGGAAGCAACATCAATCACGCCGCTATAGGTGTGATCCCATATGCCGCGTTTTTGTTTCTGCGCTTCACGTTCAGCATTTTGGTAACAGTCCAGGAGTTGAATGTTTGGAGGAATGGCAATGGTAAAACCCATGCCATTTTTGATGAGCGTTGCAGTAATGTTTTTATTGTCCATTGTGAAAATATGCGCAAGAACACGTTTGTATCTATCGCGCTTACTTTTCTCAAAGACGATTTTTATTTGATTGTTATTTGCCTTAATAATTTTCTGAAGCTGATTTTTCGCAACCAGGTAAAATGGTTCGTCATCTTTACCATCGCGTCCACGTTCAGGGGTATTGATACCGATGAGGCGAAGTTTGCGTCCATCAACTAACTTAATGGTATCGCCATCATAAACATGTGCAACTTGTACGGTTTCGTGGAATTGGTTAACAGCACAGTTATCCGCATAAAGCGGGACGGTAAAAAAAGCGAGTGCTAAAAATGCAAAAAGCGTCCAATTGGACGCCTTTTGTTTTAGATTTGAGCGGTAAAGCATAGCAAATTATTTTTTGCCGTACTTTTGGTTGAATTTATCAACACGTCCAGCAGTATCTAATAATTTTTGTTTGCCAGTGAAGAATGGGTGGCATTGTGAACAAACTTCAATTGTTTGATCTTTGCAACTTGCTGAGCGAGTTTTAAAAACGCTGCCACAGCTGCACGTTACTGTAATTTCTTCGTATGCTGGATGGATTTCAGCTTTCATTTTAAAGACCTCTATTTAATCAGAGCATCGCTTTCTGATTAAGATCTCTTAAATCAGCACCATGCACATTATTGGACGGGCGATGATACGTAAAAGGTTATGTTACAGCAAGCTTTAATCGCGATTAGTGATGTTTTTATTAGATGATTTTTAATGCTTGGCTGGAAAAGGGAGAATCTTCGCTTGCATTACAGGTGTGGGAGCAGATAAGCCATTTTCAGCTTGGTATTGAAGTAATTCACTAAGATGTCCGAATGTATCCCACATGAGTCCTGAAATAGCGATACAGGCAGCCATGGGAGAGGAATTATTTTTTTCACGGATTTGATCAATACGCCATTGCAGGCAACGTAGACGATGTTGATGTCTTTTTGGTGCGCTCTCAATTAATTCAGATATTTTATCTCGTCTTAGCTGTTCAAAACTGTTGGGTTCTGAAGAAGCCAGCATCATCCACTTCTCAAAATTAACTTCACAAATTGAAATATCTGACATGTGCCCAACCCTTTTCAATAAACGCAGTAATTAGAAATTAAGGCTAGTTTAAAAATATTTCTAAAACAGCCGATAACATCAAATTTCCATGAAATCTGTGACTTAGCATGTGTGATTTTCCCCTGCTTGTCAAAAATCACACACTATTTGTCTAGAAATTACTTGAGGTGATAGATCTATCTTATTAAGAAAAAGAGAGAAGTTTAAGATTTAAGCTGGGGGTATAAAAAAGGGGTAATTGAATATTACCCCTTAAATTAGCTGAATTGATATTTCAGTTGTTATTTTTTTCTAATTTTTCCTATTTCTTCATAGAATCAAAGAAATCATTATTGGTTTTAGTGGCTTTCAGGCGGTCATGTAAGAATTCCATGGAAGCAATTTCATCCATATCATGAACTACCTTTCTTAAAATCCACATTTTTTGCAGTTCATCAGGTTTAGTCAATAATTCTTCACGACGTGTACCGGAGCGGTTGATATTAATCGCAGGGTAGAGGCGTTTTTCCGCCATTTTACGATCAAGATGAATTTCCATATTACCCGTGCCTTTGAATTCTTCGTAAATAACGTCATCCATGCGAGAACCTGTTTCAACCAGGGCCGTCGCAATAATTGTCAGTGAGCCACCTTCTTCAATGTTACGCGCAGCACCAAAGAAACGTTTTGGACGGTGTAAGGCGTTCGCATCAACACCACCGGTGAGGACTTTGCCAGATGATGGAATCACGGTGTTATAGGCACGAGCGAGACGGGTAATAGAATCCAGCAGAATGACCACGTCCTTTTTATGCTCAACCAGGCGTTTTGCTTTTTCAATCACCATTTCAGCAACCTGAACGTGGCGGCTGGCAGGCTCGTCAAAGGTAGAAGAAACCACTTCACCACGCACTGAGCGTGACATTTCAGTTACTTCTTCTGGACGTTCATCAATCAACAATACGATTAAGTGACATTCAGGATGGTTGTGGGTGATGGCGTGGGCAATATCATGCAGCATCATTGTTTTACCCGCTTTAGGCGGCGAAACAATCAGTCCACGCTGGCCTTTTCCAATCGGTGCGGTGAGGTCAATAATACGTGCAGTCATATCTTCACTGCTGCCATTACCTACTTCCAGTTGAAGACGCTCAGTTGGGTGCAGCGGCGTTAAGTTTTCAAATAAAACTTTGTGTTTGGAATTTTCCGGAGAATCAAAATTAATTTCATTGACCTTGAGCAAAGCAAAATAGCGTTCACCATCTTTAGGTGGACGAATTTTTCCAGCTACGGTATCACCGGTACGCAGGTTAAAACGTCGAATCTGGCTGGGTGAAACATAAATATCATCGGGGCCCGCCAGGTATGAACTGTCTGCCGATCGTAAAAATCCAAAACCATCCTGTAAGATTTCTAAGACTCCATCACCGTAAATATCTTCACCGCTTTTTGCATGGGATTTCAGGATAGAAAAGATAATGTCTTGTTTGCGCGAGCGAGACATGCTGTCTATACCCATACCAGACGCAATTTTAATAAGTTCAGGAACGGGGTTTTTTTTGAGTTCAGATAGATTCATGTTTGAGGGTTCTTTAATAGGTGGTTAATGAGTTGTTTAGACGTTTTATTTTATTTGGATACGACACGGAGTTGCGCGAAGGCGGAATTACGGCGTACTGATTTTTAAGTTTGTTTTTTGAAGTTTTTGAGATTTTGTCGCTTGCTATCTTACAAGGTTAGCTAGCCGAAATGATTAAATAGTTTTGAAATTGATTATATTATGTACATTAGCACTAAAATCTAAATACGTCCAGCTCCGAAACGTAATTGGGCTGGACGCGACTTTAAATTATTAGGTGTTATTACTTACAGGTTGCTGTCGATGAAAGCAGCAAGTTGTGATTTTGAAACCGCGCCTACTTTAGTGGCTTCAACATTACCGTTTTTGAAAATCATTAATGTTGGAATACCGCGAATACCAAATTTAGGTGGTGTTGCAGGATTTTCGTCAATGTTTAGTTTAGTGACTTTAAGTTTGCCAGCATATTCTTCTGCAATTTCATCGAGAATAGGGGCAATCATTTTGCAGGGGCCACACCAGTCTGCCCAGTAATCAACTAATACGGGTCCATCTGCATTTACAACTTCGGCATCGAAGGTGTCATCTGTGGCATATACGATCTTGTCGCTCAAGGTAGTGTCTCCTGTGACTTAACTGTTTTTTATTGTAGTCGTTCTTGAAAAAAAACTATACCTTCATTTGAGCCTAAGCGGGTGTTTATTTCAAGTCTAATCTTGTGGATATCTGTTAGACTACGCGCCATGAGTGAACAACATTTAACCACAACAAAATTTTCCAGCTTTGATTTACCTGCAGAAGTGCTGCAAGGTGTTGAAGAATCAGGCTTTTCTTATTGCACGCCGATTCAGGCTGAGACTCTGCCCTTTGCCTTGCAAGGTAAAGATATTGCGGGGCAAGCGCAAACAGGCACCGGCAAAACAGCCGCATTTTTATTAGCCGCTTATGTGCACTTATCAAAAAATCCTGCTCCTGAAGCAAGAAAAAAGAATCAGCCACGTTGCATTATTCTTGCGCCAACCCGCGAATTGGCGGTGCAAATTCATAAAGATGCTGAAATGCTGGGTAAATACACCGGTTTAAAACATGTGGCTGTCTTTGGCGGCACCGGTTATGACACACAAAAACAAGCGATTATAGATGGTGTTGATTTGTTAATCGGTACACCTGGTCGAATTATTGATTACTTCAAGCAAGGCGTATATGACCTAAAACAAATTCAGGTTTTAATCCTGGATGAAGCTGATCGTATGTTCGATTTGGGATTCATCGATGATATTCGTTATTTAATACGTCGCATGCCAGATGCAGATAAACGCTTGAGCATGTTGTTTTCAGCCACCTTGTCACATCGTGTTAGTGAGTTAGCTTATGATCACATGAATGATCCTGTGGAAGTGGTTATTAAATCTGAAAATGTCACAGCCGATCGTGTTACTCAAACGGTTTATTATCCTGCGATGGATGAAAAAATTCAGTTACTACTCGGTTTGCTCAATAGTCGAGATGATCAAAAAATTATTATTTTTATCAATACTAAACGCATTGCGGAACGTATTGATGCTTATTTTAAAACCAATGATATCAATGGTGCGATGCTATCAGGCGATGTTCCGCAAAATAAACGTTTACGTATTGTGGAAGATTTCAGCGCAGGTAAAATACGTGCTCTGGTTGCAACCGATGTTGCTGCACGAGGTTTACATGTTGAAGACGTGAGCTTAGTGATTAACTTCGACTTGCCGAATGATGCAGAAGATTATGTTCATCGTATCGGACGAACCGGACGAGCGGGTGCAAGTGGTGTTGCAATCAGTTTTGCCTGTGAAGACTACGCGATGTCTCTTCCTGATATTGAAAAATATATAGGGCACAAAATCGAAGTTTCAAAAATCACCAATGAAATGTTAGTGAAGCCTAATGCACCAGCAAGAATTGAGCGAAAGACTAAGCCACACCATAAAAAAACGGGGCAAGGAAATAAGCCACACCACAAAAGTGGTAAACCCCATCATCACAAAAATGATAAGTCGAAACAAAACAGCTCTACGCAAAAAAGCGGACAAAAACATTACAGCAAAAAGAAAACAAGTAGTCGAAAAAAACCAAATAGTCATAACAGTAAAACGAAAGCGGCTAACGAAAATGTAATAAAGCAAAAAACAACAAAAAATGAAAAAGTTGGTTTAGTTGGTGGAGTTATTCAAAAGTTAACGGGGTTATTTAACCGTACCTAAAAATATTTTTGTAGGTTAGTTTGGACAAAAGTGAGAGTTGAAAACTCTAATTTGTGGTGCAGCTAATCTAATTTATTAAGGTAAGAATTTTTTACTGGCCTGAAATACATCTTTTGCAGAAATAGCCGCTAGTCCCAATTCCGGTTGTTGGTAGTCTTCAGCTTGTAAAACGACAAGTTTGTTTTCATCTGTAAAAGGCGCGCAGTCTTTTGGATTATGTATTGAAAACAGCGAAACAATATTCGTACCTACAGCAGCACCGATGTGCATTGGACCGGTGTTAGGAACAATAAGTAAATCCATACGTGCCAGCGTTGCTTTGTAGCGTTCAAAATCAGGCTGTGGTGTTAATAATTTAACAGTGTGTTGGCTGGCTTCGATAATTTTCAGTCCGAGTTCTTTTTCTTCAGGCATTAAATCCATAATAATTTGCATGCTTAGTTCATTTTTTTTCGCATAGTTGTCGATGAGTTTACAGAGGTTTCCCCAGTGTGAAACTGGCCAATTACGATGAGGTAATGATTTTTTATTTCGGCTAAATTTTTTACCCAGACCGCTATAACTGGGGTGAATTCCGATAAGGAAAGTATCATCAGATATGCCAGCTTGTTTAAGTATATTTTGAGCACGTTGGTTGGCATCGTCCTGAACAGGTAAAAACACAGGATATTGGTTTTTATTAAACATAGGATCGATCATTTTTAAACAACGCTCAGCAAAATTGATTTCAGATTTTTTTATATCCTGTAAGACATGTATTTGTGCAGCGGAGCCAAGAAATAATTTTGTAAAACTCGATTTTGTTTCAAAACAAAAGATATGCTGAAAATCCATTTGTTGGATATTACGCGTGATTTTTGAACGTTGTATAAAAGGAAAAAGTTTCTTGCGATCAAGTATCCAGGCGTTTTTTATTTGTGAATGAAAGTCTTTTAAAACGCGTCGACCGTCGGTACTGGTTAATATCGTGATTTCGGCAGCGGGGTATTTATCAGTCAGGGCTTTAAGTGCAGGTGTAATCATCACCATATCACCGGCTCGTCCTATGCGTATTACAAGTATTTTCATTTGTTTATCTTGTTTGTTAACTTCATAATGAGAAAATAGGTGATATATTTGACCTGTATATCAAGCTACCGATAGAATTCATTTTAAACTAACACAACTATATATAGAAGAATTATGACAATTAAAGTAGAACTGGCTTACGGCGAATTATTAGATAAAATGACAATTTTACAGATCAAAAGTGAACGTATTACAGATGAAAATAAATTGTCTAATGTGAACAAGGAATTAGGATTATTAAATGATTTATGGAAATTAGATAAAAAATCATTAGTTGATATTGCCAGTGAGTTTACCGCGCTAAAAGACATTAATGAAAATATCTGGGATATTGAAGATGGAATTCGCGATAAAGAACGCGCGAAAGAATTTGATCAGGAATTCATTGAGTTAGCACGTTCAGTATATTTTTCGAATGATAAGCGTGCTGAAATTAAACGCGTTATTAATATTAAGCTTGGTTCTAATCTTATTGAAGAAAAATCCTATGCGGATTATGAATAATTTTCTTCGGTAGACAGCATTAAAATTTAAGGAATTAGGGAGCTCATGAAAACAGCGATTATTACAGGTATAACAGGACAGGATGGTGCTTATTTAGCACAATTTTTGCTGGAAAAAGGGTATGAAGTATATGGTACATATCGTCGTACCGCATCTACTAACTTTTGGCGTATTGAAGAGTTAGGAGTAAGAAACAATCCTAATTTACACTTAACCGAATATGATTTGACGGATCTTGGTGCCTCTATTCGTTTATTAGAAAGAACAAAACCTTCTGAATTTTATAATCTTGCAGCACAAAGTTTTGTTGCAGTTTCATTTGATCAGCCGATTACAACTGCAAATATTACCGGGCTAGGTGCTGTTTATGCTTTGGAAGCGATTCGTATTGTTGATCCAACTATTCGATTTTACCAGGCTTCTACTTCCGAGATGTTTGG
>VAPM010326940.1_pt1 | contig 10669 bp, 10 predicted proteins | sample 3395091 | NCBI WGS metagenome assembly VAPM01 (sample SAMN08290445, study PRJNA428436) | hydrothermal vent metagenome | isolation source: Deep-sea hydrothermal vent chimney 3 | place: Pacific Ocean: Juan De Fuca Ridge | reverse complement strand
CGGGCAATACGCGCCCCCAGAACCGAATGATCCTCATCGCGCCCCTTGCCCAGATCATGGGCCAGTAGTGCTACGTATAATATCCGCCGGTTCACGCCTTTTTTCAGAATGCCGCTGGCAATCGGTAATTCCTCAACCAGTTCCTCGCGCTCAATTTGTGACAGGGTGGAAATGCATTGAATGGTGTGCTCATCCACGGTGTAGGAATGGTACATATTGAACTGCATCATCGCCACGATGGGTTCAAATTCCGGGATGAACGCCGCCAGCATTCCCAGCTCATTCATCCGGCGCAAAACCCGCTCGGGGTTGCCGTGTTTCAGCAGCAGGTCCAGAAATATCCGCGCTGCCTGTGGATCGTTGCGCATATCCCCGTCAATCAGATCCAGATTGGCTGAGATCATCCGCATGGCATCCGGGTGCAGCAGCAATCCGGTGCGCAACGCCTCGTCAAAGATATGCAGCAGGTTCAGCTTATCCTGCAGAAACCGTTTTTCGCTGGCCGCTTTCAGTCGGTTCTGCACCACCTTATACCCAGATTTCACCTTCTTGCGGCGCCGGAAAAATCCCACCAGACGGGGTTCGTTTTTCAAATGGCTTGCCTCAAGTGAGGTCAGAAATATCCGCGTCAGTTCCCCCACATGGGTGGCATGGCGGAAATAATCCTGCATGAAATGCTCCACCGCCCGCCGCCCGGCCTTATCCGCATAGCCCATGGCCTCCGCCACCTCGACCTGCATGTCAAAGGTCAGCTTGTCCATTGGGCGGTCAGTGATCAGATGCAGATGGTTGCGTACCGCCATCAGAAAATTTTCCGCCGCATCAAACTCATCATATTCGTCCTGGGTGAACACCTTCAGCTTCACCAGCTCAGCCGTATAGCTGATCCCCAAAACATATTTGTTGATCCAGAACAGCGATTGCAGATCGCGCAATCCGCCCTTGCCCTCTTTCACGTTGGGCTCAACCATGTAGCGCTGGCCACCTTGCTTGATGTGGCGCGCGCTGCGTTCGGCCAGCTTGGCTTCAATAAATTCCGCACCGGTATTTCGAAACAGCTCATTTTTCAGGCGCTGGTCCAGCTCGTCGGCCAACTCCCTGTCGCCATCCAGATAACGGTTTTCCAGCAGCGCGGTGCGAATGGTGAAATCCTCGCGCCCCAGCCGAATGCAATCCCGGATGGTGCGGCTGGAATAACCAACCTTCAGGTGCAGATCCCACAGGATGTACAGCGTGCTCTCAATCACGCTTTCCGCCCAGGCGGTGATTTTATACGGCGTCAGAAACAGCAGATCGACATCCGAATGGGGCGCCATTTCCGCCCGCCCATAGCCCCCCACCGCCAGCAGGGCCAAACGCTCGCCCTTTGTGGCAATGTTCAACGGGTGCAGGTGACGGGTTGCCACCTCCAGCACGGTGCGAATAACCAGATCTGTCTGATAGGCATAGGTGTTTTGCGCGGCGCGGGCCTGCCCGGCATCTTTGCGAAATGCCGCGGCAATCACCCCGCGCCCGGCACTGCGGGCGTCGTTGACGGCCTCAACCGTGGCCTTGCGAATGGTCTTTTGATCGGTTGCATCTTTAGCCACGGCATCAATCACGGCCATGACACCGACATGGTCAAACACGGCTTCCGGCGGGCAGATCAGCCCCCCGGTTGCAGCATCTGGCCCGGCAATCTCGCCCGGATCAGAAACCGGCTGTACCAAAGCTTCTGGGGGCAGGGTCAATGATCACCACCTGATTTTCCTGAATCTGACCCACCGCCAGACCCCGTTCATTGGTGCCATCCGCCAACAGGCGGAACACCCCGTTCACCCCGACAAACCCGGCCGGTTGCATTAGTGCTGAACGGGTCAGCGCATCACTTTGCCCGGCAGCAGCCAGCGCACCAATGGCGGCAATCCCGTCATAGGCAAGCCCGGCAATCGGGTGCGGATTGGTGCCATAGGCGGCGTTATAGCGGTTCTGGAAATTGCTGCTCAGCCCCGGATCGGGCAGGGCAAACCAGCCATTCTGAACCCCGGGCAGGGTCAGCGCGGTCGCCGGAATATCCCAGCGTTGCAGGCCAATATACTGGATCACCGTCGGGTTCAGACCGTTTTCAGGCAGCAGTTGCGCCAGAAACGGCAGGGCACCGGATGTGCCCGAGGTCAGAAATATTGCCTGCGCACCACTGTTTTGTGTATCCGAAGAAATTTGTTGAATGGCATTGATCACACCCTCCTGAGACAGCTGGAATTCACTGACACCGGCCAGTGTCCCGCCGGCATTCACCACCGCCTGACTGATCGCATCGCGGCCCGTGCGCTCAGCGGCATCATCGCCGTTGACGATCATGATACTGCGCCGTCCCTGTGCCACTGAATACCGCGCCAACCGATTGGCCGTATTGCTGAAAGTTGGCCCCAGAACAAAAACATTGCCCCCGGCAACGGCCGTGTTGTTGGAAAACGCCAGCACATTCACATTGCGGTTGGCCACCGCCACACCGGCAGCTGCGGCGGCCTGTGCAAAGACCGGCCCCAGAATGATCTTGGCCCCCTCATTCACCGCCCGTTTGGCGACATCTGCGGCGATATCAGGTTGCCCGGCGGTGCTGTAAACCCGCAGGTCAATCCGGATATCCCCAAGATCGGCGATCGCCAGCTGTGCGGCATTCACCAGACTGCGCGCCAGAACTTCATCCCCTGAATTGCCAGAACCACTGGGCACCAAAAGCGCCACCGGAATAGGCTTGCCAAGGTTGATGGTGGGGCCATTGCCCAGTGCAACCGGCCCACAGGCCGCCAGAAAAAGTCCGAAAAATACGAACGCTATGCGGGTATAGGCCTTGCGGGCAGCGCCAAAGTGGAAAAACATGAACGGGGATCCTAACTCTTCTTCAACAACAGGTACGGGATGAAGTTTATGCAATACCCCAAGGTTAGTAAACGCCGCAATCACATGGTGCCGGCATGAGCGGTGAAATTCGCACTCTCACCCCGGGGCTATACTTTGTTGCCACCCCCATCGGCAGCGCCCGCGACATTACACTTCGGGCATTGGATGTTCTGGCCTCCGCCGATGTGATCGCCGCCGAAGACACCCGTACCGCCCGCAAGCTCATGGAAATACACGGAATTTCTCTGGGTGACCGTCGGATCATCGCCTACCATGACCACAACGGTGCGGCGGTCCGTCCGCGCCTGCTGACCGAACTTGCTGCTGGAAAATCCGTGGCCTACGCATCCGAGGCCGGAACCCCGCTGGTGGCTGATCCCGGTTTTGCCCTGGCGCGCGACGCGATTGCCGCAGGCTACCCGGTAACCAGCGCCCCGGGTCCCTCAGCGGTCATTGCCGCCCTGACCATCGCCGGCTTGCCCACTGACAGGTTTCTGTTTGCAGGTTTCGCCCCCAACGCCAGCGGTGCCCGCCGCCGGTTTCTGGCCGAGCTAACTAATATTCCGGCAACCTTAGTGCTCTATGAAAGCCCCAACCGCATCAACGGTTTTTTAACCGATGCCATCATAGAATTTGGTCCAGAACGCCAGCTGTCCATTTGCCGCGAACTGACCAAGAAATTTGAAGAGGTGCTGCGCGGCACCGCACAGGAATTGCAGGCCCAGTTAGCGACCCGAAAACTAAAAGGTGAAATTGTTGTTGTCATTGACCGAAATCGCACAGTGGCCAGCGCTCAGGATGTCGAAACAGAATTGGAAATTGCCTTGAAAACCCTGTCGATCAAAGATGCCGCCAGCATGGTATCCGAAAAGCTTGGTCTGCCCCGTCGCCAAGTCTATCAGGCCGCCCTTAAACAGCGCCAGAACACATGAGCGGCGCGGTTTCCTACTATTCCGGTCTGGCCGCCGAAGATCAGGTTGCAGCCAATTACGAACAACGCGGCCATGCGCTTTGTCAAAAACGCTGGCGCGGCAAGGGCGGCGAAATTGACCTGATCGTGCAGGATGGCGACGGTTTCATATTTGTCGAAGTCAAAAAGGCCCGCGATTTTGCCCGCGCCGTTGAACGGTTAACCCAACGCCAATTGCAGCGCATTTATAATGCCGCCACCGAATTTATTGGCCAGATGCCCCTTGGGTTACACACACCAGCCCGCATTGACGTGGCACTGGTCAATGCCAGCGGGCAGATTGAATTGATCGAAAACGCCTACGGTCATTGATCCTTTGCCCCGGCTGCGCCATGTAATGGGCAAGTCATGCAAAGGAAACCAAAATGACCCTGAAAGTTGCCATTCAAATGGACCCGATCGGTCCCATTGATATTGACACCGACAGCAGCTTTCGCATCACAGTCGAGGCCGCTGCGCGTGGCCACGAGCTGTTTTATTACACACCGGATAAGCTGGCTTTTCAGAACGGTCAGGTCACCGCGCGCGGCTGGCCGCTTCAGGTGCAGGCGGTAAAGGGCAATCACTACAGTCTGGGCAATGAGCAAACTGTCAATCTGGCCGACTGGGATGTGGTCTGGCTGCGTCAGGACCCACCCTTTGACATGGGTTATATAACCAACACCCATTTGCTGGACATGATCCACCCGGAAACGCTGGTGGTAAATGATCCGTTCTGGGTGCGGAACTATCCGGAAAAGCTACTTGTACTGCAATTTTCTGACCTGACCCCGCCAACGACAATTGCCCGCGATCTTGCCACCATTCAGGACTTCAAGAAACAACATGGCGATATCATCCTGAAACCGCTTTACGGCAATGGTGGCGCAGGGGTGTTCCGCCTTGGCCCGGATGACCGAAACCTCACCTCGCTGCATGAACTATTTACCGGCATCAACTCAGAACCTCTGATCGCACAAAAATTCCTGCCCGATGTCTCAAACGGCGACAAGCGCATCATCCTGGTGAATGGAGAACCGGTGGGCGCCATCAACCGCGTACCAAAAGCCGGCGAAACCCGTTCAAACCTGCATGTTGGCGGGCGGCCGGAAAAAATTGGCCTGTCCAAACGCGACCGTGAAATCTGTGCGGCCATCGGCCCACTTTTACGTAAAAAGGGCCAGATATTTGTCGGTATCGATGTGATCGGGGATTACCTGACAGAAATCAACCTGACCTCCCCAACAGGTATACAAGAGTTGGAGCGATTTGATGGCACCAACACCGCAGAACTGATCTGGCAAACTATTGAGGCCAGGCGCCGCTAAAACGATTTTTCGCAGAAAAATCACCTTGAATTTTCTGCGAAAATTCAGTCAACAGATCACCTTCACGCTGCCGCCATTGCAAATCACCACCAACTGCCCGCCGCATTCAATCATGTGAAACCCCCGTTCCAGCACTGCATTTTCGAACCGCGCCCGCCCGATCTCGCGCTCAATCCAACTTACCGACCGGCGCACAACCCCACCGGTCCGGGCGGCACGGGCATTGAATATCTGCTCAATCCAACCCTCAGGATCATTTCGGTAGGTTGCCAGCCTCACGCCCCCGTCAACTCTTTTTGCAAGGACAGCCGGAAACTCACCGCTTCGGCCACATGCACCTTCAACACCGCGTCCACCCCTTCCAGATCAGCGATTGTGCGCGCCACACGTAAAACCCGGTGATAGCCCCGCGCCGACAACCCAAATCGCTCCGCCACACGGTTCAACAGTTCTTTTCCCGCCGCATCAGGTGCCGCAATACGCTCCAGCACCCCGCCTTCCGCGTCCGAATTCACCCGGCACCCCGGCAGTTGCACAAAACGCTCCGCCTGAATTTCGCGCGCCGCAACCACCCGCGCCAGAACCACCGCCGTTGCTTCCCCGCTTTCAGGCAGGTCCAGATCACTGAACGCCACCGGTGGTACATCCACCCGCAGATCAAACCGGTCCATCAACGGCCCCGATATCCGCCCCAGATAATCCTCACCACACTGGGGCACGCGCGCACAGGCCCGCGCCGGTTCGCACAGATAGCCACATTTACAGGGGTTTGCCGCCGCCACCAGCATAAATTTGCAAGGATAGCGCATATGGGCATTGGCGCGCGACACCACGATCTCACCGGTTTCAATCGGCTGGCGCAGGGTTTCCAGCACGGCACGGGGAAACTCGGGGAATTCATCCATGAACAGCACACCATTATGCGCCAGGGAAATTTCACCGGGTTTCGCCCCCTTGCCGCCCCCGACAATTGCCGCCATCGACGCCGTATGGTGCGGTTCACGGAACGGTCTTTCCCGGCAAATCCCGCCCTCATCCAACAACCCCGACAACGAATGGATCATTGAGGTTTCCAGCGCCTCGGTCGCAGAAAGCGGCGGCAATATTCCCGGCAAACGCGCCGCCAGCATCGATTTCCCCGATCCGGGGGAGCCAACCATCAGCAAATGGTGGCGACCGGCAGCGGCAATTTCCAACGCTCGCTTGGCCCGTTCCTGACCCTTCACATCCTTCAAATCGCGCATCAATGGCGCACGCAACACCTCCCCCGGGCTGGCCGGGGTCAGGGGCACCTGACCAGTGTAGTGCTGGATGACGGCCGTTAAAGACGCCGCCGCCAATACCTGCGTTGCCCCAACCCAGGCCGCTTCAGGTCCGCATTCTAGCGGACACAATAACGCCCGGTCCTGCTCTGCCGCCGCCATTGCCGCAGGCAAGGCCCCCAGCACCGGCTTAATCGTTCCGTCCAGCGACAGCTCCCCCAGCGTTACCGTTTGTTCAATCTCTTCGCGGGGCACGATTTCCAGCGCGGCCAGCAGCGCCATGGCGATGGGCAGATCAAAATGCGACCCTTCTTTGGGCAGATCCGCGGGCGACAGATTAACCGTTATCCGCTTGGACGGCAGCGCGATCGACAGCGCCGATAATGCTGAACGTACCCGCTCACGCGCCTCAGACACCGCCTTATCCGGCAATCCGACGATGGAAAAATGCGGCATGCCCGGGGACAGGGCGCATTGCACTTCGACAATGCGCGCCTCAACCCCTTCAAACGCAACCGTATAGGCCCGTGCAACCATATCTGAACCCGCTGATAACCTTGGTTAACGAGGTATGTGCAAAAGGTTTACTGTTGGTAAATTTCCATGAAACCGGGCCAGGCTTGTGGGTCCGCCAGTGTCTTGTCCCGGCAAAAGGCATTGCAGAACCCAAACACCCGTCCCTCAATTTCAAGGAAATCAGTCACCGGCTTGCCCGAATAGGGGCAGGCGTCGTTTTCACTTGGCCTGGCATCCACAACCCGTGCCGGCATCAACGCCGGTCCCGGCCAATCAGCGGTTGCGCACTCAATCGCATAGGGCATCGGATCATAGGTTTTTGGGGCCCCCATGGCACGCCATTTGCGAAATGCCGGATCGCTCAGATGCAGCTCAACATACTGCGCCGCCGCTGCGTCAACCGGCAGGTCATACCCGGCAATACGCGCTGCCACAGGGGCAAAAAACACATCCGCCAGCGAATATTTTCCAAACAACCACGGACCAGCGCTACCATACACAGACCGCGCTAAAACCCACAATTCCTGCAGGCGATCCAGATCGGCCTTAACCGCGTCAGAAACAGCAAACCCTTGATATTGATGCAATAACTGCATCGGGCAATCGGTACGTAACGCCCCAAACCCGGCATGCATTTCCGCAACCAGCCAGCGCGCCAGGATACGGGCTGACGCATCCGCGGGCCACAACCCGGCATCGGGGTGGCGCTCGGCCAACGTCTCGGCAATGGCCAGGGTTTCCCCCACCACGTCGCCCTCGGGCGTGCGGATCGCTGGCACCAGCCGGGCAGGGGCATAGGCGGCAAGATCGGCGGCCAATGTACCATCATACAGCCCGGCCATATGGGTGCGGCAGGGGATGTCGAACTTTTCAAACATCAGCCAGCCGCGCAACGACCAGCTGGAAAAAGTCCGGTCGCCAAGGATTAAATCATAACTCATGCTGCCATCTTATCCGACAGGCGGCAGCTTCGTAAAATGCTGGTTTTTGAACGAACCCATCAAGGAATGTGATTGATCGCCTGCACGCACCACGCGGCGCCGTCCCAGACCAGCCGCGTTACCGACAGGTTATCAATTTCATGCCCGATCGCCTTGGCCGGGGCCATGCCACCAGCCATGCCGATCTGGGTCATGATCACCCCGATATGGGCAACAGCTATGATGTCTCGCCCGGCAAATCGTTGGTTTATCTCCGCCACATAGGGTGCTACCCGCGCCGCCACCCGGTGCCAGCTTTCGCCATTTGGCGGGGCGATATCACCGGGATATTCCCAGAATTTCCGGCTTTTCACCGGGTCACGCTTTGCCACTTCATCAAAGCTCAACCCGTCCCAATCGCCAAAATTAAACTCTCGCAACTGCGGGGCAGGGGGCTGGCGTATGCGCCCCTTATCAATTGCATCCGCAGTGGCGGTCGCCCGGATCAAATCGGAAGACAGCAAAACCGCACCCTTGGGTAAATAGGCATCCAGCCGGTCAACCGCGCCGGTGTCTGACAGGTCAGCCGCCACATCCCGCCAGCCCAAAAACGCCTTTTCATGGGTCGGCCCATGGCGCACCCACCACCAGTTTGTGCTCACGGCAATTGACCCTTCAGCACCATCGGCAACCCGGCCGTAACCTGAACCACCAGATCAGCATCGCGCGCCAGGGCGATGTTCAAAGCACCCTGCGCCTGCCCGAACCGCCGCGCCATCGCGTTTTCCGGAACGCCACCCCCGCCCACCTCATTTGACACAACCACAATCGGGTTGGCAGATGTCGCCAGCGCGCTTAAAAGCCCCGCCTGTTCACGCGCCAGATCACCTGCCTGAAACATATGATTGCTCAGCCACATACTGGCGCAATCCAGCAAAACAACCCGCCCCGCAGCCATATCGGCAAGCGCCCTGGCCACATTCAGCGGTTCCTCAACCAATTGCCAATCCGCCCCGCGTGATTGCCGATGCCGGGCAATCCGCTCGGCCATTTCACCGTCTTTTGCCTCAGCCGTTGCCAGATAAACCGTTGGTTTACCAGCAGTTTTCACCAAACCCTCAGCAAATGCAGATTTGCCGGAACTGGCACCACCTAAGATCAGGGTAACGGAAGGGAACATGATTGTGACGCTTTGTTTGGCCGGGCTGTGTTAACATTTGGATACAGTCATGCCCAGATTAAGCCAAGCCCGATATTGGATCGGCAAACGGTAAGGCAAGGGGGCACAATGCCACTGGATGAACCTGTAAACCAAAACTTCACCCGCAACGCCATGGCCGCAGAAATGCTGGACGCTGAAACCGAACACGCGCTGGCGCTGGCCTGGCGCGATCAGCGCGATGAGGCAGCCCTGCACCGCCTGATCACCGCCTATACGCGGCTTGCCATTTCCATGGCCAGTAAATTCAACCGCTACGGGGCGTCGCGCAACGACCTGATACAGGAAGCCAGCGTTGGGCTGATGAAAGCGGCCGAAAAATTTGACCCGGACCGGGGGGTGCGGTTTTCAACCTATGCCGTCTGGTGGATCAAAGCCTCCATTCAGGATTATGTCATGCGCAACTGGTCCATGGTGCGCACCGGCTCAACCTCGGCGCAAAAATCCCTGTTTTTCAACCTGCGACGGGTGCAGGCGCGCCTTGAACGTCAGGCAATTGCCCGGGGCGAAACCCCCAGCCGCCACGAAATCGCCGGTCAAATCGCCACCCAGCTCGGGGTGCGCCTACGCGATGTAGAAATGATGACCGGGCGCATGGCCGGGGGTGATCTGTCGCTGAACGCCAGCCAATCCTCCGATGAAAATGGCCGGGAATGGATTGATATCCTGCCCGACGATGCCACACAGGGCGCTGAACTGGTGGGTCAGGATCACGACCAGCGCACCCTGCGCCGCTGGCTGGCGCGTGCAATGATGCTGCTTAGCAAACGCGAACGCTTCGTGCTGCGCGAACGTAAAATCCGTGCGCATCCGCGAACCCTTGAAAATCTGGGCCACGAACTGGGCCTGTCCAAGGAACGGGTGCGCCAGATAGAAGCCGCCGCGCTGGCCAAAATGCGCGCCCATCTGCAGGGCAACAACCCGGAAGTGCATGAATTTCTTTGCTGAATGACGCCCGCGCGCACACCCTAAAACAGTTGAGTTTCCCGCCCCCGCCCCCTACATATTGCCCTGAAACAACCAGTTGGGGGCAAAATGCTCGCCGGAAAACGTATCCTGTTGATCATCGGCGGTGGCATCGCCGCCTTCAAATCCCTTGATCTGATCCGCCGCCTGCGCGAACGCGGCGCAACGGTCACGCCGGTTCTGACCAAAGCGGCCGAGGAATTTGTCACCCCCCTCAGCGTGTCTGCCCTGTCGGCGCAAAAAGTCTACCGCGACCTGTTTGATCTGACAGATGAGGCCGAGATGGGCCATATTGAACTGTCACGCGCCGCCGATCTGGTGGTGGTGGCCCCGGCCACGGCCGACCTTATGGCGAAGATGGCGCAGGGGCTGGCAAATGATCTGGCCTCAACCCTGCTGATGGCCACCGACAAACCGGTTCTGATTGCGCCCGCTATGAATGTGCGCATGTGGCAGCACGCCGCCACCCAGCGCAATATCGCGACTTTACAGTGCGACGGTATCCATTTTGTCGGCCCCAATAAGGGTGACATGGCCTGCGGTGAACACGGCCCCGGCCGCATGTCCGAACCTTTGGAAATTACCGCAGCGGTGGAAAATTTACTGCTGAACGGCCCCTTGAAGGG
>VAPM010050108.1_pt1 | contig 10671 bp, 6 predicted proteins | sample 3395091 | NCBI WGS metagenome assembly VAPM01 (sample SAMN08290445, study PRJNA428436) | hydrothermal vent metagenome | isolation source: Deep-sea hydrothermal vent chimney 3 | place: Pacific Ocean: Juan De Fuca Ridge | reverse complement strand
GGGTTTTATCTCTACTTTCCTTCTCCCCTTGCGGGAGAAGGTGGCAGCGTAGCTGACGGATGAGGGGTAAAAGCGCCAGGCAGTGAAGTTAAAGCTGGGTCGGATTAGGCGCATCGCCGTAGACTTCGAGCGGATCGAAGGTCTTTTCGTCTTCGCGGTATTCGAGTTTCAAGTCGGCGGAGGGGGCTTTGCCGGTCGGTATCGAGCGGTAAAAACATGAATTATAGCCCACGTGGCAACTGGCGCCTGAGCCGGCGACGTCGACTTTGAGCCAGATGGCGTCCTGATCATCATCAATGCGAATATCGACAATTTTCTGAACAAGGCCGCTGGTTGCACCCTTGTGCCACAGGCATTGACGCGAGCGGCTCCAGTAGTGCGCTTCACCGGTCTCTATGGTGCGTTCCAGTGCTTCGGAGTTCATGTAACCTAACATCAGCACGTCACCGCTCTCGGCACTGGTGGTGACGACCGGCAACAGGCCATCGGCATCAAACCTGGGCGCGAGGTCAGAACCTTCTTCAACCTGTTCAACGCTTATGCGTTTGGCAAACACACTCATCTTTAAAATTCCTAACCCCTGATGAGCTTGATAAAACGCTCCTGAAGTTCAGGGCGTTGTTTAAACACACCGGTGAACTGCGTTGTAATCGTTGACACATCTTTTTTCTTAACACCGCGAATGGACATGCACTGATGAACCGCGTCAATCATCACAGCGGTGCCGTGGGGTTTAAGCGCCTTGTCAATGGTCTCGGCAATCTGCGCCGTCATGGTTTCCTGTGTCTGCAAGCGGTGGGCATAAATATCGACCACCCGGGCAAGTTTGGAAATACCAACCACGGCTTCGGTCGGGTAATACGCAATATGGGCAACACCAATGAAGGGGATAATATGATGTTCACAATGCGAGACCACATCAATGTCGCGCAACATGACGATATCATCATAGCCTTTGACATCTTCAAACACCCGCGACAATACATCGGTCGGATCTTCGTTATAGCCGGAGAAAAACTCGTTATAGGCGTTCACAACGCGCTTGGGCGTATCCAGCAGGCCTTCGCGCGCTGGATCATCACCAGCCCAGGCAATCAGCGTGCGCACAGCTTCTTCCGCCTCTTCACGGCTGGGGCGTTTGACGCCGTCCAGCTTGAGCCCTGAGTCTTTTTTCAAAATTGCATCCATTTTTTCACCGGTTTCTTAGATAAGGCTTTTAAGCTTGCAGGTTGGATTTCACCAGTTTCCCGGCAATGTCAACAAATTCCTTAAGCTTTTGGAAATAAAAATCACCAAACCTCAACTCAAGTCTTCAACAATCACATTCTTTCTCATATATAGTAATTTATAATGTTGAACGATGTTTACAATAAGCGAATCCTGCAACTGGCAGGAAATATACCGCTCACCCAAAGGCTGGACAACCCCGGTGCCTCGTCCAAGGCGTACTCGAAGTTGTGCGGCAGCCGGGTCATCGTTGACCTCAGCATGGAAGACGGCGTGGTAACAGCCTTCGGCCAGGAGGTAAAAGCCTGCGCTCTTGGACAAGCATCCTCCTCAATAATGGCTGCCCACGTCATCGGCTCAACCGCTGAAGAACTCAGAACGGTGGGCGCACAGATGCGCGCCATGTTACAGGAAAACGGCCAGGCCCCGACCGGTAAATGGAAAGACCTCGAAATCCTCGAACCAGTACGCGACTTCAAAGCCCGCCACGCCTCGACTTTGCTGACGTTCGATGCGGTTGAGGATGCGATAGATCAGATTGAGCAGCGGCAGGCCGGTGGGTAACTGACCTGTTTCCCATAAAAGTGGACCATCAATTCAAGCTCTAGGTTTCTTAACGCTTCCGGCGCGCAAGGCAATCTTTTCGGCAAATTTCCAGGTGGTATCCACATCAATAAGCGGGTATGTATGTCCCAACAGAAAAATTTTGCACTGGAGTCGTCAGATATGGTTAGAAAATGGCATTTTCCGGCATTGATTTTTGCTCTTTTCAGCTTGATCATTGTACAGATAAACCCTGCCGCTGCAGCCTCACCGGCAGAACAAGCCATCGCCAGCTGGTTCCAGAGTTTGAAGGATGCCGGTGCCAAAACCGCCAGCTATGATGCCTTGAGGTTTGATGAAGCCACTGACACAATTACCGTAGTCAATCCGCAGATTGACTGGAATATTAAGTTTCCCGGAGACAATTCACCCTCATTCGACATCGTTTTCTCAACCGCTCAAATCGTCATAATCGGGTTCAGGCAGGAAGCTGATGGCTTCAGCGCCAGGCAATATTCCATGCCTGAAGATGCGCAGGTGAAAGTAAAGTTTTTCGATACAAATGGCAGCATTGTCACCCTGGCGAACACAATCAAAGGCATAAAAGCTGAAGGCGTTTTCTATCCCCGGATAACCCCTTTACCCGAAGATCCTCAGCGGCCAATCTCGCGCTATCTTCACTATTACGACCTCTATCTCAAAACCGTGATTGAAAAATCCACGATTGACCAGATTTTAATGACCCAGACCCTTAACGGTGAAGTGGGTTTGCGCGCCGAATATAATGGCATATCTGTACGTGGTTTGCAGAACGGTCAATTCGAGGAAGTGCGGATGACAACTTACAAGCAAACCATCGATTTCCCCAAAGAGGCCGGTGATGGTTCGTTTGAAAAAATGGAGACTACCTACGGTGAGACGATCCAGCGCGGTGTCGATTTGCGCCCGATCGTCGATGCTTTGAATGGTCAGGGTACCGGGCCTGGTTCTGAGTATAGAACTGTTGTCGCCGAGGCTTCTGTTTCGGATATGAATATTTTAGTCGGCCCGATAAATATCTCCATGGAGAATTACACCATCGCCGGCGTCAAGGTGCGACCTGGCAAGCGTTCCTTACTGGCCATGCTGGACCGTCTGGCGCTTGGCGAGGAAATTGATGATAAGGAATCGCTGGCAACGTCTTTGGACTTCGCGCGTGGATTTGCCGTCGATGAAGTATCAGTTTCCAACCTTAAGGGCAGCGGCCCGGAAAATATCTCTGCCAGCATGGCCAGGTTCGTTATCAGGAATCTGTCAAATCAGGGGCTTGAAAAATTTGCCATCGAAGGTGTTGACATAAACGGCTCTGATGGTGAAAAAGTAAGCTTTGATGAGAGTACCATTGGCGATGTAATTTTCCCCTCGGTTGAGGATATTCTGGCAGCGGTAGAGCAGGGGCCGCCGAGCGATCCATTTGCAGCCGCAGCACTTGGACCCAAAATCGGTAAAATTCAAATAACCAATTTGCTCTTTGATGATAAAAAGAAACCGGCAATTTCTCTTGGTCTGTTTCGCATGCTGCAATCAGGCTTTATCGGTGCCATTGCAACTGATATCAAAATTGATACCGAGGATTTCAGGCTTCCTGTCGCTTATATTGAAGACCCGATGGCGCAGACCATGTTGCAATCACTGGGCTATGAAGTGTTGAAAATTGCGGCTAAATTTGCCTTGAAATGGGATGAGGCCAGTCAGGATTTGACATTGGAAGTTGCCGATATCTCGCTTGACAACGGTGTCAACGTAAAACTCAAAGCCGGAGTGACAGGACTGCCGCGCTCGGTGATTGAAAACCCGCAAAACATTGTCGAGGCGATGTCAACGCTGGCCTTCAAAAACGTCAATTTCCTTGTTAAGGATGCGGTTCTGGTAACCGGGCTCATTGATTACTTTGCCAAAGTGCAGAAAACGCCACCTGAGAGCCTGCGCACAATGATTGTTGATACGATTGAATTGCAGGCAGGACCGTTGACCGGAACACCGTTCATAGAAGACTTGAAGACAGCTTTGAGTTCTTTTCTGAAAAATCCCAAGAGACTGTCTGTGGATCTTAACCCAAAAGCCCCGGTCCCGTTCACTCAAGTGCTGGGCACAGTGTCCGCAGCACCTGATCAGTTGCCTGCCTTATTGGGCGCGAATGTCTCAGCCAATTAGGTTTTGAGCTGGAAATAGAGGAATATCATGCGTTGGACCAGACGGCGTGAGAACTTGCGGCACCTTTTGTCGGGTAGTCAGTGTTTTCATCCCGCTTCCGTGTTTGATCCGATGTCGGCCCGCATTGCTGAAGACCTTGGGTTTGAAATGGCAATGTTTGCAGGTTCCGTTGCTTCTCTGACAGTGTTGGGCGCACCGGACCACATTGTTTTGACCTTAAGTGAATTCGCAGATCAAGGCAGGCGGATTTGCCGAAGTGCTGAAATTCCCCTCGTCGTTGATGCCGATCATGGCTATGGCAATGCCCTCAACGTCATGCGCTGTGTCGAAGAACTCGAAGCCGCCGGCATATCAGCGCTGACGATTGAAGATACTGCCCTGCCGATTGTCCATGGTTCACAAAACTCAACCCAGCTTTTGTCTGTGCAAGAAGGCGTTGGAAAAATGCGCGCAGCTCTCGAAGCACGTGTTGACCCCAATCTTGTGATCATCGGGCGCACAAGCGCCTTTGGTCTGAGCAGTACACAAGATGCGCTGGAGCGTGCAAAGGCTTATGAAGCCGCAGGCGTTGATGCGCTTTTCATGCTGGGATTGAAAAATCACCAGCAGATTGAACTCCTCAACTCGGAAATAAACATCCCCCTCATGCTGGCCGGATTTTCCGACCTTGAGTTTCTGGCTTCTCACGGCGTTCGCATTTGTTTGCAGGGACATCACCCTGTCAAGGCGTCGGTTCAAGCGGTTTATGATACGCTGGCAGCGTTGAGATCAGGAATAGCGCCAGAAAAAATTGATAGATTGGCATCGGCTGAGCTGATGAAAAAAGTCACCAAAGATGCAGATTATCAGCGCTGGATTAAAGAATTTCTTTAACATGCAGCAATTTGGCGGGATTTTAGACCCAGTATCAACCGGGCGTGAGTAGCGATTTTTCGTGTTGATACCTGTAGTTATTAAGGATGGGTTAACCATAGGCCGTATAGTTTTATTGCTTGAGACGTTGATTTTATTGTCATTCACTCAATTAAACTGAAAATTCACTGATGTTGCCAAATCCTCATCCCGCTTCAACATCATTGCTTGATATTTCCCGGCAACTTGCTTTGAGTGCCCATCGTTATGTAGAGGCAACCGGTACCCGGGAAATCGCAGACAGTCTCAATAAAATTCAGCAAATTCTGCTGCGACTTGAACATCATCAGATTTACACAGGTGCGGCAAGCTCGGCTGAAGATGATGATCAACTTAGCAGTGACATCCGGCGTTTTATTTCAACGTCGAAAACTCTTCTGTCAAGAGATGCCGACCAAAGGGGAAATTCTGCAGAAATCCTCAACAGTCTATCCAGCCTGGCGGCCAGATCACTTTTCCATCGTATAGATGAAGCCAGCGATAATCCTGAGCCGGGTTCGAACCAGAAAATCCAACAACTCGAAAATACTCTGCTCTCCCTGTCTTTGCTTATTCTGTCTTTGGCGGCCCGCGCCAACCCCGTTGCCGAACCACAGCCGAGGCTCGAAGTGAAAAAGCCGAAACTGGTGTTCAAGGCGGTTCGACCTGCAACATTGCCGGCGGCGAAAATAAATCAGGAAACTCCCGATGTCTATAAAGACATCGTCATGTCGATGGATAAAGGTGTTGTTGCCTACGACAGGGACGACCGGGTCGTTCTGGCAAATCCTCGCTGCTGGGAACTGCTTGAAGTTCCAGCCGGGCTTTTTGATAAAGGTCAGCCACGGCGCCTGTTGGTCGAATATGTCGTTGAACACGGCTATTGCAGCGAAGACGGCAAATTATATACCAAAGATATTATGGCTCAGTTTGCCCCGGGTAAACAATCCGCCCTGCATCGCAAAACACCTTCCGGCCGTATTATAAGAACCGTCAGCAAGGCGTTGCCAAGCGGCGGGTCAGTTATCACCCACTCTGATATTACCGAGCTGCGCGTGAACGCGATTAAGCATGAAAAGCAGACACGAATTCTGGAGACAGTGCTCGAAAACCTCGATCAGGGTATCTGCATGGTTGACGAGCAGTTGAATGTTGTTTGTCACAACGACACTTATCTTGATATCTATAATATACCTCGCGATGGCGTGAAGGCTGGCGACAATCTCAGAAAATTCTGCGAATGGGGAGCGAAGGCCGGCAATTTTGGTGCTGAAAATGTTGCAGAGAAAATTGAGGCACATCTTGAAAATGTCGCCCATTCCTCCGATGATATTCCAGAGTATCCTCTCAATGGCCGGATTTTCAACATCCATCGCGTACCATTGCCCGACGGCGGCTTTTTACGAACCTATTCAGACGTAACGATAATGCTTGGCCGTAAACAGGAATTGCAGGCCCTGACTGTTGATCTTGAAACTGCAAATGGTGAAAAACAGGCCCTGCTGACGCAGTTCAAGACGGTGATTGAGAACATCGACCATTGTGTTGCTTTTTTTGATAAGGATCTAAAGGCAATAATTCTCAATAAAGCATTTCGGCATACATGGGGTGTGGGCGACGATTATCTCGATACGTGTACAGGTGTTCGCGATATTTTAGAAATCAATCGCCACAAGAATATTTTCGATATTGCGGGCATGACCTGGGAAGACTTTGTCGAGAAACGAATATCTGCCATTAAAGCAGGATCCATTCCGCCTATCGAAAGACGCCATTTGGATGGAAATGTTTATATCTATCATTGCGTGGCCCTGGAAAACGGGTCTCGTATGTTGACGTATTACGACATTACAGAGATGAAAAACCGCGAAGAAAAACTTCAGATACTGGCCCGGAAACTCGAAACTGCGAGTGCGGAAAACAAAACTCTGCTGGCTCAGTTCAAAACCTCAATAGAGAATATCAATCAGGCTGTGGTCTTTCTTGACCGTGATTTGAAAGCAACAATTATCAACCGGGCATTCCGGGATCTGTGGGGCTATGATGATGAGTTTTGCAACTCCCGTCCAACCATGGGAGAGCTTCTGACATTCAATCGTTACAACGATTTTTATAATGTTAGCGATGATGATTTTGAAGCCTACGTAAAGGCGCGGGAAACTGCTGTAAAAGCAGGCTCGATAGAGCCGGTTGAAATGCAGCTTAAAAACGGAAAAACTCTCATATATCAGTGTGTTGCACTCGACAATGGCTCGCGAATGGTCACACATTTTGATATTACCGAACTTAAAGCCCGTGAAGAAAAACTTGAGCTGCTTGCCAAAGAACTGACCAAAGCCAATGTGGTCAACCAGACTTTGGTGGACCGGCTCGAAACTGTAACCGACAATATTGATTACGGCGTCTTGTTCCTCGATAGCGACCTTAGGACAATTTTCTCCAATCGGGCGTTTCGCGAACTCACCAGAACACCTGAGGATTTACTTTCAACCCAGCCAACATTTCGTGAAATTGTTGAATCTCACTTTGATGAAAAAGTCCATGGCGTCGACTATGACAGCTGGGAGGAATATGTTGAACACCGGGTCAATGAAATCAGGTCTGGCCAGATTACACCGGTTGAACGACGCTATGTTGACGGCAGGGTTTTGATACACCAGTGCACCGCCCTTGGTGATGGCTCAAGGATGTTGACGTATTACGACATCACTAAAATGAAAGAATACCAGGCGCAACTCACCGAAGCCAAAAAGTTTGCTGAATCCGGCAATCAGGCTAAATCCGAGTTTCTTGCCAATATGAGTCACGAAATCAGAACACCAATGAACGGTATTTTGGGGATGGCTGAAATACTGTCTCAAACCAAACTCGACGCCCGCCAGACGGATTGTATCAACATTATCACCAAGTCCGGCTCCTCATTAATTGCCATTATCAATGATATTCTGGATTTTTCAAAATTCGAAGCAGGAAAACTGGAACTGGATCCGATACCCTTCAACCTGAAATCCTGCATTGAAGACGTGGCAACCCTGATGGCTTCCGAAGTCACCACAGATGACGTTGAGCTTGCCGTTCAATATAACCCGGCCCTTCCCGAGCGATGCATCGGTGATGTTGGGCGTATTCGCCAGATTGTCACCAACCTGGTCAGCAATGCCCTGAAATTCACCCATGAGGGCCATGTCCTGATTAATGTTGACGGTGATTGCGGTAAGGACAAGGTAGCGCTTAAAATCAGTGTGACCGACACCGGAGTGGGGATTCCTGCCGATAAACTCGGATCAATTTTTGATAAATTCGAACAGGCCGATAACTCCACCACCAGACAGTATGGCGGTACTGGACTGGGACTTGCCATCTCAAAACGCCTTGCCGATCTTATGAATGCAAATCTCATCGTGTCGTCTACCGAAAACAAAGGCTCCAGGTTTGAACTTGCACTGGAACTGGTCATTGATGGCAAGGAGGAAAATACTAATCTTATCCTGCCCAATATGCAGAGTATGAAAATACTTGTTGTCGATGATGTCGATATAAACAGGGCAATCCTGTCTGAACAAATTCAAAGCTTTGGCATGACGCCTCATTGTGTCAACTGCGGTGAAAAAGCACTGAACCTGCTGAGAAAATCCACTTCGGGTGATGACCAGTTTGGCCTGGTTATTCTCGATTACCACATGCCGGAAATGGACGGAAAGCAGCTCACAACGGCGATCAGGAGCGACCCGGCCTTGAGCGATATTCCCTTGATAATGCTGTTGCCGGTTGGACAAAAAGGGGATGCAAAATTCTACCGCCAATTGGGCGTTGATGGTTATTTAATCAAACCGGTTCGCTCGGATTTGCTGCGCGATGCAATCGCCACAATTCTTGCAGAACGGGGAAACAGTCAGGAACTGACAACCAGCCATCGTATCCGCGATTTGAAAACGCAATCAGGCCAGGCGGCAGCAAAAACCTATCATGTGCTTTTAGCCGAAGATAATGAAATCAACCAGCGTGTTGTTGAGCAGATGTTGATGGATTCGCCGATAAAACTGACCCTGGCATCCAACGGTCGCGAAGCGGTTGAACTATACCGGGATATCGGTGCCGACGTTATTTTGATGGACATCTCCATGCCGGAAATGGATGGCTATGAGGCAACAGAATTGATCCGGTCTCACGAAAGTGAAAAACACAAAAAGCGCACGCCGATAATTGCACTCACCGCCCATGTCATGAGCGGGGACCGTGAAAAGTGCATGGAGGTGGGGATGGATGATTATCTGTCAAAGCCCGTCAAGATGGACGCTCTTACAAAAGTTCTGTTTAAATGGATCGCTATTAAAAGTCAGCAAAATGCCAGCCAGATTTCCAGGCCGGTGGAACTCGAAGACGCCTGATTTTAGCGCTGCGAAGTTTGCCAGTTCTCGATTTTTTGATAATCGGCATTTTCAGGTGCCAGAGGTGACTTCCCGCGAATTATATCAGCAGCTTTTTCCGCAATCATGATTGTCGGGGCATTGAGGTTTCCGGTGGTAATTTGTGGCATGATGGAGCTGTCAACCACTCTGAGACTGTCAATGCCGCGCACATTGCACTGAGGATCGACAACAGCTTTTGGATCAGTTCCCATTTTGCAGGTGCCGCAAGGGTGATAGGCGCTTTCAACGCGGGCGCGGATAAACGCGTCAATTTCCTCATCGCTTTGAACCTCGATACCCGGCGACAACTCAGGTCCGCGATAAGGATCAAACGGGGGTTGGGCAAAAATCTCGCGCGTCAGCTTAACCCCCGCTCTCATTTCCGCCCAATCCTCCTCGTGGCTCATGTAGTTGAACAAAATGCCGGGATGGTCGCGGGGGCGGGGGCTTTTGAGCCAGACGGACCCGCGCGATTTACTGCGCATCGGCCCCACATGGGCTTGAAACCCGTGGCCGGTGGCCAGTTGCGAGCCATCATAAGACATCGCCATTGGCAAAAAATGATATTGCAGATCGGGGTAGGCAACGCCCGCGCGCGAGCGAATAAACCCGCCGGCCTCAAAATGATTGGTTGCCCCCAACCCGGTTTTGAACAACAACCACTCAATCCCGATTCTGGCTTTACTGTGCCACGACATTGAGCTGTAAAGCGAGATCGGCTGCGTGCACTGATGTTGAATATACAATTCAAGGTGATCCTGCAGGTTTTGCCCGACACCGGCCAAGTCACAGACAATTTTGATATCCATGTCTTTCAGGTGGGCTGCCGGGCCAATGCCCGATAACATCAGCAGTTGCGGTGAATTAATCGGGCCACCGCATAAAATGACTTCTTTTCGAGCGATAGCAGACTGTGTCGCCCCGCTTTTTGAGTATTCAACGCCGGTAGCTTTTTTGCCTTCCATGAGGATACGCGAGGCCAGGGCATGGATTTCTATTTTGAGGTTGGAACGCTGGCGCGCCGGTGCCAGATGGGCCAAATCAGTGCTCCATCGCCGCCCGTTGTGAACCGTCATGTCCATGCGGCCAAAACCCTCCTGGGCATAACCGTTGACGTCTTTTGTCACCTGATAACCCGCTGCTGCACCGGCATCTATGAAGACCTGAAACAACGGGTTTTTCAGCGTTCCATTAGAAGTGTGCAACGGCCCGGTGCCACCACGGTAGGCATCTGCGCCGCCGCTGTAGGTCTCGGCCTTGCGAAAATAGGGCAACACATCGCTGTATGACCAGCCGTGCGCACCTGAGTGTTGCCAATTGTCATAATCATGACCATTGCCTCTGACATACGCCATGCCGTTAATGGCCGACGAGCCGCCCAGACCAAGCCCGCGGGGGCAATGCATCT
>VAPM010193122.1_pt1 | contig 10674 bp, 9 predicted proteins | sample 3395091 | NCBI WGS metagenome assembly VAPM01 (sample SAMN08290445, study PRJNA428436) | hydrothermal vent metagenome | isolation source: Deep-sea hydrothermal vent chimney 3 | place: Pacific Ocean: Juan De Fuca Ridge | reverse complement strand
TTGATAATGGTGCTCAGTTATACATCCGTATGCTGGGTGCCATTATCGGCCGCAGGTAAGCGAACTTGCGAGACTCCGAATGGGTGCAGCTGAATACTATCTACAGGATATCCTTTTAAATTATGACTGAATTCCCCGATTTCTACGATCACAATATGGCTCTTTTAAAAGAGCGGCAGCCAAATGTCTGGCAAATGATGATGGATAACGAACCGCCGCCGGTGGGCAAGATTTGCCGGGCGCAGAATGACAGCCTTAATCTGCGGCTGGATGGTCATGACGGCAGCTCGATATTGTTGCATAAGGACACAAACCCGGAGAGTGAAGCCGATGACTTTGCGGCTAATATTCCCGCCGGTCATATCGGCTTTGTGGCCCTGCTGGGAATGGGGCTGGGGTACGCGGCCCTGGGAATCTTGGAGCGGCTGCCCCTTTTGCAGTCTTTCGCGGTTTTTGAACGTGATCCGGGGATTTTCAGGCAGGCTGTAGAGCATATTGACCTCAGCAGCCTGTTGATGGATAAGAGGTTAATCCTGGGGATTGGTTCCGAGAACAAAGTCAGCACTGTGCTGGCCCCGGCGGCCCGTACCCTGCAGCTTGAAGGCTCCAGGGTTTTACACCATACGCAGTCCTTTGAATTTGACCCTGAGGGCTATCGGCAATTAAAGGAGGAGCTGTTCCTGCATCTTAACGGCATGAATGTGGGCGGCATGACGGTCAAGCATCTTGGGCGGAATTTCCTTAATAATCGCTTCAGGCATATCACCACCATTCACCATCAACGTCTTTTGGAGGATCTGCATAAGACCTTTGCCGGAGTTCCCGCCATTCTGGTGGCCGGCGGCCCATCGCTTGATAAGAATATTCATATTCTGAAGCAGGTGCAGGACAGGGCGGTGATTATGGCCGTTGATACGGTGTTGCCGGCCCTCCTTGAACATGGGATAAATCCCCATTTTCTGACCTCCATTGACCCAAATAATCTAACCTATGAAAAATTTGCCGATGTGATCCCGAAAGTTAAGGATACCTCACTTATCTGTTCATCATGGGTCAATCCCCGAACCCCGCAGAATTTTCCGGCCCGCCAGGTTTTCTGGACCTTTACGGCCAAGCCCATGGAAGCCTGGTTAAACTCCCTTCTGGGCGGTAAAATATTTACCGGCGGGGCGAGTACCGTGGCTCATCTCAACCTTGTAGCTGCCGATATCCTGGGCTGCGATCCGGTTATCTTTATCGGTCAGGATCTGGCCTATCCCCAAACGGCAAGCCACGCGCATGGTACTGTATTACAGGGCAGCGCCCCGACAGATACCATGCTGAGCGGCAATACAGAGGGGCAGTTGGTCAAGGGGATTGACGGCACAATGCTCAGGACAGACCGCTCTTTTTTAAGTATGAAGGACTTTTTTGAATCGGCCATTGCTAATTCCACCAAGAAATTTATCAATGCCACAGAGGGAGGCGCCCATATTGAGGGAACGGAGGTGCTGACCCTGCAGGAGACAATAGATTTATATTGTAGCCGGGAAACAAAGGTTTGGGCCTTGCTTGACGAGCGTATGCGGGCAGACAACGGCGTAGATAACGGGCAGTTGCTGCAAAAATTTCACCATACCCTTGGTAAGGCCAAGGTTCTGCAGAAACATATAACAGAGGCGGACAGACTGTGCCGGTCGGTGCGCAGAGAACTTGCCGATACCATAAAGAAACGGGGCCGGGTGCGGGCGTTTAATATGCTCCCGCCCAAGACCCAGCGCAAAATTGAGAAGATAGATAAGCTCCATAAAAAACTGGACAATGCCGAGATATGGCACGTCCTGGAAGAAATTACCATGGCTGGCCTGCAATTAAGCGAGCGGGAACGGCAGGCCGTTGCGGCGCTGGAAAATGATTCGGCAAAATACCCTGAATGGCTGGAGCAGAATTTGAACCGTCTGTTGAATATCAACAGCACGCGGCAAGAGACGCTGGGGCTGCTGGTGGGAAACCTTAAAAATATCTTATCATTCAATAAGCAGGAGAATCTGCTGCTCGACAAGATAGCAAAAGGAGAAAATCGAGCCGAAAACAACTTGTTGTTGCTCAGGCATTATATGAATGAGGGAAGTTACGCGCTGGCCAGGCCCATAGTGGAAAAGCTGCTGACAGAGCGGCCTGATTGCGGGGACGCCTATTACGCCCTGGGTTGTATAAAGGCGTTACGCTCGGAGTTCGTTGAGTCCGGAGAAAATTTTAAGCGGGCCATGACAATTGATCCATTGCTTGCCGGGGAGGTGGAAAAATTTCAGCGGCAACTCGCCAATGATTTTCTTACCTATACCCGGTATTTTAAGGCAGCAAATGGCCGTTGGCCAAGTGTTATCTATATGGTCAAAAAAGGTTTGAAATTTGTCCCGGATCACGAGCAGCTTTTGGCAGAACTAAACGACATTATCCGTGAGGATATGGGAAGATGCAAGGTAAATATTGATAATGTCAATCTGACTGCGGCGGCAAAAAATATAGAGCCATGGTACGAGTATCTTGACAGTGAACGGCGGGATTTGCTGGATAGACTGCCGCCGGATTTGGCGGCAGATGTGTATTTGCATCATGGACGTTTGCTGTTCAGGGAAGAAAAGGGCCTGGAGGCAGCGGCTGATTTTCGCAAGGGACTTGTCTATACGCCTAAAAATATTGAATTGCACAGCGCTTTGCTTGATGCCCTTTTTGCGGCCGGTGATTTTAATGAGGCCATTTTAGCGCTTAATCAGGCAATAAAGATTAATCATGAGTTTGCCTCCTATTGGGAGGGAATCGGTGATAGTTTGTATAATGACGGCCAATATTCCGATGCTGTTCTGGCCTATGAGCAGGGGTTTATCCAGCAGCCGGAGCATATAAATTTGCTTAAAAAAATGGGCGACTGCTATCGGGAGGACGGCCAGCTTGAAGCGGCAAAGGCAACCTATGAGCAAGTGAAAGATTCCATGGTAAAATTGACTGCCGGAGGCAATATTCATTGATTTATTTCTCGTGCGATTTTCTATAGGAGGGAACTCGGTATGCCAGCACCAAAACGGCCTTATTCTTGTCCGTCATGTACATCTGAAAAGATTTCCTTGTTTCATGATAAAGTGTGGACAATGCCCGGAAGCTCTGCGTATCGCTGTAATAACTGCCAGGCGGCCTTTATTTATCCGATGTTTACGCCTGAGCAGGAAAAGATTTTTATAAAAATTACAACCAACATGTTAAAGATCGAGGGGTTGCCACTTCATGTGACGCGGAAAAGTTTCATCGAAAAAGTCAGGCTGTTGCCCAGGAACGATTAGCTATTATTGGCCATTTTTTTGAGGGGAAATCGAAAGTTCTTGAGGTCGGATCATCAACCGGGGCTTTTTTAGAACTTTTAGAGGGGCATATCTGCTCCGGAGTAGAACCGGCAACAGCCAATAAACAATTTTCTAAAAAATTTGCTGAGCATATATACGATGATATTGATGAGATTCCATTGTCTGAGCAGTTTGATATTATCTGTATGTTTCATGTGTTTGAGCATATTCGTGAACCAAAAACTTTTTTGGAAAAATGTCGTCGGCTTTTAAGTACAACTGGACTTGTCATTATTGAAGTTCCTTACATTGAAGACCCGCTCATTAGCATTTATAATATAGAAGAATTTAAGGATTTCTATTTTCAGCCTATGCACCCTTTTGTTCATTCTATTGAATCTCTGAGGTTTAATTTTTGTAATGCGAAATTCCTTGAAGAAAGCATGATATTCTATCAACGATACGGACTGGATAATCATTTGTCCTGGCTTGCTAATAAAAAGCCGGGAGGAGATTCCTATCTTACCAGTCTTTTTAAGGGAAATAAGCAATATAAACAAACATTAGTAGATATAGAGAAGACGGATACGGTATTTTATATTGCGGGAAAGACAATAAAATAGCTCGGCTGTTATCTATGGGAAAAAACACATTCGAAATATTAACTATTATCCCGGCAAGAGGAGGTTCCAAAGGGGTGCCAAGAAAAAATATTAAAATGCTGGCTGGCAAGCCCCTAATCGCCTGGACTATTGATACTGCCCTTAATACTCCCATTGTGAAAAGAATTGTTGTCTCTACTGACGATGAAGAAATCGCAGCAATTTCTGAGGAATGTGGTGCGGAAGCTCCATTTCTACGTCCTAAAGAATTTGCCGGAGACATGGCCTCCGATATGGAGGTCTATCTGCATACACTTGGCTGGTTGGCCGAAAATGAAAAATATTACCCTGATATTATTGTCTGGCTTCGCCCCACTGCACCTTTGCGCATTGCTTGTGATATCGAGAATGCGGTGAAGAAACTTGTTGCAACGGAGGCTGATTGGGTGCGCACGGTAAGCCTTGTTGAACATCACCCCTACTGGATGTTCAGCAAGGTTGGTGATAAGCTTAGGCCGTTCGTGGAAGGAATAGATATCAGTAAATATTTGAGAAGACAGTCATTGCCATTGGTGTATAGGCTTAATGGTGTGGTTGATGTGGCCTGGCGAAAGACCTTGGTTGAAAAGAAACTTCTATATAGTGGTGACGTGTGTGCTTGTATAACACCCCTGGAGCGAAGTGTTGATATTGATACAGAACTGGATTTTATTATGGCTGAGGCAATAATAAGTAAGAGTATGAAATGATAAAAAATATTTCTATCTCAGGAAGGTCAATCGGTTTTGAGAACCCATGCTTTATTATCGCTGAGGCTGGTGTAAACCACAATGGCGATCCGGATTTGGCTTGCCGCCTAATTGATGCGGCGGCTGATGCCGGAGCGGACGCTGTCAAATTCCAGACTTATAAGACCGAACGTATTGTGACCCCGCAGTCTCCAAAGGCGGCTTATCAACTACAGACGACCGATTCTTTGGAATCTCAGATGGCGATGCTTAAAAAATTAGAGCTGCATCCCGCTGACTATCCCAGTTTGATTTCCCATTGTTTAAAGAAAAATATTACTTTTCTTTCAACTCCATATGACCATGAAGACGTTGACTTTCTAGATGAACTCAGTGTCCCTGCTTTTAAAGTAGCATCTGGACAAGCGGTTGAACCATATTTCCTTAAGCATCTTGCCAGCAAGGGAAAACCTATCTTACTCTCTACAGGAATGTGTACCTTGGCTGAGGTAGATGATGCTGTTAGGGTTATGAAACAGGAGGGAAACGAACAGATTATTGTTTTGCAATGTACAACTAATTATCCATCTCGCCTTTTGGATACCAACCTTCTGGCAATGCGAACTATGGGGGATGCCCTGAATGTTATCTGTGGATATTCTGACCATACGGTTGGGAACGTTGCAGTGAGTGGAGCTATCGCTCTTGGGGCAAGGGTTATTGAAAAACATTTTACCCTCGACAAAGGTATGGCGGGGCCGGATCATTCAAGCTCAGCCGATCCTATTGAATTTAAACAATTAGTTCAAACCGTCAGGGATATGGAGTTGTGTCTTGGCTCAAGTGTAAAGCAGCCAAGTGGTGTAGAACTTGAAAATAGTCTTGGTATGCGGCGTAGTCTTGTCGCAAAACGTTTTATCCCGGCTGACACGCCCTTGTCATGGGAGAATATTACTCTTAAGCGCCCTGGAAGTGGATTGAATGGCAGAGCCGTTGAATTGGTCATTGGGCGGATGGCGCAAACTGATATTGCAGAAGATACCATGATTACGTTGGAGATGATTCGATGAATTACAGCGAGCCGTTTTCTGCGATTTACGGTGCCGGTGGGCACGCTAGGGTAATTGCCTCAATACTACGGGCCTGCGGGACGGAGAGTATTGGCTTTTTTGACGATTCCTACAAAGGGGATAATGAGTTGATTCAGGGGAATCCTGTTCTGGGAGTTTTCTGGGATATTCTAAAGTTTAGAAACTCTATTTCATCTGTTTATCTGGCTCTTGGCGATAATCACGATCGCCGTAACGCCTTTGTGTATCTTAAAGATAATGGATTTCTTTTGCCCGCCCTTATTCATCCCAGTGCCATTCTGGAAGATGATGTTGTTATTGGGGATGGGGCTGTGATCTGTCTTGGGGTAATTCTGGGTACGGAAGTGAGCATTGGTCGAGGCGCACTTATTAATTCGGGCTGCTCGGTTGACCATGAAGTCACTATTGGTGATTTCTCGCATCTTGCCCCCCGTACATGCGTTGCCGGACGAACCAGTATTGGCGCAAATACCTTTGTCGGTAATAATTCCAGCATAGGTGATAAACTTAGTATTGGTGATAACGTTATTATTGGGGCGGGTTCAGTTATACTTAAGGATGCGCCTGCCGGAACAAAAATTGTTGGAGTTCACCATTGAAAGCATCCGGGCGTGTATATGTCTCCACCGGAGCATTCCAGACAACAAATATTGATGAGATTATTAGTCTTTGTCTGGACTATGGTATAGAAGGATTGGAACTTAGCTCCGGTGGAGTGAGTCTTTCCCCAAAAACGTTGGCACACCTTGAGCGATTGGTGGAGGCGAAAAAGTTGTCTGTACTTTTGCATAATTATTTCCCTGCGCCACAGACGCCTTTTGTTCTTAACCTGGCGGCGATGGATGCCGATATTTTGGAAAAGAGCAGGGATCATTGCTACCGAGCGATTCGACTCTGCCGGCAACTAGGCTCTCCTTTCTATAGTGTTCATGCTGGTTTTTGTTATCATGCCGTGCCTCACAAATTGGGCGGGAAACAGACGGATTTGCCACGAATATCCAAGCGTGAGGCCCTTCGTGTATTCGCGGATAGTATTGCTTTGCTTGCCGATTATGCCGCAGGATATCATGTTGGTATCCTTATTGAAAATAATGTGCTTACCAAGGAGAATTTGGTTGGCGGCGGTAATGATCTTATGCTGGGGGTTACGGCCGCCGATTTTATTTGCTGGATGAAAGAATTTGCCGGGCTAAATGTTTTTACCCTGCTTGATGTTGCGCATCTAAAAGTAACTGCCAGTACACTTGGCTTCGATGCCGCCCATGAATTTAAGGCTATCGCGCCATATATTCGAGCGGTGCATTTGAGTGACAATGATTCACAACGGGATGATAACCGGATTATAAGTTCAATGTCCTGGTTCTGGCCGTATATAGAATATATTGGAACGGCAGCGTATATATTAGAAGTTTACGATCTTACTCCCGAAAAAATCAAAGAACAGCTCGATATTGTTACAACGTTTCTCCATACCACGGTAGGGAAAAAGATATTGTTACCATAAAGGGGTTATTGAATGAACGATGAGATAAAACAAAATATTTTGCATCTCGATGCAACAATTAGAGATGTCTTGGAGACCCTTAATAAAGCTATTTGTGGTGTTGTCTTTATTGCGGATCATAATAAACGTATTCTTGGTCTATTAACTGACGGTGATATTAGACGGGCAATATTGAGTGGGGCGGATATGCACTCTGCCGCAGAAAAATATATGACGCGTAATTTTGTTCATGGCAAGCTGGAATGGCCCAGAGAAAGTTTTGTCGCGATGCTTTCTCATAAAATACGCTATTTGCCAGTGCTTAGTGATTCTGGTCGTTTAGCGGACTTGCTCTCTTGGACCGAGGTATGTCGCACCCATATTATGGAGCCTGCTCTGAGTGGGAATGAATTGAAATATGTTACCGACTGTATAGCTACCAACTGGATATCTTCACAGGGCAGTTACGTTAAAGATTTTGAACAAAAATTTGCGGCATATCATAATGCGAAACATGCTTTAACGACTACGAGCGGAACCACCGCGTTGCATCTTGCTCTTGTTGCTATGGGAGTTGGAACTGGCGATGAAGTAATTGTGCCTGATTTAACATTTGGAGCAAGCGCCAATACCGTTATTCATGCGGGAGGGGTACCTGTTTTTGTTGATGTTACGGACTATTGGAATATTGATCCGGATAAAATTGAGGCGGTAATTACTCCACGTACAAAGGCCATTATGCCTGTCCATCTCTATGGCCATCCGTGCGATATGGATCCTATTATGGACATTGCAAAGAAACATGATTTACGGGTCATTGAAGATTGTGCTGAAGCACTTGGAGCACGCTATAATGGGCAGCTTGTTGGCACATTTGGCGATGTCGGTTGTTTCAGCTTTTTTTCAAATAAAGTGATAACAACTGGTGAGGGTGGTATGGCGCTCACAAACTCTAATGAGCTTAATAATGAGATGCGACTGTGGCGGGATCATGGCATGACTCAGGATAAACGTTATTGGCATCTTGTGCCCGGATTTAATTATAGAATGACCAATATTCAGGCTGCTATTGGGGTTGCGCAACTGGAACAGATAGATGATTTTCTGGCCCATAGAAAAAAAATTGCGGGATTATATGCTGATTTCTTAAAGAATGTCCCCGGCATCACCTTGCCGATAGAGATGAATTGGGCTGATAATATCTTTTGGCTATATTCAATTTTGGTTGATGAAAATATTTGTAATGTATCTCGAGATAAGCTGATGCAGGGTTTGAAAGAGGAAGGGATTGAAACCCGTCCTGTCTTCCCGGCTCTGCACAACCAACCTCCTTTTCATAAAAGCGGTAAACACTTTTTGACTACAGATAGAATCGCAATGCAAGGTGTAAGTTTGCCGTACAGTTATGAGCTAAAAAGTAATGATGTTAAACAAATTTGTGATTTGATAAAGAAAATAATTGATCATTATACAATTATCAGTAAAGCCCGGCTGTCGGAATAGTTTATCTATGGCAATTTCTTCTTCAAAATCCAGTGTGGGGTAAAAAATGAAGATTGATATTAAAGAATTTCTTCTTTCTGAAGATAGCACTATGGCGGCGGCGCTTAGAATTAGTGATCGTGGCCTTGGTATCGCTTTCATTGTGGGGAGGAATTCTCAATTAAAAGGGGTGATAACTGACGGGGATATTCGCCGAGCGGCTTTGGATGGGAAACCTCTTTCTAGCCCGGTGACAGAGGTTATGAATACCAATTTTAAGTATTTCATTGAAGGATCTGATTTGGAATACTTACGGTCGAGTCATAACCTCAAAAAGACGTGTATTCCAGTAATTTCGGCAGATGGGAGGCTCGTTGATTACCTGACACCCAAAGATTTCATGGCCAAGACCGCGCTTATTACCGGGATAACTGGTCAAGATGGAACATATCTGGCCAAATTATTGCTCGCTAAAGGTTATAGAGTTGTTGGCGGGTATCGACGCTCTAGTACTGATCCCTTTGAACGTCTGTATCGTATGGGAATCGTTGATAAGGTAAATCTTTTACCATTGGATTTGGCTGAAATCAGTTCTGTTATTGCCATTATTGAAAAGGAAAATCCTGTTGAAATTTACAATTTAGCGGCACAAAGTTTTGTTGATTTCTCATTTCGTACACCGTTTTCTACAGGGTTGACTACGGGGCTAGGAGCGGTAAATGTTTTAGAGGCCATTAGGCGTACTTCGACTAGTATACGTTTTTATCAGGCCTCAACAAGTGAAATGTATGGTAATGCCGATGAAGTGCCTCAGTCTGAACTTACTCCTTTTAAGCCTAATAGCCCTTATGCAACGGCTAAATTGTATGCCCATTGGATAACCAAAAACTATCGGGAAGCTTACGGTATCCATGCTTCAACGGGCATTTTGTTTAACCATGAGTCTCCTTTGCGAGGGCTGGAGTTTGTAACCCGTAAAATAACAAATGCGGCAGCTCGAATAAAATTAGGGTTACAGGAGACGCTCTCCCTGGGGAATATTGAGGCTAAGCGAGACTGGGGATATGCAATGGATTATGTTGAGGCCATGCGGCTTATGCTGCAGCAGGAAGCGCCGGATGATTACGTGGTGGCGACAGGAGAAACTCATTCTGTTGGAGAATTCCTTGAGGCTACCTTTGAACTGGCTGGATTGGATGTAGAAAAACATCTAATCCTTGATCCTCAATATATACGCCCCTTGGAAGTTCATCAATTAATTGGAGATCCAAGTAAGGCCATGAATAAGCTGGGCTGGAGTCCGCAGAAAACATCATTCAAGGAGTTAGTGCGAATCATGTATGAAGCTGATTTGGAGTGGAATAAGAATGCGGGTGGAGCTACATCATGCCATTGAAAACGAGCGGGTCAGAAAACGAGCGAAACGAGCGGGTCAGGTCTTGTAAGAACGCAAATTAATCCTCTTTTCTTTTTTCAAAGTTCCGCACCGCCCGGCTTACCGCTATAATAGTGGATGCCAAAGAATCTACCTATTTACTGTGCCTCAGCTTATCATCTTGCAAGTAGCTATAATTATGGCTAGAAGAATTTTAGGTGAAGAATTTTAGGGACGTTGCGTTGTGTCCTAGATTGAAAAGCAATTGACTGCCGTTAAAGATTCCGACAGGATCACCCTATACCACGCCAAGCATGATTAGATGCCCCTTGGTGCTTTGCATCATGGTGTGCGGGATATCAATAAGTCAGTTTCTTTTGTCAGCAAGAAAGGTAGTTGCTGGGGGAGATTTGCAGTGTGTTCAAGAACTTCGGAAAGTTCCTTGTTGTCGGATATTAAGTATGGTGTCCCCGGAACTATCTCCCGGAACTATCCTACATGCTATGGCAAATGTCTCGGATGAATATGACCTGATCGTACTTTTACAGCCGACATCACCTTTAAGAAAAGTGACAGATATAGATGGCAGTATTGAG
>VAPM010415120.1_pt1 | contig 10678 bp, 7 predicted proteins | sample 3395091 | NCBI WGS metagenome assembly VAPM01 (sample SAMN08290445, study PRJNA428436) | hydrothermal vent metagenome | isolation source: Deep-sea hydrothermal vent chimney 3 | place: Pacific Ocean: Juan De Fuca Ridge | reverse complement strand
TAAGCTTGAAACGATTGATAAAATTGTAGGGGCAATCCCTTGTGGTTGCCCTTTTTATGCACCTAAAACCCAGGTAACCACAAGGGATTGCCTCTACAAAATACGGGAAGTCATTATTAAACAGTACCTCCTAGAGTATGGGAACGAGAAATAAGGTTGGGGCGACTGCATGGACAGATATTTTCTCCTGCAATATCTGTATTCACTACATCCATGTAGCTTAGGCGGGAGGTAGAGCAATGCATGGAGCAGCGAAGCGGTGTGCCGAGAGGAGAAATAAAAAAGCTATTTTTCCCTAGCTTAAACTTAATGACATTGATCATTACCCCATAAATCTAGCATCTGTAGAAAAGGATTATCTCTATCCCCCTGTTTTTTCAGTACTTTACAAAAGCAACAATTAAAAACTGGAACATAGAGTATAAGTACTTTTAAGTTTTTTGGTATTGCTGTCTATTGTGTCTTAGTTTCTTGTAAAAATTGTATTTGTAAGCTATTGAATTTGTAATGAGTTATTAATGCTGATTATTGACAGAAAGTATATAAGCTTTAAAATACATTTAATTATACGAATATGATTAATAAAGAGTCTTCAATGCTTTTATAGCAGCTAATAAAAGCTGTTAATAATGCTTCGGTACATTTAACTAATGCCGAGAAAATTTTAAAAACTATTTTACCTTTCCCCATTGTTGTAAAAAATATGAATGATAAAAAAATAATTAACCCCTCCAACTTAAGAGGTGATTTTTTTGGTGGGCTAACCGCAGGTGTGGTTGCTTTACCCTTAGCACTTGCTTTTGGCTTGCAATCGGGTATGGGCGCAATTGCAGGGCTTTATGGCGCAATTGCTATAGGGATGATTGCAGCCTGGTTTGGCGGAACTCCTACTCAAATCAGTGGGCCAACAGGGCCCATGACTGTAGTCTCTGCTGTTGTTATTTCAACCGCAATTGAGGCTCATGGTGGCAGTCTTGAGGCCGCTTTAGGTACGGTTATTGCCATTTTTTTATTCACCGGTTTTTTTCAGATTTTGCTGGGTATCTTTAAAATTGGCCAGTATATTCGTTATATGCCATACCCTGTAGTGTCTGGTTTTATGAGTGGAATTGGCGTTATTATTATTGTATTACAGATATTCCCTTTTTTAGGACATTCCTCACCCAAAAGAATTTTAGACATCTTTGCAGAATTACCCTCCATTGTTCATGATATTAATTTAGCCTCTGTTAGTTTAGCATTAGCGACTATAGCTACTATTTATATATTTCCTCGTATCACTAAGTTGATCCCCAGTGCCTTAGTTGCTTTAGTTGTTTTAACCATTATTTCAACCATGATGGGCTTAGATGTTAAAATTATTAGTGATATTCCAAAAGGGTTGCCCGCATTAAGACTGGATACATTAACAAATGTTGAATGGACGCACCCAATGTTAATTATAATTCCTGCCTTGACATTAGCTGCTTTGGGAACAATTGATTCATTACTGACTTCAATTGTAGCCGATAATATGACAAAAACGCGGCATGATAGTAATAAAGAATTGATCGGACAGGGCTTAGGCAATATGGGTGCGGCAATGATAGGTGGAATTCCAGGTGCTGGAGCTACCATGCGTACCGTTGTCAATATAAATTCAGGAGGTAAAACAAGAATTTCAGGTGTTATTCATAGTGTCGCTTTATTAATTGTTTTATTAGGTGCAGGAGAATATGCCCGATTAATTCCATTACCCGTTTTAGCTGGGATTTTAATTACCGTAGGTATTGGAATTATTGACTATAAAGGTATCAAACATATTCCTCATGTTCCTAAAACGGATTCAACCATTATGTTGGTTGTTTTATTTATAACGGTTTTTGATGATTTATTACAGGCTGTGGCGGTAGGAATGGTTCTTGCGTCTGTTTTATTTATGAAAAAAATGAGTGATTTGGTAGAGCAGCAATCTTCTACTGGGTCAGTAGATAGTTATGCTCGGGAAGAATCTTGGGAGGATGAAGCAAATATTTCAGAAGAGGTACGTGCTCAAGTTTATATTAAGCACTTTGATGGCCCCATTTTCTTTGGTTTTGTATCCAGACTGCAAGAAATGGTCAGTGCATTGCCTGAAGTAACGGTTGTTATTTTACGTATGCCTAGAGTTCCTTATATTGATCAATCCGGTATTTATGCTATTGAAGATGCTGTTATCGCTTTAAAAGAAAGGGGAATGATGGTACTGATAACAGGGATTCAGGAGCAGCCAAAAGACATGTTGAGTAATATTGGGCTGATCCCTAACTTAGTACCTGAAGAGCATATATTTGCAGATTTCTCTTGCTGCATTGAGGCTTTAGAGTCAGGAAAGATTGAGTCGAAGACTCAACCTGGTAAGTCAGAAAAAATAATGTGGAAATTTGTCAATTACTGATTAAATAAATTAGCCCTGTTTATCGGGGCTTTTTTTTATCTGAGCACCCTGATTAATGAAACAACAAACTACAGATACAGAGCATAAGTTAACAATTGATGATATTTTGAACTGGCTATTAGATGATCAGTTGATTTCACAAGTTGAAGAACAAGAGATTAGGCAGTTTTCGACCCGCTGGGAAAATAGAGAAAAAGATTTAGTTGAAATAATTTGTGCCTACCAAACAGAAAAAGAGAGTAGTTTAGGGAAAAAATTTACCTCCGAAAAACTTTCTAATTGGTTGGCAGCAAAAGTTGGACTTCCCTTTTTTTATATTGACCCATTAAGGATAGATGTCACGCTTGTGACTTCAATTTGTACCCAACCTTATGCTGAACGGTTTAATATTCTTCCTATTAAAGTTGAAAATAACACGATAACATTTGCCGTTTCTGAACCCTTTATTCGAGAATGGGAAGGGGATCTTAAACATCTACATAATAAAGAAATAAACCGTGTCCTTGCAAATGCGGCTGATATTAAACGTTATATTAGTGAGTTATATGATTTTTCTAAATCAGTCCAAAAAGCATCTAATAGAGCGGTAGAAAACAATGGCCAATTAAATAACCTGGAACAGTTAGTAGAGTTAGGTAAAAAAAGTGAATTAGAAGTAAATAACCAGCATATTGTAAATTTAGTTAATTGGTTATTTCAATATGCTTTTGATCAACGTGCCAGTGATATACATTTAGAACCTAGGCGAGAGCAAAGTAATGTAAGGTTCCGTATTGATGGTGTTATGCATCAGGTTTATCAAATCCCCACGCCTGTTATGGGTGCGGTTATTAGTCGAATTAAAATTTTAGGCAGGATGGATATTGCTGAAAAACGGAGACCTCAAGATGGCAGACTTAAAACACTTAATGGAAAACTAGAAGTTGAACTACGCTTATCCACCATGCCAACAGCATTTGGTGAAAAAGTCGTGATGCGTATTTTTGACCCAGAAGTGTTACTAAAGGATTTTACAGCCCTAGGGTTTAATCAAAGAGAACAGCTGATGTGGAATGATATGACACATCAGGCACATGGTATTATTTTAGTGACAGGGCCAACAGGGTCGGGGAAAACGACAACCTTATATTCAACCTTAAAACACTTGGCAACAGCTGAAATTAATCTATGTACCGTTGAGGATCCTATAGAGTTAATTGAGCCTAGTTTTAACCAAATGCAAGTAGAAAATAAAATTGATTTGGATTTTGCTGCAGGTATTAGGACCTTAATGCGACAAGATCCCGATATTATTATGGTGGGGGAAATTCGAGATTTGGAAACGGCTGAAATGGCTATCCAGGCATCACTAACTGGGCATTTGGTTTTATCAACTCTACATACAAATAATGCACCCTCAGCTATTACTCGGTTATTAGAACTGGGAGTAAAACCTTATTTAGTAAAATTAACCTTATTAGGTGTAATGGCACAAAGGTTAATCAGAACTTTATGCCCTAATTGTAAAGGGGAGCAAAAAATAACTAATGAAGAATGGCAAGAATTGGTACAGCCCTTTAACATAAAAAAACCAGCGGTTATCTATCAAGCAGAAGGGTGTGTTGAGTGTCGGAATACTGGTTATTTAGGTAGAATTGGTATTTATGAATTATTTAATAATACAGTGCAGGTTCAACAACAAATAACAGAAAAATGTGATGCTAATGTGGTTACTAAACTCGCTATAAAAGAGGGAATGAAAACCTTGCGTTTAAGTGGGGTAGAGAAGGTGATAGAAGGAATTACCTCAATTGAGGAGGTATTGAGAGTGGCACCAGAGAACATAGAGCTATAAGGTGAAAATTATTATCATGAGTCTATTTCACTACTAGAGAACAGGAAGAAGACAAAAAATTGTGTCCATTCAGCTTATCTTAAGGTCGAATGATTAATATGTTAGACTTATGTCGTGCGTATTTTTGAACGCGCAAAATATAAGTCATTTAAATTAAGCTAAAGGATCAAGAATGAAAATAATTAACCTTTTTATATCAACAGTTGTTGCTTCAACTTTGCTAACGGCTTGTGATAAGTCAGAACAGGCATCTGATAAAGCAGCGGTAGAATCAACAGCAGAAGCTACTTCAGTATTAGATAAAGCTGTCTCTTCAGCAAAAGAAACAACTGATAAAGTAAGTCAATCAGTTTCTGAATCAGTAAAAACGGTGACTAATGCTACTAATAATGTGATAGAAACTACTTCTGACGCAGTATCAAAAGCTGTAGACACAGCTAAAGGTACTGTAGCGGAAACTGTCACTGCAACTACAGATGCTGCGACTAATGCTGTGACTTCAGTAAAAAATACAGCTACTGAAGCTACGAATGCTGCCACAAATGCAGTGGATTCAGTTGAAAATACGGCTACTGAAGCGACATCAGCAGCAAAGAATACAGTTACTCAAGCTGTAGAAGATACTAAAAGTGCATTGATGGATTCTGCCAGCCAAAAAGTTGCTGATACTGCTGCAACTATCAATCAGAAAACTGATGCCAGTAAAAGTTCAGCTGAAAGTAGTCTTAACACCTTAATAAAATAAGGCTCATGACTATGCACCTGCTAACTGGTGGTTTATGGTGAGATCATGTAAAAGTAAGGGTTTAAAATTAGTAGGATAATTTTAAACCCTTACTTTTAGACTAATCTGTAGATAGGACTCTCCCCTGCTTTTTTGTTAGAATTGTAAAAATAATTAAGAAAGTATTAATGGCTGAATATTGTTAAAAGGGATAAAGAATAAATTTATGCAGAATAGTATTAAAAATAAAGTCACTCAAATCATGACTGAAGAAGGTTTACCAAAACTTTGTGTTGATGTGTTTTTATCTCAATATGAAAAAATGCTTGGAGGGGAGGCAAGTGTTATTCGTGAAGAAGCGCTAAAACCAGTTTCAAATATTGTTGATTTTGAATTATTAGCTGACTTTAGTGCTAAAGGTGAAGCTGTATTAAGCCAATCTGTTATGCTGAAATTAAATGGTGGCTTAGGTACGGGCATGGGGTTGGAAAGAGCCAAGTCTTTACTGCCAGCAAAAAATGGACTGAATTTTTTGGATATTATTGTTGAGCAGATTATTTCTCAGCGAAATAGCTTTAAAAGCGACTTGCCTTTGGTGTTTATGAATTCTTTTAGTACTGAAGCAGATACAGTTGAACTGTTAGAACGATTTCCAGAATTAAAGCAGGGGCAAAAAAATGTTTCATTAACCTTTATCCAAAATAAAGTACCTAAGATTCTGCTTGAAAATAAACAACCAGCCCAATGGCCAAAAGACCCAACTAAAGAATGGTGCCCACCAGGACATGGTGATATCTATACTGCGCTTCAAACATCTGGTGTATTAGACCAGTTGTTGGAAGAAGGTATTAAATATGCTTTTATTTCTAATTCAGATAATTTAGGCGCGAATATGGATTTATCTATATTGGGTTATTTTGCTGAACAAGATACATCATTTATGATGGAAGTAGCTGATAGAACGGCTGCAGATAAAAAAGGGGGGCATTTAGCTGAGTCTATTAATGGTGGCTTATTGCTTCGGGAATCAGCGCAATGCCACAGCGATGATGTCAATAGTTTTCAAGATACTACTAAATATAAATATTTTAATACTAATAACCTTTGGATTCGTCTGGATAGGTTAAAGCAATATTTAGATAAAAATAACGGTATTTTTGATTTACCTTTAATTCAAAATAGAAAAAATATAGACCCCAGAGACCAGGCAAGCCCTGAAGTCATACAAATGGAAACAGCAATGGGTTCAGCCATTGCTAGCTTTAAAGACTCTATTGCCATTCGTATTCCAAAAGCACGATTTGTACCTATTAAAACAACTAATGAGTTGCTGGGGCTTTGGTCTAATGCTTTTATTTTAGATGAAAAGAATTTAGTGGCAATAAACCCTAAACGTCAGGTAAGCTATATCGTTGTTAGTTTAGATAGTCAATTTTATAAAAAAATAGATGATTTACAAGCTAGGTTTCCAGAGGGTGCACCTGATTTACTTGAGTGCCAAAAACTTACAATTATGGGTGATGTTAAATTTGGCGCAAATGTAAAACTGATAGGTGAAGTGATGATCAATAATGATTCGGGTGAACAGCTTATCATTAAAGCAGATACTGTTATAAAAGGGTAGAGCTAGATAGGGTTATCTGCTTACTCTATAAATTCTTGCTGTAGAGTCAAGCATGCTTTGTCTCTTATGGACTTACACTGTGCTGTTATTATTTAGTTTGTTTGGTACCTAAATTTTTAAGAATTTCCTCTAATGGAACAAGGTTCATTCTAACTCTATATAAAACATCATGATTGTGTAATAAACCAAAACAATCATAAGTCCTCAGCATAATATTACTTTGGTTTAAAGTATTGTCACTAGATTCTTCGTGTTGTTTAACTAAGATATAAAGTTTGTCATCATTTTTTAAACGACTCAAATGCTTACGATCTACAGATATTTCATGTGAGGTATAGACCATAGGGTTACGTTTAAAATCGTGGTTTTCTAGTTGGGCTTTTTCTAATAATGCACCTGATGCCAAGCTACAAGGAAAAATTTCAGGGTAGTTTGCAATATGGGCTAACTCATCAAAATAATCAGACTGTTCGGCTAAAGATCCAGAAAGAAAATTTTTAACATTACCATTATGTAGAAATTTTCGTTTTAAGAAATAGCTAGTTCCAGGAATAAAAGTTTTATCAGGTATAACATTTAAGTTGGGTAATGAACCAAATGTTACATCACCTAGAAATAAAGGTGTTTGGGTTTCCTTTTTAAAGCCTATTAAAATAGTTTTACCTTCCGCTTTAATTGAAATACGGTTGCCTAAAGTTAAGTGGGGAATTGTTTTAATTAAAGTTTTTTTAATATCTAGCTGAAAGGGCGTTGAGGGTTTTAAGGCATTAACAAAAGTAGTTTGGTAGTTACTAAAACGTAGTTTATTTTCAGAAATAATCTTGTTTTCATGGTGGGCCTCTCTGTAAAGGCGCATTTGATATTCAATTAAGGTATTAAGTTGGTAACCAAGAACAATAGGGCCTTTAAATGGGTTATGGTGGATTTGTAACCACTTATGCTTATCATGAAATAGATTGAAATCATCAGAAGCATTACGAGCTACTTCAATATGAATCTGCTCAAATATGAATTGTTTGGAGATCATTAAATTACTCGTTCTATATAAGTGAGGGGAATGCTGGTTTCTGCTACAGGCATATCAAACCAAAAACCCATAGGGTAATCAAAGCCCATACCATGCATATAATTATACAGTGCTTTTTTTAACCCTTGCCCCAGCATTTCATGGTCTGCTTTAACTAAGTCATGATAATCAATATCATTTTCTGCAAACAACACGTTTTTATTGGGGATAAGTTCTATATTGTATTGTTCAGGGTGCAAACCAATGGGGCTGTGTACAGTGGCTGCAAAACGATGCCAATAAGCTGATTGAAAACAGCCATTAAGCATTAGTTGGCGAACTCGTTCCAAAGAATCCACTGTTTCTTGTTCGGTTTGAGTTGGGAAGCCATACATCAAATAAGCATGGACTAGAATACCCGTATTTGTAAAGTTCTTGGTTACTTTGGCGACTTGTTCGACAGTCACCCCTTTTTTCATTAATTTAAGTAAGCGGTCTGAGGCGACTTCTAGTCCACCACTAATAGCAATACACCCTGAATCTGCAAGAAGTTGGCATTTTTCGGCAGTAAAGGTTTTCTCAAAACGAATATTTCCCCACCAGCTAATAACAATGTTACGTTCAATGAGTTTTTCTGCCATAGCAAAAAGTACCTTAGGTGGCGCGGCCTCATCCACAAAATGAAAGCCCGTTTCACCTGTTTCTGATATTAGGGTTTCTATTTGCTTAATAATCAGTTCAGCTCCGGCATCATCATATTGGCCAATATAATTAAGGCTAATATCACAAAAACTACATTGTGACCAATAACAGCCATGCGCAAGCGTTAATTTGTTCCAGCGTCCATCACTCCAGATTCTGTGCATGGGGTTGAGCATTTCACATAAGGAAAGATATTGGCTTAAAGGTAAACCATCATAACTAGGTGTACCTGTCTCTTTATGTGGAATATCATGTAAGGAAAGATTTTGGTTAAAATATACCTGATTATCTTTTAAATAATAAGTACGGAATAAATCATCAATAGGGCGTTGACCTGTTAAATATTCCAATAAAGTTAAGAGCGGCCTTTCGCCATCATCAACGGTTATAAAATCAACAAACTCAAAAATTCGGGGATCTTTTAAAGACCTTAATTCGGTATTAATAAACCCACCTCCTAAAATCAGTGTGATTTCAGGATTATTTTTTTTACAACATTGGGCTATTTTTAAAGCCCCCAACATATTACCGGGAAAAGGGACAGTTAGCCCAATAACAGAGGGGTTTTCTTGTACTATGTAAGTATTGACCAGAGAAAAAATAATCTCATCGGTATACAGTGGAGCTTGTTGTAATTGGTAATATAAATCGTCAAAAGAAGGATTAGATGAAGCGAGCCTTTCACCATAACGAGAAACTTCAAAATGAGGATCAACACCTTGTTTAATAACAGCAGAAATATCATCAATAAATAAGGTGGCAAGATATTTAGCTTTATCTTGAATTCCTAAATAACCAAATGCATCCAGTAAAATATTTCCCGACAACTCTTCCATTTGGTTTAAATTTTCAAATTGAGGCCCTTCAGGAAGAAAACTGCGAGAAGCAATGCGTAGAGCTAAAGATGGATTGTGACCTTGAAGAAATTTAACGGTAGGTTCAATGCATTTTAAATAAGCAGGAAAGTGAACTAAGAAATGGTAAATGGCATCAGGTAATTCATCATCTTCAACATCTGCAAAATTATTTTCTACTGTGTGATAAATGTGTTCTAACCCTTGTTTTGTTAATAAGGTAAGAAATAATTCTATGGCTAAATCACGTTGACTCACGGCATATTGCTGTTGTTTAAGAAACCCTGTTAAATACGCCGTTGCTGGATACGGTGTATTTAATTGAGTCATGGGTGGGGTAATAAGCAGTATTTTAAAACTAGATTTTTGCATGAGTATTTCAGCAATGGGTAGGTTTGTTATAGCTGTATTTTACCTTGATTAAAGTACAAAATAACTTGGATATAACAATATTTTCACCAAATCAACTTGCTTCATAACGATAATTAATTTGATAATAGCGGATGATAAAAAATAAGATAAAAAATACCTTAGTACTTTACCATGCCGACTGTATGGATGGTTATGCCGCAGCATGGGCTGTGTGGAAACAATTGGGAAATGCAGCTAAATATCAAGCTGTTCGGCATCATGCACCTTTGCCTGATTTTCAAGCAGGTACTGTGATATATATTGTTGATTTTTGTTACCCGATGGAAGTACTTGTTTCAGCTGCCAAAAAAGCAAGTAAAATTGTTGTTTTAGATCATCATATTAGTGCACAAAAAGATTTTGAAACATATCAAAATAAACAATGTCTACCCAGTAACCTTGAAATGAAATTTATTCAACAGCACAGTGGCTGTGTTATTACTTGGCAATATTTTCAGGGTGATAATAGTGAGCTGCCTGTTTTATTGCAGCATATTGAAGATCATGACTTATGGAAGCATCAACTGCCTAAAACCGAAGAAATATGTAGAGCACTTTATTTACGTTTACCGGTTAATTTTTATGCTTTTGAGAAAATTAAACTATCAACTTTACGGCGAGAAGGTGAATTATTAATTAAGCAGCAAAGATTAAATATTGCCCGGTTATTTAAAGCAAGACATAAGGTTAAACTTAATAATCAAAATGGACTGGCTGTAAATGCTCCAGGTATGTTTTCAAGTGATTTAGGCCATCAACTGGCAGAAAAGTCAGGCACCTTTGGTTTAACCTATTTTTATCATGGCAAGCATCAGCGTTATGAATGTGGGTTAAGATCAATAGGGGATTTTGATGTCTCTGAACTAGCTAAGAAATATGGGGGAGGAGGGCATAAGAATGCTGCCGGGTTTAGAGTGGATCAAGCTACATTTTTAACTTTTTTGTAGTTACAACTAAAGTTTCGGAGTTCATTTTATCTTCAAATAATGCCTTCAGAGGTTGCTTTATAGCATATATTTCTTGCTTGTCAAGAGCCATTCCAAAATATATTTCTCGTAATTTAATTCTCCATATACCTCGGGCTTGTCCAACAACCGGTTCAGATTG
>VAPM010151713.1_pt1 | contig 10678 bp, 8 predicted proteins | sample 3395091 | NCBI WGS metagenome assembly VAPM01 (sample SAMN08290445, study PRJNA428436) | hydrothermal vent metagenome | isolation source: Deep-sea hydrothermal vent chimney 3 | place: Pacific Ocean: Juan De Fuca Ridge | reverse complement strand
GGGTTGTCAAAAAAAGGTGGTCTTTTTCATGTTTTCGAGTATAGGTAAAAAAATGGAACCAGCGAATATTACTAACAAAAAATAACTCCTGTTTGCCGGGACGCCCCCCGGACCACGCCAAGGCGAAAAAATGTACCACCGGCCGGCTGTTACGAGGAGAAAATTTTGCAGATAACGAGGTAAGTGAGCTTGCGAGATTCCGGGAGATCGGGCAAGAAAATATCGTTTCTCGACGGACACTATCTGCTGACAAGGGAAGTGTGATGCCCAGAGTTACCGTCCTGATGCCGGTCTATAATGGTGAGCGGTATTTAAGGGAAGCCGTGGAGAGCATCCTCGGCCAGACTTTCTCTGATTTCGAGTTCCTCATTGTCGACGACGGCTCCACGGACTCGACTGCCGATATTGTCAAAGGTTTCAACGATGAGCGGATCAGGCTGCTGCGGAATCCGGAGCGCCTGAAACTTTCCGGGGCCTTGAACCGGGGGCTTGATGAGGCCCGCGGCGAGTATGTGGCCCGCATGGACGCCGATGATATCAGCCTCCCGCATAGGCTCGAAGTCCAGACCGATTTTATGGACCGGCATCAAGGTATGGGGCTGTGCGGCTCCTGGGTCAAGATGTTCGGCAGCGGCCGGGAGACCAGGTATAAGGCCCCGGTGGGTTATGAGTCTGTCCGCGCCAAGGTGCTGTTTGACAATCCGTTCGTGCATCCTTCGGTAATGATCCGGAAAAATCTTTTTGCCCGCCACCGGCTGCGGTTTGACGGCCATTATTATCCGACCGAGGATTTTGAGCTGTGGGCCCGGGCCGTGCAACTTTTTCCCGGCGATAATATCGCTGCGGTTCTCCTGCGTTACCGTATTCATCCCGGGAGCATGACCAGGTCGGACTGGAGCCGGATGGATGCCAAATCGCTCATCATCGTCGGCCGGGAGCTGCAGGCGCTTGGTCTTGATCCGTCCGCGGAACAGTTGCTTTTTCATCGCCGTATCGGCAGAGAAATGAGTTATCAATGTCGGGACCGGGCGGAGATTATCAGGGCCGAAGGATGGTTGAACTACCTGGCCAGGCTCAACCGCGGAAAACGGAGATATGATGAAGAGGCGCTGCAAGGCGTCATCGGTGATACCTGGTTCCGGCTCTGTTTTAATTCCTCGGGACTCGGCTTCTGGATCGTTAAAAAGTACCTGTCTTCGCCGCTGACAGTGAAGGGGCCGGGCAGCGGCTTCAGAAAGGCATTGGTCGGTGCGGCCGTCGTCAAGGCCATGATTTCCCGTTCCCCGGACCGGGCGGCGCAATCGGGATGAAGGGGCGGTGAATATTCTTTTTCATAGCTGGGCCTTCCCGCCGAACGGCGGCGGTGTCGGCGCCTATATCGCCAACATGTCCCGTGCCCTGGCCTCGTGCGGCCACCAGGTCGTGGTTGTTACCGGCCGGGCTCCGGGTTTGCCGGCCGAGGAAACGGGACCGAACATCAAGGTCCTGCGCGGTTACGACCAAAGCGAGATAGGCAGCCGCCGGGTCTTGCACCTGGTCCTGGACGCGGCCCGCGAACATGCCGTCGAGCTCATCGAGGGCGCTGATTACCTGGGAGACTGCGCCAGGTTGCTCAAGGTTCGGCAGCGGCCGCCCGTGGTCATCAAGGTCCATAGCTGCAACACCCTGAAGGTCCTGCACGAGTCGCAGGTCCTGAAGCGGTGGCAGCGGCCCATGATTCAGGCCGCCCTGTTACGCAACTGGCGGCAGACCCGGCGCGAGAAGGTTTCAATCGTGGCCGCGGATATGCTCACCGCTCCTTCTGCCCGCATCCTGCTGGAACTGGAGCGGCAGGGGGTGAGCCTGCCCGGGAAAAAAGCGGTCATCGCCAACCCGATCATGCCGCTCGATTCCGGCCACCAGGTCGAGGCCGCGGTCCCGACGCTCCTGATGGTCTCGCGCCTGGATATCGGCAAGGGGATTCAGTATCTTCCCCGGATCGTGAGCCGGCTGGCCCGGGATTTCCCCGGGTTGCGACTCGAAATAGCCGGCGGTGACGCTTATGCGCGCGGCCTGGGTTCGCTGAAAAAATGGCTCGTTGGGCAACTGGGTGATCTGGCGCAATATGTCAGCTTCCTCGGCCATCTCGAACAGCGGGAACTTGTCGCGGCCTATGCGCGGGCCTGGGTTGTGATTCTGCCGTCACGCTGGGACAATTTCCCGACAGCCCTGCTGGAGGCAATGAGCCTGGGCAAGCCCGCAGTCGCCAGCCCTCATGGCGGCATGCCGGAAATGCTGCAGGACACTTTGTGTCCCACCGCCCTCCCCGAATCGCCGGCGTTTGCCGCTCATATCAAGCGATTTCTCGGCGACGGGCAGCTGCGGCGCGCGGCCGGCGACAGTATGCGTCTGAAGGCCGCTTCCGTCTACTCGCCGCAGGAAATCGTCAGCCGTTATCTCGATTTTGTAACGTCCGGGCCTGTTTTAAAGTAGCCACTTTTACGCCTACCGCGTATAATTAAACGTTTATGTATATAAGTCTGATCACGCCGACATATAATCAGGCCGAAACGATTGCCCAGACCCTTGACAGTGTATTGGCGCAGAATATCGGCAGCCTGCTGGAGTATATCGTTATTGACGGCTGCTCAACCGATTCGACCGCCGGGATTATCGGCAGCTATGCCCCGAAATTTCTGCAACAGGGGGTCCACTTTGTCTCTATCCGGGAAGAGGACCGGGGGCAGGCGGACGCGATCAACAAGGGCTGGCGGCTGGCCCGGGGCGAAGTCCTCGGCTTCCTGAATTCCGACGATTTTCTCGAGCCGGGCGCCCTGCGGCACGTGAGCGACTATTTCCAGAGTCATACGCAGTGCCGATGGGCCTACGGCGGCTGGAAGCTCGTGAACCGGGAGGGGGATGTTTACAAACTGACCATGCACCGGAAGTATAAAAAAAGTGAATTGCTCAACTACTGCAACATCGGTCAGCCCAGTTGTTTTTTCCGCAAGGGCCTGCTGGATGAATGCGGGATGCTTGATCCCCGTCTGCACCTGGCCATGGATTACGACCTCTGGCTGCGATTTGCGGATAAATACGCTGCCGGACTGATACCGGCCGTTTTGTCGTCGATGCGATATTATCCCGCTGCCAAAAGTTCCAATCAGACCCGCGAACAGCTGTGGGAGATATTTAAACTGTCAGCCCGCTACACCCGTCCGCTCAGTTATAGAAGGGCGGCGCAGCTGTTTTATTATCTGCGGGGGCGTGCCGCTCTCGCTTGCCGGGTGGATACGTGCAGACGGGTCAGTTCGTTCAACGGATGAGAGGGACACCCCGCCCATGGCAGACTTGACGGCCCTTGTTATCCCGGTATTCAACGAGGCTTATGTCATCGGCAGTGTCATTGATGAGATCCGCCGGACCGGGGATTACCTTATTATTGTCGTGGATGACGGCAGCAGCGATGACACCTGGCAACAGGCGCGGCAGAAGAATGTCCTCGCTCTCCGTCACCGGCTTAACCGCGGCAAAGGGGCGGCGATCAAGACCGGTATTCTGGCGGCCAATCTGCTCGCTGCCGATATCATCGTCACCATGGACGGCGATGGTCAGCATGATCCGGCCGATATCGAGCCCTTGATCGAACCGATCCGGTCCGGACATTGTGACGTGGTCCTGGGCTCACGGCTGCTGGACCGGCAGGAGATGCCCCGGGTAAAGGTCATCGCCAACTGGGCCGGTAATTTTTTTACCTGGGTCCTGTACGGAATCTGGGTCTCCGACAGCCAGTCGGGCTTTCGGGCGTATTCAAAACATGCGGCCCTGGTCATCGATACCCGGGCGGACAAATACGAATATGACAGCAAGGTTATTCGGGAAATCAAAGACAACAGGCTGCGCTTCGGCGAGGTTCAGATCCATACCCGCTATACGGAATATTCCATGGGGAAAAAGCACAAACAGGGTCTCGTTAACGGCCTTGTCACGCTCTTCCGGATGATCTGGAAAATGATTGCCTGAGGGGGAAGTTTATGCTGGGAGGAATACATTTATACCAGATTGTGGTCGTGGCGATCTCGTCCGTGATGCTGTTCCAGGGGATTAAGGAGTTCGTAAGCAGAGAGACCGGCCAGACCGTGTTGAAACTTCTCGTGCGCCTGGCGGTCTGGGGCGGCATGGCTCTTGTCGCCATCTATCCGAATTTTACGCTGTTCATGGCCCGGGTCATCGGCATAGAGGGCAATATCAACGCGGTGATCCTGACCGGATTCCTGTTTGTCTTCCTGATCATTTTCAAACTGCTTTCAGCCATCGAGAAAATTGAACAGAATATTTCCGAGATAACCCGGAAACAGTCCATCCATGATGCGCACGGACAGATAGAAAAATTACAAAAAGAAATCAAAGAAAAGCGGGCAAAAGAATAACGCAGGATGGGAAAATATATTTTAGTCACCGGCAACCATACCTTGCAATTTCAAACGCTATGGTTTAAATTGTAAGGTATGAAAAGGCAGTATACGGATCTTCTCTATGAGCTTTTAGGTCTCTTTCCGTGTGTGGCTATTGTTGGTGTTCGACAGTGCGGCAAGACTACTCTGCTCAAACAGCTCCCGGTTCCCTGGCGTCACTTTGATCTTGAAAAAGGTAGCGATTATGAGGTGATTTCCAGGGATACTGATCTGTTTCTCCGCCTTAATCCAACCCATACCGCCATAGATGAAGCGCAACTTCTCCCGGAACTGTTTTCCAGCCTTCGCGTAGCCATTGATGCCGACCGCAGTCGAGCAGGACGTTTTGTTATCACCGGTTCCAGTTCACCGGAACTTACCAGGTCCATAGCGGAAAGCCTGGCGGGCAGGGTTGCCGTCATCGAGCTTGCTCCTCTTGCCTTCAGTGAAATATTCATGCCGTCTCCTTCGCCGCTTGTCCGGTTGATTGTCGACAAGGCCAAGCCCGGGGATTTTCTTCAATTGACCACCTCTGACGATAATCTTGCACATGTTCATGATTACTGGCTGCGGGGTGGCTATCCGGAGCCGTGGCTTAAGAATTCGCCACGATTCACCAGGTTGTGGGCCGGAAATTATATCCAAACCTACCTGGAGCGTGATATCCTGCAACTTTTTCCAGGGCTCAATCGTCAAAAATATCGCCTTTTTCTACAGATGCTGGGCAACATATCCGGCACAATTGTTAATTACTCCAACATGGCGCGAATTCTGGCAATCTCCCAGCCAACAGCACGAGAGTATCTCCAGATAGCCCACGGTACCTTTATCTGGAGACATATTCCGGCTTTTGCCAGAAATACCTCCAAGCGCCTGGTTAAGCATCCAAAGGGGTATCTGCGTGACTCCGGCCTGCTCCATTTCCTCCTGCATCTCTACACTATTGACGACCTGCTTGCACATCCTGTCATGGGGAGTTCCTGGGAGGCAATGGTCATTGAAGAATTACTCAGAGGATTCAATATACTTGGTGTTCCCTGTCAATATTTTTATTATAGAACAGGCGGCGGAGCTGAAGTTGATCTTGTTCTCGAGGGGGAATTCGGCCTGATTCCCGTTGAAATCAAATACGGCCAAAAGGTTCCCGGCAGAGAACTGCGTCCCATTCGGGATTTTATCCGGGAGTTCGATTGTCCTTACGGCTTGGTTATCAATAATGCCGACCGGACAGTACTCTATGACGAGCGCCTGGTCGGGGTTCCTTTCGGGGCCGGGGACCGCTCAGAAAGATTTGTTCCGGCATCATGACCATGGACATAATAAATTCATGACACAAACAATTCTTGTCACCGGCGGCGCGGGCTACATCGGCAGTCATACCTGCAAGTTTCTTCATGAAAGGGGGTATACGCCGGTCGTGCTGGACAATCTCGTTTATGGTCACCGGTCCGCCGTCAAATGGGGGCCGTTTATCGAGGGCGATATTCATGACCGGGAGGGGGTGGATCGTATTTTTTCTGAATATTCGCCCGCCGCCGTTATTCATTTCGCCGCCTTCGCCTACGTCGGGGAATCCATGCTTGCGCCCGGGAAATATTACCAGAACAACGTTGCCGGGACCCTTTCTCTGCTTGAGTCGATGCGGCAAAATGGCTGTCCTCACATTGTTTTTTCCAGCAGCTGTGCAACGTACGGGCTGCCGGAAACTCTGCCCTTGAGTGAGAGCCATCCCCGAAAGCCTATCAGTCCTTACGGCCGGAGCAAGTTGATGGTCGAGGAGATACTCCGGGATTATGACTCGGCCCATGGCTTGAAATCCGTTTCATTACGTTATTTTAATGCGGCCGGTGCGGATCTGGCCGGCGAGCTGGGAGAGGACCACGCGCCGGAGACCCATCTCATTCCCCTGGCCGTAGCCGCGGCTCTCGGCACGCGGCCGGAACTGCAGATCTTCGGGACCGACTATCCGACAGCCGACGGGACCGCGGTCAGGGATTTTGTGCATGTCACCGATCTGGCGGCGGCACACGTACAGGCCCTGGAGTTTCTGGCCCGGCGGGAGACCAGCCAGGCAATCAATCTCGGCACCGGCCGGGGGTATTCGGTCCGGGAAATCGTCAGGGAGGTGGAACGGGTCAGCGGGAGAGAGGTGCCGGTGGTCCGCAAAGAACGCCGGGCCGGCGATCCTCCGGTACTGGTGGCCGATGCGGCAAGGGCCGGGCAGCTGCTGGGCTGGAAGCCCACGCACTCGGATCTGCCGACCATCATATCTTCCGCCTGGAAATGGCATGCCGGCCGGCGGCCCGGATAACCGCGGAAATCCAGAGTATTCAGGAAACACATTATATTAGGAGTTTTGTTAAGAGCCTCTTTTTATGCCACCACGTGTCAGCGTTATCATCCCCTGCTATAACCAGGGTCAATTTGTCGATGAGGCGGTCGCTTCCGTTCTGGCGCAGAGTTTCCAGGATTTCGAGATCATCATCGTCAACGACGGTTCAACCGACGAGGAGACCTGCCGGATTCTGGCCGGGTACGACAGGCCGAAGACCCGGGTGGTCGCGACGGAGAACCAGGGCCTGGCCGCCGCCCGTAATAATGGCATCCGGGAGGCCCGGGGCCGATATATCCTGCCCCTGGATGCCGACGACCGGATCGGCCCCGCTTACCTGGAACGGGCCGTCCGCCTGCTTGACGAGCGCGCCGAGCTGGGGATTGTATACTGCCGGGCGCAGCTTTTCGGCGCGGTCGATACGGAGTGGCGGCTGCCGCAATTTTCCCTGGAGGAGATGCTCCTCGACAATGTCATTTTCTGTTCCGCCCTGTTTCGCCGGGAAGATTGGCAACGGGTCGGCGGCTATGATCCGGAGCTGAAATACGGCTGGGAGGATTATGATTTCTGGCTGTCGCTGCTGGAACTTGGCCGCCGGGTCTGCCGGCTGCCGGAAATTCTGTTTTATTACCGGGTCTCGGCCGACTCCATGGTCCGGGCCCGCCCCCGGCGGCATAAACTGGAGACCTTCACCGCCATTTATCGAAAACATCAGCCGCTTTTTTCAGAGCATATCGACGTCTGGATAGATTGCCTGCTTGACCTGCGCGAGCCCTACCACGAGGCCTCCCTGTCCCTGGGGGCGTCCGGGGCCGATGGCGTCCTCTCCAGGTTGGTCCGCAAAGTCGACCTGGGCACCAGGCGTCTTGAATTCGACCTGGCAGATAATGAACTCCGCCGGCCCATCCGCTTCATTCCCGCCAATGACTACGTGGTCCTGACCCTGGAGCGGATAACCTGCGAAGTCGATGGAATCGGGACCCAGCTGACACGTTTGACGAGCAATGCGGATTTCCAGGAGGGGCGGACCTATTTTTTCGGCTCGACCACGCCCTGTTTCCAGGTGGACCCGCCATTGTCTCCGGATGGGTGCCGCGGCCGGGCAAAGCTGGTATTTGAACTCAGGTATCATGCCTTCGGCCGTGAATGTGTGCCGCATTTTACGGAATTTCACCGTCGTTCCCTTGCCGGGAACCACCCGGCTGCCGGCAACAAGAGCGCCGCGGCCGCCGGCCCGGGACCGTGTTCCCGGTTGACGGCAAAGCTGGCGGTTTTCAGGCGCCGGCTGAGGTTGATCAGGTTTTTAGTCAGCCGGCCGTTCAAGTTTATTTCACGTTACCGCGACTACCTGCTGGTCAGGCGGAGTGGTCTCGTTGACCGGGACTTTTATCGGCAAAGTGATCCGGCAATGAATCGGCCGCATATCGATCCGCTGGTCCATTACCTGGGGACCGGCTGGCGGCAGGGAAAGAATCCCAATCCATTTTTTGATTCCGCTTTTTACCTGGCCCAAAACAGCCGGGTGATTCCGGCCGGGATGAATCCCCTGGCCCATTACCTGCGCTTCGGCAGTACGGAGCAGTTCCACCCCTTACCGTTTTTTGATACCGGCTATTACATGGAGGACAATCCGACCGTCGTCAAGCTGCGGATTCCCCTCCTCTTGCATTATCTCAACTTCGGGGCCAGGGAGGGGCGCAGCCCCAACCGTTTTTTCGATCCTGTCTTTTACCGCCGCCGGTACGATATCGCGGACCCCTCCGGCCGGGAGGCCTTTCATCACTATGTGACCACGGGCTGCAAGCGGCAGCTCCGGCCGAACCCGCTGTTCGATCCTCGTTTCTACGGCGAGACCTACCCCGAGTTCCGCGAGACCCATCTCTATCCCCTGCTGCACTACCAGGAAACAGGGGTGCTCAAAGGCTGTTACCCGTGCCGGGAGGTGGCGGACCTGCCGAAAAAACCGGTCATCTCCATCCTGACGCCCGTGTACGACACCGACGAGGGCCTGCTGCGGAAATGTATTCATTCCGTCCTCTACCAGGCCTATCCCCACTGGGAATTATGTTTGGTCGATGACGGCAGCAGCGCCCCCCATATCCGGCCGCTGCTTGAAGAATACGCCGCCCTGGACCCGCGGATCAGAATCAGCTTTCTCGCCGGCAACCGGGGCATCTCCGCCGCTTCCAACGAGGCGGCTTCCCTGGCCGGCGGTGACTATCTCGGTTTTCTCGACCATGATGACGAGTTGGCCCTGAATGCCCTGTATCTGGTGGCCCGGGCCATCAACGAGCATGAGCCGGACGTGCTCTACAGCGACGAGGACCTGGTCAACCTGGAAAGCCGTTACCTGGAGAGTTTTTTTAAACCGGATTTCAACCGGGAGCTGCTCCTGTGCCATAACTACATCACCCATTTTCTCGTCACCAGGCAGACGCTTTTTGCAGAAGTCGGCGGTTTCTCGGAGCAGTGTGACGGTTCGCAGGATTATGACCTGCTGTTGAAGTTGACGGAGCACGGCCGCCGCGTTTTTCATCTTCCGGAAACGATTTACCACTGGCGGGCCATCGAGACCTCGACCAGTATCAACCATACGCAGAAGGATTATGCGGATAGTGCCGGCCTCGAGGCCTTGAAAGCCGCAATACAACGGCGCGGCCTGGAGGCCTCGGTCCGTGCCGGGCACTGGCGCTATTATTACGAGGTGCGGCGGCAATGTCGCGACAACGTCCCGGTGGCGCTCTTTGTCCTGCTGCGGGACGAGGGGGAAGAGACCGAAAAATGGCTTGAGCGGCTGGCCCGGACCACCGGGTACGAGAGGTTGGAGTTTCATCTCCTGTCGCGGCAGCCCGGCAACAGTGACCGGCGCCGGAGAATCCGCGGCCTTGACCACCGTTTTATCCTGCATGATGTTGCTGCCGACGAGAAGAACGGCCCGGCCCTGAACCGGGTCATTGCCGGGTCGGCCGCCGAGCAGCTCCTGTTCCTGGGTCACGGTGTCCTGCCGCTTGATGAGACGTGGGTGGAGACCCTGCTCGGCTATTCCGAGGATCCCGCCCTGGGGGTCGTTGGCGGCCTGGTGGAATACGGTGACCGGGAAAACGACAATGGGGCGCTGCCCGATTTAAACGATGAGGGCTGCGGGGCATACCGCCGCTTTTTTATTGACGGCTCCTGTCACCTTAACGGCCTGGTCTGTCCGCAGAATGTCCTCGCCGCCGGCGCGGAGCTCTGCATGGTGAAGCGGCAGTTGTTTGACCGCGTACACGGATTTGACGAAGACCGGCTGGCGGATGTCATGTATGATATTGATTTCAGCCTGCGGGTACGGCAACAGGGGGTTGAAAATGTTTTTTCCCCTTACTGTAAAGCGGAATGTCCGGAAGACCGGCGGTTACTCGACCTGGACGAGCAGGCCCGGCTGGAGAAGGAGCGGTTTCAGGAACGCTGGCGCCGCGACCTGCTTGCCGGCAACCCCTATTACAATGAAAAACGGATTTTCCAGGACGCGGCAATCACGAAAAGCGACTGGCTCAATTGGTATGCCGGCCTGAAGGCGGACCGCAAACTCGTTGCCGGCCCCCGGCGTTGATCATGATTATTCTTGATTTTCATGTTCATCTCTATCACTGCTATGACCTTGACACGGTGCTGACAGCGGCCCATGAATCTTTTCATCGGCTGCAGCGGGCGCGGGCGGCGGCAACGACGGCCGGGGTGCTCCTGCTTGCCGAGAGCCGGGGGTATGACCGTTTTGCCGAACTGCGGGAAAACGGCGTGCCGGACAGCGGCTGGCAGGTGGAACGGACCGGCGAGTCCTGTTCTCTTCGCTGCGTGAATCGGGATAAAATAATCTATGTTGTCCGCGGCCGCCAGATGAATACCGCCGAACGCCTGGAGGTGCTGGCCCTCT
>VAPM010229179.1_pt1 | contig 10681 bp, 7 predicted proteins | sample 3395091 | NCBI WGS metagenome assembly VAPM01 (sample SAMN08290445, study PRJNA428436) | hydrothermal vent metagenome | isolation source: Deep-sea hydrothermal vent chimney 3 | place: Pacific Ocean: Juan De Fuca Ridge | reverse complement strand
TTCATAGGCTTTGCCCTAAACCGAACAACTCCCCTGTAAATTCTATGGTAGCCGTATTGCTTCGCATGGTGGCATAATAAATTTTTAGGAAACTTCAGTTTGTTAGAGTATTGCTTTCAAAATGTATTGCTCAACATCCGGTTTTTTAACTCATTCCACATATTTAAGCGACTTGCCTTGCCTACTTTTTTACCGAGTCCTCTGGCCTTAGCCAGCCACAAACCCGTCCCGTTAAAACTATAGACGGGCAATAAATCTGTACGCTGATTGGCGGGTTTAATTTGTGGTATTAAATTATCCAGTACCAAAGGGATGGCGCGTGGAGAAGGAAAATAAGTTAATACCATATGCGCCTGGTTTAGTTTAACTGCTTTAACATAGGTTAAACGCATTTTTTCCTCAGCGACGCCGACTTCTAATAAAGTAAAATATTTGGCAATGGAAAAATCCTCACAATCACCCGCGCCTTTGGATAAAAACTCTAAAGGTGTTGCCCAATAATCATTGACAGACCACAGATAAATATCAGCTATAAATTCTATTCTTTGATTAAAAAACTGGTTAACTTGAACTAATTTTTCTTTTTCAGGTAGATTCTTGGCTGTATCTATTAACTGCTGCCATTGCTCAATCCTTACAAATGCTTCCTGGCCGTATTTATTTTTAATCTGAGTTAATAAAGCATCACTGATATTGAGTGTTGCAGAAACAGAAAAGACACTGAGTAGTCCAATCAAAAACAAAGACAATTTAATATGTCTTAGGCTTGATAAAAAACAAGGCTGCTTGAATGACATCCTGCTTTTTCCAACTATTATTGTAGGAACCTTTGTTTTTTATTGTTTTCGACTGACACCCGCAATCCCCATAGTTTTTAAGTAATCATAGTCCTCATCTGCAGCAACATTTTCAGCTAACACACTAATTTCAAGTAATTTACTGAGCTCTTGCATGGTTTCTACAAAGGCCTGTTTGCTTTCATCCTGTGATATGCCATTGCCAATATCACGAGCTAAGCGAATAAAGTCTGGATTCAAACTTTTAGCAACTTCCGGCGACATTGATTGTGTTTGAAAACGCTTAATCATAACTTTGGCATTCAGTTGATGTATAAACTCAAAAAATTTCTTATAAACCAAGACTTCTTTTGCGATGGCATAGGCTGAAACACTAAAAATCAATTGCGAAGATAGAGATTGATTTTTCTGGACTATTTTAACTAGCCAGGATCGAAAATCACTGCTCTTAATTGTTCTAGTTGATACATTGATAGCTATAGAGCTCTGAAGTCTCTCTTTTTTTATATGATTGATAACTTTTTCCGTAACGGCTTTATCTAAATCTACAATTTTGGAAAATTTTTCCGCAATTGAAACAAAAGTGCCTGTCGCCACCACTTTCCCTTTTTTATCAACTATCTGGGTAAAAGCCTCATCCATCAGGGGTTGTTCGTTTTGAAAATTTTCCACCTGCCCCATAAATGAGACGCTGTAATCTTGTCTGTCAACAATATCAAACACTAAAGACTTCCATTCTGAAATATCTTTGGCCTTGTCTTGACTGCTTCGGATATAGTAGCGATTGGCACCTATCAACTGTGCCTGTTCATAAGCCTCATTGGCTGCTAATAAATTTTCTGCCGTGGTCATTAATGGATTAAAAGCAACCACACCAATATGTACTATATCGGGTTTTTGATAGCGTTCACCTAATTCTGCCAGGTTTTTACTGAGCAATTGGGCTAATTGTTCAAGCTTTTGCTTATTTATCTGCTTTACTAATAAGACAAATTCAGATCCAAAAAAACGGTATGGAACCATATTGCTATTTTCATTTTTTTCAGCAATATCCCTTAAAATAGCTGCAAAATATCGCAAAAACTGATCAATTTCCTCATCCCCCAATTCTTTAACCAATCCTGCCAAGCCATCAATTTTAATCATTAAAATATAGGCCTCTGTATCTTGCTCAAAAAGTTCCTTTATATCTGTTTCAAAGCCACCCTTTTTCAAAAGCCCAGTTAAATCATCCTTATGAAGTTTTTCTCCTTGAAGCTCAAGCTGAGCATTAAGCTTATTTACTTGATCTCCAATTTTTCGGGACATGGCATTCATTGAAGCAGTGACATTCCTTACTTCTGTTGTCCAGGGCAGTTTTTCAATAGTTTCATACTTGCCACTAGCAATAGCCAGAGCCAATTGGTCTATTTTTTTTAAAGGCAATAAAGTGAAATGTAATACCATCATCAATAAAAGAATAGAAAGAATAAAAGCCCCCAATGAATAATAAAAGCTGCTTTGTGCTTGTTCATAAAGTGCCAAGTAAGCAAAGCCGGGGTTATTTGTCACATACACTACGCCACTAATATTCCATCCCGAACTAATTTCACTTTCAGCCGTGGTTGTTTTCATGGGAATCATATTGATAAACCATTCAGGGACTTCTTCAAATACTTTGGCCTGGCTTAATCTCACCAAGGGCTTATTATCAGCATTAACTAATTTAATTTCCTGATAGTAGCCCATATCAAAAATAGCTTTCATCATGGTCTCGATAATCGGGTCAGTATCTTCAACCATATAGGGGCTTAATGATAAACCCAATGATGTTGCCGTATCCTGAGCATGAACTAGTGACTCACTTTCCAAATAGCTCCGTATTTTATTAACACTGACTAAAAAGTTGAGACTAAAAATCATTAAGAACAAGGCTGAAATAAGTATTAACAGTTGTTTGGATAATGACATAAGGGTTCCTGTGTTTTTTGATTCTTTTAGGAATAATTATTGCTGATTGATAAAACGTTGATTTTATAAATATAGAGACTTTTTCGAATAAATATAGTTTATTACTTAGTATCCACTCTAATATATTGAAGGTAACTATATAAGTGAGTAATTATAAGATTGCAGTATAATCTTCTATTTAAAAAAATAAGATGACTCATGGCTACTGTAAATACCGACAAACTTTCCAGCGCTAGATTTGCCCAGGCAACCGATGCTTTTGTTGAAATTTTTACCGCATCCGTTGACTTTGATCAGCGCATGGCTTTACAAGATATAGAAGGCTCTTTGGCTCATGCAAAAATGCTCTGTAAAATTGGCATTTTGGAGCAAGCGGAGCTTAACGACATTAGCAAGGGTCTGGCCACAATTGTTGAAGAAATTGCTCAAGGTAACTTCAAATGGTCTGTTCAGCAAGAAGATGTGCACATGAATATCGAGGCACGCTTAACCGAGTTAATTGGCATTGCCGGTAAAAAGCTACATACAGGACGCTCCAGAAACGATCAGGTGGCCACCGATATTCGCCTCTATTTACGCCAGGAAATTACTCATATTAGCGCACAATTAGTACGCCTACAGCAGGCTATTCTGGATTTGGCTGAAAAAGAAGCTAATACCATTATGCCGGGCTTTACCCATTTACAAGTAGCCCAGCCAGTAACCTTTGGTCATCATTTAATGGCCTGGTTTGAAATGCTAGTGCGAGACAAAGAGCGTTTACAGGATTGTTGCAAACGCATTAACGTTATGCCTTTAGGCGCTGCAGCACTGGCTGGTACCAGTTATCCTATTGACCGCCACATGACGGCTGAGTTACTGGGTTTTTCTCGTCCTTCCAATAATTCACTGGACTCGGTCAGTGATAGAGATTTCGCGATTGAATTTACTGCGGCAGCCAGTTTAATTATGATACATTTATCCCGTTTTTCAGAAGAATTAGTATTATGGGCCAGCGCCCAATTTGATTTTATTGATATGCCTGATGCCTTTTGTACCGGTTCATCCATTATGCCGCAAAAGAAAAACCCGGATGTTCCGGAGCTGGTTCGTGGAAAAACAGGTCGCGTAACCGGTCATTTGATGTCTTTGCTGATGCTAATGAAAGGCCAGCCTCTGGCCTATAATAAGGATAATCAAGAAGATAAAGAACCTTTGTTTGATACGGTAGATACAGTGATTAACTCATTGCGTGCCTTTGCTGATATGGTTCCACATCTTACAGCTAAAAAAGAAAATATGTACCATGCTGCCAAACAGGGGTTTGCCACAGCAACAGATCTGGCAGATTATTTGGTACGAAAAGGTATGGCCTTTCGTGATGCGCATGAAGTGGTGGGGCTGGCGGTACGTTTAGGGCTTGAGTCCAAACGAGATTTATCAGAAATATCCTTAACAGAATTACAGCAATTCTCCCCTGAAATCACTGAGGATGTATTTGATATATTATCTCTGGAAGGCTCTGTGGCAGCCAGAAAACATATTGGAGGCACTGCGCCTGATACGGTCAAAGCGGCTATAAAATCTGCCAGAGAACAATTGGACTAATTCAGTTTTTTTGTTTCAAAATGCAACCACGGTTGATTTTTTGCGCCATGGAGCGGTACAAGGCGGTGCTTATTACCGAGGCAGTACCGATGACCCGTTAAGCAAGTTAGGCTGGCAACAAATGCATGCGGCTGTAGCGAAAAAAGAATGGGATTTGATTGTGTGCTCGCCACTAATGCGCTGCCTTGACTTTGCCCAAACGTTAAGCCAGCAAAGTAACACGCCTTTGCTGATTGAATCCGACTGGCAAGAGATTCATTTTGGCGACTGGGAAGGTAAAACAGCTGAACAAATTGAGCCTGATGAATTAAAGTTGTTTTATCAAGACCCCATGAACAATAGCCCCAGAAACGCTGAAATTTTTTCAGCGTTCTTGGCACGAATCAACCGGGCATGGCAATGTTTAATTGAGGAGAATCCTGGCAAGCAGGTATTAGTAATAACACATGCGGGTGTTATTCGTGCTCTATTTCCTTTGCTACTCAATTTGCCTGTCAATAAACTTTTTAATCTACAAGTTGAACATGCCAGTATGACCCGTTTTCAATGTTTTCAGGATCAACAAGAAAACTACATTCAGCTGGAATTCCACAATTTAGCTTCAAAAACACTGGGAAAATAGAATATATTTTCAGATAAATCAAATAGTAATAACATTGAGTTCACATTATTCACAAGCTAATCTATACTTGTTGCTCAACCCTAGGTATTAGCAAGTGAACGAAACAAAATCTTATCCCACTATCCATCTTGGTTCTCCAGGCGAAGATATTAGCAAAAAAGATCTGCATGCTATTACCCAACGCTTTAAAAACCTGAATCAGTTGCGCCTTAAACGTGTACAGGATTTTTTGCAGCCACGACAACAAGTTTTTTTACAATTACTCGCTTTGTTGTTTCACAAAAATCATCCCTTATTACCTGGATTTATTTCATCAGAAACGGCCACAGGAATACCTGACTATCACCCGAATAAACAGACCATTCTTGCTGCCAAACAATTTTCCAAGAGCTTTTCTTATAAAAAAAGAGCATTGCTCCGTTACCCTATCCAGGGTATCTTTATTATGGGTAGTGTTAGTAGTATTGCGTTTTCTAAAACCAGCGATATAGATGTCTGGTTATGCTATCAGCCCGGCTTAAGCTCAGATGAAATCGCCGAACTACAACAAAAAGCCAGTGCTATTGAAAATTGGGCATTAACATACCATCTTGAAGTCCATTTTTTTCTTATTAATAGTGAACAATTTGCTCAAGGACAACACGCGCCTATTTCTTCTGAAAGTAGTGGTAACACGCAACACTATCTATTGCTGGAAGAGTTTTATCGTACTGCAATATTTATCGCAGGTCGTATCCCGGCCTGGTGGCTAGTGCCACCCCAACAGGAAAAATACTATACTTCCTATCTAAAGCATCTGATCGACAATCGATTTATTTCTAAAAATGAAATTATTGATTTTGGTGGACTGGAAAGTATTCCAGCTGAAGAATTTATTAGCGCCACACTTTGGCATATATATAAGTCTTTGAATTCACCTCATAAATCACTACTCAAACTGTTTTTGATGGAATGTTATGCCAGTGAATTCCCGCAACCAGAATGGCTATGTTTTGAGCTTAAAAATGCAATTTATCAGGGCTCTTTTAATATTGATCAACTTGATCCCTATCTTTTAATTTATGCCAAAGTTGAACATTATCTACAAAAAACAGAATCAACAGAAAGACTCACCTTAGCCAGGCAATGTTTTTACTTGAAAATAATGGGAGAAACATCCAATAAAGCGTTAGATTATCATTCCAGAGCATTCAGAGAAACCTATATGGAATCCATCGCAAAACAATGGAACTGGCAGGAAGGTTTACTTTTTGAATTTAAAAAGCAAAAAAGCTGGAATATAAAAAAAGCCACCCAGGAACACTTGGTTATCCGTACAGAATTAAAACATTGTTTACGCATGATTATGGGTTTAGCCAATAAATATGTTGCCTATAATTATAGAGACAATAATGATTTAAAAGTTATCAGCCGTAAACTTAATGTGTTTCTAGAAAGAAAACCCGGCAGAATTGAAATCATCACCACGCGCTCTACTGTCCACGCCAAAGAAAATGAACTTTCTATTGTTGAATCCTGCAAGCCAGACAGCTCATTAAGCTGGTCTTTATATGCAGGAAAATTTGACCCTAAAAAACCACATCCAGATTCTGCCATTAAACAGGAAACCAGTTTATTGAGTTTACTTGCCTGGTTAGTCATCAATGGTTTATACAAGAAACAATGCCAGCTTCATTTTGAATCCAGTTCACTGCAACTTTCAAATACAGAGTTGCAACAGATATTAAGTCATTTAGCTGCTTTTTTATTAAAGCATTTTAATAAAGAATCCACGTCACTGACTGTTTTTAATAAGCCAGACAAACTGCTTTCCTCATTGGTTTTTATTAACCTGGGCATAGCACTTATTGATCAGCGTAAAGATGGGCTACTTATAATGAGCGAACGCTCCGATCCTTTAAGTTATGGCAAAAACAGGCAATGTTTTGTACAACAAGCGGATCAAATTTCTGTTTCCAGCTGGGGTGAAGTCAGCATCAAACAGTTTATCGGTCTCAATGAATTTTTTACTTGTCTTAGCGGTGTTTTTAATCAGAGTAGTCATCCGGTTTCCAAACAGATACTAAAAATTCTTTGCCTTACACCTACTCGGGGTAAAAGTATAACGCTTCGGATTGAATCTGTTTTTGAAAACCTGATTAGCTATTTCTCTAAACAATCAACAGACAACAACTGCCGCTATATTCTACCGGGCGAGCATAATCACTATATTTTTCAAAATAAAAACAATCAATTATTGTTTTGGCCTTTAACATCAAAAGAACAATTATTAGAAGAACTTGGCTCTGCCCAGAAATCATTCAGCCCTATTTATTTCGATGCCCAGGTGCTCGAAAACACTCTGATTCCTTTTCTGTACAGTCTCAATCAGCAGCATACTATTCAAGTTTTTTACTATGCTGAAAACGAAACAGTGACTATTTACATTATTGATGAAAAAGGTGCCTTATTCATTCAGGATCACAAAAAATCAAACCACGATCAGGTTTTGAGTCATTATTCCATTTTTCTAGAGTCTTTGTTAAACCAAGGTTTTTCCAGCCAAGAGATTCGCTTAAAGTACTACGAAATACAGAAAAACTCTGCTCAGGTGTTTTCAGCACACGCGGCAAAATGGATTACGACTTCCACCCAAATGGACTTACCGCTAAAAATAATCATAGAAAACTCGCCTGAAAAAAGTCAGGCAGTTAACTATCACATCTATTGCAATGACATAGAATTCAGCTCCTCTGAATATGGTAAACAATTATTTAGCGTACTAAATGACTATGTCATGGACTTTAGGATATATAAAGAAGACTATCCTGTGCATATTACTGATATAGAAGCACCTTGGGCCTTTTTAGGTGCTGAAAATGATACCTTGCTGCAAACTATCCACTATTTAAAGCTCAAAAGAAAAATTGAACAAAAATTTAATTTTTAGAGCCCGTACTGGGCGAGCACATGTTTTCTCTTGGGTCTGTCCATAAAATGAGGCTATTTTTTCCATTTAATAGAACAACCCATACTAGCAATCTGATCTTTAGGGCCGTGACCTGTTTGAGCAATTTGCTTCATCGCATCAAATAAATCACGTTTGCTATCGGCAGGAGCCGTTTCTTTTTTACTGGCGTCTATACGGCCTCTATATTGCAGCTTAAGATTACTGTTGTAGCCAAAAAAATCGGGAGTACAAACTGCACCATATTGTTTGGCTACTTGCTGACTTTTATCCAGTAAATAGGGAAAGTTAAAACCCAGTTCTTTGGCTAATTTTTGCATATTTTCAAATGAATCTTCCGGGTATTCAGTAATATCATTTGAAGAAATGGCAACCGAATTAATCCCTAATGCTTTTAATTCTGTGGTGTCGCGCAAGATTCGCTGATGAATGGCTTTGACATAAGGGCAGTGATTGCAAATGAACATGACTAACAAACCTTTACTGCCCGCGCATTCTGCCAAGGTCCAATTTTTCCCATCGGTGCCAGACAAATTAAAGTCCAGAGCAGCTATACCAAAATCACAAATAGGTGTATTTAATGAAACCATGATGCATACCTTATTTATCTATAAAAACAAATATTTTCTTATGTTTAGACTATATTTACAAGTTGTAGAATGAATTTTTAAGAAATATATCAAATGCTTAGTCTACTAAAATTTTTTTGTTGCTGTTTATTGTTTTGCTTTGTTACTGTGCTGGAAGCCAGTGATAAAAATCAAAAACAGACGCATGAAATACAAATACTTATCGATGTTTCAGGCAGTATGAAACAAAATGATCCTAATAATTTAAGAATTCCTGCGCTTAAATTATTAGTTAATTTATTACCACAAGGGGCAAAAGTCGGTATCTGGTTATTTGCAGAAAAAACTAAAGTACTTATTAAAACGGGCATTGTTGACAAAAAGTGGAAAAAAAATGCCTTGTCAAAATTGGGACAGATTCATTCAAGAGGTCTTTTTACCAATATTGAAGATGCCATTCAGACTGCTGGAAAAACCTGGTTTGATTCAGGCTCTCAACACAAGAGCCACTTGATTTTATTGACTGATGGTATGGTTGATGTTTCAAAAGATATTATGTTGAGTGCTGAATCCAGAGAAAGGGTGTTGACCGAACAAATTCCTTTATTACAAAAAGCAGGCATCAAAGTTCAAACCATTGCTTTGTCAGAGAATGCAGATGCCGAATTGCTACAAAAATTAGCTTTTGATACTCAAGGCTGGGCAGAGACAGCATGGACAGCTGAACAATTACAAAAAGTTTTTTTTAAGATATTTAAGCAATCTATCCCTCAAGATACTGTCCCCTTAAAAGGTAATATTTTTAATATAGATAATTCAATTAAAGAATTCTCGATATTGCTATTTAAAAAATCCAAGAGAGCGAAAACGGAATTAATCAATCCAGATGGCACAAAAATAAGTAGTGCTAAACATAAAAGCAATGTCGCCTGGTTAGATGAAAAAAGCTATGACTTGATTACAGTTAAGCAACCTGCAGCTGGAGTCTGGAGAATAGACGCAGACTTTGACCCGGATAACCAAGTGATGATTGTCACGGATCTAAAATTTAATATGGATGAGCTGCCTAATCAGATTATGGAAAAAGAAACTTTTGATTTGTCGGCCTATTTTACCGATAAACAGCAATTAATTAGTAGAGATGATTTTTTAAGCTTAATAGACATCAGCATAGAGCAGCAGGATGAGCAAGGCAAAAAAACAGAATGGAAAATGCACCCTGTCAAATCAAAAGCCGGCCTTTTTAGTCAAAGTCTGGGAGCAACATTTAGCAAAGGGAGACACACACTTAAAATAACTGCCGATGGTAAAACATTTCAAAGAGAATTTGTTCATTACCTTGATGTTATAAATAGTCCCGTGAGTGTGGTACAGGATGTGGATAGGCTTGCAAGGACTATTCGCATAAAACTAATGGCAGATAAAACCATTCTAAATACGGAAAAAATGAATGTTCAGGCTGTTATTACTTATGCAGACCAAAAAAGTGAAACAAGAGAGCTTGCAAAAAAAGGTGATTTCTGGGAAATGAGTATTGTTTTCCCCTCTGAAGGAGAGCAAGTTTTAGTCAACTTTTCTGTGCTTGCAAAAACAATTCAAGGTGAGCCCATCTCTCCAAACATAAAGCCAATAGTCATTGATTCCAGCTTATTTTTAATTAGCGAAAGTAAGGATGATGCTGAACAAGAAGTTGCAGAAAACAATGCAGAAGCGGTAATTGAAGAAATAACAATTGCTCAAGCAGAGCCCGAAGAAATGGCTGAAGAACAGGCTCCCAAAAGTTGGCTTGAATCCTGGGGGATTGTTATTGCAGTTAATATATTTGTTATAGCCGCTGGCTTTTTTCTATTTAAAAATATGAAAAATAGAGCAACAGCTAAGCAGCAAGAGCTATTAGGTAGATTGAAATGATTGAATTTAATTCCATTACTATGGTTTTATTAGTAGAAGCTTTTGCTGTATTAGCATTATGGTTAATTGCCTCTTTAATTTTTTCTAGAAAAAAGAGCGTAAATGAAGAAACCGCAGCTCATGAGTTAATTGATAAACTGGAAGATACAGAGAAAATAAAAATAAAAAAACTAGGCAGCATGATTACTGAAAGCTGTCATATTAGTGAAAATGAATTAAACACCATACTTGACGAAATAATACAGGGCGAGAAGGTTTTATATCAGAATATTATTCAAATGTTTTTAAATAAAGATAC
>VAPM010060259.1_pt1 | contig 10682 bp, 10 predicted proteins | sample 3395091 | NCBI WGS metagenome assembly VAPM01 (sample SAMN08290445, study PRJNA428436) | hydrothermal vent metagenome | isolation source: Deep-sea hydrothermal vent chimney 3 | place: Pacific Ocean: Juan De Fuca Ridge | reverse complement strand
GTCGATGGCGCCCTCGAAGGTCCCGATGGCGACCTCATAGGCGTTGCGTGTATCGATGACAACGGTGTCCGGGTCAGCAATGAGGTCGTTCCACTCCCCGGGCGGCACATGGGGCGCTGTGTGGGCTACGGAGTCGACCGTACCGACCCCGAGCGTCACGATCTCCTTCTTCAGGCGAACCTTGAGCTTGCGGAATGGGTCCATCTCGGCCGTGGAGCGCTTCGCATCGAGTCCCGCGAGCCGATCGTCGTCCGTGAGGTACCCCAGCACGGCCTCGACACCGGCTTCGGATCCGGCGATCGTGCCGTTGATCCCCTCGGCGGCGAGCAGGATGGTTCCCTTGACGCCGTGCTCTGTACACATCTCGTAGAGGGGGTCGCGCAGAGAGATGAAGTCTTCGAGGTCGGTGAACACGTAGAACGCAGCGACGTGGAACATGGCATCGAGTCTACGAAGCGTGGCACCTCAGCCAGAATCGCGGTCAGTCGATCGTGTCGACCTCGACGGCTTCGCGTTCCCATGCAAGGTCCGCCCATATGAAGAAGCCGAACGCGATGACACCTACGACCGCGCTCGAGATGGCGAAGGGCGTCACCGTGCCGTCGAACGCCCTGTCGATGAACGATCCAATGATCGACCCTCCAAGGATCGAGATCATCCCGATCAACGCAGAGGCGGTCCCCGCCACGGGTCCCATCGGGATCAGCGCGGCCGAGTTGAGGTTCGGGAGCAGAAGGGCGTACACCGTGATCAGCGGAGCGAGCGTCAGTACGTACACGGCGAACGTCGGGGTCCCGTTCGTGATGACGGCCATTGCAGCGAACACGGCGCTGCCGACGAGGAACAGGCCGAAAGCGAACCGAAGCATCGTGCGCAGATCGAACCGGTTCAGCATCTGGTTGTTCACCAGGATCGCCGCTCCGAGCAGCACGGCGAACCCTGAGAAGATCAACGGGAACCACGATGCGAGCCCGAAGACGTCCCGGATGATGATCTCGGACGATGCGAGGTACGAGGCGAAGAACCCGAACACGAAGCCCTGGGCGATGGTGTACCCCATCGTCAGGCGGTTCCCCAGCACGAACGCGAACGCTGCCGACAGCTTCCTGAGATCGAGCGGGATCCGCCGCTCCTGGGGAAGGGTCTCTGAGAGTCGCGTCGACCACAGCAGAACCACAGCACCGGTGATGGCGATGAAGACGTACACGAACCGCCAACCTGACAGGCTGCGGAGACCTGCTCCGATACTCGGAGCGATCAACGGAACGAGGAGGAACACGGCCATGACGAGAGACATCGTCTTGGCCATACGGTGCCCCACGTAGATGTCGCGCACGACCGACAACGCTGCAACCCGTGCACTCGACGCACCGAAGCCGATCACGAAGCTGCTCAGGTACAGGAACACGAGAGCAGGGGACAGAGCGGCTCCGATGGCACCGAGCATGTAGACCCCGATACCAACGTACAGGACAGATTTGCGACCCAGCGCGTCAGACAGCGGCCCCCACAGTATCTGGCCGATCGCAAGCCCGATCAGGGAGAACGTTATGACCGGGGCGATGGCGTTGGAGTCCGCTGCGAGCCCGAACTCGTCGCGGATGACGCCGAACGACGGCAACGTGATGTCGACGGCAAGTGCAGCAAGTGCCATCGTTGCCGAGATCAGCGCGATGAACTCGACGTGGTTCAGCTTGCTCTGGGTCGGTTCTGTTTCGACGTGCATGGGATCTTCGCGAGCGTAACGGGGGTCGAGGAGACCTCAGCCGGGGTCGTCACCGGTCGCCACGGGGAGACCCGATGTAGACCAATCGCTCCAGGACCCAACGTAGAGGTCACCAGATCCGATGCCGGCCGCCGCCATCGCAAGGATGTTGTGGCACGCGGTGACACCGCTCCCGCAGTGCGAAATGACCTCTGCAGCGCTGTCGATTCCTACCGATGAGAACCGTGTTGCAAGTTCCTCCGGCGTGAGGAAGGTGAGGTCGTCGTTCAGGTTCTCGGTGAGTGGCATCGACAGGGCGCCGGGAATGTGACCGGCGACCGGGTCGACGGGTTCCTCGTCGCCGCGGTACCGCTCCCTGGCCCGTGCATCGATCACGATGCGGTGCTCCGGACGGTTCCGAACGTCGTCCCGCTCGACGACTGCGGTCCAGCGCCTCGGGGCGAAGTCGCCGTCGCGTAGCTCTGGCACGTCGGTGCTGAGCACACCACCTGCCGTGATCCACACCTGGATGCCGCCATCGAGGACGACGACGCGGCGATGCCCCTGATTCTCCAGCATCCACCACAGACGTGCAGCGATACCGCCCCCGGCATCGTCGTAGACGACGACCGTCGACGATCCGTCGATCCCGAACCGCCCGCAGGTCGCCGCGAACTCCTCGGGTGTCGGGAGCGGGTGCCTTCCTGGACCGTCCATACCCGCGAGGTCGGTATCGAGGGATGCGTAGACGGCCCCGGGGATGTGGCCGGCAAGGTACTCGGACCTTCCCCGCTGCGGTTCGGTGAGGTACCAGCGGCAGTCGACGACGACGAGGTCCGGGTCGTCGATCCTTCCGAGCAGTTCGTGCGCTGTGATCAAGGGGCTCTTCATGGTGCAAACCTACCGTTTCGGTAGGGTGGGCGCATGACCACGGTGCATCTCGTCGACGGAACGTACGAACTGTTCCGTTCGCACTTCGGTGCACCGCCGCGCACGACCGCGGACGGCTGGGAGATCGGGGCCGTGCACGGCATGGTGGCTTCGATGCTGTCACTTCTCGCCGAGGACGGCGTGACGCATGTCGGTGTGGCGTTCGACTCGGTGATCGAGTCGTTCCGCAACGCCATGTTCGATGGTTACAAGACGGGTGAGGGAACACCGCCGGAACTCCACGCGCAGTTCCCCGTTGCGGAGCGAGCGATGGAGGCTCTCGGCGTCGTGGTCTGGTCGATGATCGAGCAGGAGGCAGATGACGGTCTCGCCGCTGCCGCCACGAAGTTCGCTCTGCAGGTCGATCGGGTCGTGATCATGAGCCCCGACAAGGACATGGCCCAGCTGTACGGGAACCCCAAGATCGTGGGGTACGACCGCAGGAAGGCGGCGTTCCTCGATGCCGACGGTGTCAGGGAGAAGTTCGGAGTCTCCCCCGAGTCGATCCCGGACTACCTCGCACTTGTCGGTGACACGGCCGACGGCATCCCTGGACTGCCGGGGTGGGGAGCGAAGTCGACGGGACTGGTTCTGTCCCGCTACGTCCACCTCGATGCGGTCCCCGCTTCGGAGGAGGACTGGGACGTCACGGTCCGTGGCGCAGCCAAGCTCGCAGCGACACTTCGGGAGAACATGGAGGCGGCGCTCCTCTACAGAGACCTGGCAACGTTGCGTGCGGACGCGGACATCCCCGAGAGCGTCGAGGATCTCGAGTGGAAGGGTGTGCATCGCACGGAGTTCGAGGCGCTCTGTGACGAACTCGACTTCGGGGGGATCCGTAACCGTCCCAGCCGCTACGCCGAGGACACCTGAGTACCCCCGGGGACACTTCCGGTGAACGGTGAACCTCTGTTCGTTGTCGGTCAAGCCTCGATATCAACCGGGTCGAGGTCGTGAGCATCGGCGAGCTGTTCGAGGAAGACGAACTCGGGGTACGCCGACCCTCCATGCTCGGAGCGATCGAGTCCGACGATCTCCTCGGATTCCGAGACCCGAATGCCCATGGCCAGATCGACGATCTTGAACACGGCGAACGATGTTGCAAAGGCCCACGTGATGATCACGAGCGCTCCGACCATCTGGATAGGAAGCGAAGCATCGGCGGTGAACAAGCCGACCGCGATCAACCCCCACAGTCCTGCAGTGCCGTGGACGGAGATCGCGCCGACAGGATCGTCGATGCCGGACTTCTCGATCACGCCTACGGAGAACACCATGATCACGCCGGCGACGAGCCCCGTTCCAACTGCCGCCGGGAACGACAGGCTTGCCGCACCGGCCGTCACTCCGACGAGGCCTGCAAGGACGCCGTTGAGCGTGAACCCGACATCCGGCTTCCCTGTGACGAACCACGCTGTGAACATCGCTCCGACCGAGCCTGCGAACGCCCCAAGGGTCGTGACTACTGCTGGAGACGCTATGTCCTGTCCGACGGCGGCGAGGGTCGAGCCCGCGTTGAACCCGTACCAACCGAACCACAGGATAAAGACGCCGAGTGCGCCGAGAGTCACCGAGTGCCCCGGGATCGGTCGTGGTCTGCCGTCCCTGGTGTACTTCCCGATACGGGGACCGACCACGATCGCACCGGCGAGAGCAGCGACACCACCGAGCATGTGCACGACACCGGAACCGGCGAAGTCGAAGAACCCGATCGACGACAGCCAGCCGCCACCCCACACCCAGTGCGCGACGATCGGGTAGATCAGGCCGGTGAAGAACGGGGTATAGATGAGGTAGGCGGAGAACTTGACCCTGCCTGCAACCGCACCAGAGATGATCGTTGCCGCGGTAGCGGCGAAGACGACCTGGAAGAACCACTCTCCCGCCCTCGAAGGGTCGTTGAAGAACCACACATCGCCGTACCCGACGAAGCCACCGACGCTCGACCCTCCGTACGCCAGGGCGAAGCCGACCGCCCAGTAGGCGAGCCCACCCACAGAGAAGTCCATCAGGTTCTTCATGATGATGTTCCCTGCGTTCTTGGCCCTCGTGAAACCTGCTTCGACGAGTGCAAAGCCTGCTTGCATGAACATCACGAGTACCGCAGCAAGGAACAGCCACACGGCATCGAGCGAGGCCCCGATCTCGGTGATCGACGTCGTCTCCTGCGCGTGAGCGATACTCGCCAGCGGCCCGATGACAGCGAATGCTGCTACCACCGTCATGACCGTCATCCGTCGTTTCATTTCACTCTCCGGGGTCGATGTCTTCGTAGTTCCACCGTACGAGACGGGCATTTCGCCACGGTTACCCACCCGTTACGTCCACCGAACGATCCCGTTTCGAGAGTGTTTCGACCCCGCTCACCGCTGTCGGCTGTGAACTCTCCCCTGACATAACCCCTCCATCGTGGTGAACTACTCCCCATGCCCGTCATCGAAGTGCAGAACCTCACGAAGTCCTACGGAGACGTTCTCGCCGTTCGCGGCATCGATCTCCAGATCGATCAGGGCGAGGTGTTCGCGTTGCTCGGGCCGAACGGCGCAGGGAAGTCGACGACGGTCGAGATCCTCGAAGGGCACCGTGACAAGACGTCAGGTTCCGTATCGGTCCTCGGCTACGACCCGACTGATCGTGCTCGGGAGTTCCGTGAGCGGATCGGGATCGTCCTCCAGGAGACGGCGATCGAGGAACAACTCACCGTTGCAGAGGCGATCGACATCTACGGGTCGATGTATCCCAAGCAACGGAACACCGGGGAGTTGATCGAGATCGTTGGTCTCGAGGAGAAGGCGGACGCCCGGATCAAGACGCTTTCGGGTGGCCAGCGCCGGAGGCTCGAACTCGCTCTGGGAATCGTGGGCGATCCGGATCTCATCTTCCTCGATGAGCCGACGACGGGGTTCGACCCTTCGGCACGTCGACAAGCTTGGGCGATCGTCGAGAACCTGGCATCTCTCGGCAAGACGATCCTCTTGACCACCCACTACATGGACGAAGCCCAGTTCCTCGCGAACCGCGTTGCCGTGATCGCTCGGGGCGAGATCGTCGCGCAAGGCACACCCGAGTCGCTTGGAAACCGTCAGTCCGCAAAGACGGTCATAGCGTTCACCGCTGAGACGGCGGAGGCGATCCCTGTCGCAGGACTGCATGTGGGTGAGAACGGCCGGATGGAGATCCGGTCGGATGATCCAACGAGGGACCTCAACGCCCTCACGGGCTGGGCCATCGACCGTGAGATCGATCTGGTCGACCTCACCGTGGCACGCCCGACACTCGAAGACATCTACCTGGAACTCACCGGGAGTGATTCTGATGAGTGATCGCCCCAAGATGACGTCTCTCGTCGTGGTCCAGAACCGCTACCAGAACAAGATCTTCTTCAGGACCCCCATCGCTGCGTTCTTCACCATCTTCTTCCCTCTGATGATCTTCGTCGTGTTCGCACTCGTGTTCGGGAACGACTACATCGAATCTCTCGGTGTGACGACCGCCCAGTACTTCGCCCCGGCAATGGCGGTGTTCGCTGCCGTATCGGCGTCGTACACGAATATCGCGACGACGACCGCGTACCAGCGTGACCTTGGCATCCTCAAGCGGGTCAGGGGGACACCGCTGCCGGCATCCGTGTACATGGGTGGCAAGATCCTGAGCGCCGTCGAGATCGCTTTCCTCTCCGTCGTTGTGATGATGGCCATTGGTGTGGCGTTCTACGGCGTCGAGATCTACGCACGGACGCTTCCCGCCGTGATCGTCACGTTCCTCATCGGGGTCGGCACCTTCGCAGCACTCGGCCTGCTCGTCGCTGCAGTCGTCCCGTCCGGTGAGGGGGCAACAGCCATCACGAACGCGACCCTGTTACCGCTCGCGTTCATCAGCGGTGTCTTCTTCCCCTCAACGGGTGACTCGCCGGCCTGGCTCGACACGATCGCCAACATCTTCCCGCTCAAGCACTTCGTCGAACCGTTCGTCACCGCGTTCAACCCCACCTACACGGGATCGGGGTGGGACTGGGCAAGCCTGGCGTACATGGCGGTCTGGGGTATCGGCGCAACAGCCCTCGCCGTGCGGCTCTTCAAGTGGGAGTCCCCGGCCGGTGGCGGCTCCCAGCGCAAACGCAGGCGTTCCCCCTCCACATCATGACACCGGCAGCTGTGACGGTTCGTCCAGCGACACGCGAGGACATGGTCGCCCTCAACCGGATCTGCAACCGGTTCGTCGTGGGCTCGCACATCTCATTCGACGTAGATCCATGGACGGACACAGCCCGAACGGCATGGTTCGACGAACGGGTCGCGTCCGGCCACATCACCCTGGTTGTAGAGCGTGACGGGAAGGTCCTCGGGGGTGCGTGGTCGGCGCCGTGGCGCACGAAGGCTGCCTACGAACGGTCCGCCGAGACCACAGTGATGCTCGAGTCGTCTGTGCACGGATCGGGGGTTGGAGAGTATCTCTACGGGACGCTGGTCGCAGCCCTGGCAGACTCGGGTCACCACCGGTGCTACGCGGTCATCGCCCTCCCGAACGAGCCATCGATACGGCTGCACTCCAAGCTCGGGTTCACCGAGATCGGAACCCTCGACGAGGTCGGCTACAAGGATGGTCGTTACGTCTCGACGATACTCATGGAGCTGCGTTTGACCGACGAGTAGTGATGCCGGTGCTGGGACTTGAACTCACGTGTCCGCTGACACGCCGAGGAGACGTTCCCGCTTGATCGAGTTCGTACCTGAGATGAGAAGAAGCCCAGCGATCACCCATGCAATGAATCCGGCAGCAACCGCCGAGATAACGGGGCTGTACAGGAGACCCGACGCAACGGCGTAGGACATCAAGATGACCGGGAGGGTGACGAGGCTGGAGGCCTGATGTGCCGAGGCTGCTGATCGGACCCTCGCCGAGAGTCGGAGGATGAGCGACAAAGCGATGGCGATGAACGGTGGGACGACCCACAGGACGAGCAGCAGCCATCCGAGCGTCGGGAAGAACCATCCACCGAGTTTCGGCCCGACGATCAGGTTGACGACGAGGGAGTAGAGGGCGAAACCGACGATGCCGGCGGCGTAGCCGGGCAGCAGGCTCGCAACCAACTTCCCGAAGTAGATCTCGCCGACGGTGAGTGGGCTGTGAGCGAGGAACTCTCCCGTGCCCCGCTCGCGTTCCCCGACGATCGAGTTCGCCCCGACGGCAGACGAGATCGTCAGCGGAACGATTATCGCGATCGGGGCAAGCAGATAGACGGCGAAGGCGTACGACGCCCTTGCCGTTGGGTTGTCACCGCGGATGTTGCCCTGGATGGCTGCCGGAAGGCTCCCGACGATGTCCCCGATCTGGGTGACCATGGATGTTTGACGCACAACTGAGAGTGCACCGAGCATGATCGCTGGGAGGACGACGAAGAATACACCGCCGAGGATCACGAGCGGGATCCAGTAGTCCCTGGTCTTGAGAAGGCGGTAGAGATCGGCCTTCATCACCGCCTTGACCATCGACCACCTCACGATGCGCTCCTGTGTGCCCGCTGCATCTCGAAGTAGAGGTCCTCGAGTGTGGGGCTCAGCGGCTCGATGCGGGTGGGCCGGACTCCGCGTTTGACCAGTTCGATCACGATGTCGGGTACACGGTCGAGTGAGTCGAGGGTGACGTACACGCCGTCATCGATGCGCATCGATAGTACGCCGTCGAGCTGTGCGAGGAAGTCAAGTGATCTACGGTCCTCGGCGTCCATGATGACGATCGGGTCCGGCATGTACGCCCTGGCAAGATCCTGCGGGTTTCCGTGTGCCCGGACGCTTCCACGATCCATCAGGACAACCTGGTCGGCGATGCCCTCGGCTTCATGTAACAGATGGGTGCACATGACGATCGTACGGCCCCGTCCGGCGAGGTCGGTGATCAATTCGAGAACAGCACGAGCCGATTCGGGGTCGAGTCCTGCGGTCGGCTCGTCGAGCATGAGCACCTCGGGGTCGTGGATGACGGCCCGTGCCAGGGCGAGTCTGGTACGCATCCCCGTCGAGTACCCGCCGACGTCCTTGTCGAGTGCATCGGCTATGTCGAATCGCTTCGCCGCTTCTCTGGCGCTCGCTTCGTTGCTTCCGAAGATGGTTGCTGCGAACTGGAGGTTCTCCCATCCGGTCAACTGGTCGTAGAACGCCGGCTTGGGAGGTACGACACCGACCCGTGAGCGGACGGCGTCCCCGTCGACGAGGGGATCGAGTCCGAGGACCCGGATCTCACCGCTGTCAGAGATGAGTGCCCCGGTCGTCAGTCTGACCGTTGTGGTCTTTCCTGCACCGTTCGGCCCGAGGAGCACGGTGACCGAGCCGGCGGGTGCCGAGAACGCCACGTCGTCGAGCGCGTGGACGTCACCGAACCGCTTGTGGACGGAGGAGAAGGAGATCGCTGGTGTCATTCCTTGTTCCATCGGCCCAGACGGTAGAACTCTTGATCGGCTAGCTCGCTGTCGCTCGCAGTACTTGGTACCTGGTACCTGGAGGATGGCCCGGCAGGGAGCGGTCGTTCTCCGTTTGCCGCCGAAGCGCAAGCACTCTGAGATAGCCTGGGCTTCCGACTGTGATCTGTGATCTGTGATCTGTAAACCAGGAGACCGCATTCACCTGTTCCATGATCGTCTTGGTCCCTGGCCCTGTTCACGGTCTACGCTGCCCCATATGTGCGGTCGGTTCGTTCAGGTCGAGAAGCCAGAGTTCTACGCGCAGTGGTTCGGAGCCGAGTTCGTTCGCACCGAGACCCTGACGCAGCGCTACAACGTGGCGCCGACCACGAAGATCTACGCGGTCGCGCAGCACGAGAACGCTCGGGTGCTGACCTCGTTTCGCTGGGGGTTGATCCCGTCGTGGGCCAAGGACGAGAAGATCGGGGCACGTGCGATCAACGCACGGTCGGAGACCGCGTTCGAAAAGCCGATGTTCCGATCGTCCTTTGCCGGGAGACGGTGCCTGATCCCGGTCGACGGCTTCTACGAATGGGAACGAAGGAAGAAGGGGAAGCTTCCTCACTATGTGCACACGACCAACGGTGAGCCCCTGCCTGTCGCCGGACTCTGGTCATCGTGGCACGACTCACAGACCGACGATCGTGTCTTGACGTGCACCATCCTCACCGGGCCACCGAACCGTGTCGTCGGAAAGATCCACGATCGTATGCCCGTGATCCTGCCAAGAGACCGTTGGGATGCATGGCTCGATCCCGACAACGCAGACATCGATGAGCTCAGGGCCCTACTCGAGGTGTACCCGGGCGACGACATGACCGAGTACCCCGTCTCGACGCTCGTCAACAAGGTCTCGAACGACACCCCCGACTTGATCAAGCGCCTCGACACGCCTGCTGTCGACGAGACGTGATCGAGCCGCGTCGGTGACGTCTCGCGAGGATGGGCCCCGCCGATAGACGCGCCAAGTCCAAGATGTCTGGCAACATGGTTGGAATGAACCAGCAACTTCCCGTATGTGTCATCGGCGCGGGCGTGAGCGGCCTGACATCGATAAAGCAACTTCGTGACCGTGGCATCGACGTCGTGTGTTTCGAGACAGGGTCTGACGTTGGCGGTATCTGGAGGTACGACAACGACAGTGGCCGTTCCCCTGCGTACGCATCGCTCCACATCGACACTTCCAAAGAACGTTTCGCCTATGCGGATCATCCGGTTCCCAGGAAATGGCCGACGTATCTGCATCACACCCAGGTGCTCGAGTATCTCGAGTCGTACACAGACCGCTTCGCCGTACGCGACGCGATACGGTTCCGTCATGAGGTGACAGCGGTACTCCCTGAGGACGGTGGATGGAGGGTCGAGGTGCGTGACCTCGACACGGACGAAGTCACATCGGATCTGTTCCGGGCCGTCGTGGTGGCATCGGGGCATCACTGGGATCCGAACATGCCGGAGCGTTCGGGATCGTTCTCCGGTGAAATCATGCACGCGGGTTCCTATCGGACGCCCGACCGTTTCATCGGTAAGGACGTCGTGGTCGTCGGGCTTGGCAACACGGGAGCCGACATCGCGTGTGAACTCTCATGG
>VAPM010237344.1_pt1 | contig 10685 bp, 7 predicted proteins | sample 3395091 | NCBI WGS metagenome assembly VAPM01 (sample SAMN08290445, study PRJNA428436) | hydrothermal vent metagenome | isolation source: Deep-sea hydrothermal vent chimney 3 | place: Pacific Ocean: Juan De Fuca Ridge | reverse complement strand
GAAGGCAACCTGGTCATTACTCGCCCCTGGCCCGGGCAGTTGCGCACCGTGTACGGCGACCACAAGCGCTTCAAGGAGACCTATTTCTCGACCTATCCGGGGATGTACTTCACCGGTGATGGTGCACGTCGTGACAAGGATGGTTATTACTGGATTACCGGGCGGGTGGATGATGTCCTCAATGTCTCCGGGCACCGGCTCGGGACCGCTGAACTGGAAAGTGCACTGGTATTGCATAATGCGGTCGCCGAAGCGGCCGTGGTGGGCTACCCGCACGAGATCAAGGGTCAGGGCATCTATGCCTATGTCACACTGGTCAAAGGCGTGGAACCGAGTGATGATCTCAAAGCTGAATTAATCAAACTGGTACGCACTGAAATCGGCCCGATTGCCACCGTCGATATCCTGCAGTGGGCACCGGCCTTACCCAAAACCCGCTCGGGTAAAATCATGCGCCGCATCCTGCGCAAGATTGCCGCCAATGAAATCGGCAGCCTCGGCGATACCAGCACTCTCGCCGACCCGGGTGTGGTCGAAGAACTGATCGCCAACAGGGCCAGCCAATGAGCCAATTATCGGTACAACAACTGGAAGTACTGCTGGTTGAACCTTCCTCCACACAGCACAAGATCATTGACGGCTACCTCACCGCATTGGGCGCACCGGGTGTCCGCTGGGCACAGGATGGAAATGCCGCGCTGGCCTTAATGACAACAGCAATCCCCGACCTTGTGATCAGCACCATGCACCTGCCCGACATGACAGGCACCGAACTGGTTCAACACATGCGCGCAGACGAACGATTACTCGACGTCGCCTTCATGCTGGTCTCCAGCGAAACCAGTATCCGCTACCTGGAGCCTCTGCGTCAGGCCGGTGTGATTGCCATGCTGCCCAAGCCCTGTTCACAGGACCAGCTGCGCACCTCGTTGTTTGCCGCACTGGAATTTCTTGAACCAGAGTTACTGGAGCTGGATCACATTGCACCGGAAGACATGAACGTACTGGTCGTTGATGACAGCTTTACCTCACGGCACATCATTCGCCAGATGCTGGAAAAAATGGGTGTTGAGAAAATCAGTGAGGCTGAAAATGGCAAGCAGGCCGTAGAGCATATCGAAAAGGAATTCTTTGACCTGATCGTCACTGACTACAACATGCCGGAGATGGACGGCGAACAACTCAGCCAGTTCATCCGCAAGGAAAGCAGCCAGCAGAGCGTCCCCGTATTAATGGTGACCTCTGAAACCGACAAAACCCGGCTGGCCGGTGTCGAGCAAAGCGGTGTTTCAGCCGTGTTCGACAAACCCTTCAACGTGGAAACACTGCGTACCACCATACAGCGACTGCTCAGCTGAGCTTGATGCAAACAGGCGGTGAATTTCAACCCGCCGGGTGGCTGCCGGGTGGACACCTGCAGACTTTGTTCTCGCGTTGAACGGATAATTATTTGCACCACTCTGGTGCATTATCAGTATTTTCTGATTTACTTCTTCCTTTACCGAAACGGCCTCTCGCTGACCATCGATAAGCATCTGCCTATAGTGGTCCATAAACATCAAGTTTATTCTTAGGACTATGTTGTATATTTTTGTTTTAAATAATATAAATAATTCCTTCTTGACAGAGAAACAGGCCTTCCCAGCGGCTGAATAGCTGAATGCCAGCGCGGTTTCCTCAAGCTGTGAGTGGTCATGCCGATACTTCACCCAGACTGATTCGTCAATACCTTGGCGCACAGAATTGACAATTTCCACCCTGGGGGGAGGCCAATAGTCATGGCACCCAAAATCCAGGATGACTTGATGAGGCTAAACCCCCTATGACATGTTCGAAGCTGATCAGGACAACGGCACTGAGCCTGGTGTTACTGTCTGGCGCAAGCCATGCATCCGAAGCTGATATCTATTCGATACACTTTACCGAAAATGGCAAACACATCATTACCGGCGGGGCCGGTGGCTATACGCTCGCCGACAAAGTAAAGCATAGCGGCGGGATAAAAATCTGGGATGCCAGCAGCGGCGCACTGGTCGAGGCTCTGGGTGACCGCAAGGATCTGGATGCACTGTTTGGCAGCCAGTATGGCCGTGTGGGTAATACGCGCTGGGGTATCAGCAACTTCAAGGATGTCGTGATGACCGGCTCTTATCCGAATGGCAAGGTGCTGTTGCTGCCGAGTTCACTGGGACGCATGGGTAATGACCTGAAAGCCCAACTGCCCGGTTTTATCGGCGGCTATATGGATTTCTCGGGCAAACAACCGGCGCGCATTGAACTGTCAAAGATTAAAACCAGGAACGGTAACTGTGACCCGAAGACCGGCTTCCATGACTTTGTCGGCCCTATTGTGCCGTCCAACAATGGCAAATTCGCTGCCATCGTGGTGAATACCTGCACCGCCCGGACCAATGACAAGGACCAGCAGGTTGCATTCGAATACAACTCCGACCTGCATGTGATGGACCTGGACAAGTTCACCATCATTAACACCATCGAACATATTGATGCCGGCGTCTACGCGCTGGGTATCACCGATGCCGGTAATCGCGTGGCTTTTGTTGGCCGCGACCAGTTCGCTGTTATCGATATGGATACCGACAAACGCCATGTTGTCGAAACCTATTCAGGCAGCGACTTCATGATTCCGCGCCAGTTCAGCTCCCTGCAGTTCAGTAAGGACGGCAAGCAGCTGGTCTCCCTGCGCAACATCTATGACATCGAGTCAGGCAAGGAACACACCCTGAAGTGGGCCAGTGGCGATGCGAAAAAGCCACGCCGTATTTCCAGTGTTCGTGTTTCACCTGACCTGAAATTCTTCGCCATTGTGATGCCCAAGCGTTCATTGATCACCTTTGGTGATGACGGCTTGCCGCGCTCCTACGGCAAGGCGGACAAAGTCATTCTGCTGAGCACCACCACCGGTGAACGCACCGAACTGGAAATCACCGACTCGATGACGGAAGGCAAACGCTGTGTCACGGATATCTCACCGGACAGCACGCGTGTGGCGGTCGGCTGCAAGGGTGGACTGTTGCGGGTTTATGACACGAGCACCGGCAAACTGATCTGGAACAAGCAGAACGTTGGCAAGAAATCGGACAATGGCCTGATGCAGGTTGAGTACGATGATGGCCTGGACAACCTCTACAGCATGCTGGATACCAGCCTGATCCACTGAGACCGCCCCCGTTTTCCCCTGCCCCGCAGAGAACACCGTTGAACAGCCCGCGCCCCCGGCAAAAACCGGGGGCTTTTTTATGTCCCTGTTACCCGCTGACCAGATTTGCCTGAATCGGCATAACGATAAATAAAAAAGGGCCTTGCGGCCCTTTTTTAATGCACGTCCAACAAAGCTGGTACTAGCTCGCAGTAACCGCCTTCATACTGAGGCGAATACGGCCCTGCTTGTCAACTTCCAGTACCTTGACCTTGATGGTGTCGCCTTCCGTCAGCTTGTCGCTGACTTTCTCGACACGTTCGTCGCTGATCTGGGAGATGTGTACCAGCCCATCCTTGCCCGGCAGGATAGTCACGAAAGCGCCGAAGTCCATCAGCTTGGCAACCTTGCCTTCGTAAATGTGTCCCACTTCAACATCGGCGGTGAGCTGCTCGATACGACGCTTGCATTCTTCGCCTGCTGAACGATCCACGGAAGCAATCTTGACGGTACCGCTGTCATCAATATCAATGCTGGCGCCGGTCTCCTCGGTCAGCATGCGGATGGTGGCACCACCCTTGCCGATCACATCGCGGATACGATCCGGGTTGATCTTCATGGTGATGTAACGCGGTGCGTAAACCGACATCTCTTCACGCGGTGTGCTGATTGCGGCATTCATTTCGTTAAGGATGTGCAGGCGCGCATCGTGGGCCTGTGCCAGCGCCTTTTCCATAATCTCGCTGGTGATGCCGTCAATCTTGATGTCCATCTGCAGGGCATTCACGCCCTTTTCGGTACCCGCTACCTTGAAGTCCATGTCACCGAGGTGATCCTCGTCGCCCATGATATCGGTCAGGACGGCGAAGTCATCACCTTCCTTGATCAGGCCCATAGCCACACCGGCAACCGGGGCGGACAAGGGTACGCCGGCATCCATCATTGCCAGGCTGCTGCCGCAGACGCTGGCCATGGAACTGGAACCGTTGGATTCGGTAATTTCCGAGACCACGCGAATGGTGTAAGGGAAGTCTTCCTTACTGGGCATGCAGGCCAGCATACCGCGCTTGGCAAGGCGACCGTGACCGATTTCACGACGCTTCGGACTACCCACACGACCGGTCTCACCCACACAGTAAGGCGGGAAGTTGTAGTGCAACATGAAGTTATCGCGATACGACCCCTGCAAGGCATCGACGATCTGTGCATCGCGCTCGGTACCCAGTGTGGTCACGACCAGCGCCTGGGTTTCGCCGCGGGTGAACAGTGCGGAGCCATGAACACGCGGCAACACACCGGTGCGCACTGTAATCGGACGCACTGTTTTGGTGTCACGTCCATCGATACGCGGGTTACCTTCGATAATGCGACTGCGAACAATGTGTTTTTCCAGCTTTTCCATCGCATTGCGAACGTCTTCAGCACCGAAGCCGCCGTCCTCATCGCTGACCAGCTTGTCGGTGGTCTCACTGCGAATGGCGCTGAGTCGTGCATAACGGTCCTGCTTGTCAGCAATCTGGTAAGCCTCACCGAATGCCGCTTCGCTGGCTTCGGCAACTGCCTTTGCCAGGGCTTCATTGATCTCGGCCGGCACCCATTCCCAGACGGGAGTATTCACTTCGGCAGCCAGTTCGCTGATGGCGCTGATGGCAACCTGCATCTGTTCGTGGCCGTATACCACCGAACCCAGCATAACGTCTTCGGGCAATTCTTTCGCTTCGGATTCAACCATCAACACGGCTTTGGAGGTACCGGCGACGACCAGGTCCAGCTGGGAATCTTCAAGCTGGGTGCGCGTCGGGTTCAACACGTATTCACCATCGATATAGCCCACGCGTGCCGCACCGACCGGGCCGCTGAACGGCAGGCCGGAAATCGAGCAGGCCGCCGAAGCACCCAGCAGCGCAGGAATGTCAGGATCGATATCCGGATCCAGTGACATCACGGTCGCAACGATCTGCACTTCGTTGGTGAAACCCTTCGGGAACAGCGGGCGAATCGGACGATCAATCAAACGACACAACAGTGTCTCATTTTCGCTCGGGCGTCCCTCACGACGAAAAAAGCCGCCGGGGATGTGCCCGGCGGCGTAAGTGCGTTCCTGGTAGTCAACGGTCAGCGGGAAAAAGTCCCGGCCTTCCGAGCCGCGTTTCAAACCCACCACGGTAACAAATACGATGGTCTCTCCCATACTGACCATAACGGCACCGCTGGCCTGGCGGGCGATCTCACCGGTTTCTAGGGTCACGGTCTGGTCGCCGTACTGGAACGATTTCTTGATCGGATTCACTGGCAAGTCCTTAACTGATGGCTACAGCTGATTGGTTGAATACAAGGTTGAATGAAAGTAATGAAATTAACGACGCAGACCCAGACGACCGATAAGATCCTGGTAACGGCTGACGTTCTTGCCCTTGAGGTAGTCGAGCAACTTGCGACGGTTGCTGACCATACGCAACAAACCCTGGCGGGAATGGTGGTCGTGCTTGTGTTCCTGGAAGTGCGATGTCAGTTCCTGGATGTTCGCGGTCAGCAGCGCAACCTGTACCTCGGGGGAACCGGTGTCGCCTGCGGCGCGTTGATAATCACTGACAATCTGTTGTTTCTGTTCGGTTGATAAAGCCATGCTTTGCTCCAAATGTAAGTCAGGTTGTGCATCCAGCGAACAGGCCAGACACAAGCGGCGTAGTCTACCTGCCTAAGCCAGTTCGCTCAATAGCTTAGGCACCTTTCATCATTCGGCGCGGTGCCACCCGGCCGTCGTCGAGAATTTCGCCCATGCCGAGGAAAGTATGTTCACCTTCGTACAGCCGGACCCAGCCACTGGTGGGTGCGCGTGGCACCAGCACCGCCTGTCCCTGGCGCAGGTAAAAAGCCGCATCCGCCGATAAATTCACGTTCGGCCATTGGGTTAGCGCCGTCTCGATGGGCAACAGCAGGTCGTCCATAGCGTGTTTGTCTTGCTCTTTCAGAGTCTCCAGCGCCTCGAGAGTAACGAGTTTATCGTCATCATAGGGACCAACCGCCGTGCGTCGCAGCGCCGAAACGTGTGCACCACAACCGAGCTGTTCGCCAATATCCTCAACCAGGGTGCGAACATAGGTGCCTTTCGAGCAGTGTACGAAAATATCCAGCCAGTCATCACCACGTGCCGTCAGGATAAGTGCGCGAATATCAACAGGGCGTGGTGCACGCTCCACCTCGATACCCTGCCGGGCCAGTTTGTACAACCGCTGCCCCTCGTGCTTGAGCGCCGAGTACATGGGAGGAATCTGTTCGATAGGCCCCCGGAACTGTTCCAGTACGGATTCAATCTGCGCTTCGCTGTAGTTTTCTACTGGACGGGTGCTGATCACGTCACCTTCTGCGTCTGCCGTGGCCGTTTTCACGCCCAGCTGGCAACGCACTTCGTAGCGCTTGTCGGCGTCCAGCAAAAACGCCGACACTTTGGTGGCCTCACCCATGCAGATCGGCAACACCCCGGAGGCGAGCGGATCCAGGCTGCCGGTATGGCCGGCCTTTTTGGCAAAAAACAAACGTTTAACCTGTTGCAGGGCATCGTTGGAGGTAATCCCCGGCGGTTTGTCCAGCAACAGAATACCGTTGACGTCCCGACCTCGTACGCGGCGTCGACCCATAAGTGATAACTTCCTTACTCGTTGTCCGGATCGGTCTCGTCGTCGTGTTTCGCGTCTGCCTGTACGGCGGAATCGATCAACGCGCTCAGACGAGCCCCTTCCTGAAGGGAATGATCCTGTTTGAAATGGAGTTCCGGCACGTGCCGCATCTTGAGTGTCTGACCGAGCAGATGGCGCAGGAAGCCCGCCGCACCGGTCAGCGCTTTCAGTAATTCGGTGATTTCTTCCTGCTCGCCGAAGGTCGAGACATAGACCTTGGCGTGCGACAGGTCTCGCGATACCTCAACCGCCGACACACTGACCATACCGACGCGCGGATCACGCACCTCATCACGAATCAGGGTCGCAAGTTCGCGCTGAATCTGTTCGCCAACGCGGCGTGTTCTGGGAAAATCTCTGGGCATGAAAACTCACCGTCGCTACCGGAATCCGGCGCGATCACTACGGCCGGATCAATCGACCGTACGCGCCCTCTCTGTCCGTTCGAAGACCTCGATCTGATCACCTGCCTTGACGTCATTGTAGCCCTTCACACCGATACCGCACTCGGTACCGCTACGCACTTCATTGACGTCGTCCTTGAAACGACGCAGCGATTCCAGCTCGCCTTCGTAGATGACCACGTTGTCGCGCAACACGCGGATCGGCACACTGCGACGTACTACGCCCTCGGTCACCATACAGCCGGCAATCGCACCAATCTTCGGTGCCCGGAAGACATCGCGGACTTCGGCAAGACCAATAATCTCTTCCGTGACTTCCGGCGACAGCATGCCGGATACGGCGGATTTAACGTCGTCAATCGCATCGTAAATGACACTGTAATAGTGCAGGTCGATATCATTCTCTTCGACGATCCGTCGTGCCGATGCATCGGCGCGCACGTTAAAGCCGATCAGAATCGCATTGGATGCCAGCGCCAGGTTGGCATCGGTTTCGGTAATACCCCCGACACCTGAGGACACAATATTGACCGTCACTTCATCGGTAATAATCTTGGTCAGGGCCTCGCGTAACGCCTCGGCACTTCCCTGCACATCCGCTTTAAGGACAATGTTGAGCACCTTCTTCTCGCCCTTGCCCATGTTACTGAACACATCTTCGAGCCGGGCCTGGTGCTGGCGGGACAGTTTTACCTCGCGTTGTTTCTGCTGGCGGAACTCAGCCAGTTCACGCGCCTTGCGTTCATCATTGATGACCTGGGCCTCTTCACCGGCCGCCGGTGTACCGGACAGACCCAGCACCACAGCAGGCATGGATGGCCCGGCCGACTCGATAGGCTTGCCAGCTTCATCAAACATCGCTCGCACGCGCCCGATTTCATGACCGGTCACCAGCGTGTCGCCTTTTTTCAGTACACCGTTTTGTACCAGGATGGTGGCTACCGGACCGCGGCCCTTGTCGAGTGCGGATTCGATGACCACGCCCTGTGCCGGACAATCCATAACAGCTTTCAGTTCAAGCAGTTCGGCCTGCAATAAAATGGCATCGAGCAAATCATCAACGCCCTGGCCGGTCTTGGCTGAAACCTCGATGAACTGGGTATCACCACCCCAGTCTTCCGGAATAACACCTTTCTGTGACAGCTCGGTTTTTACCCGTTCAGAATCTGCTTCCGGTTTGTCTATCTTGTTGACTGCCACCACCATCGGGACACCAGCGGCCTTACTGTGTTCAACTGCCTCGATAGTCTGTGGCATGGCGCCATCGTCAGCTGCAACGACAAGGATCACAATATCGGTAACCTTGGCACCGCGTGCACGCATGGCGGTAAACGCCGCATGGCCCGGGGTGTCGAGGAAGCTGATCGTGCCCTTGCTGGTTTCTACATGGTAGGCGCCGATATGCTGTGTAATACCACCCGCTTCACCGGCAGCAACGCGGGTACTGCGAATGTAGTCGAGCAGCGAGGTCTTGCCGTGATCGACGTGGCCCATAATGGTCACTACCGGCGCACGCGGCATTTTTTCGCCCGTTATTTCGGCTGCGGCCTGCTGCTCGATCTCGATTTCCAGATCGTTCTCGGAAACCTGTTTGGCGATGTGCCCCAGTTCCTCGACCAGCAGCACGGCAGTGTCCTGGTCCAGTGCCTGGTTGATAGTGGCCATCACGCCCATCTTCATTAGCGACTTTATGAGTTCAGTCGCCTTGATGGAAAGTTTCTGGGCAAGATCGCCCACCGAAATCGCTTCCGGAATCTCAACCTCACGTACCATCGGTGCCGTCGGTCGCTCGAAACCATGCTCACCCGATGACTTGACGGCCACACCGGAACGACGACCGCTGGGCTTCTTGCGCCGACCGCCCTTGCCCTTGGCAACGTGCAATTCCTTACGACCATACCGGGTCGGTTGATCGCCAGCCGGTTCGCGGTGGCGTGTTTTGCGTTCTTTCTCGGACTTCTGCTGACGCGCTTCCTGTTCTGCGCGCGCCTGGGCCTGAGCCTCATCAGATACCTTGGTCTCGACTTCTTTCGTCTTGCGTGCCTCTTCCTCTTCCTTCTTGCGGCGTGCTTCTTCAGTGCGCTTTTGTTCTTCTTCAGCCTTGCGCTTTACTTCTTCTTCAGCACGACGCAAAGCGTCCTTCTCGGCCTGAATCTTTGCTTCACGCTCGGCCAGCAAACGCGCCTTTTCCTCGGCCTCCTGCTTGAGCCGGTCTTCTTCTTCAGCAACCAGTTCGGCACGCTTGACATAGGTGCGCTTCTTGCGAACCTCAACGTTGACGGTCTTGGCCGTACTGCCTCGCCCCGTTGAACCGGTTTTTAATTCAGTGTGCATTTTGCGCCGCAGTGTCACCTTTTTCGGCTGCGCTCCCGCCAGCGATTCAGATCGGCCATGGCTCTGGCGCAAATAGCTCAGCAACTGCATTTTCTCCTTGTCGGAGATCGTGTCATCTGCATCACTGATCTGCATGCCGGCTTCTCCCAGCTGCGCCAACAGGCGATCCACGGGCAAGCCAACTACATCTGCAAACTGTCGTACCGTAACGTCGGTCATCGTAAAGCGTCTCCTCGACGGCTACCCTTGTTCTTCTTCCGCAAACCAGGGAGCGCGAGCGGTCATAATCAATTTTCCGGCACGTTCTTCGTCCATGCCCTCGATATCCATCAGGTCATCAATGGCCTGTTCGGCCAGATCTTCCATGGTGATGATACCTTTACCTGCCAGAGTGAAAGCCAGGTCTTCGTCCATACCTTCCATTTCCAGCAAATCATCTGCCGGGCGGCGACCGCCAAGATTTTCCTCACTGGCAATCGCCCGTGTGAGCAACACGTCGCGGGCGCGGCCGCGCAATTCCTCGACAATGTCTTCTTCAAATTCTTCGATCTGCAACAGCTCGCTGTTGGGCACATAGGCAATTTCCTCAACGGTCGAGAAACCTTCCTGCACCAGGATCACCGCCACTTCCTCGTCAACATCGAGGTCGTCCATGAACAGCTTTTGCAGCACCTTCATTTCTTCCTCGGATTTCTCCACGGCCTGCTGCTCGTCCATGACATTCAGTTCCCAACCGGTCAGCTGGCTGGCCAGGCGTACGTTCTGGCCACCACGGCCGATGGCCTGGGACAGCTGATCGTTGGCTACAGCCACGTCCATGCTGTGCTTGTCTTCGTCGACCACAATCGACACGACCTCGGCCGGTGACATGGCGTTGATGACAAACTGTGCCGGGTTCTCATCCCAAAGGATAATATCAACACGCTCACCAGAGAGTTCGGTCGATACCGTCTGTACACGTGAACCGCGCATTCCGACACAGGCACCGACCGGATCGATGCGCGGGTCGTTGGATTTCACCGCAATCTTGGCACGCATACCCGGGTCACGAGCCGCACCAAGAATTTCGATCAGTTCCTGACCAACTTCCGGGACTTCCAGTTTGAACAG
>VAPM010001371.1_pt1 | contig 10694 bp, 14 predicted proteins | sample 3395091 | NCBI WGS metagenome assembly VAPM01 (sample SAMN08290445, study PRJNA428436) | hydrothermal vent metagenome | isolation source: Deep-sea hydrothermal vent chimney 3 | place: Pacific Ocean: Juan De Fuca Ridge | reverse complement strand
TTTAAAGATGGCGTTGAAGTTGCAACAGAACTCCATTCATCAAAAGCAGGCAATAAACTGGATAATGAAATCGGGCTGGATCTTCGTTATGGCCTGACGGGGAACTGGACAATTGGAGTGGAAGTTCCTTACTTGATTAAGTCCAATATTGGCGGTTCTTCAAGCGGCATTGGTGATACCGCTGTTTTTACAAAGTACCGTTTCTGGCGCAAAGATTCGCTTGGTTTACAGCAAAGTGCTGCTATTTCCTTAAAGTTCCTTACTCAAACAGGTGACGAAACCCTGAGTCCGGCGCCTGGTACTGGCACCACCGACAGTATTGTTGGTTTGTCCTATGGTTACGAAGGACGAACCTGGTATCGCTGGGCGAGTGTGCGTTATCGTGAAAATGGAACCAACAACGCAGGTTTTAAACGTGGTAGCAAAACGTTGGTCGATTTTGTAGTGGGCATCCGCCCAACACTTACCAGGTATACTGAGCCCGATACTGTCTGGCTATTAGAACTCAATGGTGAGCTGGGCGATCAAGCAACACTTAATGGTAACAGCGTTGTGAATACCGGCGGTGATGAATGGTTTATTGCTCCGGGAATATTCTGGACAATTAAAAACTTTGCGATTAAAGCGGGCGTTCAATTCCCTGTTGTGAGTGACTTAAATGGTTCACAGGAGAAATCAGATTATCGTGCAAAAATAAGTTTTGAATGGCATATGTAATCACACTTAAGCATTATTTGTTAATAAATTTAGAGGTAATAAAATGAAGAAAACAACAGTAATAAGTATTTTTAGTGCAATGATTATGTTCAGTTCACTGCAAACCAGCTTTGCGGCAGGAACAAACTATAATATTCGTGTTGATGGCTTAGCCTGTCCATTTTGTGCTTATGGCATCGAAAAAAAGTTTAAGAAAATGGACGGGGTCAGTAATATTAAAATTGATTTAGATAAAGGTTTGGTAAGCGTTGATGCAAAAGAAGGTGTCGAGCTAAAAGAAGATAAAATGAAAACATTATTTAATGACTCAGGGTTTACGTACCGTAGTATGAAAACCACACCAATTAAATAAGCCATTAGGATTTTTATATGGAGTTCACTGATGGCTGTTAAAACATCAAACCTTAAAGAAAGTAGTGTAACGGTATTTTCATTATTCACAACCACCGGTACGCTTGTTTGTTGCGCGATACCGATTATTTTTGTTACCCTGGGTATGGGTGCAACCGTTGCGGCTATGACAAGTGCCTTTCCTTTCTTAATTACCTTAAGCCAGCATAAGATATGGCTGTTTGCTTTTTCTGCTGTAATGTTATTAATTTCTGGATGGCTGATGTTTCGTCCAGGGCGAGCTTGTCCCATAGATGCGGATTTAGCCCGAGCATGTAATACGGCTTTTAAATGGAATAAACGCATATATTGGGCTTCAGTTGTTATCTGGAGCATTGGCTTTATCGCTGCATATGTATTATTACCTGTTCGCATGTGGCTGGATATTTAATTATTTTTCAGGAGATAATGATGAACCTTAATGTAGAAATATTTTCATCTCCAGGCTGTAGTAAATGTGGCCATGCTAAAGATGTCTTACGAAAACTGGCAGATGAAATTGGTGGCACTAAAATTCAATGGCGTGAAGTAAATATCCTTGATGATCTTGATTATGCTATTTCTCTGGGTGTAATGACAACACCATCGATTGCAATTAACGGTGAGCTGATTTTTTCAAGTTTACCATCAGCAAAAAAACTGCGTACTGAGCTGGAATCAAGGTTAAAAGGACAATAAAATGTTAACTTTACTCGTCATCTCAGCTGCACTGCTGGGTTTTCTTGCTTTCTTTGAACCCTGCACGATTGCAACACATACTCTTTTTTCACGGCGTGTGCATCAAAACAAGGATGAACATTCCTGTTGTCACAATATGTTTTCAGTGTGGTTAAGTCGTAGTATTCTGTTGGCAACTCTTTTGCTGTTGGCTGTGCTTGTAATTGAGCAACCAGTATGGGGTGCTTACGCACCCAGTATTATTCTTTTTGTCATTGCGGCTATATATTTGTTGTCCCGTTTTGTTTATCTGCCTGTTCCTCATCTTGAATTTTTTAAACTCATTCCTGGTGGCAAGAAATTACCTTTTGCTGTTCAACTTGGTCTAACCTTGCCTGCCTGTACCTTGCCGCTTGTTGCGATTGTTACAGGGATGGCAGTCACCGTTGCTTCAATACCGTATGCAATTTTATCGGCTTTACTGTTTGCCACAATGTTTACCTTGCCAATGATACTTGTAACCATTAAAGGCTTAGACAGTAATGGTCTGGAATTTTTAAACCGTGCCTCGAAAGGCAGCCCCTATTTAACCGCTGTACTTTTACTGGGGCTGGCAACTTACCTGTTAATACCTGCACTTGATCTCAATATTGCAACCTTTAAAAGCTCACTGCAACAAGCTAGCTGGGCGGGTATCGGTATTGGCTTTCTAGCTGGATTTATTTTTAGTTTTAATCCAGTTTCTTTTGCATCTGTGCCTGTCATGCTTGCATACGTTACTAAAGCACATGAAGAGCGGCGCGCAGTGCTGATGGGTGCTGCTTTTGTTATGGGTATGCTGGTTACACATGTAACACTTGGTGTTATTGCAGCATTGGGTGGTGAGTGGGTAAAGTCTGTAATGGGTCGGGAATGGGGTTTGCTGCTTGGGCCAGTACTTGTTCTTATGGGGTTAATGTGGGCTGGATTAATTAATATTCGTTTACGCTGGTTCGGTGTAAAAGGGCGCAAGGCTACTGGCATCTGGGGTGCGTTCTTATTGGGTATTCCTTTTTCAGTTGCAGTTTGCCCATTCTGCACACCCGCACTGCTGGTTGCGTTAACGGCCAGCGCCAGCATTGGTTCTCCCATATTTGGTTTTGCACTGTTGCTTGCTTTTGCTCTGGGTCGAAGCATCCCTGTTATTTTAGGTGCATGGAGTATGGGTTGGCTGGAATCACTGCAGATACTTTCACGCTATCAGCGAGCATTCGAGATTATTGCTGGTGTTACGCTGGTGCTAACCGGGTTATACCTATTAAATGAATATTTCTTTGTTATCCAATACTAAAAGATAAATATATAATTATTATTTATTGACTATCAGATGTTATCAGGGTTCAACAGCATTGTTGCCTGCATGGGAATATTCTGGGAGTAAAAGGGCTATACTGCTATAGTAGTGGTCAGGTAACTTGCGAGTATTGATATTATGGCGATTTATCGCATTGGTGATGTCACCAAACAGTTTAACGTAACGGCAGATACATTGCGTTATTATGAAAAAATTGGTTTGTTCCCGAACGTCTCGCGCACAGCATCTGGTGTTCGACAATATAATGATAAAGATTTATCGCGCTTGCGTTTTATTAAACGGGCCCAGTACATGAACTTTACACTGGATGAAATAAAAGATTTACTCGAAATGCGCGCCGCACCACAAACAGCCAAAGACAGTATCCGGCAATTAACAGCACTAAAGTTGAGCGCCATAGAAGGGCAGGTAAGTGAATTGACAACACTAAAAAATGAACTGACTCTGTTGCTTAACTTGTGCCGAGGCAGTGAGGACGGGTGCCCGATTATTGAAGATCTTGATGGAACCGTTTAGTCATATTACTGGCTTGAAAGGTATATAAACTTTTTAAACGCCGCAACTGCCTGTGTCCCATCTAAAGAGTTTTGCATGCACATAGCGATACAACCAGACACCAAAAACAATACCGAAAATAGTTGCAATCGCAGCAACTGAACCGCCACCAAGATGAACAAAAACAATCGCAGGGCAGGCACCAGAAATAGCCCAACCAAAGCCAAACATCATGCTACCCGGTAATGTACCTGGTTGTATTATTTTATCTTGTGCCGGTATACGTTTTCGCAATAGCAAAAGAACAATCATGGTAAGTAGCACCCCACCGGCAAAGCTTAACCACATGCGCTTATCGACCAGGGTAAACATATTATGAAGCTCATTATAATCACCAAAGCCGATGCTGGTAATAACAGCACCAAACAGCAAGCCAACAATGGAATATTTAATATGTTCATTCATGATATAAACTCTTTCATTAACAACGACAGTGATACGGCCGACAGGACAAAAACAACGGTTGAAAGCAAACTTGCAGGTATCATTCGCGCAGAACCACTCAGGCCATGTCCGGATGTACAGCCGCCCGCCATTTGTGTGCCAAAACCAACCATTGCACCACCAAAAAACAGGGCTATCCAGACTTCCCACAAGTTTCCAAATATCTGGCTGTGAATATCGCTTAAGTTAAATCTAACTTCAAAGTGCCCGGTAAAAATTGAAACAAGCAGTGAGCCCACAAAAATTGAAACAAGGAAGGTCAGGTGTGAAGTCCAGCGGCTTTCTTTTTCAATAACAGGGGTTGTTTCTGATTGTGATACGTCGACATCGCCCAGTTCTGCTAATGCATCTTCACCAAATTCAGCCAGTGTTTCTGCAATCAGTGTGTTATTGATTGCTTCTGCCCCTTGTGAATGAAGCGCTTCATTTTCTTTATGGATTGCTTGTTGTTCACGCCAGAAAACAACTTTTGCCCAGCTACCGGATACCCCAAGTAAACGACCAATAAGAAAAAAGTATAACAGGCTGATACTGGTGAGACCGATTGCACCTAGCCACCACGGCCAGTACTCAATCATGCGTCCCCCGATGATTTAAATGGATTTAATTTTTGTAGCATTTTTATGACAAATGATTTTTCGGTATTTTCCTGCTCAGCCTGAGTAACAACTTGAGTGATTTTGAATTCTTCTTCTGGTGAGGCCTGTAACTGTGCTCTTATTAAATTTTCACACTGAATGTTACCGCTCATTACGGCGTAATCTAGCGCGGTTTTGCCTTTTGTTGTTTTTTTCCAGGGGTTACAACCTTGATCAAGCATTAATTCTACAAGTTCTTCACTGCCAACACTGGCTGCCGCCATCAATGGGCTCAAGCCTTCACTGGTTTGCAGGTTTTCACCTGCAATGCCTATTTTAAGGATTGATTTAACAACAGGAATACGCTTTTTCTCAATGGCATTAAATAAAGCGGCGGTATTAATTTCGGTACTGGAGCGTTTTTCCAGCATCTTGCCGTTCGGTAAAAGTGTTAATGGTGCAACTTTACCTTCAAGTGAAAAATGATAGCGTTTACATTTTTCAAAGTTGTGTTCACAATAATGTTTTTTCCACAACCGTAATGCAGGCTCCATGGCTAATAGTGGGTACAACTGACAATTTGACATATGACTACATGGCATAATATTTATCACCTCACATCTATTTTCGCCCCAATATTGTGCATTGGGTCTCAATAATAATAGTGTATACAGGTGAAAAATTCTGTATCCTTTGGTACTTTTGGTTAGATACTTCCTCAGATTATTCTATAAATAAGATTAAAATATATCTTTAAGTTACTAAAACTTAATGATTTTCATTTTATTGACGGATAAGCTACTTAACCTATATATTAGGTACTTAATTATGGCGGATATACAAAAAAATGCAGTTACCGCAAAAGCAGATTTACTTAATCATTCCGCTGTTTCTCCTGGTTGCGAATACTTTTGCGGCCGTTGGTGTAACAAAAAATCCCTCTACACAGCTAAAGTCATGGGTTTTAAAGGAAGGGAATTTTAAACTGCAGCTAATCCAGCGTTTACCCGACCAAACACGCGCGTTTTTTCAGGGGCGTGGTTTTTCCACTAAAGTAGCAAATGATCTTGCACTCAGTTGCATTTTTCAGGTGATTGGTACCAATATCGGTACACCCAAACATGCTGAGCCCGTATCCTACTTCCTGAAAGACTGGAAAATAAAAATGGGTGATAAAATACAAACTGTAAAATTAAAAGAAAACTGGAAAAAGCAATGGTCGTCGACTGACGTGAATACTGCTGCACGCATTGCATTTACCTGGGCAACATTTCCGACAGAACAAACTTTTTCTGGTGGTGGTGATTATGGCTGGGGAATGATTAGTTTTGGTTTACCACCAAAATCAGAATTCGACTTAAAAGTTGTCTGGAAACAGAATAACAAAACCAACAGTACATGGATACGTGCCATAACATGCCCACAGGATCGTTAAAAAATATGATAAAACCATTACTGAAATACACTACTTTATTTATTGCTTTATTATTTTTTAGTCATTATGTAAATGCAGGGCAGGGCTTAACATTGCTGCCGAAAAAAATACTGGCAAAAGACTTCAGCTTAAAAGATATGGATGGCAAAATACATTCATTAAAAGATTATCGTGGTAAGCCGGTTATTATTAATTTCTGGGCAACATGGTGTCCACCTTGTCGTGAAGAATTACCTGCAATGAACAAAGGCTGGGCAAAAATTAAACCGCTTGGTATTGCGATGATTGCGATTAATGTGGGTGAAGATGAAGATACAATTTTCAGCTTTACAGCAGATTACCCAATTGACTTTCAGGTGTTACTTGATAGTAGTGGGGACATCATTAATGAATGGTCTGTACGGGGTTTACCAACCACATTAGTATTAGATAAAGATGGCTATATTGTTTACCGTGCCATTGGCGGTAGAGACTGGTCTTCCGATCTGCTGCTGGATAAAGTAAAAGCACTATTAAAATAGGTATTTTTTATGTGTTTTCGACACACACTTGTTTTAATAATTGAGCCAGTTGTTCGGTAGCAGGGCCAACTTGTTGCAGGTTGGCATAAACAAGATAAAGATTACTTTTTCTTATCTGGCCTTCTTTTAACGGCAAGGCCTTTAATTCACCGTTACTCATCGCATGCTCAATTTCTTTTTCTGGCAACCAGCCAAAACCTAAGCCGTTGCTAATAATTTGCAGTGAAGATTCCAGACTAGTCACCGTCCAGCGGTGAACATTGCCCAGCCAGCCAGAATCAATTCCTTTTTTGCCTGAGTCACTTACAATAACATGGGTTTCCCGTTCAAGATCATGGGTTGTTAATTTGTGTTTAATTTTATGCAAGGGATGATCAGGATGCGCAACAACAATAAATTTTACTTTTAGCAGTTCTTCACCCAAAAACCCCTGTGGTATGTAAGGGCTGATAATTAAATCGGCATTGCCTTTAAGTAAAATATCTTCTGCACCCGACAAAACCACTTCATGCAAGCGAACCTGTGTTTCTTTTGCTAATGGTTCGAAAGCTTTTAAAGCCTGCATTAAGTAGCTAGTGGGAAAGGAGGCTTCTACCGCTAGCCGGATTTCGGCCTCCCAACCTTGTTCAAGATGTTTTGCCTGCTGTTCAATCGCACTGGCATCGGCAACCAACTGGCGAGCACGCTGTAACAAGACCTTGCCCGATTCATTTAACACCGCTTTACGGCCTTCAATGTGTAGTAACTTCAGGCCAAGCTGCTCCTGTAGTCGATTAACCGCGTAACTTACTGAAGATTGGCTACGGTGGAGCTGCTCGGCGGCCTGTGCATAGCCTGCATTATCAATAACTGCGATAAGAGCACGCCACTGATCCAGACTGACTTTGGGTATATTCATATAGTGAATATATATCTAAATATTAGATAGGTAAAGCCAATTTTATGCGCTTTTTAATCTAATTAATTTGATTATACTGGTTTTATTCACTTAAAACAGGAGAAATAAAATGAACAAATTAACCGATGTTATTGCGCGTGTACTGCTGGGGCTTATTTTTGTTGTGGCTGGATTGGGTAAATTAGGTGAGGGCTATGCTGGTACAGCAGGCTATATGGATAGTATGGGCGTGCCGGGATCGCTTTTACCTTTGGTTATCCTTCTGGAAATTGGCGGTGGCTTAATGGTTATTGCCGGTTTTAAAACAGCATGGGCGGCATTGGCGCTGGCGGTGTTTACCTTGATCTCTGCATTTATTTTTCATTTTAATTTAGCCGATCAGATCCAGTCGATTATGTTTATGAAGAATTTGGCCATCACTGGTGGGCTAATGTTGCTTATAGTGCACGGTGCAGGTCAATTAAGTATCGATTATAAATTTTCAAAATAACTGAACAACAACATACCTCCTGATTTTCAGGAGGTGATACACATAAGGAATAATGCAATGGGTATGCTAATTAATGGTGAACTTGTAGATAGCTGGCTGGATAAGGAAATCGACAAAGGTGAGTTTAAAAGAATGGAATCGTCATTCAGAAACTGGGTAACGGTAGATGGTAAAGCGGGCTCCAGTGGTAAAGGTGGCTTTAAGGCAGAAGCAGGGCGATACCATCTGTATGTTTCACCCGCTTGCCCCTGGGCACATCGTACTATTATTTTTCGGCACTTAAAAAAACTGCAATCGATTATTAGTATTTCCTATGTTGAAGCTGAAATGCTGGATAATGGCTGGTGTTTTTCCACTGAAGGCCAATATAAAGATCATATTTTTGGTTTGCAATATCTTTATCAGCTCTATCAAAAAGCAGATAAAAATTTTACTGGGCAAATTACCGTGCCGGTATTGTGGGATAAAAAGCTAAACACGATTGTGAACAATGAATCATCTGAAATTATTCGTATGTTTAATAGTGCTTTTAATGCATTAACGGACATCAAGGATGATTTTTATCCGCCTAACTTGCAATCTGCAATTGATGCGATTAATAAATCAGTTTACAACAACATCAACAATGGTGTTTATCGTTGTGGGTTTGCATCAACACAGCGTGCGTATGAAAAGGCTTTTGATCGTTTATTTACCGAGCTGGATAATGTTGAAGCGATATTGTCAAAACAGCGTTATTTAACTGGTGCGCAACTAACCGAAGCCGACTGGCGTTTGTTTACAACGCTAGTTCGTTTTGATGCCGTTTATGTTGGGCACTTTAAATGTAATCTGAGGCGTATTGTTGACTACCCTTGCTTATCGAATTTTGTGCGTGAGCTATACCAGATGCCGGATATCGCTGAAACTGTTGATATTGATTATATCAAACGACATTACTATGTGAGCCATACCAGTATAAACCCCACACAAATCGTTCCTAAAGGGCCTTATTTAAATTTTAATGCAGCTCATGATCGCGATATAAAATTTGGAGGTGTATCATGACAATAAATGTTAGAGATGTCAGTATTGTGCCAGAAGGTGATGGCGTTGATGTGAAACGTTTATTTCCTTTACGAGGGTTTATGAATTTTGATCCCTTTGTTTTATGGGATCATTTTACACTCGATTCCGGTCGCGGTTTTCCGGATCATCCTCATCGCGGGTTTGAGGCAATCACTTATATGTTCGATGGTGGGATGAACCATAAAGATAACCTCGGCAATGAATCCTTTGTCACAGCCGGCGGAGCACAACGGTTTACAGCCGGGAGTGGTTTAGTGCATTCAGAAATACCAGCGGAAACAGGTATCAGCAATGGTATTCAATTATGGATTAACTTACCCAGGCGGCTTAAACAAGTGGATGCCGAGTACCAACAGGTGAACGCAAATGAGTTCCCCGTTCAAAATATAGAAGGTGGTACTGTAAAAACCATTGTGGGTAAAAATTCTCCATTGTTATCAAAAACCACCATTATTTATCAGCATGTAACGCTGAATAAGGATGGCATTTATAAATTAAACCTGCCGTCATCAGGTATGCGTGGTATCGTCTATGTTATGCAAGGCAGTATTAGTGTTAATTCGACAAACATTCATACCGATCAGGCTGCCTTTGTTGAAGCTGAAGCTCTAGTTGAATTTATAGCAACCAAAAACAGTGAGTTTATGGTTTGTATGGGAATGCCACATGGTGAACCGATACACCAGCATGGGCCTTTTGTTGATTAGAGCCATTTTTTATGAAATGAAAAAAGTAGCGATGAATATGTATATTTAGTGCAATACTCTTAGTATAGTATATTAAAGGAATAGATAGAGGCTAGTTTAATGTACAAACATCATCGCGTACTTATCATTATTTCGATTTCTGTTATTCTTTTTGTTTTATTCCTTGGCTGGTTAAAACGGCCAAAACCTGTTGATGTAATTATTGCAAATGTTGAACAAGGTGATGTTCAGCGTACTGTAACCAATACACGTGCTGGCACGCTTAAAGCCTGCCGGCGTGCAGGATTATCCCCTGCTATTGGTGGTCAAATTGCTCGCTTGCCGGTTCGCGAAGGTGATAAAGTAAAAAAAGGGCAGGTATTGCTCGAAATATGGAATGACGACCTTGTTGCACAGGTTGCTTTGGCAAAAAGTGAAATTTTATCCAGTCAGTCTCGCATTAAGGAAGCCTGTGTTATTGCAAAGGTGGCAAAGCGTGAAGCAGGGCGGCTGACAAAGTTGCAGAAAAAAGGACTGGCTGCGGATGACCGTGCAGAGCAGGCTGTTGGAGAAGCGCAGGCAAAACAAGCAGCCTGTCAGGCCGCAAAATCCTTAACCGAAGTCAGCCGTTCACGGTTGGCAGTTGCAGAAGCCGCACTTGAACGTACCCAGTTAACAGCACCGTTTGATGGTACTGTTGCCGAAATTACCGGTGAACTTGGTGAGTTTGTAACACCGTCACCCGTTGGTGTGCTCACACTCCCCGCGGTTGATATTATCGATAACTCCTGTCTTTATGTGCTGGCACCGATTGATGAAGTCGATGCACCCGAAATAAAACCCGGCATGCCTGCTCGTATTTCACTGGATGCTTACACTAAAAAGTTTTTCAAGGGTAAGG
>VAPM010229460.1_pt1 | contig 10697 bp, 9 predicted proteins | sample 3395091 | NCBI WGS metagenome assembly VAPM01 (sample SAMN08290445, study PRJNA428436) | hydrothermal vent metagenome | isolation source: Deep-sea hydrothermal vent chimney 3 | place: Pacific Ocean: Juan De Fuca Ridge | reverse complement strand
TGCGCCGGGCGGCCCACGGTCAGCCGATTTTCTGGGGTGGCGCGGAAGCCTTCACCGATGCCGAGAAAAAGCGCTATCTGTCGCCCCGCCTGAGGAAACAATTTGCCGGCAAGACATCGTGGGATGTACTGGAGCCGATTCGAAAACGCTTCGAGGAAAACGCCTGGGACACTTCGCCGCTGAACTGGATGACCTATCTTGATATCAACCTGCGGCTGCCGGAATTATTGCTGATGCGGGTCGATAAAATGAGCATGGCCGCCAGCATCGAAGCCCGGGTGCCGTTCCTTGACCACCATTTCGTCAACCTGGCCATGGCCATCCCGGCGACCGCCAAAACCCGTGGCGGCGAACTGAAGCATATTTTGAAACGAGCCGTACGCGGCCTGATCCCGGACGAAATTATCGACCGCCGCAAACAGGGTTTCGCCGTGCCGATCGATGACTGGGTGACCGGTCGGCTGGGCCGGCAGGCCATGCAGATACTGGACACGTTTTGCCGGGAAACCGACTTTCTGGACCCGGAAATGGTGCGCCGGCTATCACCGGAGAAATCCCCCCGCCAGACCTGGTACCTGCTGAACTTCGCCTTGTGGTGGAACGCCTATATCAGGCCTTGATTCTTTCCGGTTGCGCCGCCGTCATCGCCGCGATAGACAGCCATATCGCCGCCTGCCACCAGTTCTGCCACGGCCCGAAGCTGCTGGAAAATATTACCAGCCCGCTGACCAGCATGCCCAGACGCGCCGCCGTGGCGATGCCATCGCAGCACCCCCGACCGATCCGGCGCAGCAACAACAACAACGCCCCGGCGAACAGCGCCGCGCCGACGCCGCCCAGTTCCAGCCAGATTTGCAGGACGCCGTTGTGGGCGTGCAGGGGAATCGGCTCGGCGAAATTGCCCCATTTCAATTTCGGGTCGTCGGTCGCATACCAGCGCTGAACTTTATCCGAACTGCTGTACAGAAACCGGGTGCCGTTCAGGCCGATGCCGGCGACCGGGCTTTGCGCAATGTGTTTTGCCGCCGTCCGCCAGATCGCCAGGCGATGAACCGCCGAATGCGACAGCATGGCGTAGGCGCGGGCCTCGGTTTCGGGGTTAGGCAGGGCGCCGGGGATCAGCGGCGCGGCGGCGACGCCAAGGATGGTCAGGGCGGTCAGAAACGCCAGCACCATCCTCCTTGAAAGCAGAGATACCGCCGCCGCCGCCAGCCCTGTCAAAAGCGCCAGAATCGGCGTGTCGGCGCTGCTTAGAAAAATCACGGCCAGTCCGGCCAGCAGGCCAAGCACCATCGCCCCGACGCCAAGCCGGCTTCTGACCGCCAACGCCCACGGCCAGACCAGCAGGGCAAACACCGACATGCCGGCATTAAGCTGGGGCATGTAGTTCGTAAGCGGGATGATAACATCGCCCTTCGCCGCCAGAATGGCGCGGCTTAGCAACGCCCCGGTCGAACGTTCGAAAACTATCAGGGCAAAACCCAGGACCCCGCCGGCGATGATTCCCATGCGGAAAACGTCCAGCTGCCGTTTTTCCAGCCGGTCGATGACTTCGACAAGATACAGGCCGCCGAAAAAGGTCAGGGCCAGAATCAGCGTCGCCCGCAGGGTCGCCGCCGGCTCGATCGACCAGACGGCGCTGGCCGCGGCGAACAGCAAAAATCCGGCCAGCGGCAGGGCGACGGGCCGCCCAAGCACCGAGCGCAACCGCCCGGCATCAAAATTCATGGCGATAACCAGCACCGCGGCGATAATAAACAACGGCGCCAGCCCTTTCGGCGCGAACAGGGCGACCGGCAGCATCAGAAACGCCACCCCACCCAGCAACCGCCCGGTATTGCGCGGGCCGAAACGTCGTTCCGGGTTATCGGTCATGGGTGCGGCGGGTGGCATGGTTTGCTCGTCTGGCGCATGGGGCTGGGCATTCGTGGAAAGTTTCGCTGGCAACGGTACGGCTTTATTCTTTGTTCAAACATCGAACATATAGTACACCGTGTCGCAATACGAGAGGATGACGTTGTCAAACAAGCATTCTGTGAACGATAACCTGACCAAAAACGATCCCCCCAATGCCGGATCGGAAAAATCGTTCGGCATGGTCTTCGCCGCCGTTTTCCTGATTGTCGCGGTGCTGCCGCCGGGCGATGCCGGGTGGGCCGTCGATCACATTCGCGGCTGGGCGCTGATCGTGTCCGGGGGCTTCCTTGTGCTGGCGCTGACCGCCCCCAACATCCTGAGACCGCTAAATATATTGTGGTTCCGTTTCGGCCTGATCCTGCATGCCGTCGTCAACCCGGTTATCATGGCCCTGGTGTTCTTTCTGGCCGTTACCCCAACTGCCATTATCATGCGATGGCGCGGCAAAACGCCGCTTGATCTGGGTTTCGACCGGCGGGCCGAAAGCTATTGGGTCCATCGCACCCCGCCGGGGCCGGGGCCGGATACCATGACCCGCCAGTTTTAGGAAGCCGGTTACCGTGCGCATCCTGGGTGTTTCCGCATTCTATCACGACAGCGCCGCCGCCCTGATCGACGACGGCGGCATTGTGGCGGCCGCCCAGGAAGAGCGGTTCAGCCGGAAAAAACACGACGCGACTTTCCCGAAAGAAGCCATCGCGTTCTGCCTGCAACGGGCCGGCATCGGTTTGGCCGAGATCGATTACGTCGCTTTCTACGACAAGCCGTTCCTGAAATTCGAACGCTTGCTGGAAACCTACCTGTCGTTCGCGCCCAGGGGGTTTGCATCTTTCCGCCAGGCGATGCCGCTTTGGCTGAAGGAAAAACTGTTCCAGAAGGAGCTTTTGAAAAAACGCTTCCGGGAGTTCGACCCGGATTTCGACTGGCGGAACCGGCTGCTGTTCGCCGAGCACCACTTCAGTCACGCGGCCAGCGCCTTTTACCCGTCACCCTTCGAAGAAGCCTGCGTGCTGACCATGGACGGCGTCGGCGAGTGGGCGACCACATCGGTGGCGATCGGCAATAACGACGGGCTTGATATCACCAGGGAAATACATTTCCCCCATTCGCTTGGCCTGCTCTATTCGGCGATGACCTACTACACAGGCTTCAGGGTCAATTCCGGCGAATACAAGGTGATGGGTCTGGCGCCTTATGGCGAGCCTAAATATGCCCAGTTGATGCTGGACAACCTGATCGACCTTAAAGACGACGGGTCGTTCCGGCTCGATCAGCGCTACTTCGACTATTGCACCGGAATGACCATGACCAGCCGGCCCTTCGACGACCTGTTCGGCGGCCCGCCACGCCGCCCGGAACAGCCGCTGACCCGGCGCCATATGGATCTGGCGGCTTCCGTTCAGGCGGTGACGGAACAGGTAATACTTAAAATGACCCGTTCGCTGGCCCGGCAAAGCGGCCTGGAAAACCTGTGTCTGGCCGGTGGCGTGGCGCTGAATTGCGTCGCCAACGGCAAGGTGCTGCGCGATGGCGCTTTCAGGAATATCTGGGTGCAGCCGGCGGCCGGTGACGCCGGCGGCGCGCTTGGCGCGGCGCTGGCCGCCTACCACCAGCACCTGGGGCATCCACGGACCGTACCCGTGGGCGGCGACGCCATGCGGGGTTCATACCTGGGGCCGGATTACGATCAGGCCGAGATAGAACGGCGGCTGACCGCCGCCGGCGCCAATTTTGACGTTCTGAACGAGCCGGCGATGCTTGATCTCGCGGCCCGGGCGCTGGCCGACGGCAAGGCTGTCGGTTGGTTCCAGGGCCGCATGGAATTTGGTCCCCGCGCCCTTGGCGGCAGGTCGATCCTGGGCGACGCACGGTCGCCGGCAATGCAGAAATTGCTAAACCTGAAGGTCAAATACCGGGAATCGTTTCGCCCGTTCGCGCCATCGGTATTGCGTGAAGATTTAACCGAATGGTTCGATCTGGAACGCGACAGCCCCTATATGATGATGGTTGCCGATGTCGCCAAGAAGCATCGTCTGGCCATGGCTGAAGATGAACAGGCCCTGTTCGGCATCGACCGCCTGAATGTCGCCCGGTCCACCATCCCGGCGGTCACCCATGTCGACTATTCGGCCCGCGTGCAAACCGTTCACGCCGAGACCAATCCCCGCTATCATGCCCTAATCAGCCGTTTCAAGGAACTAACCGGGTGCCCGGTGATCGTTAATACCAGCTTTAACGTGCGGGGCGAGCCGATTGTCTGCACCCCGGAAGACGCCTTTGGCTGTTTCATGGGCACGGAAACCGAAATGCTCGTACTGGGCACCGCCGTGCTTTACAAGGAAAGCCAGAATCCGGCCTTGCGGCGGGGATATAAAGACGCCTTCGAGCCCGACTAGGACACATTCAAGACTTTGAAGATGAAAAAAAAGACAATTGCCCTGGCCTTGAAAATACTGGTTTCCGGGGGCCTGATGTGGCTGCTTCTGGGTTCTATCGACCTGAATGAAGCCAGGGAAAGAATCCTGACCGCCGAACCGGGGCCGCTGGCCGGCGCGATTGCCGTGTTCGGCCTTCAGATACTGGTGCTGGTCTGGCGATGGAAAACGGTGATGACGGCCATGAACAACGACTTGCCGTTCCTGAAAGTCCTTGAAATCACCTATATCGGACTGTTTTTTAATCAGGCGTTGCCGTCGTCCATCGGCGGCGATGCGGTGCGCATATATAAAACCTACAAATCGGGCACGCTGCTTAGCCGCGCCGTCAACGGCGTTATGCTGGACCGGGTGGCGACCGTGCTCGGCCTGGTATTGCTGGTGGTTATCGCCGTGCCGTTTTTTACCGACCGGGTCGGCGCGGCGGACGCCCGGTGGATCGTTCCCGCCGTTACCGTTCTGGCGCTTGGCGGCATCGCCGGGCTTGCCTTGCTGATGGTGCTGGACAACCTGCCGTCCCGGTTCGCCCACCTGCGGCTTGTGCGCGGCCTGGCCGCGCTGGCCGCCGACACCAGGGCCGTCTTTCTGTCGCCCCGGCACGCGCTAAAGGTGATGGTGATATCGCTTTTCGGGCACGCCAATGTTTCCTTCGGCATCTACCTTATCGCCGCTTCGCTGGATTTGGACGTTACCTGGATCGACTGCATGGTTCTGGTGCCGCCGGTTTTGCTGCTGATGACGCTGCCTATTTCAATCGCCGGATGGGGGGTGCGGGAAGCGGCCATGGTCACCGCCTTCGGCCTGATCGGCGTTCCCACCGATGGCGCGGTTGTTTTATCCATCCTGTTTGGCCTGATAGCTATATTCATGGCGTTGCCGGGCGGCCTGATCTGGCTGCGCAGCGGCGACCGTAAAATCCGCAATATGGCCGATGCCGAAACCTGATTGGAAAGACCGCCCATGCCGACGCTGATTATGGATCTGGACGGCACGCTGATCGACAGCGTGCCCGACGTTTGCGCCGCCCTGAACCGGGCCCTGGCCAGCACCGGCCTGGCTCCGTTGTCGCCGCAACAAGTCAGGAAGATGGTTGGCCACGGCGCCCGCGTCATGATCGAACACGCGGTCCGGAAAAGCGGCGGCGTGGAAGAAAATATGGATATCGACGCCATCCGCGATCTGTTCATCGCCGAATACGTCGCCCGCCCGGTCGACAACACCGTGATTTATCCCGGCGTGGTGGCGGCGCTGGATAAATTCAGGGCCGACGGCGCCCTGCTTGGCATCTGCACCAACAAGCCGGAACAGACCACCTATCCGGTGCTGGACGCCCTGGGTCTGCGCGACTATTTCCCGGCCATCGTCTGCGGCAACACCCTGCCTTACAGCAAGCCCGACCCGCGCCATGTTCACCGGGTTATCGAGATGCTGGGCGGCGACGCGGCTGGCGCGGTGTTTGTCGGCGACAGCGAAACCGACATCGCCGCCGCCCGTAACGCCGGCCTGCCCATCGTGCTGGTGTCCTACGGCTATACCCTGTCGCCGCCGGACCAACTTGGCGCGGATATCCTGATCGATAATTTCGGGGATTTACCGGCTGTTCTGGACCGCCTTGCCGGGTAAGTGTCAGGCAACTGCGTAAATCGTGACCGGGACCCGATCCTGATGCAGAATCAGGCGAACCGGGAACTGCTCCGGCGGCCCCGGTTGCATGGCCGCTTCCAGGGTCGCGCGTTTGTCCGGCCCGGCGATAACCAGAAAAATATGGCGGCTGTCGAGCAATGCGCCCGGCGTAAGACTGATCCTGGCCGATCCGCCGGCATCGACGGCCAGGGCCCGCCCGGGCGCGCCGGACCATTCGCCGCCGGGCAACAGGGATGCGATATGGCCGTCCTGGCCCATTCCTAGATAGACCGCATCCAGCGGCCAGTGCAGGCCGGCCAGCGCCGCCTCGACCTGAAGCCGGCCGTCGGCGGGGGTTCGATGGTCCGTCTTCAGCGCCGCGAAACGGGCCTTCGAGGCCGGCCCCCGCAGCAACAGCCGACGGGTCAGTCCTTCGTTGCTGTCGGCATGACCGGGCGCCACCCAGCGCTCATCGGCCAGGGTCACGACGATCCGTTCCCAGGGCAGATTTCTGTGCCCGAGGACCGGAAATATATGTTCCGGCGTGCGACCGCCGGAAACCGCCAGCAGGGCGCCGCCGCGTTTCGCCACGGCCTGGCCCAGGCGCCCGGCCAGGTCATCGGCCAGGCGTTCGGCGCATTCGCCAAGCGAGGCGAGCGTTATCGGCGGCTTGTGAAAAATTCGCGCAGGAACTGAAAGTAGATAGCTCCCCCCCACTGGATCACCCGTAGTTTCCGCACGCCGCCGATCCGGGCCGGTTCGGAAGCCGGTATTTCGGGCTGGCTGTTTGCGTCGCTCAAAAGTCGGGCTCCAATTTGAAATAAACCTCATCGACCGGAATTGGCCGAAACGGGTTGGGAACCTGACATAGGCCCGCCGTACGATCAATGCTTTCGTTGGCGCCTTCGGGAATATGGTTTCCGCCGGACCGGACCCGGCATGTCGGGATCGTAATATTTATGTGTGATTGCATATTCGAAAAGGTTGCTATAAGGGGAACGGGGGCAAGGGAAAACGGCTCGTATGAACGATTATCTGGGCAACTTTATTCAACACGGCGGACAACTGGATTCGTTTTTGGCGGCGGCTGCGTTGTGGGTCGGTTTCGCCGCCCTGGGATCGGTCTTGATCGGGCCGGGGCAAAGCCGCGATTCGGCGCCGTTCCTGGGCTGGGCGCTGGTCAGCATGTTCTTCACCGCGTTCGGCGTGCTGAGCCCCGTCCCGTTTACCTATCTGGCGGTGGCCGCCGCCGTGGCGGCGGTGGCGGCGGGGTTTTACGCCTGGCGTCGCGAGGGCGGCCCGTTGCCCGCCGGGAGCCTGAAAATTGCGATGCTGGCGGCCCCGCTGATCCTGCTGGTGTCGGCCATGATCGGGTCGCAGTGGGATGAATTTTCCGACTGGCTGATAACGCCGCGGCTGCTGTTGCAAACCGACGCCTTCCCGAACCGGCAAAACGCCCATCTTAGCGGCAGCCTGGCCGCCTATCCCTTCGGCTGGCACTACGTCACATACTTGACCAGCCGTCTCGCCGGGCGGCTGGTGGAAAATGCCGGGGCCCTGATCAATGTCTTCATGCTGTTGACCTTCGGCCTTATCTCGGCGCGGCTGATCCGGGCCGGCGCGGGGTACGGCGATGATAGAAATTCCGTGCCGGGCTGGGGCCTGTGCGCACTTGGCGCATTACTGGCGACCCTGCTCAACACCACATTCGCCCAGAAGGTGGCGCTGACTTCGTACGCCGACGTGGCGACGGCGGCGACGGCGGCCATCGGCGGCCTGATCGGCTGGTACATGCTGGCGGCGCTGGCCGAAGGGCGACGGCAAGAGGCCGGGCGCTACGCCCTGCAATTCGGCCTGATGATGATGTTGCTGGTCAATCTCAAGCAATCGACCCTGGCGCTGTTCGTTTTGGTTACCGGCGCCGTCATCCTGGCCGGCCTGCGCGACCCGCTGGTTAAACTGCGCGAACTGGCCCGGCTGTCGCCATCGATGATGGTACCGCCGGTCGCCATATATGTTCTGTGGCGGTACTACGTGTCGAACGAACTTCCCGGCGGGGAATTCGCCATCCGGCCGATGTCGGGATGGCTGCTTGGCTACATCCCGGAAATCCTGACGAAAATGCTGATTGTGCTATCGAAAAAGGGCGCCTATCTGGCCTTGATGACAATCGCCGTCGGCTTCGGCGTACGGGCGATGATAAGGTTTCGGACACCGTTCGACCGGCTGGCGATTATCGTCGCCGCGGTTTTTATCGGGCATAACGCCTTCCTGCTGTTCGCCTACGTGACGGCGTTCGGCAAGGCCGACGCGCTGCGGGTGGCGTCATTCTGGCGCTATAACATGCAGGTCGGCCTGCTGGCGGTGATATTCACCGCCTACGGGCTGGGGCTGGCCTGGAAAACCTGGGGCGCCGGGCGCTTTCGGGCGGAACGGCTGGCCTGGCTGCCGGTAATCCTGATCCTGCTGGCGCCGTTTGTGTTCGCCAACAAGCTGCGGTTCGACCGCTATCAGCCGGTTCCCTATTTCCGCGCCATCGGGGCCGAAATGAACGGCCTTCTTTCAAGCGGCGACCGGCTGATCGTGTTCGACCCGAAAGGGACTGGAGAATCCGGCGTCATCACCCGTTACGAAATGGGCGGCACCGATATCTTCCAGGGCTTTACCAGCGCCTTCCATAAGCCATCACGGGAAGGTTTTCTTCGCCTTCTGTCGGGCGACAAATACAGTCATATCCTGGTCTATTCGGTAACCGCCGATGTGACGGCGGCGGTTAATCTGGACCTGGCGGCGGACCGTTCATACCTGCTTGCCGCCGATGGCGCCGGCGGCTGGCGGATCGTCCGTTCCTGGCGAGTACCCGTGCCCGACCGGTAGATAGTCACCGGTAAAGACCCCGGTATCACTGGCGAGTCCATCCCGTCCCTGCGGCCACTTTTCGATGGTTCTTATCGCATCCCCCTGCCGGCCGGCAACCTGATTTTCCTGTGCCTGATGTTCGGCGTGTCGTTATCGTTGACAATCGCCGTTTCCGCCCTGAATTTCCACTATGTCGAGCTGCCCTTTATCCGCCTTGGCAAGCGTCTGCAATCGGGCTCTAGCGAAACAGCCGCATCCTGATAATCGTCCATATTACGGCGATGGCGTGGTGGGCGCGGATTTTCTTGCCTTCTTCATAGGTCCGGCCGCGATAGCTGATCGGGACCTCGTAAAAAGCCTTGCCGGCGGCCACCGATCTGGACAGGATTTCGGCGTGCTGTTCCCAGCCCATCGTTTGCAGGCGGTCGGGATCGACCAGGGAGCGCCGGAACAGCAGGTAACAGCTATAAACGTCGGTGAACGTGGTGTTGTTGAAAATATTGAACATCAGGGTAATCAGCCGGTTGCCGACCTTGTGCCAGAAATAGGACACCCGGGTAAATTCGGGGGCGACGAAACGGCTGCCCATGACCACATCGGCATCGAACGTCAGCACCGGTTTCATCAGTTTGCCGTAATCGGCCGGATCGTATTCCAGGTCGGCGTCCTGAAACAGCACGTAGTCGCCGCCGGCCTGCTTCAGCCCGGCCTTGACCGCCGCCCCCTTGCCGCCGTTGCGGGGCTGCCTTATCAGTTTCGTGTACAGTTGCGGATTGGCTTCCAGCAATTCCACCGTACGGTCTTTCGAACCGTCATCGACGACAATAACTTCAAGCGTCACGCCATCGATTTTCTGGGCCTTCACGGCGGTGAGGATTTCCAGAATCGTCGCTTCTTCGTTATAGGCTGGAATAAGAACTGTAAGCGTCGTCATGGCCTGAAAAACTTCGCCGAACATATTTGCGGGAGCGGGCGGCAGTTATACCCCCCCGCCCGAAACCCGGCAACCCCGTTAAAGGAGGCAGTCCGGCCCGCCGAGACTGAGCAAGGCCTGCTTCAGGCCGCCGCCGGTAACGATCCCCAGGCTGCGCGAATATACCGCCCGATAGTCGGCGCGGTCGATTTCCCTGGCGCAACCCAGCGCCAGCAGGGCGCGCCATTGCCGCGAGCCACGGCTGCCTTCGCCGGCGCCGCCGTCCGCCGGAAACGCCGTGGTCAGGATATGGCTGATGCCGAGCGCCCGCAATTGCCGGTAATACAAACCGGCATCGTTGGCCTGGGGCAGGATATCAAGCTGGGCCTGAAAGGTGATATTGGCGAAAAAGTAGGGTACATTTATATAGTAGCTCATCTGCCGGTTGGTTATCAGGACCTTGTCATCGGGACCCAGGCGGCGATTGATCATCCGCACCGAATCGTACCCGGCAAGATTGCGCAGCAGGAAATCATCCCTGCTCTCGCCGCCGAATACATAGCGTGCGTAATTGTACGAACTGGCCCCGTGCGCGGCCATTTGCAGGCCAATGGTTAACGCCGCCGCCGCCGCCAACGGCCTGGCGGCGGTGCTAAATCCGGCCCAGCGAGCGGCCGCCACCGCCGCCAGCATCAGCGCCACCGGGTAAACCGGAACCAGATGGCGGACCCGCTGGGAACTGCCGCCGAAGAACCAGAACAGGTAATACAGAACCACCGCCAGGGCCGCCGGAAGCAGCGGGCTGGCAAGCACGCACCCGCGAAACCGCCACAAGCCGGCCAGAATGTCGGCATAAGCGCCGGCATAAACGCTGGGCGACAATTAAATGTACCGAAGAGGCAATATTGTATCCAGGTACACCCATATTGACTAATCGAGTGAGTGTTTGT
>VAPM010039901.1_pt1 | contig 10698 bp, 8 predicted proteins | sample 3395091 | NCBI WGS metagenome assembly VAPM01 (sample SAMN08290445, study PRJNA428436) | hydrothermal vent metagenome | isolation source: Deep-sea hydrothermal vent chimney 3 | place: Pacific Ocean: Juan De Fuca Ridge | reverse complement strand
TCGAATAAACGTATTTTCCGGTCTTCACCGCGCCGTCACGGATTCATAATAAAGACTAATACCACTATATATTGTGCATCGGTCCTGGTCAAGCACTAAATGTGTCACCTGTGCAACCAATCCATATACAGTTGCACCCCTTCCTCGACTGTCTTGAACGGCGCCTCATAACCGGCGGCCCGCAAGGCGCTGATATCCGCTTCGGTGAAACTCTGGTAGCGTCCTTTCAGGTGCCCGGGGAAGGGGATATATTCCAGCTTGCCCCGGCCATGCCAGTCGAGCACGGCCTTGGCCACATCGTTGAAGGGCTGACTCCGCCCGGTACCCAGGTTGAAAATGCCGGACTTGCCCGGCTGGCGCATGAACCAGAGGTTCACCGCCACGATATCGTCCACATAGACGAAGTCCCGCCGCTGTTCGCCATTGCCGTAGCCGTCACAGCCTGCGAACAGTTTCGCCACCCCGGTGTCATGCAGCTGATTGTTCACATGAAAGGCGACGCTGGACATGCTGCCCTTGTGCTGCTCGCGCGGACCATAGACATTGAAATAACGGAAACCGACGATTTGGCTGCCGGCCCCGGGCAGAAGCCGGCGCACGTACTGGTCGAACAAAAACTTGGAATAGCCGTACATGTTCAGCGGCTCTTCGTATTCCCGCTTCTCTCTGAACACGCGGCCGTTGCCGTAGACCGAGGCCGAGGATGCATACAGGTAGGCGATGCCCCGCGCCAGGCAGTAGTGCAGCAGTTGCTTGGAATATTCGTAATTGTTGCGCATGATGAACTTGCCGTCCCATTCCGTGGTGCTGGAGCAGGCGCCTTCATGAAAAACCGCCTCGATCTTGTCGGCAAAGGACTCGCCGGCCTGCACCCGGGCGATGAAATCCTCCTTGTCCATGTAGTCGGCAATGTCACAATCGGCGATATTCCTGAATTTCACGCCGTTCTTAAGATTGTCCACCACCAGAATATCGTTGACGCCCTGTTCGTTGAGCGCCTTGACGATGTTGCTGCCGATGAATCCGGCACCACCTGTAACAATAATCATCTATCCATCCTCAAACTATTTTCCCCCATTGATCGCAAGCCGGCTGACCGGGCAAAAAAACTCCGGCCGCCGGGTAGAATGCCCATAGTATATTCTAAGACCCGCCCCTGAAGCTCCTACAACTCTCGTCAATAATCAACCATTAATTCCCAGATCATGCTGTCTTTTTCGGATCATCCAACCCGCAATTGTTGACATTGAGGGAATGAGGGGCAGGTCATGGATTGTATACCAATGTGCGTCATCTATTTCTGCCGGATCCTTTTTGATTTCGCCACCGGAATATTGAGCTTGGTACCCTAACATCAGAGAGTGGGGAAAAGGCCAGGGTTGACTCGCAACGTATTCGAGGTTGCAGATTTTGATTCCGACTTCCTCAAAAACTTCACGGTGGACGCTTTGCTCTACCGACTCCCCGGGCTCGACAAAGCCGGACAGGATACTATAGAGATTTTTGGGATAACTTGGTGAACGGGCCAATAAAATACGTTCCCCGTCATAAACCAGGACAATCATACTTGGAGCGACAGGCGGAAAATATTCTTTGCCGCAGCAACTACAGACTCTGGCGGCACCGTTTCGTTTATTTATTTCTCCACACCGGCCGCAGAATTTTTGGCAAATCGCCCACTCTGCCAATTGTAAGCCGCGCGATGCCATTGCGTAATTCTTAATGGAAAGAATTTCACGAACCTCTCTCATGGAAAACCATGCGTCGTGTGCAGCCGCTGTACAGCCTTGCACGAGAACCGCATAACAATTCCTGTTTTCGTAAATTCCCAGAAACTCCCTGGCGATTATCTTGCTTTCGGAAAAGGGCGGGACCGGATAGACAAATGCCCTGTCGCGCAACAATAGGTCCCTGTCCTGAAAAAGCATAAAGCAGTCGTCAAGATCAGAGCTCGGGTGGTGTTGATTGACAAAAACTGCCTTTTCCTGACTTAAAGTCCACGCCGGAAACAGGGATTTTTTCACTTGGTCAGCCTTAGGTTTTCAATGGTTGCCGGAGATGGATGACTTCAGTACAGATTTTTTTTCAAACCAGACCAAAAAAATAGCCACAAAAATGAGCGGGCCTATCAAGAGCATTCTGTCAGCCAGGTCATTTAACGAATGGTCGGAGTTGAACCCTATCAAATATGCGGCCACCGCTCCGGAACCCAATTGCAACGCCCCCATTACCCCGGAGGCCGTCCCCCTGATATCGGGAATGATCGTGATCGCCTTGCCAACCCCCAACGGCAGCAGAAAACCATTTGCAAAGGCCAGGATACTGATAGGCATCAACACCGAAAGGACGTCAAGTGGTGATATATTTACAAATATATACATCAAAAGCAGGCTGAATATGAAGAGAGCCACGCCTAATTTGAGGGCTTTGTCAATCGACCAACTCTCGATAAGCTTGCGGGCGGTCAGGTTCCCGGCAATATAACAAAATGACAGGTTAATATAAGAAAAACCTATTTCATCTGCGGGGTATCCCAGTTTTTTTAAGAAAAACGGTGAGGCTGACAGGTAAGCGAAGTATGTGCCATAGGCGCAGCATACCAGCAACGTGTAGCCGATAAACATTCGTTCGCTAAGGACTCTTTTGTAATTATCCATCAAGGTGGAGACATTGATCCGCGTCCGTTTTGCCTCGGGCAATGATTCTTGCAGGAAGAATATTACCAGGCAGAGCAAAACCAGTGATACGACGGCAACCACGACGAATACGCTGGACCATCCCATAAACCTGGTTAGATATCCGCCGATCACCGGAGAAATAGCGGGAGACATGCCGATAATCGGAAATATCGTGGTCAGTATTTTGCTGGTCTGCGCAGGTTCATACAGATCCGCCAGGATTGCCCGGCCGATAACCATGCCGGAACAGGCGCCTATTCCCTGCAAAAATCTGCCGGCCAAAAGGAAGGTAAAATTGATTTTTGTTACGCAGAGTATTGTTCCCAGAAAGAAAATCATGACACCGATCAAAACGGGTTTTTTTCTGCCGCAGGAATCAGATAGAGGGCCATAGACTAATTGGAACAAGGATAACCCCAGGAGATATATACTAATTGTACCTTGCACTTCGATGCTGGACCGATTAAAAAAACGGCAAATTTCAGGCAGGGACGGTAGGTATATATCCGATGCGATCAGGCCCAAGGCACCCATCAGGGTTATAGTCAGGAGGAACATCGACTCATCCTTCAATAATTTAAATCAAACAATTTCCGTTAGTTTCGATAAAGAAATAGTCGGAAACCAGTCTGATTTCTATCAACTGAAGGCTTATTTTTGTGGATTCTGGGCGGTTGTGATTTTTTTCGGTGAGGTCCCGAATCTCTTTTTGAAGAGCTGGCCGAAATATGACAGGTTTTCGAAGCCGACCTCAAAGCAGACATCGGTTACGTTGAGATCGGTATGGGTGAGGAGGAAGCGGGCGCGTTCAAGTCTTTTCTCGTTGATCCACTTCTGAGGGGATTGCTGGAAAGTATTCCTGAAATCCTTTTTAAAAGTCGTCAAACTTCTACCGGAAAGCTCGGCGAAATTTTTAACAGAAAAAGACTTTGCAAAGTTTTCTTCCATCAAGGGCAGTAGATTTTTTTTGTGGTGTGACTGTAACTCCTTGACAAAGGATAGAAACTCGGTGCCTTGTTTGGATTGGGCAATATGAAGCAGGAGTTCGGTTAATTTTACCTTGAGCAGCTCTTTGCTGACTGCGGCCTTGTTGGAGAAGAATGGCAGGGTGGCATCAATACTGGCACGCATGAGAGGGGAGACGGGAATCTGAAAAATATTTTTGGGTTGGACCCCGGGGGCCGGGCTGGAAATTGTCAGGGTATTGGTACGGAAAAAATCGGCGAGCAGACGGTCATCAATAAAAAATATCAGGCTTTCATATTGATGCTCTCCGGCAAAAACTTCTGAAAACATATGCAATCCACGCCGGACCAAAAAGGCGTTGCCCGACCTGATGTGAAAATCTCCCTCCGGGGTATGAACCACTTTTTCGCCGCTGAGGACGACCACGAAAAGATGGCAGGTGGCGTACACCTCCTGTTTGCGCAGTTCTTTGCGCGGCCTGAATATAACTCCTGAAAAATCATCCAGTTCAATCAGGTTGTAAGTGGGCTGCTCCTTAAATGACCTGGGGACAATGGTGATATTGCTCATCTTTGGTTGTTCCAACGAGTCTGCGGTGCCCGTGACCATTTGCAAATATCAAGTATGTGATTCCGCAGAGTTGTGAACCACCGTGCTGGGTCACCCTGAGTTCTTGCCGCGCTGCGGCAAGCGAATCATCGGCTTTCGGGTAAATTTTCTCATACTTAACACTTTTCCACAGCCGTTCAATAAAAACATTATCCAGCCGGCGCCCCGCCATCCATGTCGGGTAGCCATGGTTCCGGCGGCCTGAAAATGGCCTTTTTCAACGTCTTCCCGCCTTCGCGGGAATGACGATGGAGTGACAAATTGGACTTTCTGCGAGATCAGCTTAACTGGTGTCTGTCCAGAAACGAGGATTTTTGTTCGAGGTCAAGGCCGGCGAAAAAAATAACCGCAGGCCGGATATTCCCAGGATTATTTTTTGAGCATAACGCCGAGATCGGGCAAAAAAACCGTTTCGGGATGGACACCAACTATCGGGCAGACACGCCTTCTTGGCGGTTTCCCTATATTATAAAGGCTATGATACTGCCATTTCGACCAGGCGGGAGTTGTCTGCTCCGGTCATGGTTCAGTAGGGTAGGGATCAAAATTACAACTGATTGATTTTTCGTTATTCTTGTTTTCGGGACGAACGAGAAAAATCCTTTATAGGAGTTTTTGATAATGGATCGCAAAAAAATTGGGTTGGGACCAATCCGGCCCAGGCCGAAAAATTTCCGCTGATAAAAAGCGCCACGTTGTGGAAGACGATGGCCAGGGGGCTCTGTCTGCCGTAAAAACACCCATCATGCCGCCTTGGGAAAATGGGCCGGCGGGTCATCTACCGGATCCCGGTACTCTTCGGCAGGGCCGGGTCGTCCGTTGTTTCCGTTGTCGATCCGGTCCGGTCTTTTCTTGAAAAAATCGATCCAGCATTGCCAGGGCCGCGTTTCGAGATCGCATTCGGTCCGGCAGGTAAAATTTTCCTCAGTCATGGGACACATGCCGCTCTTGAGGGTACAGATATATTTGGCCGCCCTTTCCAGGGCAAGATCGTCAAAATCAATGGTCTGTTTCGGTGCCATGGGGAACCTCCTTGGTATAAAATAACTGCAAAGAACAATATCCGCTCTTTTGTCATGGATTATAAGGAGGCTGTGTTAAGACAGGATTAGATTACGGTAAAAATTCAGGCCGGGAAAGGTAAGCCGTCACCGGCACCCCATCTTCACGCGGTCACTTCCGCCCGCATAGAGGGGCTATAGCGAACGGCAGCGACTACGTAAATCTGTGGCACCTGTGGCGGCTTACAGGTTGGATGTAAGAAATAGCGTAGAGTTTCACATTCTGTGACCAGTTACCGGGAAAGGAGAGGGGCGGCCGCGGCCAGGGGCGGAAAAAGGACCGGCCCGCAGGCTGAAAAAGAACGGCGCCGGCCCGCGGTCAGGCGAACCGGCGCCACGTATCGGTTCAGTTTTTAGCTATATACAGTGTCTGGGTCGGGTAGGCGAACTCGACTCCGCGTTGATCAAACTCTTCCCTGATCCGGAAATTGATCTCCTGCTGGATGTCCATATACTTGTTGTAATCACTGCTGAGGACATAATAGACGACCTCAAAAATGAGACTGAAGTCCCCGTATGAAAAGAAGTGGGCCCGGTCAAAGGTGGTCAGGTCGATACTTTTTATAATCCTGGTAATAATTCCGGGAATCTCCTGCAAATCCTGCAGGCTCGTCTGGTAGGTAACCCCCAGGGAGAAGACCACCCGGCGCTGATTCATCTTCTTGTAGTTGCGCACCCGGGAATTGATCAGGTCCGAGTTGGAGAAGATCACCTGCTCGCCGCCCAGGCTCCGTATCCGGGTGGTCTTGATGCCGACGTGCTCGATGGTCCCCATGTAATCCCCGACAATGATAAAGTCCCCGATCTTGAAGGGCCGGTCGAATAATATGGCAAAGTAACTGAACATGTCTCCCAGGATCGCCTGGGCCGCCAGCGCAACCGCCACCCCGCCGATGCCAAGGCCTGCTATTACCGTGGAGATCTTGAAGCCCAGATTGTCCAGGAGGAAGGTTATGGCAATTCCCCAGACCACCACGTTGATGACCGGCAGCAGGCCCTTGATACTGTACTTGCTGGTTAACTCCCCTCCCTTTTCCAGCCATACGGTCTCTATCATATAATTGATTATCGCCACCAGGAACCGGGCGCTGAAGAAGGTCAGCAGGATCGCGATCACGACATCAAAGGCCCTGGTGAACGTGGAGCCCATGGTCAGGGTGTTTATGGAGAGATACACGACCCCGAAATAGAAGACCGGCATCAGTTTGCTCTCGAAAACCTGGAGAAAAAAATCATCCAGGGTGGTGCTGGTCCGGGCCGCCCAGGCCTTGAGCCGCTTGATGATAATGCGTTCCAGGACCCTGGCGAAGATAAGGCCGGCGATGAGAATCGACAGGCTGACGAGATAATCTGACACGGTATTGTGAAAAATCACCCGCTTCATGAGTTCTTCGATCATATTAACTCTCCATGCATTTATTATAACCTGACAATATCAGGTGAAGTTTTTGGCTCTTTATACCTGAATCCGTTCTCGGGCGCCCCGGAGAAGGCCGCAAAATGGATCTATTCGGCAATAATGCATATAAATTTCATATATTACATGAAATATAACCTCAAGCCGTCACGGATTCAGGTTATAAACAAGTCGTTACTGTTTGTCATTTTAAAACTCTTCTCTATCTGATTGAAATATGAGATTTGTTAAACACTATCATAAATGAGACGAAAAAGATCATTGTTATCACGAATATTTTGGAACGGTTTGGTAACTATCTGAAATTGCATATGTTAAGTTGTTCGCGGCTTGGCGGTCTCCGGCGCGCTGCGGGGTCGCGGCTGCCAGCCCGGCCTGACCGCGTCTGACAGCGAACGCTTCGCGCTATAAGCCTCTCTTGACTAGGTCTGTAAAACTGATTATTTATTTGTAAATTGTAACCTGAATCCGTGAGCGTTCGAGAGCGGTGCAGATGCAAGGCGGCAACGAGGTTGATTATCCTTGTGTGATATCAGGGAGTTGCCAACGAGGCAGATGTGTCGTTATCGGCCGCCCCGCAGGGCGGCGCGGTGAAGACCGGGGAATACGTTTATTCAGCAATAATGCAATAAATTCTACATATTGCATGAAATATTCCTCAAGCCGTCACGGATTCAGGTGTAAAAGTTTGACGCGAGAGTGGCGGAACTGGTAGACGCACTGGACTTAGGATCCAGCACACCGAGTGTGTGGGGGTTCAACTCCCCCCTCTCGCACCATGCGGAATGAAGAGCCGGGAGTCCCGCTCTTCATGGTGAAAACGAGTCTAAGACTCTGCCGTCAGCAGGTTTTGGGGCAGGGAAAAAAATTAAAAAAGGAATTTGGTCCATGGATGTTGTGGTAGAAACGGTAACGAATTTGACCAGGAGACTGTCCATTACCCTCCCGGAAGAGGAAGTGAGCAAGGAACTGAACAAGGCATACGGTAAACTGAAAAAGGAGGTCAAGCTCAAGGGGTTCCGGCGCGGCAAGGTTCCGCAGTCTGTCCTGGAGAAACATTTTCGCCAGAAGGTGGAGGCCGAAGTCGGGGAGCAGCTTGTTCAGGCCACCTATTTTGATGCGGTTGAACAGGAAAAAATAGATCCGGTGGTCCATCCCGAGATCAAGTCGCATACCTTTAATGAAGACGGCACCTTTGTTTATGTTGCCGAGGTCGACGTTCAGCCGGTTTTCGACCTTGGTGAATACAAGGGACTCGAGATAGAAAGGCCGCCGATCGAGGTCAGCGATGACGAGGTGGCGGAAAAGCTGGAAGCCCTGCGCCGGGAGCATGCCGTGCTGCGCCGGGCCGATGACGACCATGCCATTGCCCCGGATGATATTGCAATTGTTGATTTCCAGGGATTCCACAATGATGCGCCCATGCCCGAGGTCCATAACGAAGATTATTCGGTGGATGTCGGCTCGGGCAGCCTGGGCAAGGAGTTCGAAGAAAAGATCGTCGGTCTCAAGAGAGGGGATAAAACTCTCTATGATGTTGATTTCCCGCCGGAATATCCCAGTCCCGTAATGGCCGGCAAAACCGTGACCTTCAAGGTTGATGTCAAGGATATAAAAGAGCGCCTGAAATCGGAACTGGATGACGAGTTTGCCAAGGATGTGAACGGCGATTACGAAACCATTGATGATTTAAAAAACGCGGTGCGGAAGGAACTCCTTGCGAAAAAGGAAGCGGCTCTCGATGGCGACCTGGATGACCGCATCATGCAGAAGCTGATTGAAAATCATGATTTTGACATCCCGACCCGGCTGGTGGTTTACGAGCTTGCCGAGATGGAAAAACAGCTCGAGGCGAATCTGAAACAGAGCGGCCTGACCCTGGAAACCGCCGGAATCAAGCGTGAAGATCTCGTCGCCAAGAACCGGGAAGTCGCGGAGAAGCGGGTTCGCGGGGACTTTATCCTCAAGAAGATCGCCGAGGTCGAAAAGATAAAGGTTGAGGATACGGACATTGAGAACGGCTACCAGCGTATCGCCGGGCAGTATAAAATGACGGTCCCGGAAGTGAAGCAGTACTTTCAGCGGCGCGAGGAGATATTGCCGTTCGTCAACGAGTTGCTCAATGAAAAAATTCTGCGGTTTATGCGTGAAGTGGCGAACATAATCGAGGTGCCGGCCGGCCCGCAGGAAGCGGTGGCGGAATCAGGCGAAGCCGAGAGCTGATCTTGACATAAACCCCGGAATAGCGCATGATAAGATATACTTGTTATTTTGGTTTTTTTGTTTGATCTTTGATTTTTGATATTGAATTCCGCCACGAGCGGATCAGGAGTATAGCAAGATGAATTTGGTTCCCATGGTTGTTGAGCAGAGTCCCCGTGGTGAGCGGGCCTTTGACATTTATTCCCGGCTGCTCAAAGAACGTATTGTTTTCCTGGGTTCGCCGGTGACCGATGATATGGCCAGCCTGATTATTGCGCAGTTTCTGTTTCTTGAGGCCGATGATCCGGACAAGGATATCACCTTTTATATCAACTCGCCCGGCGGTTCGGTAACGGCCGGTCTGGCCATTTATGATACAATGCAGTATGTTCGTTCCGAGGTGGCGACGCTGTGTATGGGGCAGGCCGCGTCCATGGGGGCGCTTTTGTTGGCGGCCGGTGCTCCGGGCAAACGTTTTTCCCTGCCCAACGCCCGGATTATGATCCACCAGCCCATGGGCGGATTCCAGGGACAGGCCACGGATGTCGATATTCACGCCCGCGAGATTCTGCGGATGCGTGAGGATTTGAACAGGATCCTTGCCAAGCATACCGGCCGAACGATCAAGAAGGTTCAAGCCGACACTGAGCGCGATAATTTTATGAGCCCTGAAGAGGCGGCCAAGTATGGAATAATTGATAAGGTTCTTGTCAGCCGGGAGAAGACCGACAAGGAGAAAAAAAATGGCTGATGATTTTCGTGATGATCACGGCATTTCGTGTTCCTGCTCGTTCTGTGGCAAAAGCCAGGAAGAGGTAGGCAAACTCGTTGCCGGACCCAATGTTTATATATGTGATGAGTGCATTGATCTCTGTAACGAGATCGTTCAGGACGGCACTGATGCCGACAAGGACTCCGAGCGCCTGATAAATGTTCTCAAACCCAGTGAAATCAATAAGTTTCTCGATGGCTACGTCATTGGTCAGGACTTTGCCAAGAAGGTGCTGTCCGTCGCGGTATACAACCATTACAAGCGCATTGAGTCACAGGCGCAAGACCTGGTGGATGATGTCGAACTGCAGAAAAGCAATATCATCCTGATCGGACCAACGGGCAGCGGCAAAACCCTGTTGGCCCAGACCCTGGCCCGGGTCTTGAATGTGCCCTTTTCCATAGCTGACGCCACTACTTTGACCGAAGCGGGGTATGTCGGCGATGACGTGGAAAATATTCTCGTCAGCCTGTTGCAGGCGGCTGATTATGATATTGAACTCGCCGAGCGGGGCATTATCTATATCGACGAGATTGACAAGATCGCCCGCAAGTCCGACAGTCCCTCCCTGACCCGCGATGTTTCCGGAGAAGGGGTGCAGCAGGCCCTGCTCAAGATCATCGAGGGCACGATTGCCTCGGTCCCGCCCAAGGGCGGCCGTAAACATCCGCAACAGGAACTGGTGCGGATCAATACGGCCAATATTCTGTTTATCTGCGGCGGCGCCTTTGTCGGCCTGGACGGGGTCATCAAGCGACGTACCGGGACCAAGGCCATCGGTTTCGGCGCCAAGGTCGTCGGCAACTCCGATAAAAAAGTCGGCGAAGTCCTGGCCGAGGTCCAGCCGGAAGATCTGCTCAAATTCGGACTGATTCCCGAGCTGGTCGGCCGGTTGCCGGTTATCGCCACCATGGTCGAGTTGCTGGAGGAGGACCTGATCCGTATCCTGCAGGAGCCGAAAAACGCCTTGACCAAACAGTATCAGAAACTGTT
>VAPM010036491.1_pt1 | contig 10701 bp, 6 predicted proteins | sample 3395091 | NCBI WGS metagenome assembly VAPM01 (sample SAMN08290445, study PRJNA428436) | hydrothermal vent metagenome | isolation source: Deep-sea hydrothermal vent chimney 3 | place: Pacific Ocean: Juan De Fuca Ridge | reverse complement strand
CTTGATGTCAATTACCGCAAAGGCATTAACAAAGGCCTGTTTAAAATTACTTCTAAAATGGGGATCTCCACCATTTCGAGTTATCGTGGCTCACAGTTATTTGAATGTGTCGGCCTGCAATCGGACGTTGTTGATCTTTGTTTTAAAGGCACCACTAATCGCATGGAAGGTGCCAGTTTTGTAGACCTTGATAGCGATCAAATGCAATTAAACAAACTGGCATGGAATCCGCGAAAACATATTGGCCAGGGTGGCCTATTGAAATTTGTCCATGGTGGTGAAGACCATGCCTATAACCCGGACGTGATTCAATCTCTGCAAGTCGCCGTTAAATCCGGCAGCTATGACGACTACCGTGTTTATGCCGATCAAATTAATAATCGCGCACCGATTGCATTGCGTGACTTGCTCGCACTGAATACCGACAACTGCAAAGCCATTTCGATTGATAAAGTCGAACCGATGGAAGAAATTGTTAAACGCTTTGACAGTGCCGCCATGTCACTCGGTGCACTTTCTCCTGAGGCACACGAAACACTCGCCGAAGCGATGAACCAGTTAGGTGGTCGCTCAAATTCAGGTGAAGGCGGCGAAGATAAAAAACGTTATGGCACCATTAAGCGCTCTAAAATAAAACAGGTGGCTTCCGGTCGTTTTGGTGTTACACCGGAATACCTGCGCAGTGCTGAAGTCATGCAAATTAAAGTAGCACAAGGTGCCAAGCCCGGCGAAGGTGGGCAACTGCCCGGGCATAAAGTGAATGAGCTGATTGCCGAACTGCGTTTTTGCAAGCCGGGCGTGTCATTGATTTCACCGCCACCCCATCACGATATTTATTCTATCGAAGATTTAGCACAACTTATTTTTGACTTAAAAGAAGTTAACCCGGATGGTCTCGTTTCCGTTAAGCTGGTTGCCGAAGCAGGCGTAGGTACCATTGCTGCCGGTGTCGCAAAAGCCTATGCCGACTTAATTACTATTTCAGGTTATGACGGTGGTACTGCCGCATCTCCTTTAGCATCGGTTAAATATGCCGGTAGCCCGTGGGAACTTGGGCTTTCAGAAACCCACCAGATCCTGCGCGCCAATGACTTGCGTGGTAAAATTCGTTTACAGACTGATGGCGGTTTAAAAACCGGCCTCGATGTCATTAAAGCTGCTATTTTAGGTGCAGAAAGTTTTGGCTTTGGTACCGGCCCAATGGTTGCAATGGGTTGTAAATATTTACGAATATGTCACCTTAATAATTGCGCCACCGGTGTTGCCACACAGGACAATGTGTTGCGTTTAAAGCATTATCATGGTGAAGTGGAATGGGTCATGAATTACTTCCGCTTTATTACTCAGGAAGTACGTGAAATTCTTGCCAGCCTGGGTCTGAAAAAACTGACTGACTTAATTGGTCGTACCGATTTACTGGAAACCATTAAAGGCGATACCGCACGTCAGCAACAGCTCGATTACTCGGCTATTCTGTCAGATGCCGGTGTGGATAAAGCCAAACCACAGTTTTGTCTGGAATCTAAAAACACACCGTTTGATAAAGCCGAACTGGCGCAACAAATGGTTGCCGATACGGCTAAAGCGATTAAAAATAAAAGCGGTGGAGAGTTCAGTTACGATGTTTTAAATATCCACCGCTCCATTGGTGCACGAATCTCCGGTGAAATTGCCACGGCACATGGTGATGCAGGTATGGAAAACAATCCCATTACCTTGCGTTTAACCGGCACCGTTGGCCAGAGCCTTGGGGTATGGAATGCCGGCGGTTTAAATATTTATCTACAGGGCGATGCCAACGACTATGTTGGTAAAGGCATGGCGGGCGGCAAGCTGGTATTAACTGCACCCCCTGTTAGCAGCTTTGACCCAGCAGAAACACCGATTATGGGTAATACCTGTTTATACGGTGCCACCGGCGGTAAACTATTTGCTTCCGGCTTGGCGGGCGAGCGTTTTGCAGTGCGCAACTCCGGTTGCCATGCAGTCATCGAAGGCATAGGTGATCATGGCTGCGAATATATGACCGGTGGTTTAGTCACCGTACTCGGCCCAACCGGCTTAAACTTTGGCGCGGGTATGACCGGCGGTTTTGCCTACGTTTACGATCTGGAAAATCAGTTTGCCAACCGCAACAATCATGACGTGGATATTCAACGCATTGCTGCCGAGAATATGGAAGATTACCGCTGCCACCTACAGGATGTGATTGCAGAATTTGTTAAAGAAACAAACAGCAAACGCGGACAATATATTTTAGATAACTTTAGCGATACGGTGGGTGACTTCTGGTTAATCAAACCTAAAGCACTGAGTCTGGAATCTTTACTTGAAGATTTACAACATGCAGCCGCATAAAAAATTATTGGTTTAAGAATTATGGGAAATACTTTTCAGTTTATACAATGCGAACGCCGCAACCCGAGCAAGAAGACAGCTGCTGATCGTATTAAAGAATACCGTGAAATTTACACACAGTTTAATCAACAGCAGGCCAAACGACAGGCCGACCGTTGCCTTGAATGTGGCAACCCCTACTGTGAGTGGAAATGCCCGGTACATAACTACATTCCAAACTGGTTAAAGCTGGTTGCCGAAGGTAATATTTTAAAAGCAGCGGAACTATCTCACCAAACCAATTCCTTACCTGAAATTTGTGGCCGTGTTTGCCCGCAAGACCGACTCTGCGAAGGTGCATGCACATTAAACGATGAGTTTGGTGCCGTCACCATTGGTTCAATCGAAAAATATATTTCAGAAGAAGCCTTTAAACAAGGCTGGCAACCAGACTTATCCAATGTAGAAGCCACTGGTAAAAAAGTAGCCGTCGTGGGCGCAGGGCCAGCAGGACTAGGTTGTGCTGACGTACTCACCCGCAATGGTGTACAAGTTACCGTTTTTGAAAGCCAACCTGAAATTGGTGGTTTACTTACCTTTGGTATTCCTGAGTTTAAACTCGAAAAAGAGGTGGTAAAAAACCGCCGTGCAATTTTCGAAAAAATGGGCATTACTTTTAAAACAGATACCACGGTTGGCAAGAACATTGCCTTCCAAACCTTACTCAACGACTACGATGCCGTCTTTATGGGCATGGGCACTTATGACTACATGACAGCGGGTATTGCTGGCGAAGATTTACCGGGCGTTTACCCTGCACTGGATTATTTAATATCCAATGTGAACCATTGCCACCATTATGAAAAAGATCCTGCCGACTACATCAGTATGCAGGGAAAGAAAGTCGTGGTTCTGGGTGGTGGTGATACCGCCATGGACTGTAACCGTACCGCTATTCGACAAGGTGCCGAATCAGTTATCTGTGCTTACCGCCGCGACGAAGCCAATATGCCCGGTTCCAAACGTGAAGTGGCAAATGCCAAAGAAGAAGGTGTACAATTTAGCTGGAACAGTCAGCCCGTTGAAATTGTAGGTAACGGTAAAGTTGAAGGCCTTAAAATAGTTAAGACCCAGCCTGGAGAACCCGATGAACGTGGCCGCCGCCGTCCTGAACCGATAGCAGGTTCGGAACAAATTATTCCTGCCGACCATGTTATTATTGCCTTTGGTTTTCGACCCAACCCACAACCGTGGTTTAAAGATTTTGCGATTGATATTGATGAACGAGGCAGAGTTAAAGCAGCTTATGAACAGCAATTTAAACATCAAACAACCAATCCAAAAATCTTTGCCGGTGGCGACATGGTGCGTGGCTCAGATCTGGTAGTAACAGCAGTATACGAAGGCCGACAAGCGGCTGAGGGTATCCTGGATTATCTTAATGTTTAAAGAAGATTAACAACAAAGGACGCAAAGAAAAATATAATCAATCAGATTTTTTCAGTTAATTAAAATCTTTTCTTTGTGTCCTTTGTGGTTAAAAACTAAAATACAGTAACGGAAGAAAACCAGAAGAATACAATATGACAACTCTCAAAAATGATCGTTTTTTAAAAGCCCTGCTCGGTGAACCTGTTGATATGACACCGGTGTGGATGATGCGCCAGGCTGGCCGCTACCTTCCCGAATATCGTGCGACACGCGCTAAAGCCGGTGACTTTTTAAAGCTATGCAAAACTCCCGAACTGGCAACCGAAGTGACCATTCAACCGCTGGAGCGTTTTGATCTTGATGCGGCCATCTTATTTTCCGATATTTTAACCATTCCCGATGCAATGGGTTTAGGCCTTTATTTCGCAGAAGGTGAAGGCCCAAAATTTGAACGCCCCATTCAGAATGAAGCCGATATTAAAAATCTTATCGTCCCGACAATGGATGAAGATTTAGGCTATGTGATGGCTGCTGTGAGCATGATCCACCGTGAACTCAATGGCCGTGTTCCTTTAATCGGTTTTTCAGGCAGCCCATGGACTCTGGCCACCTATATGGTTGAAGGCAGCAGCAGTAAGGACTTTTCAAAAGTGAAAGGCATGTTGTACGAAAACCCAAAGGCCATGCACTTATTACTTGATAAAATTGCAGACTCGGTTATCGATTATTTGAATGCACAAATTGACCATGGTGCACAAGCCGTGATGATATTTGATACATGGGGTGGCGCACTCACAACTCGAGACTATAAAGAATTCTCGCTGCGCTATATGGAAAAAATTATTAGTGGCTTAAAACGTGTTAATGCTGGTCGGAAAGTACCGGTAATTATTTTTAGTAAAGGTGGTTGCCAGTGGCTTGAAGCACAAGCGGCATCGGGTGCCGATTGTGTTGGCCTTGACTGGACCATTGACATTGGCCTTGCTCGCAAACGTGTAGGTGACAAAGTTGCGCTACAGGGCAATATGGATCCGACCGTTTTATATGCTTCTCCTGAACGTATTCGCGAAGAAGTGGCCTTTATTCTTGATAGCTTTGGCAAAGGTAATGGCCATGTCTTCAATCTTGGACATGGTATCCACCAACATGTGAATCCGGATAATGCAAAAGTATTAATCGATGCCGTACATGAATTAAGCAAGCCATACCATATATAATAACCACAAAGAAGAGCCTGCCCCACGAAGTGCTTTAGGTACACGAAGGACACTAAGATAAGGATTTTTTATTTAATTTTAATAGCAACTGAGCTTTTAAAACTCATCGCTATTTTTAACAAAAATATATCTTAATTTTCCTTTGTGGTAAAAAAAATAGGGCATCACAATGAAATACACCGGCCACTTACAAAAAATGATCACCGAACATACATCCCCTGTTCGTTATCAAATCCCTATGGATGATCAACTAATCCCTATTTCTGATCTTATCGGCAAAAAGATTACCTTCAAACACCTTGGCGATATTCATTGCATTGCTTGCGGTAGAAAAACAAACAAAAGTTTTAGTCAGGGCTATTGCTTCCCCTGCATGCGATCTCTCGCCGAATGTGATTCATGCATGATCAGTCCGGAAAAATGCCATTATGCCGAAGGTACTTGCCGCGATGAGGCATGGGGGCAGGAACATTGCTTTATCGACCATTATGTTTATCTTGCTAACTCATCAGGTTTGAAAGTGGGGATAACCCGCGATACCAATATCCCCTTCCGCTGGATGGATCAGGGTGCCACGGCTGCATTACCAATTTACAAAACAAAAAACCGCTTACTTTGTGGCCTGGTTGAAACCTGTTTTAAAAAACAGATCAATGATAAAACCTCATGGCAACGTATGCTAAAGGGCAAGCCTGATGACATTGATCTTCTGCAGCAACGTGACGCGCTTTTTACAACCTTTAAAAAAGATATTGCAGCGATCAAAAAAGAATATGGCAATGATTGCATTACCGAACTAACCGACCAGCAACCTCTGGAATTCAATTTTCCGGTCGAAAACTATCCAGAAAAAGTAAAATCACTCAACTTTGATAAAACCCCTGAAATAACAGGTGAATTAATGGGCATTAAAGCACAGTATCTAATCCTTGATAGCGGTGTACTAAATATTCGCAAATTTGCCGGTTATCTTGTTGAGTTTACTATAGATTAATGCCATTCTGCTATTCTGAAGCGGTTAAAAATTCACCGCAAAACCTCGAGACACCTTGTAACTTATTGATTGTAAACTATTATTAATAAGGGTTGTCTCACTAAATACCACCAAATAGTTCACACAGAGCAGAATTTATTAATCAAGTTTAAAAACTATGAGTTGTGCTAAATGCAAATTTTCTCGCTGAAAAGCTTTCGAACCCGCTACCTGCTCGTCGCCGTTAGTACCATTGTTTCAACTTTTATATTTATCAGCTTTGTGGAGCACTATATTAGTGCCTCCAGTAAGGCTGGCCTCAATAACATCGAACAACGCCTTAACGTCGCACAGCTCAATACACACTTACATGCGCATACCCAGACCTCAGTGCGACTACTCAACCTTTACTTATTCAGCCCAACACGAAATTATCGCACCGAGTTTTTTAAGCAACTTGAAGCATCACAGAAAGTGGCTGACTCTATACAGAAAAACTCATGGATACACACGCAACACCTTGAGCATGAAATTGGAAAATTAAAAAATTTACTAAAACAACTACAGAACAGATCAAATAAACTGATGAAAGTGCGTCTTGATGGAGAGCAGATGTATCCGGCAATGCGCCTTGCCAATGGCTCAATGCTTAATTCTAACAACTCCATTATTAGTTTGCTCAATGCAGCATTGTTTGAACTCGAGAGCGAAAACAAAACTGCTACTAAACTCTACACCGACATTATGGACTTGCGTGACAAATGGCGACTTACCGTTAATGCTTATCGCCTATACCTTGTTAATCGCCTTAGTTCATTATCTGAATCCAGACTATCCGAGCAATCAACTGATGTTAGAGTCTTTCATACTGCCTTTAAAGAAAAGATTGCTACTCTGAATAAAATGGTCAATTTGAACAACACCGGAATTGAAACTGAACAGGCATTAACCGGAGTAGCACCCTATGCAAATAGTTGGTTAAATGATTTTAATGTAGCCGATAAAATTAATATGACTGATGCATGGCGAGGCGATGTTCCGATTATATTAAATGACATCTACCCACTATTCGACCAGGTCTATTTAATAATCAATACTATTGAGAAAAGAATAAATGCAACTTCTATATCAGATGTAAAAGAACAGTATCAGTCAAGTTATAATATTTCACTTACGCTTTGGGGAATTGAAATACTATTAATACTATTGATTACTGCTGGCTATTTTATTCTTGACCATTCATTACTTAAACCATTATCGAAACTATCATCAACTTTACGAAAAAATATCAATATGGATATTGATATTTTTCTGCCCGATTCTCAAACCAAGGAAATAGAAGACTTTGTAAAAGCCTACCAACATATGCAAAGTCAAATCCACTCACGGCAGGAAAAGCTTGAACACATTGCGATGCATGATGACCTCACAAATTTACCCAACCGCTCATTACTGATAGACAGAATGACACTTGCAATATCAAACTCACAACGATTTAAAAGTAACTTTGCAGTAATAATACTGGATCTGGACCGATTTAAAGAAGTCAATGATACCCTCGGTCACCAGGTTGGCGACAATATTCTTCAACAAGTTGCCCAACGCCTCTCTACACTACTCCGCGATACAGACACTGTCGCACGCCTTGGGGGTGATGAATTTGCCATCCTGCTAAGTAATGTTGATGAACAGACAATATCCGATATTGCAAATAAAATAGCAAATGCAATCGAAGAAGTTTATAACGTGCAGGAACATAATCTTTATTTAGGTGCAAGCCTTGGTATTTCTATTTATCCACAACATGGACTAACAACCGAAGTATTGTTAAAACATGCCGATGTTGCCATGTATATGGCCAAAAGGTCAGATATTGATTACGTCATCTATAAACCTGAAAACGATGAACACAACATTAAACAACTTTCTCTGTTATCTGATCTACGGCAAGCCATAGATCTGAAACAATTACGTCTTGTTTATCAACCTATTTATACAACATCAACAAATGATATTATTGGCTATGAAGCGCTTATTCGCTGGCAGCACCCCAGGTATGGTTTACTCATGCCTGATAACTTTATTCAGCTTGCAGAGCAAACCGGTCTCATAAAAAAAATTACGCTATGGGTTATAGACTCAGCTCTAAAAAGCTTTTCATCATGGCCAGTTAATCATAATGATGCCTATATATCAATTAATGTCACTGCATGGGACTTGCAGGATCAACTATTTTTTTCACATATAAAAAAATCACTCAAGACATTTAATGTAAAGCCCGAATCTCTTATGCTTGAGCTTTCCGAACGCTCTATGATGACAGACAGTACTCGTATCGAAATATCTTTAAATAATCTAAAAACATTAGGGATACGCATATCCATTGATGATTTTGGTACTGGCTTTTCTTCATTATCCATACTAAAACAACTCCCTGTTTCTATTCTTAAAATAGACAAGTCTTTTGTACAAAAAATGTCGACTATCAAGAATGATACTCTGATTGTTCATTCCATTATTGATCTTGCGCATAACCTGGAACTTAAAGTGATAGCCGAAGGTGTTGAAGATACTAAAAGCCGCAACCTGCTGAAGAAGTTTAACTGTGATTATTGCCAGGGGTATTTATTCAGTACACCACTGCATGAGGAGCAGCTCTTGTCTTTACTCGATGTTATTAATTCAACAGGGAATACTCGCTCACCATAAAGATTAAAAATACTAAAAATAATAACCTAGCTCTAGCTGTATATAATCATCCTTTAAATAAGCATGTAATATATCACTAGCTGGAATATTGGCATATTGCCGTGCTTCAACTGTTATTTTAAAATTATCACTTAAACGCTGACTGGCCTCAACAAAATAAAGTGTGCTATCAAATTCCATATCTTTAATCACACCAAACAAAGCTTCACTGCTCTGTTCATTATTTAAATTAAAACGCATCCCGAACATAATGTCATTCTGGAACGGGCTCGCTACTGTTATTCCACGATCATCATAGAGATATTCAATAACCAGACCAATATCGGTTGCCTCCCCTATCACAGAATAAAAAGTGTATTCCAGACCTGCCGTTAGTGCTGTAAAATTCGAAGCACCTGAACCACCAAGCCCGCTAAGGTGAATGAGCTCCAGTTTCCACAACCAGCTATCGAAAGTCGCCTGCACATCAAGACCAAGCTGTTCAATTAAATCATAATAAGGGTTAAAAACGGTTTCACCTGAAGAATCTGTCCCAACAACAAACCGGGGCGTTCTGCTGGTACCGTTAAAATAGCTTAAACCAATGTCCCATTCGCTAATACTGTGTGCCCAGCGAAATGCATAGTCAATGTGCTTTTCTTTATCGGCTGATTCATAAAAAGTTGTTGTTGTGTCAACATAAGGCTGGCTTCGTAAGCGCCCCTTTTTGCCAGCAAAAGTTCGTTCACGAAAATAGGGTAATATAAAAGCATCAAAGGTTCCAACATCGCTTATATAAGAAAGATTTACCATTGGTTGCCCGAGTTTGTCTTCCCCATCCGGATTTTCAACTGTGTCGGTCTGGTTGATGATGTCTACCAGATGCTGGGCTTCAGTCACGCCCCAAAAAACCTTACGTATACCTACTCGCCACTCCAGATTGTCCTGTACTTTTACCCAGGTCAGCTCACGTATATCTGCATGACTACGCTGATTATCATTCTGGTCCAGGCGTACAAAGGGAACAAAAGTAAAACTGTCATTGCCTGTTTCAGATTCATAATAAAATTCTGGCTGAAAAAAAAGCGAGCTACTGTTCCCCTTTTGATCTGAATAAGCCGCCGTTTCAGTAAATATACGTGATTCTATTCCCAGCTGCCCTGACCATTCAGCAGCATAGCTGAATTGCATATGGATCAGAAAGAGGAATAGTAAAAATTTAAATCTGGTTAACATACCGAGTCTGGATATTATCTGGCACGCTTTAGTGCGTTACGGTTAAAATCTCTGTCTTTTAACCCCGTTCTGAATTTATACTCAAGAAACTCAAGACTGGTACTTTTGCCTGTAATATGGTTTTGCATATCCATACGGCCTGCACGCCAGTATTTATTCAGGTACTGCTTGTACTGACTATAAAGCAGTGTTTTTAACAGGCTGTTCTTGCGATCATAAAATTCCGTTTTAAGTGGCTGGTAGCGCTCTTTATCAATCCAGTTTATTAGCCGAGTATAACCCGATTTTTTATACTGTGGTGTTGCCTCTACAACAAAAGTATCACGTCCATTTACCTTTTCATCTCTCAAATATTTATACTTGTACTTTTCAACTTCCTGCGATGATATATCTTCATAGGAAAATTCACTCCCCAAAAAAGGACCTGATTTGTTCGATGATGAAATTCGCTTAACCCGTTTTAATGCCGGCAAAAATATCCATTGCTCATCAGGCCTGAGTGCATGTGTAAAACTTAAGAAAGCTGTACCTTTAATGTCTTTTGGTGAATCAAACACAATTAAAGTTTTATCCCCATTACCTTTTACTTCCAGTGTTTTATTTCTGTTCTCACGTCTGGACTCCTGACCAAAACGATTTTTTAGCGTCATCACTAATTTTGCACGCTGATCACCCCAACCGGTATCACGCTTATCTGCTTCAACTGCAATTGCCAGGCCCGCCGATATTATTTTAACGGCACCGGGTTTATCGGTAATTAACGATGCAATAAAACAGGCACGCATTACCTTTGAGCGCATGAAGAGTTACTCGATATTT
>VAPM010869811.1_pt1 | contig 10702 bp, 8 predicted proteins | sample 3395091 | NCBI WGS metagenome assembly VAPM01 (sample SAMN08290445, study PRJNA428436) | hydrothermal vent metagenome | isolation source: Deep-sea hydrothermal vent chimney 3 | place: Pacific Ocean: Juan De Fuca Ridge | reverse complement strand
GACGCAATTCTTTGTCTAGTTCCTGCTTGCGGCTAAAGCTCTCTTCCTTGATCTGGAGAATGGCATCCTGCTTAATACGTTCAGCCTCAGCCAGGGCATCCCCAGCTTCCTGTCCTCGTTTAATAACTGATATCTCATATCCCTAGTTCAGGTTAAGTGCTGTACTTGTTGGCATAGCCGATATGCTGCGGATTAATGGTCTGGCGTTGTGTTCGGGTTTCTTCAAGATGCTCTCGCACGTGCTGGGTTTGGCCCATTTGATTACCAATATAAAACCCAAGCTTAAAAACGATATAGCTCAAAATGGCGCTGGCGGATACTGCGGCGACTACAATTAACATCATTAATGACCTCCAAATGATGGGTGTGGGGGGAATGCTTTGTCTGGCCGTTTTTCCAGGGATAATTAAAAAAGAATTATCGTCGATTTTCGGCGTCAGGGTTGTGGTGCTAACTCTCTGTAAGTATCGGCGATAAAACGCATTTATTAAATTTATTTTTGTGCGCTGGCCGAGATTTTGGCTTAAATATTGCCGGTGTATTGGTGGATTTGTGACCTGGTTTTACCGCTAGGCAATAAGTTTGAGTGGCTCAGAAGCGGCAATTAAGAGGCGGGACGATTGCCTGTTTTATGTTTGGCGATAGTCAGATCACGCCCAATAGGCAGCATGCGTTCAAGCAAGGTGGCAGCGGGTAACCCCAACCTTTTTTCATAGATTACGGTGTAAGTAAGTACTCGCTTAAGATAGTTTCTGGTTTCATTAAAGGGCACCATTTCTACCCAGAGATCTGCCGGCACGCTCGTACCGGCCTCAGGGAGCCAGGATTTAACCCGCGATGTTCCGGCATTATAAGCGGCAGTAGCAAGTACAGGATGGCCGTTGTAGCGGTCTGATATTCGCTTTAAGTAGCCAACCCCTAGGCGAACATTGGTGGCGATATTAAGCAGTGACCTTTTGGTATTACGCATGCGCACACGTAGACGACGCGCCATTTGCCGTGCCGTGCGAGGCATGAGCTGCATTAAACCAAGAGCACCGGCATGCGATTTAGCATCCGGTGTAAAAGCGCTTTCCTGACGTATCACCGCAAAGGCCCAGGCGGGGTTAATCTTTTGTTTTTGAGACTGGTTGATAACCAGTTTTTGATGGGTGAGTGGAAAACGCAGCTCCAGATCATCCCAGTATTTTGCCTGTGCGAGGGTTTGAATTACCCGATCTGGCCATTTCCATTCAGAGGCCAGCCGTGCGGCGGTTAACATTTGAGGGTGGCTCATTCGCGCAACGGCATAATTCCATTCACGCCGTGCATCAGCGGCACGTTTTAATGCGAGCAGTTCACGCGCTCGTGAGATGGCGGGGATTTTTTCAATCAGGTTCATATTTTTCGTGCTGAAGCCAATTGGCCGGTGACCCAGTTGGTATACCTGGCCAATACGGTCAGCGGCCAGAAAGCCGTAGTAATTACGTGAGTCGGTATTCACTAAATAATAGCTACGCGCTTCGTCTAATTCGCCTACGGCTTCGAGTGCTCGCGCCCGCCAGTAGTACCATTTGGGTTGTTGCTGTAATTCAGGAGATAGTCGATTTATCCAGTCGAGTGCCGATGCCCAGTCCTGGTCTCGGATTGCAGTCATCACATGCCAGCTGCTGAGTTTGTCGTCTTTTAAATTAATATCGAGCTTGCTTATCCAGGTGCGCGCTTCGTCGGTGTTTTCTTTAAGTAAGGCTATGGATAAGCGGCGTAAAATCCGCTCTTTTTCTGCTTCTTTAAAGTCATACGCCGATTCCGATTCAAACGTTTGCCAGATTGAGGCCGCTTGTTTGGGGTCTTTGCGTGCCATACGTGCAAGCCCATCGGCTATCATCCAACGCAGCATTTTGGGGCGTGCATTTTCAGGAAAATAGGCGTGGGCTGTTAGTAAATACTCGGGGTTACGCCGAATCTTCGACCACATGCTCACCCAGAAACGCTCGTTTTTATTTAAGTAACGGCTTAAGTAACGGGCCAGTCGAGAACGGCCTTTTGTCATAGTTAAATGAATGCGTTGCCAAACCAGTTCATTGCTTAGCAGCCCAGCTTTACGCCATTTTTTGATAGGCTGGTCACATTGCCTTGGTAAAGACTTGCTTGTTAGCCAAAGGCTTCTCAATACCGCATAGGCACTTTCTGGTTGGGATGTTTTAAGCAGCGCATTGACAAATTGGCATTGCAGACGGCGGTCATTGTTAGAATAGTAATTATCAATAAAAAGCTGCCAACGTCCGCGTCGAGCCAGGCTTTTTAACCAGCGGTGACGTAAACGGGTCGATACCGGAGTACCGGCGTTTTCACTGATAAAGCTTTTAATTTTACTTGAAGGTTGTGTGTATAGGGTGCGGGTGTATTCATTGAGTTTTAGATAGGTGTGCAACGGGTAATCACGTAGCTTTTGTTCCAAGCGCCGATAGGTTTGCCGGTGACCGAGGCGTAAAGCGCGTTGAGCGGCTTCATACTGATAGCGTTGGTTGACAATTTTTTGTGTATCGGAAAAGCCAAAAGCGAGATTTGACGATAGCAATAGAGCAATAATGCTTAAAATAAGCGTCAGTAAAACGTTAAATTGTGGTGTTTTAGTGTGCATCTTTATAGAGTCATACAGGAATTATGCCAAATACCTTCATCTTATTTGTAAGGAAGGCATTGTAACTCTTTGTATTTAAAATAATAGAGTTGCTCAACCAATACCTTTAACCCTAGCATATCGGCAGGCTATACGCATTGCTAAAGTATTTTTAAAGTAGCTTCTTTTATAAATATTGAAAGCGTGAAGCGATGGGGTAAAAAGTTTATACTTCGCATCCAAAAGTTTTTAGGCCTGTTTTTGCGTCAATGTTAAGGAATATTCGGTTATGTCAGATAGTAAAAATTCAACTCCAGAAAAATTAAATAAAACCAGTGCGCGTATTACCCAGCAAAAATCGCAAGGGGCATCGCAAGCCATGCTTTATGGTACGGGTTTAACGGAAGCAGATATGGACAAGGCTGAAGTGGGTATTTCCAGTGTCTGGTACGAAGGCAATAGCTGTAATATGCATTTGAACGAGCTGGCGACGAAAGTAAAAGAAGGTGTACAGGCAGCGGGTTTAGTGGGTATGCGCTTTAATACGATTGGTGTGAGTGACGGTATTTCGATGGGCACGGATGGTATGAGTTATTCCCTGCAGTCGCGTGACTTAATTGCTGATTCGGTAGAAACGGTAATGAATGCCCAGTGGTATGACGCCAATATTTCCCTGCCGGGCTGTGACAAAAATATGCCAGGTGTGCTGATTGCAATGGGGCGCATTAATCGCCCATCTCTAATGGTTTATGGCGGTACGATACGTGCTGGCCATTATCAGGAAAAAACACTCGACATCGTTTCAGCCTTTCAAAGTTATGGTGAATTTATTGCCGGGCGTATTAGTGATGAGGAACGTCAAAATATCGTTCGTAATAGCTGCCCGGGTGCGGGTGCCTGTGGCGGCATGTATACGGCGAATACCATGGCAACGGCGATCGAAGCAATGGGCATGAGCCTGCCATACAGCTCATCAACACCGGCAGAAGACCCATTAAAACATGAAGAATGTATTAAAGCCGGTGCAGCGATCAGGAATTTATTGGAAAAAAATATCTGTCCTAGGGATATTATGACCCGTGATGCGTTTGAAAATGCATTAGTGATGGTGATGGCATTAGGCGGTTCAACCAATGCCGTATTACATTTAATCGCCATGGCGCGCGCAGTGGATATTGAATTAACCATTGATGATGTTCAGTCGGTGAGTGACAAGGTGCCGTTTATTGCCGATTTAAAACCCAGTGGCAAATACGTTATGGAAGACTTACAAGACATTGGCGGTATTCCGGCAGTGATGAGATACCTGTTAGACAAAGGTTTACTCATTGGTGATTGCTTAACGGTAACCGGCAAAACAATTGCCGAGAATTTAGCTGATTTGCCCAGCTTAAAAGGCGGCCAAAAAATTATTATGTCGCTTGAAAAGCCGATTAAAGCATCTGGCCATATTCGTATTTTACGTGGCAACCTTGCGCCCGGTGGTTCAGTTGCAAAAATTACCGGCAAAGAAGGTTTAACCTTTACCGGCCCGGCCAAAGTTTATGATGCCGAAGAAGATATGCTTAAGGCGCTAGAAGACGGCGAAATTGTAAAAGGCGATGTGATAGTGATCCGTTACGAAGGCCCAAAAGGCGGCCCGGGTATGCCTGAAATGCTCACCCCAACCTCCGCTATTATGGGTGCGGGTTTAGGCAATGATGTGGCGATGATTACCGATGGCCGTTTCTCCGGTGGTTCACACGGTTTTATCATTGGTCATGTGGTACCCGAGGCACAGGAAGGTGGTCCGATTGCATTAATTAAAAACGGTGACGTGATTACTGTTGATGCAGAAAAATTAGTGCTGGATGTTGCCGTTGATAAAGAAGAAATGCAAGCGCGACTTAGTCAATGGACAATGCCAGCCTATAAAGCCACGCGTGGTACTTTATTTAAGTATATTAAGCTGGTAAAAAATGCCTCGGAAGGTTGTGTTACAGATGAATAAATTAAGCTGCCATTAAGGTTTAAAAATAAACTATTTTTAATGTTTTGGGTTAATAGTCTTAACCCGTTTGGGTTAACCCATTTCTAAGCTGTTGTATTAAAAATAATTAATGAAACACTGATATAACGGTATTTTGCAAGCTTTTTGCTTTTCAATATGCCGCGAGCTAAAAGTATTTGTTAGAATAAACCCCTGTTACTGATACAAGAAATTAAAAAAATTAAACATTTCACGCAGTGCAGGGGAGAATTTTTATGGTTACTTCATACTCACCGGTTGTAGGTGAATGGTATGTAAAAAGCACAGGCAAACTCATTAAGGTGAAAATGCTTTCGTATCTTGAAGAAAAGATTGAACGCGTTGTCATTGAATATCTCGATGGAACGATACAAATGTTAGCGTTTAACGAGTGGTTAACTCTCGACCTCAATAAACGTATTAGTGATGTTAGCCGTAATATCGTTTTACGCTAAGCTATTCGCCGTTAATGCAACAGGTATAGATAGAAGCCCGTTTTGCGGGCTTTCTTTGTTATTGCGTAACGTAAATGCGGGTGATAGAGATAGAGTGGCAATATTATTTGGCATAAACTGTAGGACAAACATGATTAATTCCGCGTACCTCAGCGACTTCGGTGGTTAAATGTTTTGTTAAAAACGCTAAGGAAAAAATAAAAATATGGACTTAAACTTTCTAAAAAAACAACTACGAAATTTCGCAGAAGAAAGAGATTGGCAGGGTTTTCATTCACCCAAAAATTTAGTGATGGCAATGAATGTCGAAGTGGCAGAATTAATGGAGCATTTCCAATGGTTAACCGAAGCACAAAGTGAAAACCTCGATACAAAAACCTTTGATGAGGTTCAATACGAAGTCGCCGATGTGTTTATTTATTTAGTTCGGTTGTCAGACAGACTGGGTGTCGATCTTGATGCTGTGGTGGCAGAAAAAATTAGCCGTAATGCTGCAAAATATCCTGTGGATAAATGCCAAGGGAGTGCGGCTAAGTATACCGAGTATGAATAATCTTCTCTTAGAGTTTCGCTAACATGAGCGCGAGTTAATTTCATGAAATACCCCCAGTTTTTAGTTTCTGGGGAGGGTATTGGGCCTATTGAGTACTTTTCAGGCAAAAAGGGTTAACCCATTCGTCAAAACCTGGTTATTTATTAACCCGTTTGTGTGATACCGCAACGCGATCTAATCTTGTAAACTTCTTTATATTAATAAAACAAGAATTATTATTTCAATTTTTTAAGGTGATTAAAATGAAATTTTTAAGGGTCGGGCTTTTATCGTTGTTATTTGTTTTAGCTGCACAGATTTCGAGTGTGCAAGCTTCTGCTGGTTCAACTATTAATTCATATAGTTCAAATACCTCTATTCCCACAACTATTGCTGGTTTTGGGATGACAGGTTTTGGTTTAAGTGGCTTAAGTGGCACAACATCAAGCACAGGCTCACCTTTTGGCGGCACTCTAAACTTTGCTGATATTGGCGGAGCCGCTGTTAATATGACGCGTAGTACTGCCGATACAGATAGTTGGTGGGTTAATGGTGAAACGTTTGATTACGATACATACCTGATTAGTGGCTTGAGCTGGGTTGAGATTATATTACCGGAAAATACGCGTGCATTTTCATTTAATGTCGGTGCGAATAAATCTGCTCAGGGCTGGCTTACTGCATCATCACAAACTGTGGGTTCGGCGGGTACTGTGACTACAGCAAAAGATTATTTTGCCGTTAGTGGTACGAATACCCCCGGCTTTGGTGTTTATGCCGATAACAAAGTAGGGAGTTGTACTACTTTAACCTCTGTTGTTATCGACCCTAACTTTATCTGGGGTTTTGGTAACTTTTCAATTAATCAAGATGCCTGTCCTACGAGCGTACCAGAATCTAATTCAATTTATTTACTTGCGATTGGTCTTTTAGGTTTATTGCTTGTTGCGAGAAGAAAAGTTTAAATAAACAAATTAGTGATTCGTTTAATAAAAATCCTGCTTTCGAGCAGGATTTTTTTTGCCCCGAAAAATATATTCTTGAAGTTTTTTATTCAATAACGGTGTTATCTTTTTCATCACCATAGCCAACGAAGGCCAAGGTAAACTTACCCTCTGGATAATCTTTTTTGCGGAGTAGCTTTATACCAAGTAATTCCGTATAAAACTGTATTGATTTGTCTAAGTCACCAACATGAATCATTGTATGTAGTAATCACATTTTAAAAACGTTTTCATTTATCTCTAACATAGTTTATAAATTTATCAGCCTCTAATGGTTTGGAAAAGTAAAAACCTTGGAAAATATCACACCCAAATTCCATCAGCATATCAACCTCAGCTTTATGTTCTACACCTTCGGCAACAACCTCCATATTTAAAGTATGTGCCATATTAATAATGTATTGAACTATTGCTGCTTGCGCTTGATTCTCCAGAATCCGCATGGTAAATGTTCGATCTATTTTTAGTATATCTACTGGGAAATTTTGTAGCCTGCCTAATGAAGAATAGCCAGTTCCAAAATCATCAATAGCGATACTAAAACCTTGCTCAGACAACTGTTGTAGCTTAGCAATAATATTTTCTGAACAATTCATCATACCTGTTTCAGTTATTTCAAGCTCAATTAAATTGTGCTGTAAACCACTCGCCCGGACAGCTTCATAATACTCTTGAATAATATTAGCCGATAAGATCTGGTGTGGCGAAACATTAATAGCTATCCGCTTGAAACACCCTGAAATATTTCGATTGTTTTCCTGCCATGCTTTTATTTGTGATATCGTGTTGTTTAATACCCATTGACCTATTTCAATAATATCGCCATTTTCCTCCGCAAGGGGGATAAATATATCCGGTGGAATCAAACCAAATTCTTTACTTTTCCAACGCAGTAACACCTCTGCGCCAGTTACATCACCTTCTCGGTTTACCTGAGGCTGAAATACAAGAAACAGTTCATTTCGTTCAATGGCTTTAGCAATGCCCAACCCGAGTTGATATTGGTGATTGGTCTGTTCACTAAATTCATTCTTGAAAAAAGTATAATTACTATTATGTTTTTCTAGTTTATTATGAAATAAAGCAATATTCGCTTGCTGAATCAGAGTATTGGCGTCTGTTGTGTGCCTTGGATAACTGGCTATACCGATAGACCAGCTTACTTTTATCGTGTTGCCTTCATTATAAACTGGAAAAGTTGTATTTTTATTTAACGTATCGATAAAAGCTGCCAACTGTGCAGTAAACCGAGTAAAACTTAGATGGTTTGCTGTTAATACAACCATAAAACGATCGCCATCATAACGTACAACTAAAGCCCCAGATGGCGCTTCACGCTCAAGTTGCTGAGCCACTGCTTTAAGCAATATATCACCTCCGTGTCTACTAAGGCTGGCATTAATATCTTTAAAATGATTAATATCAATTAAGATCAACCCCACCTGATGTTGATTAAACTTTGCCGCTTCCAGTAAAACACTCAGCCTTTCTTCCAATAAATGACTATTACCCAGGCCAGTCAATTCATCATAATAAGCCAGTTTGTTGGCTTTTTCTTCTGCCGCTTTTAGTTTGCTAATGTCAATAAAGGTACCAACGTAAGACTCAATATTCCCTTTTGTTGAACGGAATGCCATGATATTTAACCACTCAGGGTAAACAGAACCGTTCTTACGTTTATTCCATATCTCACCCTCCCAACAGCCATTTTTTTTGATACTTTGCCACATGGTTTTGTAAAAGTCTTTATTCTGGCGACCCGAAGAAAGAATTGCTGGTGTAGAACCATACACTTCATCGGCGGAATAACCTGTAATATTTTCAAAGGCTTTATTTACAGATATAATTTTCAGATGCTTATCCGTTATCATCACTCCCTGAGCCGTATTGCGTATAATCAAATCACTATACTTTTTTGCTTTTTGCGTTTGCCGATAACGAATAATTAATATAATTGCAAGCAATAAGCTGCCAATTATAATAGCAAGTATAAGCTGCAAAATATGCTTGTAAGCATGGTTAGCGTTATGCTGACGCTTCTCTGCACGTTGAATCTGATAATCCGATAAATTATTGAGTGCCTGCCTTGCTTTTCTGAAAGCGTCAAGTGCCGGTCCATAAAGGATATCTTCTGCTTGCTCTTGCTTACCTTGCTGGCTTATAGGTAACACTTGTGTCTGAATAATATCAATATAATCTTGCCAGAAAGCGTTCATTTCATTGATTAAATGGGTTTCTGTATTATCTAGTCGGGTTTGCTGGTAAAGACTTTTGTTACGCGCCATCCTTGCCAATTGTTCATTGATTTTTTCTTTATGAATAGTATATCGTTCTGGCTCTGTAATATGACGACCAACACGCTCCCGAATACGATACATGGATGCTTTTATATCTTCGATTGTTTCAAGTGGCTTTAACTCCTGAGTGAATATATTATTAACACGTTGATGAATAGCCCCAGCCTTTTCTATGCTGTACAAACCAACTAAAATGGTAACAATAACAGAAGTAACCAAAGCTATATAAATTACGCTGGCACGACTAAAAATATATTGTTGCCTGTTTTTCATTTATTCCAACCCGTGCCAATCTGTTTTTAACACTAAACTCATACTAAATAGATGTACTAAAATTCTTTCAGTGTAATACTATGAAAAATATATTAGCCATACGCACTTTTATTTATTTGAAAATTCAACCCAGAATGAACATCCCTCGCCCTTATCACTTTCAACTCCAATACGGCCATTCATCGCCCCTGTCAGGTGTTTGGCTATAGTCAGACCAACACCTGCTCCCAGAATATTGCTATCTTCTTTACCTGCACGATTAAAAGGTTCAAAAATTTTATTCTGTACATTTTTAGCGATGCCATCACCACTATTATTCACAGATATCCTTATTTTACTTTCATGAACATGCCTGCATTCCAAAAAAACCGTGCTGGCTTCATCACTATACTTCACTGCATTAGTCAATAAATTATAAATAACCAATTTCAAATAATCTTCATCGGCTTGAATCTGGCAACCCGCATCTAGTTTGGTTTCTAATCTAAGGTTGCGTGCTTGCGCTTGTTTTTCAACCAACAACAGGCATTCTCTACAAATGACTTCAACTTTAATCCATTCACTCGAGAAAACAACTTTCTTATCTTTAATTTTTTCAAGAGCCAATACCTGTTCGATCAGCTCCATCAGCTTCATAGCTCTGTCGATAATATACCCTATATGGGTTTTCTGTTTTTCAGTTAAGGGGTCTTTGGTACTTGATTCCAGTATTTGAGCAAAACCCAGTATCGCATTCATTGGTGTTCGTAATTCGTGGCTCATACTTGACATAAATGAAGATTGTGCCTTTATCCTAGCCTCTGCTTTTTCCTTTGCAATTTCAGCTGCTGCTAGTTTTTCATTTTCAATGCCATTTTCTTTAAATATTTTAACTGCTGCTGCCATCGCCCCCAGTTCATCTGTTCTATCTATCGCAGGAATGGATGCTGACCAGTCACGCTGTGCCAATTTTCTCATGGCATTTGTCATTTGGGTAATTGGCCTTGCGATATTACGTTGAAAATAGCCTAGAATAATTAAAGCAATAATGGCTATAAGCATAAAAGAAACAACCATAATCCACATAAAAATCGTATAGTCTGATTCCATATTTATCTGTCGCTGCATCGCACGGCGTACGGAATAGGCCATAAAGTCATTGGCTGCTGCTCGTGCTAAACGAAGTTTAGTCACGGCTTCATGACGTGCAATATCTTCAGCTTGCGTCAATTTACCGTGTTCAACTGCCTGGTATAGCGTATTTTCAAGCATTGAAATATACAGATCCGAATAATGCTTAATATCAGTTATAAATTTTTTTTCCTGTTTATTTAAACCTATATTATAAAGCTTCTTGAAGTTTATTCTTAGTCTGGCTTGTTGTTTATTAATTTCATTTTTTAGTCGGATTCGTGTGGACTCTCGAGCAGCCAGTATATACTCCAAAGAATCTGAACGGATTCGATAAAGTGCTGATTTTATATCATCCGCTTCTTCAAGCCCTGCTACTTCTTGCTCAAACATATTGGTTAGTCGCTGTTTATTTTTCTGT
>VAPM010361549.1_pt1 | contig 10704 bp, 7 predicted proteins | sample 3395091 | NCBI WGS metagenome assembly VAPM01 (sample SAMN08290445, study PRJNA428436) | hydrothermal vent metagenome | isolation source: Deep-sea hydrothermal vent chimney 3 | place: Pacific Ocean: Juan De Fuca Ridge | reverse complement strand
TCCGAAATTCACCATAAATTAGAAGGAGTTGAAGAAAGTAAAACAAAAAACTCAAAAAGTGGTTTGTGGAATGCTATTATCCAAATTTCAGTGTTAAATGTCGTATTTTCTTTTGATAGTATTTTAACCGCTATTGGACTTGTAAATTTAGAGAACCCACCTGCTGGTTTTGGTTATGAAGGCGGAATGCTTATCATGATTTTAGCTGTTGTAATATCCATTTTAATAATGATGTTATTTGCCAGTCCTGTTAGTAAATTTGTAAATGAACACCCAACCATACAAATTTTAGGACTTTCCTTTTTAATTTTAATTAGTGTAATGTTGTTAGCTGAAGGTTCTCATTTAGCAAACGTGGTATTATTAGATAGCGAAGTACACAGTATTCCTAAAGGATATTTATATTTTGCAATTTTCTTTTCATTATTTGTAGAGTTTTTAAATTTAAAAATGAAGAAAAGCAAAAATCCTGTACAATTACATGATTCAACTTTGCTTGAAAATGAACAGGATTGAATTAAAATAATTCAAAACTGAAATTTTATGTAACATTCGTTACAAAAGTATGTAATTTTTATTACCAGCTGCATTTTTTACTTGACTTAGTTTTGCGTCAAACTAAAAATCAGAAACTATGCGAAGTAAAAAAGTAATATTATTTACATTTTTCTTATTTAATTTTGTCATTATTTTAGCACAAAACAAAGGTGTAATTACTTTAGAAGATGTACTATTAAAAGTAGCAGACAATAATTATACTATTAAAATTTCAAATGAAGATTTTAAAGCAGCAAAAGCAGATTTTAATCAAACTAACGCTATTTTGCTTCCAAGTATTTCCATTTCTCATACAGGAATTACCACCACAAATCCTTTAATGGCTTTTGGTTCAAAATTAAATCAAGAAATATTAACTCCTGAAGATTTTGATCCAGCCTTGTTAAACAACCCAAAAGAAATTCAAAATTACGCTACAAAAATAGAAGTGAAACAACCTATTTTAAATATTGATGGCTTACTAATGCGTAAAGCTGCAAAAGCAAAAATGAATGCTTTAGATTTAAGTGCTAATCGCACCAAAAATTATATAAAATTAGAAGTAACCAAAGCATATATGCAATTACAAGTTGCATATAAAGCTGTTCAGGTTTTAAATAAAGCAAAGGTAACAGCCATTGCTAATAAGAAAGTGGCGGAAAATAATTTTAAACAAGGTTATCTTCAAAAAGCAGACATATTATCTGTTGATATTCACGTTACAGAAGTTGAAAATCAATTATTAAGTGCAAAAAGTGCCGTAAAAAATGCTTCAGACTATCTTCATTTTTTAATGGGTGAAAAAACTACTACTACTTTAAAACCTGCTAACAACTTAGAAGCAACAATTGATACAGACATTTATGATCTAACTTTATCTAATACTAGAGATGACATTCAAGCGATGCAAAAAAGTACCGATGCTTATAATTATATGTATAAAGCTTCTAAAAACACCTATTTACCAACACTAAATGCTTTTGGAAGTTATGAAATGTATGACAATCATTTATTTGGTACACGAGCTAAAGGATATGTAGTTGGAGCACAACTTTCTTGGAATGTATTTGAAGGATTTAAACGAATTGGAAAAATTCAAAAAGGAAAAGCAGCGTATGATAAAGCACAAATTAGTCTTGAGCAATACAAAAACAAAAGTTCACTTGAATTTAATAAAGCTAAACGACAATTAAAAGATGCCGAAAATAAATTAAACCTAACCGCTTTAGCAGTTAAACAATCTAAAGAAGAATTACGAATTAGAACAAACCGATTTAAACAAGGATTAGAAAAAACTTCTGATTTATTAATTACCGAAACTAAATATTTACAAAAACAATTAGAAAATTTACAAACAGTTTTTAGTTACAATTACTCAAAAGCTTATGTTAAATTTTTACTTAACTAAAAAAACTATTCATGAAAAATATAACTATAATTTTATCTTTATTTATACTAGTATTAGCTAGTAGCTGTGGAAATAACAAAAAAGAATTAGCAACTACACCAACAATAAATGTTAAGTTAGGAACACCAATAATAGGAAATGGAACCTATATTTTGGCTAGTGGAAAAATTGAAGCACTTCAAAATGCTAATTTAAGCACACGAATGATGGGTTTTGTAAACCAAGTTTACGTAAAACTTGGACAAAAAGTTAGCAAAGGACAATTATTACTAAGTATTAATAGTACAGATATAAACGCTAAAAAAGCTCAGGTAGAAGCTTCAATAACCGAAGCAACCGCTGCCTTTAACAACGCTAAAAAAGATTTTGACAGATATACTATTTTATACAAAGAAAAAAGTGTTTCACAAAAAGAAATGGATGATATTACTACTAATTTTCAAATGGCTAAAGCACGATTAGATGCTGCTACTCAAATGAAAAATCAAGTAAATTCACAATTATCTTACGCTAATATTACGGCTCCTTTTTCAGGGATAATAACAGGAAAATACATCAATAAAGGAGATATGGCAAATCCAGGCGTACCACTTATTAGTATTGAAACTCCTGGGAAATATCAAGTAATTGTTTTAGTAACTGAATCCGAAATTACTGCTATAACACCAAAAGAAAAAGTTAAAGTCCTTATAAAATCTAGTAATGAAATTGTTAATGGTACAGTTGCCGAAGTTAGTTCTTCAGCAAAAAATACTGGAGGACAATATTTAGTTAAGGTATTATTAGATAAAACCAATACAAAAATTTTATCAGGAATGTTTACATCAGTTCAATTTCCAGTTAAAAACAGTTCAAAATCTTTGAATTCAACTAATGCCATATTAATTCCTACAAACTCACTGATACACAAAGGTCAATTGTCTGGCATTTATACTGTTAGCGACACAAACATTGCTATTTTAAGATGGCTTCGTTTAGGAAAAACTTATGGAGATAATATAGAAGTTTTATCAGGGTTAAATGCTAATGAGCAATACATAGCTTCTGCTGATGGAAAATTATTTAATGGAGAAAAAGTTATCATTCAAAAATAATTTTATCTAAAATTAATCTGATACTAATTACTAAAAAAAATAAGAAGCATGCAAGAAGGAATTTCAGGTAAAATTGCAAACATATTCATCAATTCTAAATTAACCATTTTATTGATGATTGCATTAATGGCAATAGGAATATATAGTTCTTTTTTAATACCACGAGAAGAAGAACCACAAATTATTGTTCCTATGGCCGATATTATGGTTGGTTATCCAGGTGCAAGCCCAAAAGAAATGGAAAGTAAAGTGGTTATGCCACTTGAAAAAGTAATTTCAAATATAAAAGGAGTTGAACATATCCATAGCATTGTTATGGATGGAAAAGCAATGATGGTAATTCAATTTTATGTAGGAGAAAACACCGAAGACTCCTATTTAAAATTATATGATGAGTTAATGCACCATCAAGGTATGCTTCCAAAAAAAGCTACACAACCTTTAGTTAAAACACGAGCCATTGATGATGTTCCAATGCTTGGGCTTACTTTATGGAGTAAAAATTATAGTGATTTTGATCTTCGGAAATTAGCAGAAGAAATTTCTTCGGAAATTAAAAAAGTAAAAGATGTCTCCATAACCAAAGTTATTGGCGGACGAAATAGAGTACTTAAAATTATTTTGGATAAGGATAAAATGGCAGAACAAGGTATTGATCCGCTAGCTATTATGCAAATGATTAAAGCCAATAATAGTAGTTCTCAATCAGGAAGTTTTAATGAAAATGATAAAGAATATTTAATAACTACTGGAAAATTTTTAAGTACTGATGATGATGTAAAAAACTTAGTAATAGGTATTTACAAAAACACACCTGTTTACTTAAAACAAGTAGCAACTGTTATAGATGGTCCTGAAACACCAAAAAGTTATGTTGCTTTTGGTTATGGAAAAGCCAACGATAAATTCAAAAATAACCCAAGTGATTATCCTGCAGTAACCATTTCCATAGCTAAAGTAAAAGGTGCTGATGCTATGAAAATTTCTGAAAAAATATTAAAACAAATTACTTATTTAAAACAGAACTTAATTCCAAATGATGTTCATGTAACTATTACCAGAAATTACGGTGAAACTGCTTCGCATAAAGTAGGAGAATTATTACTTCATTTAGGAATTGCCATTTTAGCAGTAACTATTTTAGTAATGTTAGCTATGGGCTGGCGAGGCGGATTAGTAGTTTTCTTTTCTGTTCCCTTAACTTTTGCATTAACCTTATTTAGCTATTATTTACTCGGTTATACCTTAAATAGAATTACATTATTTGCCTTAGTTTTTGTAGTTGGTATTGTGGTTGATGACAGTATTATTATTGCAGAAAATATGCATAGGCATTTTAAAATGAAACGATTACCATTTAAACAAGCCGCTATTTATGCTATTAATGAAGTTGGTAACCCAACCATATTAGCTACTTTCACCGTAATTGCAGCTATTTTACCAATGGCATTTGTATCGGGTATGATGGGTCCTTATATGAGTCCAATGCCAATTGGAGCCTCTATTGCTATGATTTTATCTTTATTTGTTGCCCTTACCATAACACCTTATTTGGGTTATCATTTATTGCAAGAAAAAGATAAACAAAAAAAGAAAAAAGAAAAAGGAATAAAAACCAATTGGATTTATAAAATTTATGAAAAAATAGAGCTTCCATTATTAAATAATAAAACGCGACGTTGGGCAATGCTTGGTACTATTTTTATATTACTAATTGGTTCAATTTTAATGTTTTTCACAAAATCAGTAGCCGTAAAAATGTTACCTTTTGATAATAAAAATGAATTTCAGGTAATTATTGATATGCCAGAAGGTACTACCTTAGAAAGAACTGCTGTAGTTACTAAAGAAATTGCACAATATGTCAATCAAGTTCCAGAAGTTGTTAATTATCAAACTTATATAGGAACCTCATCTCCAATTACATTTAATGGCTTAGTTAGGCATTACGATGTTAGAGGAGGTAGCAATATGGCAGATATTCAAGTAAATTTATTACATAAATCTGAAAGAAAATTACAAAGCCATGACATTGCCAAAATTCTTCGAAATAAAATACAAGAAGTTGCTGCTAAATATAACGCTAATGTAAAAGTAGTAGAAGTTCCACCTGGACCACCCGTATTATCTACTATTGTAGCTGAAGTCTATGGTCCAGATTATAAAGAGCAAATAAAAGTTGCAAAACAAGTAAAAGATATTTTAAAAAACACTAAAAATGTAGTAGATATCGATTGGATGGTTGAAGCTCCACAAATAAAATACAAATTAGATATAGATGAAGAAAAAGCAATGCTAAATGGTATTGCTCCAAAACAAATTGTAGGTAACCTAACTTATTTATTAGGTGAATATCCTATTTCTGATTTATATGATGAAAATTCGTTTGATCAAGTTCCTATGATTATGGCTTTAGATGATAAAGACAAAACCGATTTACAAGATATTTTAAACTTAAAAATAAGTGGAAAACAAGGAAATGTTGTTCCTGTAAGTGATTTAGTTAAAGTTGAAAAAGACACCTTACCAATAACTATTTTTAGAAAAGATCAAAAACGAGTAGTTTATGTAACTGCAGATATGGCTGGAGGATTAGAAAGCCCTGTGTATGCAATTTTAGGAATGACTAAAAAACTTCAAAAAATAAAACTACCTAAAGGATATAAACTTAATGAATTATATACTAAACAACCTGATAATGAAAATAATTTTACGGTTAAATGGGATGGAGAATGGCAAATTACACTAGATGTTTTTAAAGATTTAGGTACCGCATTTTTAATAGTTATTGTTATTATTTATATGTTAATTGTTGGTTGGTTTCAAAACTTTAAAACACCATTAGTAATGATGGCTGCCATACCGTTATCCTTAATTGGAATAGTATTTGGACATTGGTTATTAGGTGCATTTTTTACAGCGACTTCATTTATTGGAATGATAGCTTTAGCCGGTGTTATGGTCAGAAATTCAGTATTACTTATTGACTTTATAGAAATTAGATTAAATGAAGGAGTACCCATTAAACAAGCTATTATTGATGCTGGTGCAGTTAGAACTACTCCCATTTTATTAACAACAGGAGCGGTTGTTATTGGAGCTTCTATAATACTGTTCGATCCAATTTTTCAAGGATTAGCTATTTCATTAGTAGCTGGAGCAGTAGTTTCAACCTTATTAACATTAATTGTAGTTCCTGTAATTTATTATTTATCAGAAAAAAATAAATGGGATTCAAAATAAAATTGACTAACGCTAAATAAAATAATTATGAAATTAATAGTAATCACTGCCGTTAAGGAATTTGAAAAGGATATTAAACGAATATTAAAAAATTCAGATATTCCTAATTTTTCCTATCAAGATATTATTGGCTACAGAAACACCTCAAAAGAAGCGAGTTTAGATGATTGGTTTCCAGGAGAACGCCATGAAAACAACTCTATAATGTTTTACGCATTTTTCAAAAAAGAAGATACTGAAGAATTATTTAATAGAGTTAAAGCTTTTAACGATAAACAAGAATCACTATCAAAAGTTCATGTGGCAGTTTTAAACGTTGAAAAATCAAATTAAAAAATCTAAAAATGAAACAAAGATTAATTCGAGCAATTGCAGGAACTTTTATCCTAATCAGCATATTATTAGCTGTTAAAATAAATATTAATTGGCTATGGTTTACGGCATTTGTTGGGGCAAACCTATTACAATCTTCCATTACAAAATGGTGCTTAATGGAAATAATATTAGAAAAGTTAGGTGTTAAAGATTAGTTTTCTATAACTTTGCAAACTAAAAAATAAAGCCATCCATAAAGGAACTAAAAATATAATCTCCTATTTGTTTGTGATTGCTGTGTTGTTTCCAATTACAGCACAGTTTTCTCATGCTTTCACAAAACATCATCACGCACAAAAAATAGGAAATCATCAAGTGCAAATGACAGATTATACTGCCAATTGTGCTATTTTTCATTATCAACTTAACTATAATACCATAGATTTTTCTTCGGATTTTTCTTTTTTAGAAAAAGTCAATATTGAAGATAAAAACTATGTTTATCACTCAATTAGAGTTTTATTTCATTATCATTACAAATCTTCAAGAGCTCCTCCTTATTATTGTTAATATCCGTTTTTACATTTAAAAATTAACAATAAAATTAAAATTCATGAAATACTATTTCTTAATCCTATTTATAGGATTTAGTACGCTTACCCAAGCTCAAAATAAATTAACAGGCAAAATTACAGATACTAAAAATCAACCCTTAAGTGGTGTTAATGTTTATATTACAGAACTTCATAAAGGAACTTCTACGGATAGTAACGGAGATTATACTATTACTAATTTACCAAATGCAAATTTTGCAGTTACTGCCGCTTTTATTGGCTACCAATCTCAAAATAAAAACATTCAAATTTCAACAGGGAATAATATGGTTAACTTCACTTTAAAAGATGCTGTTTTTAAAATGGATGAAGTCATCATTTCCACTCCTTTTAATAAATTACAATCTCAAAATGTAATGAAAGTTGAAAGAGCAAGTATTCAACAATTAAAAAATAGAGGTGCTGCAACTTTGATTGAAGGCATAACTTCCTTGCCTGGCGTATCGCAAGTATCTACTGGTGTTGCCATTGGAAAACCAGTAATTAGAGGTTTACGTGGAAACAGAGTTTTAGTATATTCACAAGGATTACGACTTGAAAACCAACAATTTGGGGCCGAACATGGTTTAGGTGTAGATGAATCTAGTGTAGAAAGTGTTGAAGTAATTAAAGGTCCTGCTTCTTTATTATATGGCTCTGATGCAATGGGTGGTGTGCTATTTTTTAATCCACTAAAATTTGCTGAAGACAATTCATTTAAACTAAATATCAACCAAAAATATTTTTCCAATACCGATGGATATAGCACTTCATTTGGATACAGAAAATCTTATGAATCTTGGAAATTTTTAGTTAATGGTACACATAGACTTCAAAGTGATTATAAAATACCAAATAAGATGAGAGTTACTGATTCTCGTTTTAATGAAACTATATTTAACGCCGCTACAAATTACAACAATAAATTAATTTCTAGCACTCTACGATTTAATTTTGATCATACTTTAGTAGGTATTCCAGAAGAAATTGGTGCTCAAACAAAACAAAAAACACATACCTATCCGTATCAAGATTTAACGAACAAAATGATAAGTTTCAACAACATTATTTTTCTACCAAATTCTAAAATAACCTCCACATTTGGTTTTACCTCTAATGATAGAAAAGAAATTGAAGCACCTAATACAAATGCCAATACAATACCGGCTTTACATTTAAAACTTAAAACTTATAGTTATGATATTAAATGGCATCTACCAAAACTAAAAAACTTTGAATCTATTTTAGGAATTCAAGGTATGCATCAAAAAAACAAAACTTTAGGTGTGGATGTACTAATACCAAATGCTCAAATTAATGATATTGGTGTTTTTGTAACGGGTAATTATACCATAAATGAAAATAGTTTTCAAGGAGGAATTCGTTTTGATAACAGAAACCTATCTACTAAAAAAAGTATTGACACAGAACAACATGTATTTAATGCTATTGATAAATCCTTTAAAAACGTAACTGCTTCTTTTGGGTATAAAACCACTTTATTTGGTGCTGTAACCAGCCGATTTAATTTTGCGGCAGGCTTTAGAGCTCCAAACTTAGCAGAATTAACATCAAATGGAGTACATGAAGGTTCTAATAGATACGAAATTGGAAATAATAATTTACAAAGTGAACATAATTTTCAATCAGATGTTGCCTTAGAATATAAATCTACCCACTTTGAAATTTTCGCAAACGGATTTTATAACGGTATTAATAAATACATTTACATTGCTCCTACTGGTGAAATGCTTGATAATAATGTCGTTTACAATTACATTCAAAATAATGCAGAATTATATGGTGGAGAATTTGGATTTCATATCCATCCGCATCCAATAGATTGGTTACATTTTAATAGTAGTTATGAAACGGTTATTGGCAAACAAAGTAACGGAACTTATTTACCTTTAATTCCAGCAAATAAACTTACAAATACCTTACGTATTGAGCTAAACGAAAAAGAGTGGTTGAATAATGGTTTCGCTGCAATAACATATGAAAGTCATTTTAAACAAAATAATGTAAGTGCTTTTGAAACATCAACAAACTCATATAATTTAATAAATGTTGGTATTGGTGGAACTATTAAACTAAAAAAAATAGATTTCACTATTAATTTTAACGTGAATAATTTAGCAAATACTTCTTATGTTTCTCACCTATCTCGATTAAAAATAGATGGGATACCAAATATTGGAAGAAATTTTATTACAAGTGTAAAATTTACATTATAAATCCATCATTTTAAGCAACTTATTTTTAAAATTCATTAATTATAAATTTTATTTAATATTATTCTTAAAAAAGCAAGCAAAATATCCTCAAATAAATACATAAATAATTAAACTGTTTACAATTTTTTAGATTATATAATTAATTATTTTATTGTTTTATTTTAAACTTTTGAATTAAATGTAATTCAATTTTAGTAAGCAAAAAGTCAAGAATTTAATTTGTTTATTTCGTAACTTTAGTTACAATTAATTCAAAAGTTTTTCCGTATGGAAAGAACACATCTTCTTAACTTGTTGTGGAATCAACAAAATGCTCAAGGCTTTATTTCCCAAAGTGCTATAACTGAAATAGCCAAATTGTTAAAAATATCAACTATTGAAGTTGAAGGGGTCATTACCTTTTATCATTTTTTTCATCAAAAACCCACAGGAAAATATATTATTTATTTAAATAATAGTATAATTTCTGAGTTTAAAGGTTTTAGGGAAGTTAAAACAACTTTTGAAAAAGAAACAGGTTGCGTTTTTGGAAAATATGACAATAATCCCCTGTTTTCACTTTTTGAAACTTCTTGTATAGGTTTAAGCGATCAAGAACCAGCAGCTTTAATTAATTTTTATCCTTTTACAGATTTAACTCCTGAAAAAGTGATTTCAATAATTAAGGATTTAAAAAATAATATACCTATTGAAACTATTGCTGATAACCCTAAAAGTAAAATACAATACATTCCTGAAGATGATAAAACTGTTTTTTTTAGAGATTATGACCTAGGGAATTCTATTAAAAAATTAAAAGAAAACAATGCTGAATCCATTTTAAAAAGTATTGCTGATACTAATTTAAAAGGTCGTGGCGGTGCATTTTTCCCTACAGCTTTAAAATGGCAAGCCTGTAAAAAAAATTCAACTAAAACTAAATACATTATTTGCAATGCTGATGAGGGAGAACCTGGAACATTTAAGGATAAAATCTTACTTATGGAATTTCCTGGTCTTGTTATTGAAGGAATGATTATTGCAGCTTTTGTTGTAGGTGCCAAAGAAGGTATTATCTATTTAAGAGCAGAATATAAATATTTATTGCCAAAACTTAAAGAAACAATCCATAACTTCTATAATAACAATTATTTAGGTGATAAAATTTTAGGCATTAATAACTTCACCTTCAATTTAAAAATACAATTAGGTGCTGGAGCCTATGTTTGTGGTGAAGAAACTGCTTTAATTGAATCGCTAGAAGGTAAACGAGGAGAACCTAGAATTAGAAAATATTT